>Ga0181529_10000674_pt1 | contig 48536 bp, 39 predicted proteins | sample PEATcosm2014_Bin_36_FD_119763 | JGI IMG/M metagenome (GOLD analysis project Ga0181529, IMG submission 119763) | Peatland microbial communities from MTU Mesocosm Facility, Houghton, MI, USA - PEATcosm2014_Bin10_30_metaG | ecosystem: Environmental > Terrestrial > Soil > Wetlands > Peat | place...
GAAGCCATTCATCCCCCACGCGGCGTCGCTCCTTCAGGCTTTCGCCCATTGAGAAAAATTCTCGACTGCTGCCACCCGTAGGTGTCTGGACCGTGTCTCAGTTCCAGTGTGACTGGTCGTCCTCTCAGACCAGCTACCCGTCTTAGCCTTGGTGAGCCGTTACCTCACCAACTAGCTGATAGGCCGCGGGCTCATCGTGAAGCGTCAGGCCTTGCGGTCCCCAACTTTGAAAATCAGGTGATGCCATCCAATTTTCACATCCGGTATTAGCTCGCCTTTCAGCGAGTTATCCCAGACTTCACGGCAGATTGCCCACGTGTTACGCACCCTTGCGCCACTCCGACATCCAAATATTGCTACCTGAATGTCAGCGTTCGACTTGCATGTCTTATCCACGCCGCCAGCGTTCGTTCTGAGCCAGAATCAAACTCTCCGTATAAAATACGTTAGATGATTCCTGCCTGATCGTAAAATCAGGCAGCTTTTTACTAATTTTTGGTTAAAACCCTTATAATCAGCGATCTAACTCGCTGATAATAAAGGGGCTCTTTACTAATCGCACAAATCAATTTTCAAAGAACATCAGGTGTCTAAACACCAAAAATCATTCTCAAAACCCGGCCCATTTAATTCCCCATTTTGGGGACAAAAAAACCCGAGCGCCGAACATCGCTTACTACTCGGCATCTCAGATTCGAGTTTGAGGGCGCGAAATTTATCAACCTCGCACCGTTTGTCAACTGGTCTTTCAGCCATCCCCACGCATCACGCAGGGCAGATAAATCTATCAGTAATGAAACATCATGCAAGAGTTTTTTTTAATATTTTTTGATGCTCTTGAAAAACCGTCCAAAACCCAATGAAATAAGGCTTATTCCAATCCCCGCTCCGTCAATTCATCCTCGTCCAGGCCCAAATAATGACCCAACTCGTGCAAAAAAGTCGTCCGCACCTCTTCACGAAAATGTTTCTCGTTCGTTTCCGCAACGTCCCAGATGTTTTCCAGAAACAAAATAATCTGCGGCGGCATCGGCACATTTTCCTCGTCCGCGAACTCAGGCCCGGTGAAAAGACCCAGTGTATCCGGCTCAATTCTATCCGCCTGCAAACCCGCATTTGGCTGGCGCTCAAGCGTCACCGGCAATTTTTCCGCCCGTTCGCGCAAAGGTTTAGGCAGAGCCAGCAAAGTCTTTTCAACTTCCGCCGAGGCGAGAACGCATAATCTTTTCCAGTCCAAATTCACGCGACAATCTTGCCGAAATTATTCAAGCATCACAATTTTTCTCGCGCTTGAACGGCTCGCGTCTATCGTTTGTCGGAATATTTATATTTTATGGCTGCCAAAAACAAACTACCGTGCATCGTTCTGGTCATTTTATTTTTCGCCGTTGCACTCATCTTTTTCTTCACCGGCGGCACAAAAGACATTTTGCGCGCCAAGCTTTCCAACGGCCTTCAGGTCATCATCGTCCGCAACACCCTCGCGCCCGTCGTCACCACGATGGTCAATTATCGTGTCGGTTCCGACGAGGCACCCGCCGGATTCCCCGGCACCGCGCACGCCACCGAACACATGATGTTTCGCGGCAGCCCTGGCTTGAGCGCCGACCAGCTCGCCGCGATTTCCGCCGCGTTTGGCGGCGATGACAACGCCGACACGCAACAGGCCGTTACGCAATATTTTTTCACGACGCCCTCTGAAAATCTCGAGGTAGCCCTGCGCGTCGAGGCCACGCGGATGCAGGACCTTTTGCCCGACGAATCGCTCTGGACAAAGGAGCGCGGCGCCATTGAGCAGGAAGTCGCTTCGGATTTGTCGAACCCTGAATATGTTTTTTACGAGCAGCTTCTCGCCGCCACTTTCAAAGGCACGCCTTACGAACACAGCCCGCTTGGCACGCGCCCTTCGTTCGATAAAACAACCGGTGCCAACCTGCGAAAATTTCACAACGCCTGGTATGCGCCGAACAACGCCGTTCTCGTCGTCGTTGGCAACGTCGAGCCGCAGGCCGTTTTGCTGCAGGTGAAAAATGTGTTTGGCGAAATTCCGGCGAAACAATTGCCCGCGCGCCCGGAATTTAGCTTTCAGCCTGTGAAACCCGACCTGCTGAAGCTCGACACGGATTTGCCTTATGGCCTGACCGCGATCACGTTTCGTTTTCCCGGTGCGGAAAATCCCGACTTTGCCGCCGCCCAAATTTTGTCCGACGTTTTGAGCAGCCAGCGCGGAAAACTTTACGGCCTTGTGCCGCAGGGCAACGCGCTCTTCGCCGACTTTGAATATGAAACCCTGCAAAAATCCGGCCTCGGCTATGCAATGGCCGGATTTCCCGCCGATGGCGACTCGACAAATTTGCTGAATGAGACAAAGGAAATTCTGCTCGCTGAAATCACCAATGGCGTGACCGCCGACCTGGTCGAAGCCGCCAAACGCCGCGAAATCATCAGCGCCGAATTGCAAAAAAATTCCATCGACGGCCTCGCGAACGCCTGGTCCACCGCCGTCGCGATTGAAAACCGCAATTCGCCCGACGACGACATCAATCTGTTCCGCGCCGTCACCGTTGACGACGTGAACCGCGTCGCCAAAAAATATCTGGATTTTGACCACTCGATTTCCGCGATTCTCACGCCGACGCCGTCGGACAAGCCGATTTCCGGGAAAAGTTTCGGTGGCGGCGAATCGCTCGTGTCGTCGGCCAGCGCGGACGTGAAGCTGCCGGAGTGGGCGCAAAAAATCACCGAAGGATTGCCGACGCCCGCCACGACGCTCAATCCGTTCGTCACGAATCTGCCCAATGGAATCAAGCTGATTGTGCAACCCGAAACCGTCAGCGGCTCGGTCAGCGTTTATGGTCGCGTAAGAAATAACGCGAACGTGCAGATGCCCGAAGGCAAGGACGGCGTGGACGAGGTGCTCGACAAATTGTTTTCCTACGGCACAAAATCACTTGACCGTCTCGCGTTCCAAAAGGCTCTCGACGACATCGGCGCGAACGAATCGGCCGGCGCGGATTTTTCGCTGCAAGTCCTGCCGGAACAGTTCGAGCGCGGCGTGCAACTGCTCGCCGACAACGAGCTTTCCCCGGCGCTGCCGGAAGACGATTTCAAGATCATCCAGACGCAGCTCGTCGCGAGCGCCGCGGGCGAATTGAAAAGCCCGAACCATATCGCCGAGCACTCCCTGACGACCGCGCTGTTTCCGAAATTTGATCCGGCCACGCGCGAGACGACGCCCGCCAGCGTTGGCGCCCTCACGATTGACGACGTGAAAAATTATTATTCAGGCGCGTTCCGCCCCGACTTGACGACGATTGTCGTCATCGGAAAAATTGCGCCGGAAAACGCCGTGGCCGTCGTCGAAAAATATTTCGGCGGCTGGAACGCTTCCGGTGTAAAACCGAACACGCTGTTCCCGTCCGTTCCGGACAATTCCGCCGCCGTCACGCACGTTCCCGACGCCAGCCGCGTGCAGGACAAGGCGACCCTGGCCGAGACGCTCGCGCTGACGCGGACGAATCTGGATTATTACGCGCTGCAGCTCGGCAACCACGTCCTCGGCGGCGGCTTTTACGCCACGCGGCTGTATCGCGATTTGCGCGAGAAGAGCGGGCTGGTTTATTTTGTGGACTCGTCGTTCGATTTTGGCCTGACGCGCGGCGTTTACCAGGTGCAATACGCCTGTGACCCGCAGAACGTCTTCAAGGCGCGAGCGGTGATCTTGAACGACTTGCAGGAAATCCAGACGCACCCCGTTACCGACCACGAATTGTTTCAGGCCAAGCTTATGCTCCTGCGCGACATTCCGCTCTACGAGTCCAGCGTGGATTACATCGCCCAAGTCTGGCTGAAATACTCGGCGCTCAACATGCCGCTCGACGAACCGATCCACGCCGGAAAAATTTATGCGCAACTCACCACATCCGACGTGCAGAACGCCTTTGCAAAATGGATCCGCCCGGGCGACCTCGTGCAAGTGACACAAGGCCCGGCACCGCAGTAACAAAAAAGCCGCACCCATCGGATGCGGCTCGTGAATTGAATTTTCCCCCAGATTATTTTGTCGTTGCCTCCGTCGCCTTCGTGGCTGTCGTCCCCGTTGAAGTCAGCGCGGGCGTCGGCGTGACCGCCGCATGATGCGGATTGTGTTCCACATGGCTGGCCAATGGTTGTTGACCTCTCGCAAACTCGCCCTTTCAACGGGCCGATTGAACGGCGTGGAAATTCTTTGATCGTCTTTGTTGAAAATAAAAAGGAATTCGCAAAACTGGCTGACTATTTTGACCCGAAAGTTTCCGATGATGAGATTCAGGCTTTAAGTTACAATCGGGCGACAAATCGTTCCAATCCTAGGCAGGCGCGTCGAACCCATTGAAAGCAACCAATAAAACAAGAGCAGGCGGTGATGTTTTGACGATGTCCGTTTATAGATTTTCAATGTCCTAATCGCGGTAGTCAGAAGATGGCGCATCCACTACTTTGAGTGACCTTATTATATGAAAGAATTCTCTCTAAAGCGGATGGGTTTGAAGCTGGCCCTGTTGACGATTCTGGCGTTGCCGGAACTGGCAGGTGCTCAATATAATTATAATCCCGTTGGAGACGTGCAGGCGGGCTTTCGTGAACCCGGGCCAAATAACAAGGGAAGTTACGAACTGGTGGTGGATTTGGGAAGCGTCACCAATTTTTTGGCATTGTCCGCAGGTGCCACAATCAACATCACCAACTATACCACAGCACAATTGACGAATGCGTTCACGGATACGGGCAGTTTTGGATATCTGCATTGGTCGGCCTTTGCGTGTTACTCACCAAATGGAAGTAGGAATAATTATCCATCTTGGGTGACTCCTGTGGGAACGTTCGGTGCCGAAACGCTTTGGCTGACTGTTCCAGCAACCAACGTGAACAGCCAAACCCAATCCCCGAATGGGTCTTCCCCTGCTGCACAAAGTGATACCGCAACTTACATAACTGGCGTTGGTTCTGGGGCTAACTCCATTTCTGGTTTCGCAGGTGTTACCTACAACTCCTTTCTGGTAAGGGAGCCGGTAACCTACGCCGCCGATATTCTCACCGCATATATTGGTGATCCAAACAACTATGTTTTGGGTGATTTTGGTGATTATAGTGGTGGTGGTGGTGGCTTCCCTCTGGCTTATAGCGTGGAGAATACGACGCCAAGTCTTTTCAATTCCGCCCAGCGCGATGATCTTTATGAATTATCCCCCACCGGCTATCAAGATCCATTCAATGGTTCTACGAACGCGGCGGGATACTTTGTAGGTTACTTTATCCTGAATCCGAATGGGTCCATGACTTTCACCCGCGCCGCAGCCGCAGGAGCGGTGCCGGTGGCGAGCTTTCGCGGGACGCCGACCAATGGCGTTGCGCCATTGTCCGTTACCTTCACGGATGCCTCGACCGGCAGCATCACCAACTGGATTTGGAACCTTGGGGACGGAACGAGTGTGACCAATGCTTCCAACGCCAGCGTAAACCATACTTATGCGGCTGGAACCTACACAGTGAGCCTGACGGTCAACGGCACGGGCGGGTCGAGCGTGGCCACGAGCAATAATTACGTTGTGGTGACGAACGCATTGCCAGTCGCAGGGTTCAGCGGCACGCCGACGAACATCTTTGTGACGCAGAATGTGACCTTCACCGATGCCTCCAGCGGGAGCATCACAAACTGGATATGGAGCTTCGGGGATGGAAGCGCATCGGTCACCAACACTTCCAACGTCAGCGTGAACCATGCGTATGCGGTCGTTGGAACCAACACGGTAACTTTGGTTGTGAACGGCGCGGGCGGCTCAAGCACGAACACGCAGGCGAATTACATCGTGGTGAAACCCAAGCCGGCTCTTGGCAAGCCGGTGTTGTCTGGGAGCAGCCTGATCTTGAGCGGGGTGAACGGGCCGGCAGGGCAGCAATACCGGATATTGAGCACGACGAACGTGGCGTTGCCTCTGGCAAGCTGGACGCCGATCTATACGAATACATTCAATTCTGATGGCAGCTATGGCTACACCAATTCGGCGGTGACAAACAAGGCGGGCTTCCTCCTGCTGGTCTCGCCGTAAGGCGCGACGGACATTTCAATTTGTGGGTATTGGAGCATCGCCCCATGGTTTCAGAGAACCCGCCTGGTCGCGCCACGGTTCGTGGCGCAGGCTAGTGCGGCCTGTCCCCAAAAACTGGCTTTTCCCCGGCACAACCCCGAATCTTCCCGGCGTCCCGACAGCCTTTTCAGCCTGAATTCCGAAGCGGAAAGGGAGCGCGCCCGCCTCGGGCGCAGTTTTCCGCGCCCTCGCGGAAAACACGGGCGCACGGGAATGTTCCAAAGGTTCGTGCCAGCACAGTGCGCAAAAGGCTGTCCGCGAGGGCGCGGCCAGCAACGCCCGGGGCGTGCGTGCTCCCAAACTTCGGAGTTCGGGTTCAGCCGGATTTGCAACCTTTCGCGACGGTCTGGGAACCTCCCCAGATGTTCCATTAAGCTCACTGGACAATCCAGCAAGCTCTACAGACAGTTCATTAAGCTCTACAGATCGTCTGGTGAGCTTAACAGAAGACCTGTAGAGCATGCCAGATGGCCTAGTGAGCTTCCCATTTGCCTGCCGTTTCTAACAAAAACAACTGAAAACCAACGGTTTGCAAAACTAAACACATGAAAATGAATAAATTACCGCTAAAATTCAACCATTAGCCGCCGTCGGCGCAGCCACGAGCGTCAATATCCAGACCCGCGACGGCCTTGAAGCTGTCACGAATGCTCCACACGCCTGCTCTTGCGTGCCAATGTTTGCTCAACTGGCCTTGGGCAGGATGACGGTGACGCGCTTGATGCGTTGCAGCGTGGGCTGCTTTTTCTTGTTTTTATCATCGCCGGTGTCGGTGCTGGCAACCTCTTGATTGGCGGACTGGCTGGCCTGCTGGCTGGCCGACTGGCTGGTGCTGGTGGCAGTGGCCGAGCTGCCGAGGGTGGACGTGGCCGCGCCGCCGTTGACGGAAACATTCTGACCCAGCACGGACGCCGTGATGGAGCCTCCGGAAACACTGGCCCCGCCGACGCCGATGATGGTGCCCGAAACGGAGCCGCCGGCGGCGACATCGGCCGAGCCGGCAGAAAGCAGGGTGCCGGTGAAATTTTGCGCCGCATTGATGGAACTGTTTTGGCGGGAAATCACCACCCCTGAAATATTGCCGTTGGCTGTCAAGTTGATCGTGCCGCCAATCACGCCGGAGTTTCCCAGATCAATGTTCCCGGCATGGCCGGGTATGTAGCCCGGAGATCCGGGAGTTCCCGACGGAAATGTGCCGGCGGTCAAATCAATCGTGGGGCCAGCGGCAACATTGCCATTGAGCGCCTCCTGAAGGATGCCGCCCAAATCGGCGACAATGTCGCCTTGCGGGGTATTGACCGTGATGTTTCCGGGAATGGTTGCTCCGCCCGGCACTTGGGATGGAGACACCAGCGTGCTGGCCAAAATGCCGCTGCCAGCAACCGCCTCGACATACAACCCGGGCAAACCGGTGACGGGATTCACATAGGAAACGCTTACGCCGTTGACGGTGGCACCACCGCTCCCGACATTGACATCACCCGTTTGCGATTCAACGGAAATGTTGCCTCCGTTGAAGGCGGCAATACGGGAGCTGTCTATGTCAACGTCGCCATAGGCCGTGACATTGACATTCCCTGCACCGGCGGCATAAACACCAAAGCCCACCTGCCGCACAGAAGTGAACAAATCCTGCGAACCCAAGTCCATTGAGCCGCCGGTGCTGGTCACGTTGACATCCCCGCCGCCAATCGTCGCAATGGTGGAGGTGAGCATGTCCAAACTGGGTGTGGTTGTCGTCACGCCATCCACCGTCACTGTTGAGTCATCAGCCACCGTGACATTGATGTTTGCTCCGGAGGGCGTCAGCGAAACCAGATTTTCATAACGGTTCTTTCCTCCTTGCGGGTCAACCACGCCGCAGGAAAGGATGCCGTAAGTGTTGCCCAGTTCGATCGAGCCGGCATCAATGTCGAACTCGCCGGGGCCGCCAATGCGATAGCCAAGACCGACGTTGTTTGGCGCGGGCGAATATTCATCAAAATTGTTACCAACGGTTATGTGATAACTGTCATAGCTAAGTGATCCGACCTCTTTCCCAGGATCTGTCGAAGTATTCCAATTTCCGATGTCTGTCGCAGGAGCCCAATAGTAGGTATCCGTCTCAAAATGGCCTGTGGGATCTAGCACCGGCAGACCATTGACGAGTTTCAATAGGGTGATTGATTCTCCATCTTTGGAGTTGGGCGTTCCCAACGCCGACTCCACGGACTGGCTCATTTCGCCGATATAACCGAGCCGTCCAGTGGACGGGTTATAGACAAAGCCTGGATTGAATCCAAACAACTGTCCGTTTATTTTTGCAACTCCAAACAAAGAGGCGCTTTGTATGGCAGAATAAGCCAATTGTGTCGTGAGAGCAATGTCGGTGAGAGGAATGCCATTGATTTCAGTGAGATTTTCGATTGCGGTCGGATTTAATGCCAGGGTGAAAATATCATCCCACGATTCGGCCATGCCGGGCAGCAGGTCCGTGGTGGGAATGGCGGGAATGCTGACGCCATAAACAAACGAATAAGGACTTTGATTGTAAATCTCGCCCAATACCGTGATGGATGTGACATCGCTGGGATGCAAGTTCTGCCCTGAAAAGCCGCAGCCAATCATGTTGCCATCCACTGTGATTTGCGTTGCCTTGCTGGTGAGGAGGAGAATGTTTTCCATGTTGCCGGAGATGTTGAGAACCGTAGAAACGGAACTGGCGGCTTGAACCGGCACACCCGTGCCATGGTCCGTGTCACTGAAAACCCCGTCAGAGCCGCTGCTGGAGCCGCTGCTCGTCGTCGTTCCAGCGACCCATCTGGTTTGAGAGCTGTCCGACATGAGCAGTTCAATTGGTGTCCCAAATTCATCGGGCGCAAACAGGCTGCCGCCTCCCGTGGTGGTGATGGTCAAATTTTGATCCGCCGAAGGGAACAAGGTCACGTTCCCGTCCAGATTCACGCCACCTGACCCGGCGGTGATGTTCAAAATCGGTGGGTATATCACCGGCACGTCATCTACCGTCTTATCCAGCCGCGAAACATTTTGGCTGGTTCCGGTCAAATACACGCCAATGCCTGCATCAAGATTGACCGTGGCATCGGAAGCATAATCGAATAAATGAGCAGCGTTGGCATTATTCGCGCTGTTAAAAACTCCATTTGGATTCCGCACTTCCTGCAAATAAATGTTTCCGTTGGGCGCATTCACATTCCAAGTGCCATCAATGAGACTGAGCGCAAATGGGATCTGCACAACATTGCCGTTCACGATAGTGGCCCCGACTCCCTCTTCGGCGGTGATGGTGCCCGTGCCGTTGGCCAGCACATAATGACCATAGACATTGCCACCGGCGGTAATCGTGACATCTCCGGAGCCAAAAGCACCGGTTCCAGCATCATCGCTTTCGGCATCAGTCGGAAAATAACTGAATACATTGCCACCAGCTTTAATGTTGACGTTGCCACCGGCGGCCGTGCTAATTCCGCCGAGATCGGGGGAAACCGTATAGTAAGGTGGCAGTATGATTGTCTGATGTCGCCCACTGAGCTGCGTGTATACAAAACCATTGCCATCTGAACCAGTATTGCCATCTGAACCGGTATTCACATCGCCATAGGTCGCGGTCACTTTAATGTTTCCTCCGGAAGTTCCTCCAGCCGTGGTAGTGATGCTGCCGGTGCCGCTGTTCACTGCGCCGGTATCCACGCCCATCCAGCCCACCTGGACTTCATTGGCCGCCTTGAGAGTGATGTCTCCGTTTGCGGTTTGAAGGAAGGAACTGCCGTCGAGATAAATGCCGTCGTTGCCCGAAGTGGTTGTGGAACCCGTCATCGCCGTGCCGGCGGTGAGGTTCACGCTCCAGTTATTCCCGGCAATGATGCCTGTTCCGTTTTCGAAAGTGATGTTGTTCCCGGCCGACAAGGTCAACGTGGCCAACCCCCCCGGATCGGTCAAAGTCCAAAACGTGTTCAAAGTGATGTCATCATCCGCCTGAAGATTTATTGTGGAAAGGCCGTTGTAATTGTTGACATTGATGACGGTATAACCGGCAGGAGCACTGGGGTCTGAATCGGCTGAAGCCAGCCAGATGTCTGCCGGATCAATGGTCAGTGTTCCGCCTGTAAAACCTGATGCCGCCTGTCCATTGACGACCGATTGGAGGGATCCCATCTGCGGCGCGGATATTTCCACCTGTCCACCGTTGCCGCCCTGCGCACCACCGGAAATGTTTATGCTGGAACCGGCCTGGTCTGAAAAATTATTGTCCGACTTTACGACGACAGAGCCGCCGGAACTTGTGCCGGTGGCATCACCATGCGCCGAGATGGCCGAACTGGCACCCAGATTCACACTGTCACTGGCAAGAAGCTCAATTGTTCCATTGATGTTTTGGACGGAATCGGCCTGGATCAATCCGCCCTGGTTGACCGTCTTTGCCTGTGCAACAATGCTCCCGGCATCGGCAATCAACTTGCCTTCGTTGTCCACCGAACCCGTGGGAAGGGTAACCTCGGTGCTTAATCCACGGCCATCCGGGCTTGAAGAAACCAAAACCTGTTCACCGGCATAAAGGCCGATTTTTCCAGACGGTGCGGAAATGGTTCCGTTGTTTTCAATGTCGCTCGCAATCAGGAACGCCGAGCCGCCACCGGTGATGTTGATCTGGCCGTAATTCACGATTTTGGCTGAGGGCGGCGGCGCACTAAAAGACCAGGGGCCGCTGCTGGAAAGGTCAATGGCGGGAGTGGAGGCCGTGGTCATGATCAAATTGTGCGCGGTGATGGTCGCGGTGCCACCAATTGCGAACCCGTTTGGATTTTGCAAAATCACATATCCGTTGGCGTTGATGTTTCCGTTTATGGTCGAGGCGCTCGGGGCGCCGGGGTCATTGATGTAATTCCAAGTCACCGAGGAGGACGAGGGCTGGTTAAAAGTCGTGATTTCGCCAGGAGCGATATTAAAACTCTGCCAGTTGATGAAGGCGTTGGCGGAAGTCTGGTTGATGGTCACCGATGGCGAACCGATGCCGCTGATGGAAGCCTTGCCCTGGCTGACGGAGCCGCCCGCCGGGTTGGCATGCACTTCAAGCCGGCAGCAGAACGATGCCAGCAGGAGCAACGCCATGGCAGTTGTCCGGCGAGAACGACGAGCTAAACTGTATTTGATGATGCGTTTCAGATGATGCGTTTCATTTCAGGCCCGGTTCCAACCGCCAAAGACCCATATCATTCCAAACGGCCCGGTCAAAATTATTTTTGGTTACAATCATGTGAATTAGAACTGCGCCGTCATTGAAAAATTAAAATACGGCTCGTTGCGGGGCGTGACGGTGGTGCTGATCAGCGGCAACGAAAACAAAAAACTGGCCTGCCAGTGGGAGCCGAGCGCGGCGGCGATTCCCAAGCCCGTGCCCCAAAGCCTGGTGTTGGACGGGAATCCCTGGGGATCCAGCAGATAGACTGACGCATAGTCCATGTAAACCGAGCCGCTCAAGGAAAGCGGGGTGTCTCCATGAACCATGCCCACCACATGGGTGGGGGTGTGCTGTTCCAACGACAGATGAAAGCCGGTGTCGCCGAACGACTCGCCTTCATGGTAGCCGCGCACGCTGTTGACGCCGCCGATGCCAAACTGTTCGTTGCTGATCAATGGCTCGCTGGCCCACTGGCCGTCTGCGTGGAAAGACGTCATCCAATTTGTGAGGAACATAAAAGTCCGGGTATAAGTGGGGTTGAGCACCGCCCAGAAGCCGGTTGACTTTGGTGAATCCGTGATGCCTTGAAGGGAATTGTTGCCGGTGGCCGTTGCGACGCCATTGATATAGCTCTGGCTGGCATACCATGGATTGATGCTCAATCCCAATCCAACGGCAGTGGTGCCGAGAGGATCACGCCAGTTGGCATCAGACCGGAGCGACAAGGGCAGATACTGCATCTGCCTGACCGTTGCCGGCACGGGCGAGGGAATGGTGCTGCTGTTTGTGGACGTGGGTGCGAGTGTGACCGCATTATATGCCACCTGGTTGAACTGGAACAGATTCGTCTTGTCGCTGCTCACTTGGTAAGTCTTATAGTCCAGGCCGCCGGAAAAATTAAGTTGAACATTGTCCGGGGTCACCATTGGAACGCTCCACCGGGCACCGATGTCCTGATTCACCGTCACGTCCTGCTGGACATTTTGCTGGCTTATCGAAAGGCTGGGCGTCGTAACGATGGGTGTGGAGGAGAGGCTTAGTAGCCCGGTGTCTATGGTCGAACGGCTCGCAAAGACGGTCATGTCCGGCTGGCCGGTGGGTGGCGGCAGGTTGATCTTATGGGTGGCTTCATCATAACCGAAGCTGCCGGGCTTGCTCGCAATCATGTCGTCAATGGATTGCGGATTGCCCAGCGGCAGGCGGTAGAACAATCCGTAGTTGGCCACCAGCGGTTCGTCATACAATGGCCAGTCCCCGTCTTTAAATTGTTGCGGCGAAAATCCGTATTGCAGACCCAGGGAATGGTTCAAGCCCCAGACATTATCATAGACGGCCGACGAATTGACCCGCAGATCAGGCGTGCCGGGCGAGCTTTCATTGTCGAGTTCCACCTTGGCGTGCAAAGGAAATTGATCCTTCACCATGAGCGAGAGATCACTGGTGCCCGGATCCGGACCGGGACTGATGACCGGATAGACTTGCCTGTCTTGACTGGCATTGGCCCGGTTCAGCTCGGCATTGAAGATGGGTCCGTTCAAAATCATGCCCGTATGCAGGCCGGGCAGCGCGCGCATGACGTTGTTGGAACTGAAATAACGGTTGCCCTTGACCAGGATGTCGGCCAGCCGTCCTTCCGTGACCTGAACCTTCACGGTCGCATTGGTCAGCTTTTGCTGCGGCAGTCCCACGGAAACCGTCACATAGCCGCGTTCCGAATAGGCTCCCTGCAATTGTGTGACCGCCGTCCGAATCCCCTCGAAGCTGACATTTGTTCCGAACGCGCCGTCAATGTTGGTCAAGGTCATGCCGATGATCTTCGGCGTGAGAACCGAATTGCCCATGACCTCATATTTCTCGACTTCAAACCTCGGTCCCGCATTTGTAGAAATCACATGAATGCGCGTGTCTGTTCCATTCGTCATCGCTTGCAACAATGCGGCGCGCGCTTTCGCAAGTTCTTCCGGGCTGGCCGGCACAAGCGGATGATTGACAACCAGCGCGGAAGAAACGGCATTTGTGGCGGCGCTGGCGACCGGCTGCTGATTTGAAACAGCCGGCGCAACAAATGGCGGAATGGTGATCGCTTCCGCCATCTCGCCCGAATCGAGATACCGTTCGCCGGACACCACTATCTGCGGATATGCCGCCTGAAAAACATTCAGCGTGACGAGGCCGTTGGTGATTTGCTCCGGCATGATGGCGACACTGATTTCCGGATGGCCTTGGCGCCGATTTTCCGATTGCAACTCCGCCGCCGCCCGGACGATTTCCTTCAAGTCAATGTCCGTGCCTGTGTGCCGCGAAAAAATCGCGGCAAGGGTGCCGGCATCGAACTGCACGTTCCCTCTGACTGCATAATTGCGGACATTGAAATGTTCGTCCGCCCTTTTTTCATTGAGAACCGGGTTTGCGGCAACGCCGTCCGATTCCGCCGCCGCCAGATTCCAGACAGCCACCGGCATCCAGCAAACCAGCAACATCAAAGCCGGAAACCGGCGCGTTTTTCCTGGTATCGCGCGGGCGGAGGCGTTGGCGGACAAGGTCATCAAAGTCGTGGCAATTAGCCGCATGGACATTATTTCGCGCGATGGTTTGCATTTCTTCCCGGTCCGAATCCGAGAATGCAGCAACACCCGGCTGTCCATGGTTGGTTCAGAAAGATGTCGGCTTGAAAAATTGCACGGACGAAGGCTGGAGAATTTGTATTACAAACTGCCGTCAGAATGGTGACAATCTGGAAACAAAGACCGCCGGGGCTGACCGGGCAAGGCGCTTCCCGGCACAATTGCAGGAAAGCCGGGCTGAAGCCGGTCAAAAAAGTTTCCAGTCTTTTTCAAGACCGGCACGCATATGTAACACTCCTTCGTCTAAAGTTCCCAAGCCAGATCAAGGCAATGTTGAACGCCGGCGCTTCCAGCCGGCTTTCTTTCAACCAGATGACGCTTTCAGGCTGGCGGCTGAAAAAATTTATGGACAAATGAAAAAGAAACCGCGCCAGTATGAACCGCACCTCGTCGTCGAGGAATTGTCACTCCTGCCCGGTGCGGAGTGGCTGCCGGCTTCGTCAGGCTGGTCTCTGATGCAAGTCTGCGCCGGCAGCGGTTATTGCCTGCAGGCGCAGGGAAGCACGGAATTGGAAACCGGCGCGGTGCTGCTCGTCGCGGGACTGGCAAGGACAATCATCCGGGCCAGCCAACTGGGAAAAATGTCGCTTCATGTGTTCAACGTGATTCCCGCGCGCCTCACCGGGCTGATCACCCTGGGCGAGCAGGATTTTCTAAAGCTGGCCGCCGCCAAGAAAGAAGGCGTCATCCGCATTCTTTCGCCGGATAGCGAGACGGCGGTCAAAATGAAGGAATTATGCGCCAACCACCGTTCATCCGGATTGATGTTCCGACTGAAGTTGATCCAGTTGTTCGTGGAAGCCCTCGGCTGCGAAATGGAGTCATCCGTGGTGCCGCAAGAACCGCCGGACGCCAAGGCGCGCCTGCGCTCTCTCTTGCAAAAAACGCCGCCCAGCGAACTGGCGGAGTTGAGCTTCAGCGAGCTGGCACGGAGAACCAATTGCACGCCACGACATTTAAGCCGGACCTTTCATGAACTCGTCGGCATATCATTCAGCGACCAGCGCGCCGAGATCCGGATGGCCCGCGCCAGCGAACTGCTGGCCACGAGCAATTCCAAGGTGGTGGAGGTGGCGCTGGAGAGCGGCTATAAATCCTTGAGCATGTTCAATCTCATGTTCACCCGGCGCTTCGGCACCAGCCCCGGCCGATGGCGGCAGAAAAACGGCGCAGGCTGACGGTCGCAGACAGAAGCAGTTGCCGGTGTTTGAACGGTCGGTTGGCAGATACGCCCACGCCGGCCATTTTGTTCTTCAAATCTCCGAAATTTTTTGCCCACATACGGGTCAAATCAGCGGGGCAGATCATTTTGAAAACGCGGTCCAGTGAATTTGTTGTTTTCAATCGCACCGGTTTTGATTCATCTTCCTGACTCGAATTTCTATGGCTGAAAAACCGACACCTGTTTACGACGAGAGCAAAATCAAGACGCTGTCCTCGCTGGAGCATATCCGGCTGCGCACGGGCATGTATATCGGGCGCATCGGCACCGGCGCGCATCCCGACGACGGCTGCTACGTCCTGCTCAAGGAGGTCGTGGACAACGCAATTGACGAATACATCATGGGCCACGGCAAGGAGGTCGCGATCAACATCGAAGGCAACCGCGTGGCGGTGCGCGATTACGGCCGCGGCATCCCGCTCGGCAAGGTCGTGGACTGCGTTTCCAAGATCAACACCGGCGCGAAATACAACGACGAAGTGTTTCAGTTCAGCGTCGGCCTCAACGGCGTTGGCACGAAGGCGGTCAACGCGCTGTCCAAAAACTTTTTCGTGCGCAGTCACCGCGACGGCGAGTTTGCCGAGGCGAGTTTCAAAATCGGCAAGCTGAAGAAGGAAGACACCGGCAAGACGAAGGAACCGAACGGCACGTTCATTGAGTTCGAGCCGGACCCGGAAATCTTCAAGGATAGTGAATTCCGCCTCGAACACATCGAGCGCCGGTTGCGCCATTACAGCTATCTCAACACCGGGCTGAAACTGATTTTGAAAACGCCGGAACTGGCCGAGCCGAAGGTGTTTCAATCCCGCCACGGCCTGATGGATCTGGTGATGGAAGACTTGGCGAGCGACGGCAGCGAGCCGATTTATTCGCCGCTGCATTACGCGGGCAAGACGCTGGAGTTTTGCTTCACGCACAGCAATTCGCGTTACGGCGAGACGTTTTATTCCTTCGTCAACGGCCAATACACCAGCGACGGCGGCACGCACTTGAGCGCCTTCCGCGAAGGTTTGCTGAAAGCCGTCAATGAATACGGCAACACCAAATACGAAGGCGACGACGTGCGCGAATGCATGGTCGGTGCCGTGGCGATCCGGCTGAAAGACCCGGTGTTCGAGTCGCAGACGAAGAATAAGTTGGGCAACACGGAAATCCGCACCGAACTCGTCAACAATGTGCGCGAAGAGCTACTGCATTTTTTCCAGCGCAACAAGCAGATCGCCGAGACCATCCTGGCGAAGGTCAAGGACACGCAGGAATTGCGCAAGGAATTGCAGAGCGTCAAGAAGCTCGCGCGCGAGCGGGCGAAGTCCATCACGTTGCGCATCCCGCAATTGAAAGATTGCAAAAATCATTTCGACAAAAAGAAGGAAAAGGGCAAGGGCACGATGGTTTTCATCTGCGAAGGTCAGTCTGCCGCCGGCTCCATCACGAGCTGCCGTGACGTGAATAATCAGGCGGTGTTCGTGCTCAAGGGCAAACCGCTCAACGTCTGGGATCTCAAGCGCGACGTGATGTATAAAAACGACGAGATGTATAATCTGATGCAGTCGCTCAACGTCGAGGACAACACCGAGGGCCTGCGTTACGACAAGGTGATTCTCGCGACCGATGCGGATGTGGACGGTCTGCACATCCGCAACCTGATGATCACCTACTTTTTCAAGTTCTTCGAGCAGCTCGTCCACGACGGGCATGTTTTTGTTTTGGAAACGCCGCTGTTCCGCGTCCGTAACAAAGCCGAGACGATTTATTGCTACAGCGAAGCCGAGCGGGACGCGGCGTCCGCGAAGCTGGGTGGCAAGCCGGAGATCACGCGCTTCAAAGGCCTGGGCGAAATCAGCCCGAAGGAATTTCAACAATTCATCGGCAAAGAGATGCAGACGAGCAAAATTGAATACGCCCCGCGCGCCGAGTCGGGCCCGATCTTCAATTTCTACATGGGCAAGAACACACCGGAGCGGAAAGACTACATCATGGACAGCCTCGTGGTGCCGGTGGAGGAATGAATTGAAATCGAAGGGACGAGATCTGCGAGTCCAGATTTGAGGCGACGAAAATTACCATTTTTCCCACGAACATCGGCTGTCACCCACACTTGTCCACCAATTCGAGGCAAGGCCAGACGCTCCAATTGTATTGATCAAAAAAGGATGGGTTCCTCGTGAGCGGGCACAACCGCCGGGACCAGCAGGTGCGGTGGACATTTCTCCACAGCGTCACTTGTCAGGTTCACGAACACCGTGGATTCGTCATAACTGATCCGGTCCACCGTGTTCACCGGTATCACCACTTCCCTGCCCGTGAACCGGTGGCCAATCTTGATGACCAGTTGCCGGATCACCCAGCTTTGGGTGTCCATCATGAAATCGCAGACATGGCCGCTCGTGCCGTCGCCAGCCTTGAGATGATACCCGTTCACCGCCTGCGCGCTGAACAGATGCGCATCCGACCGTTTGCGCTTCGCATCAACCGGGGCCGGATGCCCGCTCGGCGCGGTCGTCGGGGGCGATTCCAAAACCGGAAAACCCCTCATGCCGCCCCACAAACCATCACCCTCCCAATAATAAGGCCAGCCATAATAACGATGATATTCCTCCTCATATTGACGTGACACCGGCTTGTGCAAATCAATTGAAGGCGCACCCTCGATCTGCTTCTTGGTGAGGTTCACCGTCAGGATTTTGCCGGTCTGATGCAAACCGCCGAAGGCGTGGGGCGAGAGCAGCACCTGCCGTTTGGGCAGCCAGTCGCCCGTGTCGGCAATCACATACCGCACCGCCCAGTTCTGGTCGTCAAAATAAAAATCTTTCACCTTGCCGATTTCGCCATCCGACGCGCCGAGCTTGTTCCCGTATAATTGTTTGAGGCTTTGCAACATGATTTGGTTTGTTTGATTGTGTGGAACGTCCGCATTCAAATCCTGCCCAGCAACATCAGCACCAGGATGATGACCAGCACCGCGCCCAGCCCGCCGGTGGGGTAATAACCCCAGTTCCTGCTGTGCGGCCACGCCGGGAAAGCGCCGATCAACATCAGTATCAGCAGCACCAGTAAAATAGTTCCTATCATAAAGTTCCTTTCAGTGTGAATTCGGTTGGATTGTTGTTTTTGAACGTCTGCCGTGACCGGAAGCGCGCCGCCCGGAAAATCCGGCCTGGGAATTTTTTAAGAAAAGTTTTTTGCAGTCCATGCGATGAGATTAACCCAATGCCCTGACATTGCCATGGGGTGTTACCCTACCGCCTTAATTCACTCCATCGCGGCCAGCAGTTCGTCCAGCGACACCGTGGCGAAGCTCGTCGCGGAATCGCTCATCGCATAAGGGACGATGAGTTCGCGCCCATGCAACAGTGCGCCGCAGGTATAGACCACGTTCGGCACATAGCCTTCGCGCTCGGCCTCGTTTGGGCACAGGAACGGTTCGCGCAGGCGGCGAAGAACACGCGTCGGATCGTTCAGGTCAAGCAGGATTGCGCCGATGCAATATTTTCGCATCGCGCCGACACCGTGTGTCAACACCAGCCAACCCGCCTCAGTCTCAATCGGCGAACCGCAGTTGCCCAGCTTGATGAACTCCCACGGCTGCGCGGGCGCGAGCAAAATCTTCGGGTCGGTCCAGAAATGGATGTTGTCGGAAAACATGATCAAAATGTTTTCGTCGTCCTGCCGCGAGAGCATTGCGAACTTCCCGCCGATCTTGCGCGGGAACAGCGCCATGCCTTTGTTCTGCACCGCCGGGCCGTTCAACGTGCGGAATTTGAAATGCACGAAGTCCGGCGTCTCCAGCAATTGCGGCAATGTTATTTTGCCGTCGTAAGCCGTATAAGTCGCGTAGTGGGTGAACGTGCCGTCGTCATTTTGGAAACGCACGAAGCGCGCGTCCTCGATGCCGTTGCTCTGGCTCGGTGCGGAGGGAAACAGCACGCGCTGGGAAATCCTGCTTGCCGGCGCGAAGTGGACTTCGTAATTCGATTCCGCCAGCAGCAAAATGCCGCGCGCCGCCCACGTCGCCGTGGCGTCGGACGTGTCCGTCAAGCCGGACGCCGCCAGCACCGCGTGCAGTTCCTTCAGCGTGAAATCGTCGTGCAACTGCGCCAGCACGCGCTTGCAAAAATCATTTTGCACGCCGGCCTCCTCCAGCTTGTGCGTGAACAGCCCCTTGGTGTAGGCCACGTTCGGCACGCGCTCCGGCTCGGTCACAAATGGCACGGGCGGCGTCAGCGTGATGCGGTTTTGCGCACGGATTTTTCCCTGGCGAAAAGTGATGGAAGAAATGTGGCCTTCGCCGGTGGCCCGCAAACTTAAAATAAAACGCAGCGCGCCCTTCGGCACGCCGGTCTGGTCGGGATGCGGCACGATGGACGGATTGAACAACGCCGCCGACTCCGGCGAATACTCGTGCGTGAAATAAGCGCCGATCAACAACCGCCGTTCCGGCTCCGGCTGCGCGGCGGGGTCAAGGTGATGCATCACCTGCGCGAAGCGTTCCAGAAAAAATTCTTCAACATGCTCATGCCGGTCCGCAAATTCGCCCAGCACCTGGTGCAGCAGCTTGACGACTTCCTGCTCCGGCAACGCCATGACGCGGGCGACGACGCGCCGCGAGATGTCATCAGTGGTGGGACGGAACGGGCGCAGCAGCACGCGCGAACGATCCGGCGTCAGCGTCGGCCCGATGCGCTTGGCATGGAGGAGTGTGGTTTTCAAATTGAGTCGCGGCTCGTCCGCTTCTTGGTTTTCCAAGCCCACTTATGATGGACGCTAAAACCTCCTTGTTGCTATGGGGTGAACACCCCATGGCTGTCGCGTCTTTTTTTGCATACTATGACATCATTACACATAAAAGTTGTTGGCTCTTGTAAGCTGGATTTTTTGCGGGGTGGATTAGCAGGGACAAATTATGAAAAACATTCATAAAAATGGGAACGCGAAAGACAATAAGTCGCGAACGAATCAGGCCAAAACACGCACGCAGCAGGCGGAGACGCGGTCAGATCAAGCCAAGACGCGAACCGAACAAGCCGAGACGCGCACTGAGCAAGCCAAGACTTGGACGATGGAGCAGGCGCTTCGCGCTTCTGAATTGAGTTACCGGCGGCTGTTTGAAGCCGCGAGAGATGGCATCCTGCTTCTGGACGTTGACACGGGACGCATCACCGATGTGAATCCTTTCCTGGTGGAGCTTCTGGGCTTTTCCCACGACGAAATGGTCGGCAAAACCGTCGGCGAGCTCAGCCCGTTCAAGGATGTCGTGTCCAATCAAAACATGCTGGAGCGGTTGCAAAAGGACGGGTATGTCCGTTATGAAAACCTTCCGCTGGAAACGAGGGATGGCCGCAAGAAAGCCGTGGAGTTCGTCAGCAACGTCTATCAAGCCGGCGATAAAAAAGTAATCCAATGCAACGTCCGCGACATCACCGAGCGCAAGCAGGTGGAAACCGCTTTAATCCGGCTGGCGGCGATTGTCGAATCTTCCGACGACGCAATCATGGGCAAAGACCTCAACGGCATCATCACCAGCTGGAACAAAGGAGCGGAAAAGATTTTCGGCTACACTGCGGGTGAAATTGTAGGAACTTCAGTCATGCGGTTGATTCCAGCCGACCGGCAGCAGGAGGAGAACCGCGTTCTGGAAAACATCAAGCGTGGCAATAGCGTGGCGCACTTTGAGACACTGCGACAAGCCAAGGACGGACGGTTGATCAACGTCTCAATCACGGTGTCGCCGATCAAGGATGTGACCGGGGAAATCATCGGCGTGTCGAAGGTGGCGCACGACATCACAGACCGGAAAACAGCGGAGGAAAAAATACGCCAGCTCAATGTCGAGCTGGAACAGCGCGTCGCCGAGCGCACCGCCGAACTCGAAGTTGCAAACAAGGAACTGGAGGCGTTTTCCTATTCCATCTCCCACGACCTGCGCGCACCGTTGCGCGCCGTGAACGGATTTGCCGGCATCGTGCTGGAAGATTTCGGCGCGCAGTTGCCCGAGGAAGGCCGGAGTCATCTGGAGCGGATCCGGGCAGGCGCGCTGCGGATGGGAGCGTTGATTGACGACCTGCTTGCGTTCTCGCGTTTGAGCCGGCAGGCCGTGAACCGTCAAAATGTGAATACGGTCAAGCTCGTGCAAAATGTCCTTGATGAATTAAGGCCGCAGCGCGAGGGCCGCCAGCTTGAAATCCAGATCGGAAACCTGCCCGTCTGTCATGGCGATCCGGCGTTGCTGAAACAAATCTGGGTCAACCTGGTTTCCAACGCGATCAAATACACTCGCGGCCGCGAACCGGCAACTGTTGAAATCGGCTGCGCGCCCGAAAATGACGAGAATGTTTTTTTCGTCCGCGACAACGGCGCGGGCTTCGACATGCAATATGCGAACAAATTGTTCGGCGTTTTTCAACGGCTGCACCGTGAGGATCAATTTGAAGGGACGGGCGTCGGGCTGGCGATTGTGCAGCGCATCGTCCACCGCCACGGCGGGCGCATCTGGGCAAAGGCCGAGGTCAATCATGGCGCGACCTTTTATTTCACAATTGGAGAAACAAAACTATGAACCAACCAAACCAAACTGAAATCCTGCTGGTCGAGGACAGCCAGGACGATCTGGACATGACCTTGCGCGCGCTGCGCAAGGCGAACATGGCCAACCACATTCAAGTCGCCCGCGACGGCGCGGAGGCGCTGGAATTCGTCTTTTGCGAGGGTGCGCACGCCGCGCGCAAGATTGAAAACATTCCCAAACTGATCATGCTGGATCTGAAACTGCCGAAGATTGACGGACTGGAAGTCTTGAAACGCATCAAGGGCGATCCGCGCACGAGAATGATCCCGGTCGTCGTGCTCACGTCGTCGAAGGAACAAAATGACGTGATCAAGAGTTATGGGCTGGGCGGCAACAGCTACATCGTGAAGCCGGTGGATTTTGAAAGTTTCGCCGCAGTCGTTCAAAAATTGGGAATGTATTGGCTGCTGCTCAACCAGCCGCCGCAAACTTAACCCGCATGAAACATGACAACTCCGATCAACATTTTAATCGTCGAAGATTCACAGGACTACGCGGATTTGCTCGTGCGCGAATTGCGGCGCGAGGATTTTGAGCCGAAATGGAAGCGCGTGGAAGCCGAACCGGACTTTCTGGCCGAGTTGAAAAAATTGCCGGACATCATCCTCTCCGACTATTCGATGCCGCAGTTCAGCGGACTGCGCGCGGCGCAACTCGCGCAGGAAAGCGGCCTGGGAATTCCGTTCATCCTCATTTCCGGGACGGTGGGCGAAGAAACCGCCGTTGAAGCGATGAAACATGGCGCGACGGATTTTTTGCTCAAGGACAGGATTGGACGGCTGGGGCCGGCGGTGCGCCGCGCATTGCAGGAAGCCGAAGAGCATCGCGAACTCAACCGTGTGGAGGACGCGCGAAGGGCGGTCGAGGCGCGCTACCGGACGCTTTTTGATTGTGCGCCGGACGGCATCGTCATCGCCAATCCAAACAGCTATTACCTCGACGCCAATGCGAGCGTCTGCAAGATGCTCGGTTATACCCACGACGAATTTATGGGGCTGCACGCCTCGAATATCGTCATTCAGGCAGAGATCGGAAACATCGCGTCGGCGTTGGTCGAAATCAAGGCCAGATCTGACTATCACCGGGAGTGGCAGTTCCGGCGCAAGGACGGTTCCGTTTTCACGGCGGAGGTGATTGCCACGGCGATGCCTGACGGCAATCTGCTGGCGATGATCCGTGACATCACCGAGCGCAAGCAGCTTGAAGCGCAATTCATCGAGGCGCAAAAAATGGAAGTCATCGGCCATCTCGCCAGCGGCATCGCGCATGATTTCAACAACATCCTCGGCGTCATCATCGGCTACAATGATTTGATGACGCCCGAAATTGCCCCCGACAGCCTTTCGCACAAATGCGCCGAGGAAATCCGGCACGCGGCGGAGCGCGCGGTGGCATTGACGCGGCAGCTTTTGCTTTTCAGCCGCAAGCATGCGGTGCAGCCGACCGTTCTGAATCTTCACGAAGTCATCGAGGGCATGGATAAAATGTTGCGGCGGCTGGTTGATGAAAATGTCGAGATGACAATCGTTCCCGAAAATGAATCCGGGCGGATCAAGGCCGATTCCGGCCTCGTCGGCCAGTTGCTGATGAATCTCGTCGTCAACGCGCGCGATGCCATGCCCAACGGCGGCAAATTAAAAATTGAAACCGCCAACGTCACGCTCGATGAAAATTATGCGCTCGCGCACGCGGGCGCGAGCGCCGGCGATTATGTCATGCTCGCCGTGAGCGACACGGGGATTGGAATGAGCGACGACGTCAAACTGCATTTGTTCGAGGCATTTTTCACGACGAAGCCAAAGGGCAAAGGCACGGGACTGGGACTGGCGACCTGCCAGACCATCGTCAAGCAATGCGGCGGCTGCATTGAAGTCCAAAGCGAACTGGGCGAAGGCTCGACGTTCAAAATTTATTTTCCACGCGTCGAACAGCAGGCGGACGCGACGGATATGTTCAAAAAATCCGTCGAGACGAAACCGCTCGTTGACGGAACGGAAACCCTGTTGCTCGTCGAAGACGAACCGTCCGTGCGCCATCTCGCGTGCAGCATTTTGGAGGCGCAGGGCTATAACGTTTTGCGCGCGAACAACGGGCAGGACGGTTTGCGCGTGGCGCGCGAATGCAAAGGCGCGCCGATCAGCCTCGTCATCACCGACGTCATCATGCCGCTGATGAACGGCAAAGTGATGGCCGAATGGCTGAAGGCCACTTATCCCAATCTCAAAGTCCTTTTTACATCCGGCTACACGGACGACGCCATTGTCCAGCACGGCGTGCTGGAGGCCGGAGTGTCGTTCCTGTCCAAGCCCTATTCGCCCGTCACGCTCGCCAGAAAAGTGCGCGCCATGCTGGATAATGAAACGGACACCGCGTTGCTTCGGAAACAGTCCGAGTTGACCCCAAAAACCGACTGATTCCATCCCAACCAACAAACATGAGAACTATGAAAGAGAAAATAAAATGGCGGTTGTTTTCAATTCTGCTGCTTGCGCCGCTGGCGGCAATCACAGACGCGCGGCTTCAAGCTGCGGATTTGAAACTGTTCGGCACGAACGGGCCGCCGGTGGATTTCCACGGGTTTGTCAGCCAGGGATTTTTGTATTCTAGCGCCTACAATTATCTGGGCGAAAGTTCGCGCGGCTCGTTCAAGTTCACCGAGGCGGCCTTGAACGCCTCCTTCAATCCGATGCCGCGCACGCGCATCTCGGCGCAGGCTTTCACTTACGACGTGGGCGAGGCGGGCAAATATGATGTGGTGCTGGATTATGCGCAGGCCGAATATACGTTTAACGACTACTTCGGCATCCGCGCCGGACGCATCCGCAGGCCGCAGGGCATTTACAACGACATTCAGGATGTGGATGTGGCGCGGACATTTGTGCTGCTGCCACAGGGAATGTATGACGCGCGCTGGCGGGACTTTTATGTGTCGCTGGATGGCGGGGAATTTTTCGGCACGATCCCACTCAAGCAGTCCGGCAACCTGTCTTATGAAATTTATGCTGGAATAGTCCGTCCGTCCATGGATGGCGGCCTGGCGCTGCAACTGCAAAACAGCCTGCCACCGTTCATCCATCTGGATTCGATTACTCCCGCCGCCATGTTTGGCGGGCAGTTGTGGTGGAACACCCCGATTGATGGGCTGCGTTTTGGAGTAACCGGGGGGTTCATTTCTGCGGCCAGCTTCGTTTCCACCATCCAGACTCCCGGCGGCCCCATTCATCCTGATAATCGGGACGACGTGGCGATTCAACAATACTCCGCCGAATATCTCTGGCGAGCGTGGACCTTTCAGTCGGAATTATACTTCACTGACATTCGTCCCGAAGCCGCCGGGATGTCCGATACCCATGCCCTCACCTGGTATGCCAGTGCGGCGTATCGTTTCAACAAGTGGTTCGAGGCGGGCGGCTACTATACGGAATATTATGGTGACACGACCCAGCCGGACAATTCCCTGCTGTATCAAAAGGATGCCGCGCTCGCGCTCCGGTTTGATGCCACCGACTGGTGGACATTCAAGATCGAGGGCCATTACATCCGTGGCACCGGGCTGTTGCAGGACAATCCAGACAATCCGGTGCAGAACGACAACGGCTGGTGGCTGCTCGCCGTGAAAACCACCTTCAGTTTTTAACATTTTTAAAAGTCACACATGAAATCTATTTTTCTAAAAATGCGGCAATGCCCTGATTTGGAAAGCGGCACGTCGCCGCTTTCCCAAGGCGCGACATGTCGCGTCGTTCCAAAGCGCGGACTTGCCCGCGCACTCCAAATGATGCCCCTGCTGAAAATGGGTCTGGTCTGCGCTGTGTTATTCGACGGCGCACTGCGGGCGGCGGGGCTCGACGGCTTTGTGGTCATCGTAAACAAAGGCGTGCCGACGAATAACATCAGCATGGCGGCGTTGAAGGCCATTTACACCGGCAAGACAACGTATTGGCCGGATGGCCAGAGCGTGGGCATCGTTGTGCTGGACGACCAGATCACTGACAAAACAGACGAGGCGATGGAGGAGGTCAGCGGCATGGACACCAGCCACTTCAAGACTTTCTGGCAGCGCATGGTCTTCTCCGGCCGCGGACAGCAGCCGGAAAAGATCGGTGGCGCCGCCGCTCTTGTGGCATACGTCGCCGCAACCAAGGGCGCCATCGCAATCGTCCCGGCGGATGCCGATTTGAAAAGTGTCCAGAAACTTGAAGTGAAGTAAACCACGCACGGAAAAATTCCGTTGATTTAAAATGCAAACAGAAAAAACAGCGCACACGACCGGCAATCTCGCCGGCGAACACGGAGTCCGGTTGGTCTCGGCCACGTTCCGGCACATCATGCTGGTCGTCTTCCTGATTTTCATTTTCGCCGTCGTGCAGATGTTCACCCTCTGGCAGGTCGGCAAAACCGGGATGCAGACCGCCACCTCGCTAAAACAGCAGGGACTGCCTGCACTCAACGAGTTGGCGTTGTTAGAGGAAAACCTGGTCATCTACCGGCTTGATTCCTACGAATACCTTTTCATCCAGCAAGAAGAAAAAGCCGGCAAGGCGAAGGCGGCGGAAGCCGTCGCCGTTCAAATCCACTCGGAGTTGAAAGGCATCCAGACACTCCTGCCCGAAGGCGAGGGACGGCAGCTCGCCGCCAATCTGGAAAAGGCCATCAATGACCTGGACGCCCAATTCCAAAAAGTGCGGGGACTGGTGGACTCGGATTTTCCCGCCGCCATGAAGTCAATGGACCAGGACATCCCGCCCCGGACCGAACGGGTGGACGCCGCCGCAGACGCCCTGAAAAATTTTGGCTACCAATTTTCCGGCGCTCAGGCCGGCGCGACGTTTGCCAGCTTTGGCTGGATCAAGAGCACCGCCGTCATGTTCGGCATCGGGAACAGCTTCGTCGCTTTTTGCGCGTTCATGTTCGTGCTGCTGGCCGCGCGCCGCAGCCGGGCGCAATTGTCGGAAACCCTGGCGCGGCTCGATGAACGGACGCACGAACTGCAACAGACCAACGACGCGCTGAAGATGGAAGTAGTCGAACACCAGCGCGCGGAAGAATCATTGCGGCTGCTCGGCTCCGCCGTGGAACAATCCAAAGAGTCCATCGTGATCACCGACGCAGAACTGGATTTGCCGGGGCCAAAAATAATTTTCGTCAATCCCGCCTTCACGCAGATGACCGGCTACACGGCGGCGGAGGCCATCGGGAAAACCCCCCGGATATTGCAGGGGCCGCGCACGGACAAAGTCGTGTTGAGCCGTCTCCGGAAAAATCTTGAACAGGGTGAAGTGTTTACCGGCGAAGCCATCAATTATCGCAAGGAAGGAAGGGAATTTGACATGGAATGGCAGATCGCACCTATTCGCAATTCAGATGGGAAAATAACGCACTTTGTGGCCATCCAACGCGATATTACTGCGCGCAAACAGGCTGAAAACATCCTGCGCGAGAGTAATGAGAAATTCAACCAGTTGGCGAACAATATCACCGATGTGTTCTGGATCCGTTCGCCGGACATGAGCGAGGTGCATTACGTCAGTCCGGCCTTTGAGCGGATCTGGGGCCGGTCAGTGGCAAGTTTGTATTCCGATCCGCAACAATGGTCCAATTTTATTTTGCCAGAGGATCGGAAGCGTGTGCTGGCAGGTTTCGCTGCGCTTACGGGAGACACACGAAGTTTAGATATTGAATACCGCATCGTTCGGCCCGATGGCAATATTCGTTGGATTCGGACCCGTGGGTTTCAAGGCCGGGATGTTGCTGACAAACTGATTCGGCACATCGGGGTTGTCACCGACATCACTGAGCGGAAACAATTTGAAGCGCAGTTGTTCCAATCACAAAAAATGGAGACCGTCGGCAAACTCGCCGGCGGCATCGCGCACGAATTCAACAGCATCCTCACCGCCATCATCGGCCAGAGCGAATTGCTGGCCGGCGAATTGCCGCATGGAAATCCGCTCGTGAAAAATGCGGCTGAAATCCGCAAGGCCGCCGAGCGCGCGGCGATTTTGACGCGGCAATTGCTCGCCTACGGGCGCAAACAAATTCTTCAGCCGGAAATCCTTGATTTGAACGCCGTGCTCACGGGCATGGAAAACATGCTTCTTCATTTGATGGGGCGCAACGTGGAAGTTCGCCTCAATCCGTCCGCCGGCTTGAAATCCGTGAAGGCCGATGCCGGACAAATCGAGCAGGTCGTCGTCAACATCGCCATGAACGCCGCCGAAGCCATGCCCAACGGCGGCAAGCTCACGCTCGAAACCGCCAACGTCACGCTCGACGCCGATTATGTCAGCCGTTTTCCTGAATTGAAGGCGGGCGAATACACCATGCTGGCCATCGGTGACACCGGCGCCGGCATGAGCGACGAAGTCAAGGCGCGCGTCTTCGAGCCGTTTTTCACGACAAAAGGCGTCGGCAAGGGAACCGGCCTCGGCCTTGCCACCTGCCACGGCATCATCAAACAAAGCGGCGGACACATTGCCGTCTATAGCGAACTCGGACGCGGGACGACTTTCAAAATCTATCTGCCGCAAGCCGGACAGGAAATGAAATCTCCCACGCAACCCAAGGCATCGGCGGACCTGCCGCGCGGGACGGAAAGGATTTTATTGGTTGAGGACGATCCATCGCTGCGCGAAATGGCGGGTGAATTGCTCGAGCGTCTGGGCTACACGGTTCTGAAGGCGGCCAACGGCATCGAAGCCATGAGCATCATTCATCAGCAAGGCCGGGGCCATATTGATTTGCTCTTCACCGATGTCGTCATGCCGCACATGAGCGGCAAGGAACTGGCCGACCGCATCCACGCACTGCATCCTCAGACGAAAATTCTTTTCACATCCGCCTACACCGAGAGCGCCATCGTCCACCAAGGCGTGTTGGACAAGAGCGTGGCGCTGCTGCAAAAACCCTACACGCCGTCCGCGCTGGCGCAAAAATTGCGGGAAGTGCTGGATGTATCGTAGGCGCATTGCCTGTGGAAAGAGTTGGGCCGCTGATGGAATTTTGCAACGACAGGGGATTGCAGCTTGAGGTTTATCACACCTAAACCAATGACCTTCCTCAACCCGGCCTTCTCCCCAAGGAGAAGGAGCCACGCGCGCCGTCCGACTGAAGGCAGGCCAAAAAACGACTTTCATTCCGTCGGGTTTTTATGGAGACTCGGCTTGTTGTCCCCATGCGCGAGTTTGTCTTCTATCAAACAGATTTCGGCGAAAAGCCCGTCGAAGATTTTCTTGCGGCACTGGAACCCGCGCCGCGTGCGAAGGTGGTTCGCAACCTGGAATTGCTGCGGACACTGCCGTTTGTCCCGTCGGAGTTCTGGCAGAAGATGACGGGGACGGACAATCTTTGGGAATTGCGGACGGAATACGCGGGGAACATTTACCGGATTCTGGCCTGCACCTACAAGGGCAACCGGGTGATTTTGTTGCACGGTTTCCAGAAGAAAACCCAGAAAACGCCGCGCCAGGAATTGGAAATTGCGGAACAGCGCAAGAAGCGGTATCTTCAGACGCACGGTTATTTATGAACGATGATTTGGAACAATTTCACGCGCGCAACATGGCGGGCGACCCGCAATATGCCGTCGCCCGGCATTTGCTGGAATTGGGCGAGGCGGTGGCACAGTTGCGGGAAGGCGCAAAGCTGACTCGCGGACAATTGGGAAAACTCCTGCGCGTGAAGGCACAGGACATCGCCATCATCGAGGAAGAGACGCCGCGCGCGCCCGCCGGTCTGCTGGAAGCCGCGTTGAGTGTGCTGCTGCAAGCAACCAAACCACAAGCCACGCGGACTGCCGGAGTTTCAGATTCAATCCGCACCGTGCGCCATCTTCGTCCCGCGTTGGTTGCGGCATAAACACTCTGTCTTTCAACCCGGCCTTCCACGGAGCAGGAGAATAGTTCGTGTCCTTTGAAAATTCCCGCAACTAAAAAAGCGGCCTCCGTTTCCGAAGGCCGCTTTGCGTTTTCTGGATTTGATTTTAATTTGCCCGCCGTGGCTCACGGCTTCGGCGCCGTGACCGGAGGTGTCGGTGGCGTCGGCGGGGTCGGACTGGCGTGGCTGGCCGAGGTGTCAACGATGGTTCGCGCGTTGTTGTAGTCGCTCACGAATTTGGCGTTGGTGGCCTGGAACTGCAAAACCAGGCCGTCGAGAATTTCCGACAGCGTTTCGTCCGCCGCATCAAACTCATCGTTCAGTTCCTTTGTGACCGTCCTGCCCGCCACGATGTTGTCGCGCGGTTTGGTGACGATGGCCTTGAATCCGTCAATGGCCGCCTGCAATGCGGTCAGTTTGGCCGCCGTGATGCCATAGCTGCCGAGGCTGGCGAGGTTGCTGTTCGCGAGGTCGTGGATGTTCTGGGAATCCTTGATGGCATCCGCGTCGCGTTCGCCGGTCAAATCGGAAACGGTGAAAGCCGTCTCGTTGGCCAGCGTGTTGTTTTTGGTTTTGACAGCGTAGGCGTGAACCGCCGCACTGATTTGCTGCGCTGCCGTTGCCATCGCCGCCTTGGACGCTTTTTTGTCCTGCGCGATGCCGGTGGAATCCGTCACCTGGGAAAGTTCCAAGGTCTGGATTTGTGTTACATGGCTGGTGAAGTCCGTGTATCCATCCGCAAAAGCCTGCAACGGTTGCCAAACGGAGTTGTTGGCATCGAGCACGCCCTTTACGACTAGATACATGGCCAGCTTGTTCTGCTGCTTTGTGTTCATACATAGGGAATACGTCGGATGGAATGGGTTTCTATCACACATTTCTTGGCATTTATACGAACAAAATTGCCATAAACCGGTGTTTTTACCGGAAAAGGCAGCTTGCAGACGCGATAAACCAAAAGTCAAAGGTCGTAAGTCAACCGGCAGAGGTCGTCGGGCGACTGACAGAGGCAATCCGGCAATCGTCCGTGGTCAAAAGTCAACAGCACGAGGCGATAAATCAAACGGAAGATGGAATAAACCAACCGACAGATGCCGTTTGGCGACCGGCAGAGGTCGTCAGGCAATTTGCAGAACCAATCTGGCGACCGGCAGATGCAATTTTCTGACCGCAAGATTGAATCTGGCGACTGGCAGTTACGAAAAATTGACCGGCAGATTCGCCAAGTTGAATCGAAGAAGCAGGAAGGAAAATTATTCTGCCAACGGTTCCTTGAAACTGGTGAGCGTGTTTTGCAGCGCCTGCATTTCCGCGAGCGAGAGCAGAAACGCCAGGGTGGATTCCGCGCCCTGGTTCTGGCTCAACCGGTCCATGTGCAATCCGTCGCGGCAGCCGCCGGTGGTGGAATCGTAGAGCGCAAGGCCGAGATCGTTCCGGCCGAGAAACCATTCGAACGCGCGCCGCGCCTCCGCCACCCAGAACATGTCGCCCGTGGCGTGATACGCCTCGATGCACGCGGAGATCGTCACCTGCGCCTCGATGGGCTGCTGGTCAAAGATGGCGCGTTCGTAGCCGCGCGGGAAAAATCCGTTCGAGCCGACGGGGCGGAACGAGCCGGCGTCCGAGGTCTGGATTTTGATCAGCCAGCGCAAGGTTTTCAGGCCGAGTTCCAGCATCTTTTCATTATGCAGGCTGCGCCCGTTAAGGATCATCGCGTGCGGCAATTTTGCATTCGCATAGGAAACAACTTCTTCGAACCAGTGCCAGTCTTCGGTGGCGGCGTCGGCGTGGCGCTGCATGAGCTTGGCCGTGAGCGATTCGCGGATCTGGTTCGCGCGCCGGTCGCCGCCAAACCGCCGCAGGTATTCGTCAATGCCGATGAGCGTGAACGCCCATGCGCGCGGCGATGAAAATTCCGCCGCCACCGGCAGCGCCTGCTCGAAGAGCTGCGCCGCGAGCATCTGGAAACTTCCCTGGCCCGCCTGCGACACGCACAAGCCGAGCGCCCACAGCGCGTGCCCCTGGCAATCTTCCGAGCCGATTTCTTCCAGCCAGCGCCGGTCGAAGCTCATGAAATTGCGGAACCGCCCGAGCTTGCGGTCGAAGGCGTGATTGAGAAATGCGGCGTAGGTGGCGGCCTTCGCACTGAGCGCCGGCGAGCCGTGGCCGAGTTTTTGCAGCATGAGCGAGAGCACGAGCGCGCGGGCGTTGTCGTCGGTGCAATAGCCCTCGGCAAAATTCCGCACGGTAAAGCTCGCGTGCTGGAACATTCCGGTCGAATCGCTCATGCGGAACAGATGATCCAGTTTCATTTCCGGCAATTGTCCCGGCTGTTCGTCCGGCGTCTTGATGGGTGAGGATTTTCTTCCGACGAAACTGTGATCCTTCCGCGCCTGCTCGAAAGATTTCGCGTAGAGCTGCGCCACGCGACTCCAGATCATTTCGCGTCCGAGCTTGTAGGCGTTCTTCCGCATCAAATGGCGCAACGTCTCGTCGCGCAACAAATCAATGACGGCGACGGAAATGGCCTTCGCATCGCGGAACGGCACGAGCTTGCCGCGCTCGGCGGTCAGCAATTCCGCCGCGTGCCAGTAAGGCGTGGAGACGACGGCGTTGCCTGCGCCGAACGCATACGCCAGCGTGCCGGAAGTGATTTGCGATTCGGTGAGATACGGCGTGAGATAAATGTCCGCCGCGCCGATGAAGCGCATCAATTCCTCCAGTTCGACGAAGCGATTGAAAAACACGACGTTTTTTTGCACGCCCAAATCCTTCGCCAGCCGCTCCAGGCTCAAGCGATAAGCCTCACCCTCGTCGCGCAGCAAATTCGGATGCGTCTGGCCGAGCACGATATAAACGACGTTCGGAAATTCCTTGATGATTTCCGGCAACGCGCGCAAGGCGTATTCGATGCCTTTGTTCGGCGAGAGCAAACCGAACGTGAGCAAAACCTGTTTGCCCGCGACGCCAAATTCGTCCTTGAAATAATTCGGGTCGGCGAACGGCATGTCGGGGATGCCGTGCGGGATGAGGTCAATCTTGTTTTCCGGCGCCTGATAAACGTCGCGCAGAAATTCCTTGCCGCGTTCGCTCATCACGACGAGGCGCGTCGAGCGGCGGATCAACTCGCGCATGACGCGAAGTTGCTCCGGGTTTGGCTCTTTCAGGATTGTGTGCAGCGTGGTGACGATGGGCATGTTCAGCTCGCGCAGCAGCGCAAGCACATGGCTGCCCGCCGGCCCGCCGAAAATCCCGAACTCGTGCTCCACGCAAACCACGTCCACGTCCGTGATGTTCAGAAAATCCGCCGCGCGCAGATACGACGGCAAATCCTGCTCGGCGATTTCAAAGCGCACTTCCGCCGGATAATCATAGCCTTCCGCAATGTCATTGACCGGCACGACGAGGCATTGCAGCGCGGGAAATTCCTTCGCGACGGCGCAGCGCAGATCTGTCGTGAACGTGGCGATGCCGCATTTGCGCGGCAGATAATCGCCGAGAAACGCGACCTTGTGGATGTCCGATGGTTGCTGCATTAAAAGTTTCCGGGCGGTGCGTTTGGATTCATATGCGAGGTTCGTGGTTTAAATTTTATGAAGCTAGAATAATGCCCCGGCCTTTCCCCAGATATGGGGTGAAACCCTACTTGCCAAATCTTTCTTGACGCCCGCCGTCATTTTTAGAAAACTCCTGCTCGCACTCCATGAGCATCCGGGTAACAGTCGGAAGCCTTATTGAAAGCCACTGTGCGAAAAGTTCGCACCCTGACCGGAGACATTTTATACCCCAGACCCGTCCGCTTCCATCGCCAGCGCAATGTTCCCGGCGATGCCCCCAATTACGAAGCACCGCCCCCAATTCGCCAACGTCTGTCCCCAATTTCCCGGCACCTGCCCCCATTTTCCGAACGGCTGCCCCCACGGTCAAAATCTCTGCCCCCGTTTGCCGGATGGCCGCCCCCCATTTCCCGACCATTGCCCCCGATTTTTTTGCGACTGCCCCCAATTTCCCGAGGGTTGCCCCCATTTTCCAGGCTTCTGCCCCAAATTTTTCTGCCGATGACCCCATTTGCAACGGTCTTTTCCCCAGTTATTTAGGCGCAATTGCCGCAAAAATTCGCAAAGACAAACCCTCACCCGTCCTGTCGGACACCCTCTCCCATCGGATGGGTGAGGGGCTTTACTCTCAACCATCAACATTCAACTAAAAACTCACCATGAACAGAATCCACTGCCCCGTCCCGGTCATCACCTACAATGGCAACCTCATCGTCGCCGCCGCGCAGAAATACCCAAAAGTTGCCGCCCGGCTGCCCGCCGGTTATCTCACCGAGACCACCACCGCCCTCGGCAAAATACCCGCCGACGTGACCGGCCAGAAAATTGCCAAGGGCGAAACTGGCAATCTCACCGCCGCGCAGCAGGCCAACTTGGATCAGTTGCTGCATTGCATGGGTCAGGCGCGCAAGACCGCCAAGCTCGCCTTTCCCGGCCAGACCGTGAAACTGCATCAGGAATTTCAAATCGGCATCCACGATTCGCACGAACTGAATGCCGTGTTGAGCCGCGCCGACATCGTTTTGGCTTCCACGCAAACCACCGCAAATTTGCCCGCGATGAAACTCAAAGGCTGGACTGACGCCGAAACGCAAACTTTTACCACCGTGCGCGGCACGTTTCCCGCCAGCACCACCACGCAGCAATCCGGCCAGAGCGACGCCAAAAAGGCGACCGGCGTGAAAGCCACCGACGCCGCCACCGCCTACGAACACATCTTGACCATCCAAAACGCCGCCGACTTGGAATTTCCGGCCACCGACCCGGCCAACGCCCCCGCCCGCGCCGAATTCAAACTGGGCATCTTCCCGCCGGATCATCACGTCGCGCCCGCCGCGCCGACACCGACGCCACCCGCTGCACCTGCGAAATGAAAGCGTGCATTAAAAATCTGTTGCTCCTGTTTTTGTTGTTGGCGATGCCTGTCGTGGTGCAAGCTCAAACCTTCACGAACAGTTACGGCATCTGGAATTACACGTCCACCACCACCAATATCACCATCACGGGCTATACCGGCACCAACACTGTGTTGACGATTCCCAGCACAATCGCGGCCTTGCCGGTCACCAGTATTGGTAGTCGTGCGTTCTTTGGCTCTAGCCTGACCAGCGTCACGATCAGCACGAACGTCACCAGTCTTGGGGGGGATGCCTTCGATCAGTCCGACCTAATCAATGTTACAATCGGGACAAACGTCACCAGTATCGGAGACGATGCATTTGCCAACTGCACAAGCATGATGGCAATCACAGTGACTGCTGGAAATTCATTTTATAGCAGTGTGAATGGAGTGTTGTTCAACAAGAATCAGACAACGCTTATTGAATATCCGGGTGCCATTAGCGGAAGTTACACGATTCCTGGTGGTGTCACGAGCATCATGGACGAAGCATTTGAAGAATGCAGCTTGACCAATGTCACAATTACCAACACCGTCAACAGCATTGGTGACGACGCTTTCGTCGGCTGCACTAACCTGATCTCAATCAACGTAAGTTCAAGCAATCCCTCCTATAGCAGTCTGGCCGGAGTTTTGTTCAACAAGAGTCAAACAACTCTCATTCAATATCCGGGGGGCATCAGCGGAGGCTATACGATTCCCGGCAGCGTTACAGGCATCGGAAACGATGCATTCGAAGAATGCAACCTTACCGGCGTTACAATTCCAAACAGCGTTAACAGCATCGGAAGCTATGCGTTCGAAGAGTGTGGTCTGAAGAGCGTTACAATCCCCGGCAGCGTGATCAGCATTGGAGACGGTGCGTTTGGAAGTTGTTACAGCCTGACAAATGCTGTGATTAGCACAAACGTAACCAGCATGGGACAATATGTGTTCTCTGGCAGTGGTTTGACCAGTGTTTCAATCAGCAACAGCGTCATCGGGGTCGAGGAGTTCTATGGCTGCACCAGCCTGACCAGTGTAACGATGAGCACAAACATTATCAACATCGGTGACGAGGCTTTCGAGTTTTGCTCCAGCCTGACTAATATCACAATTTCAGGCAACGTCACCAGCATGGGGAATTATGTATTTGGAGACTGTTCGAACCTAAAAAGCGCCACGATTGCCAACGGCGTGACCAGCATCGGGGGTTATATGTTCTGGGACTGCACTAGCCTAGCCAATGTGATTATCGGCACGAACGTAACCAGCATTGGAGCATATGCGTTCGAATCTGACAACAATCTGACCAGTGTAGTGATCCCCAACAGCGTCATTGGAATCGGAACCTATGCGTTCGCTTACTGTATCGGCCTGTCCAGTATTGCGATCGGCACAAATGTCATCAGCATTGGAGATTATGCATTCTATACCTGTGCAAGCTTGATGAGCATCACAATTCCCGCCAGCGTAACCTACATTGGAAATCATGTGTTTGACGAATCTTTATCATCCGGCTTGACCAATTTTTATTTCCTCGGCAATACCCCAAGCATAGGAAGCAGTGTTTTTTTTGGAGACAACAATGCGACAGTCTATTATTACGCAGGAACCGCAGGCTGGAGCTCAACCTTTGGCGGTCTTCCGACAAAGCAGGTTAACGCGCTAGTAATTACCACAACTTTATTGGCAAACGGAACCAACGGCGCGGCTTACAGTCAGACATTGGCAGCATCCGGCGGACAGCCGCCGTATAGTTGGTCATTGTTGACTGGTGGATTGCAATCCGGGTTGACTTTGGCAACGAGCGGCTTGATTTCTGGAACGCCAACGGTTGCTGGAACTTCCAATCTCACCATTCGCGTGACCGATGCTGCATCCTCCATGGCGACACAATCGCTGGCTTTGACGATCAACCTTGCAACTTTCACAACCAACAACAACACGTTCTCATATATTTCCACCACCACCAATGTCACAATCGCAGGCTATTCTGGTTCAGGCGGTATAGTAGTGATCCCCACTACGATCATTGGCTTGCCTGTGACCAGCATCGGGAATTATGCATTTCAATACAGCATCACCCTGACCAGCATTACAATCCCAAACACAGTAACAAGCATTGGAACCAATGCGTTTTATTATTGTTACTATCTTACCAACGCTGCGATTCCAAGCAGTGTCACCAGCATCGGGCAAGGGGCGTTTGAGAACAGTGCCCTGACTAGCGTTACGATTAGCAACAACATCATCGGAGACTATGAGTTTTCCGGTTGCGAGAGCTTGCCCAACGTCACGATTCCAAACACCGTAACTAACATCGGGCAGTATGCGTTTAATCAATGTAACAGCCTGACTAACATCACGATTCCCGGCAGTGTCATTAGCATTGGAATCGCAGCTTTTAATTATTGCTTCAACATGAGCAGTGTCGTAATGAGCAACGGCGTCACCACCATTGGGACTTTGGCATTTGCTCAATGCCAAAAACTATCAAGCGTCACGATTCCCGGCAGCGTCACCACCATCGGAAGCGCTGCATTCAGTGCCTGCCATGTCCTAGCCAACATCACGATTCCTAACGGAGTTGCCAGCATAGGATTTGAGGCGTTCAGCGGCTGCTCACTGACCAATATCATTATCCCCAACAGTGTCACCAACATCAGCCCTGCCTTCGGTGATTGCTACAGTCTGCCGGCGATTACGGTGTCTGCTGGAAATTCATTTTACAGCAGCTTGAATGGGGTCTTATTTAACAATAATCAAACCACCCTTGTTGAATATCCAGCCGGGACAAATGGAAGTTACACAATTCCCAACACCGTCACCAACATAGGAGACTGGGCGTTCGACGATTGCACCAACTTGACTGGGATTACGATCCCCAGCAGTGTTATCAGCTTCGGACAGTATTCTTTCGCTGACAGCGGCCTGATCAGCATAATAATTCCAGCCAGTGTCACGAGTATCGGGAATCATGCGTTTGACGTTTCGAGTGTAACCCCTCCCAATGACATGATCAGTATTATTTTCAATGGCAACGCCCCAAGTATTGGAACCAATGTGTTTTCGGGTCAAAACATAGCGACGGTTTATTACTATGCGGGAACCACTGGTTGGAGTTCAACCTTTGGTGGTCTTCCGACCAAGGAGTTGGGTATTCAATCAGCGAAGCTGGCCAATGGTCAGTTCATGCTCACATGGAGCGCGGTCAGTAATGGCGTCTATCAATTGCAATACAAGACGAACTTGCTCCAAACGAACTGGATTAACGGCGGCAGCATCATCACCGCATCCAACACGGTGTTGTCCGCAACCAACGCAATCGGTGCAGATCAGCAGCGATTTTACCGTGTCCAGCAGCAATAAAACAACATAACCGTCAAGAAAACTCGATTATGAAAATAAATGTCAGAACCCTGAAAACAATCGCACTGGCCGTTGGATTAGCGGTCTTTGTAGTCAGTTGCGCTTCTGTGCCGGATGCGTCTCCTGAACAAAAACAGCAGGCGTTGAGCTTTTCTCCGCCACCAAACATGGCCGGACTTTATGTGATCCGCCCTTATCACATCGCAGGTTCAGCCGTCAGTTGGGTCGTCAAACTTGATTATCAGGATTTCGGTTCACTTGGCACAAGTTCCTATCTGTATAGTGCGGTTCTGCCAGGCAAGCATTTTATTCGCATGGGTGTGAATGGTGACTATGGAATGGAGACTTTCGTGGCGGAGGCGGGCAAAAATTACTACTTCACGATGAAGCCCAGCCTGTCCGGGCATATATTTGACCAGATTTCCGAAACGGAGGGTCAGCAGGATGTCCGCGACTTTAAGATGAGCGGAGCCAGCAGTTACAAGGTGCCGTTTAATCCTTGATCAACCATGAGAACGATAAAAGTCATTTGGATGCCAATCGCGTTCCTCGGCCTGTGCCTTTCTTTATGGGGTTGTGCATGGAATCATTATACAGAGGGCAGCGTCTTTGACGCCTCCGACGTTAATCAGATCGTGAAAGGAAAGACGACAACGACCGACCTCATGAATATTTTGGGCACACCTTATTCCAAAACGCCGATAGCCGACGGTGGTGAACAATGGTTTTATTTCTGTTCCAGCAATTTGGATACTGCTGGCGGAGTTCCGACTCTTATGGTGGGGAGTTCGACAAAACAACAAAAAAACATCACCATTTTAGTCAACGAAGACAAGATTGTTATGGATTACAAGTTAGGCGAAGGACCGATTATTAAAACAACGGAAGAGGTGACTTGGCCTTTGGGCATACCTATCGTGATCGGCACGCAGACCACTACAAATTCAAAACCTGAAGGTGTAAGTCCCAAGAATTGACTTAATTCCCATTGAGCTAGATTTCGTTTTGCCTTCGGCTCACGGCACGGGCAGTTCATCAAAGATTTTCTGTATGACCGTTTCGCTGGTTTTTTCCAACGGCCCCGGCTTCGCAGGTGATGGCCTCGCGGTGGCGCAACACGTCCATGCCGATGCTCTTCACGTCTCCCGACGCGACGAACGGAACGCGGACCAGACCGAGGAAACCAGCCCCGCACCTTTTACAATGGTTTTCAGCCACGAAGGTTTTTCGGCGGCGGGCTCAGGCTCCTTTTTGTGCCGGAGTGAGGCAATGCCGGCAATCAATGTCGCGGCGGCGGTTGCCAGCGAGCTGACCGTGCCCACCTGATTTGCAAACGAATGGACTTTGTCCGAAATCGTCTGCAATTCCTGGGCGAGTTGCGCGCGGTTCAACTCGCTTTCGGCGATCAGCAGTTGTTTCCGCGATGCGAGCGGATTCATGCGATGATTTTTTCCAGACATTCGCGGTCTTTGCGCAGTTGATCGAGCGTGGCGGAAAGCATCTGCCAGTTGCGCAGCAGCCCGATGAGCCGCCGGTAAAGACAAATCCCTGCGGCGGCGTAAAGTGCGGTCAATATCAGGAGCACGGCCACGGGCGACCAGAACCAAAGTAAAATCACGATGGCCGCCGTGAGCGTGAGTCCGGCCAGCAGGCCAAAAGCCGCCACGCCGAGCGCCAGAAGAAACGCGAGCAGGCGTCGCTCGTGCTCCTCCTGCACTTCCACCGCCAGCAGTTCGAGGCGGTTTTCGCCGATGGTCAGCAGCCGCCGCGCGAATGTTTTTGAGGTCGCGGCCAGTTGCCCGAAGCTGACGGTGGATGTTTCCATGATGCGATCAGTCGCGGCTGGAGCAGCGGCGGGCGAGCATGAATCCGATGAGTGCGCCGACGCCGACGCCGATGGCGATGGCCTGATACGGATTCTCGCGGATGGTCTGGTCGGTGACCTTGGCGCCGGCGACCGCCTTGTCGCGGACGTTGCCGGCGATTTCCTTGGCGCGTTCCAGCGCAGAGGCGAGGCGGTTGCGGGCGGCCCCGACTTTTTCCCCGGCCACGTCGGCGGTGGCGGCCATCAACGCGCGGGCGTCTTCGGCCAGTGATCCAATGTCGTTGTGGGTTGCGTGCGTTTCTTTGTTCATATTTTCTTTTTTTTGTTTGTTTCTTTGTTTGACGGTAAATTTTCCTTGGCGGCGAGATGATCCCCGGCCCTGGCTTCGGTAAAGCGGTCGTTTATCAACGGCAAATTTTCCGCGTCGGACAGGTGGGCGGCTGTCGGCGAACTGGCCACATGCAAAACCGAATTTTTTCCGCCAAACGGATTCGCCACGGTCTCGCGCGCGTGCGGGTCGGGAATCCATTTGCCGTCCACGACGAGGCAGTATTCGTAGGTGCCGGGCGCGAGGGCGGTTTCCTTCCACCAGTTGCCGACGCCGGAGGAATGGAGCGTCTTGGCCTCGGGCTGCCAATGGTTGAAGGTTCCCGCGATGCAAACGGTCCTGGCCGTAGGATGCGTGTAGTCGAAACGGACCGGCACAAGCTGCGTGGACGGTGCGTTGTCGTGATTATGATTATGTTTCATGGCTGTAAATGGAATAGCTTAGTTGTTTGAAGATAGTTTAACCGGCTCTGCAATCCCGTTGGTGTTATAGAAAGGCCGCACGTTGTAGGCGCGATAAACTCCGCCGATATAAGTCGGCTGGCCGAAATCAGGCCATTGATCCGCCTTGAAATGCGGCGCGTCGCCCAGCATTTTCTTCGAAACGTCGAGATGCAGGACTTGCTGATCCGCGGTGTATCGGGTTCCTGTTTCGGTATGAGGGGAGGCGGCCGAGGAATCGGCCATCTGGTTGCCGTTCTGATCCACAGAGCGCGGCAAGTTCAACGTGTTGTCGCCGGACACCATGTCGCGCCGAAGGTTGTTCCGTTCCGAGGCGAATTGGAGCGCGGTGGGCGGAACGGGGCTTAGCTCGCCGCCCATCCCGAGGAATCCGCCGGATGAAATGATGACCGCAACGATGCGGCCCGTTGGCAGGTCCACCAGCAGGTTCTGCACCTTGCCGAGATTCTCTTCCTGCAGGTTGTTGACCGGCAATCCCATGAGGCTGCTTGCCTTCTGGAGGCCGCCCATCTGCGTCCAGCTTTGGGGTGTTTGATCCACGTTGCGGGTTTTGTCCTCGGTGTGCCTGCCGTCCGTGTTGTTTGTCATCTCCTCGTTGCGGAGCAATGTCCTGGCAAGCGTCCCGTCGGTGTTTGTGATCCAGGCATCACGGCGGGAGGCGATAAAGTAAGGATGTTCGCCAAAATAAACGTAGAGTTCCGTCAAGCGGTTGGACTGCGAGCCTTCGTTCCAGGTCTCGGGTTCAAACTTGGGCGCCATCTTGAGTTTCTCATGGGTGACATCCAGTTGAAGTATTTTATCATCGGCATCGTGATGCAGGTCCGGTGACGGGACCGCCGTCATCATGCCGTCCATGCCGGAAAATGCGCCGGTGGACAAAATCACCTGGACCACCCGGCCGTGTTCCACATCCACGACGAGATCCTGCACCGTGCCGATGGTTTCGCCCTGGTAGTTTTTGACCGTCATCCCGATGACATCGCTGGCTTTGAGCGCGTCATTCATCCGGTCCACGCGCGCCTGCGACGTGCCCTGGCGGGGGGAGCCGATTTGATCCGTTGTTAGATTTGTTGTTTCCTGCGCGGGCGCAGTGAACGCTAGAACAGACGCGGCGGTCGCGCAGAGGATGATTTGATATTTTCGTTTCATATGATTTTTTTGTTAAATTGTCTGGTGTTGTAAGGTGATAGTTTCCCTTGTCATGTGTTGATAATAGGACGCGGGCTGCGGGGATGAAATGGGGTGTTACCCTACCGGCAATTTTACCGGACCGGCTTCCGGCCCGCCGCGTCATCCCTCAAACATTGAACGCCAGACTTTTTTCCAGTGCGTCCGTTCGAGTTCATGACGCCGGAAACCAATCGTCCTGGCTCTCGCCTTCAACCAGAGCGGCGCGGGGCCGCATTGATCAGGGAAGGTCCGGTTTTCTTTCCGGACAACCGGGGCCACAAGAAGAGTGTTCATGATTTTGATTCCGCGCTTGATTCTTCAGGCAATCACAAAGCGCTCTTGTCCGCGAAACTCGATCAGGTGCGCCTTGATGGCGAGCCGCACGAATCCCCTGGCCTTGCGCTTGTCGCAGCCTTCATAGACGCACGCCACGAATTCGCCGAATGTCAGGGATTTCTTTCTGCAATTATTTTTCATGCTTTGAAGTATAAATCATCACGCTGCGCGGATGACATGGGGTGTTCTCCCCATAAGTCATCTTTTTGAATACAATCAATGGAGCGGGTCTGCGGCAGGAGGACAGTCATCCGCAAAACTGTAAATCTGTTGCCGGCAATCAAGGGATGGTGATGAAGGCGCGGTAGAAGCGCTGGGGCACAGTTGTCATTGCGTTGGTGTCGGTGAAGTTCCAACTGTTGGTCGTCGGAGTATTCGTGGCGATCATTGTCCAGTTTGTGGGGGACAGGTTCGGACTGGATTGCAGCGTCACGAGAAAATACGGCGAGGTGTTGAGGACGACAGTAGAGTTGGTGTGTGTTCTGGAGATGCCAGTAAAGATGGGGGCTGCTGGCGTCGGCAGTGTGCCGTCGTCGCCGTTGAAGGTGACGGCTCCATTCTGTGCCAGTGCCCGGCCGTCCATGGTTGAACTGGCGTTCATCGTGATGGATGCATACGCCATGACGGTTCCCTCGAAGACCGAGTGGGTGCCAAGCGTCGCCGAACTGCCGACCTGCCAGAAAATGTTTCTGGCCTGGGCGCCGCCGGTCAAGATGACCCTGCCGCTGACGGCCACGGTGAGCGTGCTCGCCATCTGGAAAACCCAGACGTCATTCGGCCCGCCATTGAGCGTGAGATCCCCGGTTATATCATACGAGCCTGACGGGGATTGATAGACGCCGGCGACCAGGGTTTTGCTGCCGAGTTCGGCACCGGCATTGATGCCTCCGGGAAGTTGAGCCGGACTGGCGGCGATAATCGCGGCGGTCAAGTCGAGTTGGGCCTGGGCGGCGACCCCGTCCGGGTCGCCGTTATAGATTGTGCCGTTGATCTTTCCCGGCGGGATTCCCTGCGAACCAACCGGAGACAACCCGACATCACCATTGATGATGCCGCCACCTGTTGTTGTGGTCGTGGAGGTAGCCAGAATCGTGAAATGTGCGGCTGATCTTAAATTGATAGGCGCCGGCCCCGCCGCCATCAATGTCTGTTGCGCGGCCATAATAACAACCGCAAAGATAATTCCCATGAGCATCTGTTTTGTTCCGCTCATTTTTAGTGTCCGGAAATCGTGCGGGGTGAAAGTGATGTGTTTCATGATGCGACTTTAATCAACTGGGCTGCACTTTCCCATGGGGTGTAACCCTACTTTGTCCCCATGTGTTAAACATTATTCGGATGTCAATTTGGGGTGGTAATGAACGCCTGGTAGAAGCGATGGGTCACGGTTGCCGTTGCGTTGGTGTCGGTGAAAGTCCAGGGGCTGGTGACCGGGGTGTTCGTGGCAATTGTCGTCCAGTTCGTGAAGGACAGGTCAGGACTGGATTGCAGCGTCACGAGAAAATACGGCGAGGTATTGAGGACGACAGTAGCGTTGGTGCGCGTTCTGGAGATGCTGGCAAATACGGGGGCAGTCGGTGTCGGCAGTTCGCCAACATTGCCGTTGAATGTGACCCCGGCAGTGAACGCCAAGGCCCGGCCGTCCATTGCGCTGGTGGTATTTATAGTGATGGCTTGAGAAGCTATGATGGTTCCCTTGAACACGGCGAATGTTCCAATAACCGCCGAAGTGCCTTCCTGCCAGAAAATGTTCCTAGCCTGTGCACCGCCAGCCAGGATGACATGAACATCGCTGCCTATTTGAAGATCGGCTGCTATCTGGAAAATCCAGACATCATCTGGACCGCCCGTGAGGGTGACGTCCGCTCCCGCTGCCGAAGCCGTGCCCGTGAATTTGTAGAGGCCGGGGACGAGGGTCATCCCGCCGAAATTCCCGGATCCTGGAACCAGTTCTGGATTCAGGAAAGGACCCGTGGGTGCGGGCATTCGTCCGGCGGCGTCGTTGAACGCGGTGGTCAAATCGCCCTTGGCCGTCGTTAACATGGCGGGATCAATCACCGAACCTGCAGGTCCGGCGGCATCAACGGTATAGATTGTCCCGTTCACCTGGGCTTGGGTCAAGTGTATGGCAGCCCCGGTGATGGGACTCGCCCCGATATCGCCATTAATGACGCCCCCGCCCGTGGTGGTGATTGTTGCCCCGGCGAGAATCGTGAAGTGCGCAGCCGATCTTAAGTCAACTGCTGCCGGCCCTGCCGCCAGCAACATGCGGGGCGCGGCCATAAAGGCCATCGCAAAAACAAGGCCGGTGAAAATCTGATTCGTCCCGATTACTTTAAAACTCCAGAGGGCGTGAGCGGGGAGGCTGGTGTTTTTCATGGTTACATTTTAGTCAAACAGTCTGCACTTCTCTATGGGGTGTAACCCTACTTTGTCAGACGGTTTAACTGCATCCGCACGGCCATCATCGGCGTTTTTTTTGCAGTGCATTAAGGGGTGGTGATGAACGCCCGGTAGAAACGCTGGGGCACCGTTGTCATTGCGTTGGTGTCGGTGAACGTCCAGATGTTGGTGGCCGGTGTATTCGTGGCGATCATTGTCCAGTTTGGAAGGGAGAGGTCGGGGCTGGATTGCAGCGTCACTAGAAAATACGGCGACGTGTTGAGGACGACGGTGGTGTTGGTGGTCGTTCTGGAAATCGCGTCAAATACGGGGGCAGTCGGCGTCGGGATACTGCCACCAACACCGTTGTATGTAACCCCGGCGGTGAACGCCAACGCCCTGCCGTCCAACGTGCTGCTGGTCATCATCACGATGCCTTGATTTGACATTATGGTCCCCTTGAACACCGCGAAGGTTCCAATATTTACAGAAGTGCCGACCTGCCAGAAAATGTTTCTGGCCTGTGCGCCGCCGGCCAGGATGATATTCCTCATGCTGCCCATCTGAAGATCGGCTGCGATCTGGAAAATCCAGACATCATCGGGACCACCCGTGAGGAAGACGTCCGCTCCCATTATCGAAGCTGTGCCCGTGAATTTATAGAGGCCGGGGGCGAGGTTCAGCCCGCCGATATTCCCGCCATTGGGGTTCAAGTGATCCGGATCAGCAGGCACGGGTGTTCGTCCGGCGGCATCGTTCATCGCCGTGGTCAAATCATTTTTAGCCGCGAGCAACAAGCCCGGAGCCACCACCGCGCCCACCGGCCCGGTGTCATCCGTTTCATAAATCGTCCCGTTCACTTGGGCTGAGGTCAGGCCGATGCCAGACCCGCTAATCGGATACGCCCCGACATCGCCATTAATGGTTCCGCCCCCGGTGGTGGTGATCGCTGCCCCGGCAAGAATCGTGAAATGAGCAGCCGATCCCAAGTTGACTGGTGCCAAGCCGGCCGCCAGCAATGTGCGGGGCACGACCAAGAAGGCCACCGCAAGGACAATGCCGAGGAGCATCGGTTTCGTTCTGTTGATTTTAAAAATCAAATGGGTGTGAGTGCGAAATGCGATGCGATTCATGGGGCTATTTTAGCCAACTGGGTGGCTCTTCTCCATGGGGTGTAACCCGAACAACAAAAAACCCGCGCGGCTTTCACCACGCGGGTTGATTCGGTTCCTCTTGTCGGTAGGTAGCTACGGCACCACCACGACAACGGGCGGAGCGCTTTCCTGGCTCTCGCCCGTCGAGTTGCGCGCCGTGACCGTCACGCTGACCTTGGTGCCTGACACCAACCCGGTGAACGTCGCCTCCGGGTCCGTCGTCAACAACTCCGTAATATCCGAACCATCCGCCGCATTTCTTACAATGAACCGGTAGCCGTCCGCACGGCGTGAATCACCGCTATGCGCATACAACGTCTGCGACCCCGCCGCTCCCGGCGTGACCGTAAGATTCTGCGGCACATCCGGCCCCGCCGTGTGGCCCGGCATGTCAAACCCAAACGCCAGCCAGCGCGGATCGTTGTCGTCCAGCAACTGTCCCAACTCGGATTGCAATCCTATTGCCCGCGCCCGGCCCGCATCAATGCCATCCTGCAAATTCGACTGCGCCGTTCCCGCGTCCGTGTTGCTCTGGTTGCTCGCCTTTTGCGCCGCCACGATGGCATCCGACGCCTCCGTGCACGCTGCCGCCGTGCAGTCAATCCCGTTGACATTCTTCACCTCATGCGACGGGTTGTTTGTATAATATCCCATCCAGGTGAAACAAAAGGACAAGGTAGGCCGCCCGGACATAGACGCCTTTGAAGCCATGATGATGCGCGAAGATTGCGAGAAAGGCTTCTTCGTGTCGTTCGATTATTCGTCGGACGCGTTGACGGAGATCGAATCGTTCTTCAAGCGCAGCCACAAAGTCATCGTGGCCCTGACCGTGCAGGAAATCCTCGACGAGCACATCGCGAAGAAGCTGGTGTGAGAAAAGAATTAGCTTTTGCTGGCTGTGCCATTTTGGGTCGGAGGAATTTTTACCTTCGGCAAACCCCATGTTTCTCGTGCATTGTTAAGATTTCCGCTTGAAAGTTCTTTGCAATAAAAATCGAATATTTGTTGCAATCGTTTTACTGCCACGCCAATTGTGCATTGCTGAACAATTGTGCTTTTATGAGTCCAAGATTCATATTCCACAGTGAATCGCAAGCAAACCGGCTTTGCGCTAAAAGCAAAAACGAACATTTCGGCTGGCAGTAAAAATTCGTGCTTTGTAAATGGAGCTATAGTCATAAATCCCGTCGGTGGCGACGCAACGCGCCATGTCGCCTTCGAAATTCGAGGAAGTGAAACTGGTATTGCCTCTCCTTTTTTTAATCTCTCCATCTGGTCTTTAGTGTATTTTGTTTTTGCCTCTTTGAGACAAGAAGTCACGCTGCCAGTTGCGGTGAATGGACATTCGAGTTTATCCGTAACAAGGACGATTTCGCGCACGGTAAATTCTTTGCCAATTAAATTTCGAACCTCTGTTGTGAGTCCAGCAATTGCATGTCCACAGGATATAATTCGCAGTTCGCGCCGTAATGCCCGCTTCAACCAATAATTTATGATTATATCGCGTAGCACCGCCCACAGCGCGAGTAGAATTGATGCGATGATACCCGCAGTTGCACCTTCAACTACTGCGTCCCAATGTATTTTCATATTTTGAGGTTATTAAATTTATATGAATGTTCGCCATTCAAATTTGCACTCCCAAACTCGGCCATCATCCATCAGCCATCGCTGCCGTAGCACCGTCGGCTCGGCATCATTGTTCAACCACAACCCAATTTGAATATAATTTTCTCGTGAATAACTTTATTTTGCTGTCAACAACTTTGTCTTGTTGCAAAAGCAACATTGGAGCAAGGTGAACTTGATATGAATCCATACAATCACGCACGAGCTTACCAAGCTCAATTAAAGAGAAAACAAGAACGCAACACCACGGCAATTATTTATTTCCGCAGCGGTGTCAAAGCTGGTGCAAAAGCGGCGCGAGAATTGATAGAAAAAGGCTTTGATAAAGCTGATGATTTTGAATCGCTTGTTATTAAGCGCGTTGCTGAAAGTCGTAAAGGCAGCGAAGAAAATCAAAACGAGTCAGCAGCAAGTTAGTTTCACCCACGTCCTCCCCATCCCGGCCTTCACCCCACGGAGAAGGAGAATCATCCGCCGTCTCCCTTAAAAATCCGCGCGTGGGATGGGCATAGATATTTCGCCCATGCCTGTGCATCATGGCCAAACGCCTGCGCGACGTTTGCGCGTTGCCGGAAAGCGAACCGCTCTGGCGCGCCGGACGCGGCTGCGTCGTCCGCGACCTGCCGGAGTGCGCCCGTCCCCGGGCGCAGCAACGTGGTCAGGCAAACCGTCTTCGGATTGACCGGGCGCATAGCAGTCAGGACATTGCAGCGGCCGGGGACGGCCGCACTCCGCCCTCAATTTTGTAGGAGACGAGGTGACGAGGCTCATTTTAATCCCTGTTGCGAGTTTTTAATTAGAGCCTCCTCACGTCGGCTCCTACGTCACGCAGCAGGAGCATCATCCGTCGTCCACTTGAAAATCCGCGCGGGAGCCGGCATGGGCGAAATATGTCCTTTTTTCTATCGCTCCGGCTGTTTGCCCCTATAGTCATCCCGTCACCCAAAGACTCCATGCACCGATTCATCAACACCCGCCATCTATCCGCAAACGAGCTGGAATCTTTCCTTGCCTGTTGCGACGCGCGCGCCAAAAAGGAAGGCTACGTTTCATGGAGCGACGTTCACCTCGAATCGCCGTTGAAAAGAACGATCATCCTCGATTGCATCAAATCCTGCGATTTTCCAGTCACCGTTCTAGAGGACGTTGAATGACGGTTCAATCACCGGCCCGCTTGAAAATCCGCACGCCGGAATTGGCATTGATATTTCGCCCATGCCAGTGCGTGATGGCCAGACGCCTGCGCGATGTTTGGCAGTTTCTTGATTTAGCCGGAGCGCGGCTGTGTCGCAGACCAGCCGCAGCTATTGCCACCTTGCTGCGGCTGACGCTTCGCGCACAGCCGCGCTCC
>Ga0181529_10000675_pt1 | contig 48462 bp, 42 predicted proteins | sample PEATcosm2014_Bin_36_FD_119763 | JGI IMG/M metagenome (GOLD analysis project Ga0181529, IMG submission 119763) | Peatland microbial communities from MTU Mesocosm Facility, Houghton, MI, USA - PEATcosm2014_Bin10_30_metaG | ecosystem: Environmental > Terrestrial > Soil > Wetlands > Peat | place...
CAACAACACTTCCAGGATTCCCCGGCCCGCGCTCACTGTTGCGCCAGCGGGCGAATTCTTATCGACGGCCACTCGCCGCAGTGCCTCCACTCCATCAAGGCCGATGCTGCGCAGCCGATTGATAGTGGTTTCGAGCAACCTGTTCTTTGCGGCGGAATACTCCGAACAAAACTCTTGCTCCGTGAGCCATCTCTGCAACGTGCGTTCACTCACTCCGCATTTCGTAGCAGCTTCAACAATCGTTGCCGTGGTCAAGAGGGCCTGAATCGCGGCCTCCCGCATCCTTGATTTGCTTGCCGCTGTCATCCATTGGCACCTGTTGGCGTCTCCCCAAAGCCGGACTCACGCTGTAGCGGCGATAGGTCTATTGATTGGAAAGCATTTACATTCATACACTTATGCGTCTTTCTTTGCGGGAGTGTAGCTGGATTTGTAGCGCGTCTTGCCCGAAATCGGCCTTTTGGTCAGTGCGGGCCGATTCTGGAATGCGCAGTGAGCGAGCCAGTCTTCTTTGAGAGCCAGACCGTAGACAAGCCCATCACTGGTAACTTGAAACCCTTCGCTCTGAAGCGCAGATACAAAGGCCGTCCGTGACGCTGGCACAGGCCGCCCGTGCTCGGCAAGCCAGCGAGCCAGGGAAAGGTATAGCGCACCGATCCCGCCCCACCAGCGGTCAACGTAGGTGCACTCCTCTAACATCCATTCACCGTCAAGCTGATCGTCTACCGGGTCCGCCGTGCGACTCAAGAGCAGGGCGATAATCGCGGGCTTATGCCGACGCAATTCTTCCACCAGCGGTTCTCCGGCCTCAGATGGGTAGACCACCAGATAATCGCCTTCGATCACGAGGCGTCCGCCATTTGCCTCCACTGCTTGAATGAGTTCCAGCGCCGCGCTCATACCAGCAATCCTCCTTTTTCTGCCAACCCAACGTTTTCAACCGCAACAGCCGCCACACTCTTTTGTCGATGCGGAATTAACCCACTTTTCGCAACCGCAACAGTGGGTCGTGTGTTGCGGTTTGAAAATGCGGTTTCAGCGAATAACGATGCTGATTGTGGCGGTGTGGCGGTTTCGATGGCGGGAACAGAACAATATCGAGACCAAGCATCCTCAAAGTCTGTCCGGCGGTATCCCTTTGGTGTTTCATCCCCAACCCGGATCGTATGCGGGTAGACGCCAAACTTTTTGAGTTGGCGCGCAAGATCGTTTGCCGACAGCCCTCTCCCGTTGGACCATTCCGCCCAGGGGCGGCCTTCGGTTGCGCAAAGCTGTTCTGCCACGACCTTCGACGAAATCTGGTTTGTCTTCAGTTCGTCAAAGATGGTTCGTACATCGGTGAGTAGGGTAGCGCCGATGGATGTGTCTTCCGCACTAGCGGCCACAAAGATTGTTTGCAAGGCTTCCGTGAGCCTCTGGAACCATGCATCCCCGGCAAGCTGCGCAATCTGTAGCAGCGGCTCGCTAATGTCCATCTGCCGGTCATTTAGACCAGGGATGTCGGGGATTTCGATGCCTTCCAAATACTTCGCCACTTCGCCGTCACTCCAGTTCTGAAGGGCATCCTTAATCGGAGTTGCGTCCTTTTCGATGCGTCGAAATCGGAAGGATTCAACCTTCTCAACTGGTAGACGGCGGCGCATTTCGATGATGATGCAACGCGACTCTACTGTGTCCCAGAGTTCGCCGATTCCTGCGAGAGCCTTGGGGCAAAAGGTGGGATAGTCCACTACGTCGAAATCCTTCCCAACGCATCTGGTATAAGTGCCGCTCGAATCAAATCCGCCGTTGAGTACACCCCGAATGTCTTGCGCTTTTTCTTTGTCTCCCTTCATTTGTGCGTCGAGTTCGTCGAGAAAAAGCGTTGGCGCAAATTTTGAGACGACACGTGCTAACGCTGAGGCGCTGATGCCACTTGAGAATCTCGCAGTATGTGCCAAGGCTTTCAGAACCAGCATGAGTGTTGTCTTGCCGGAACTTTTTTCCGCGCTGCGAATGTGAATGTATGGTGTCACCACCGCTGCGGCGAATGCCCATGTGTGCAATAGCCAACAAGTCAAAATCACTATTTCGGCTTCGCCCAAAATGACGAACCGGCGAATCCATGCGCTGCATTTGTCGAGTAATTCAGCCGTGATCCTGACAGCCTCTTCCGGTGACATGGGCGACGAAGCCGCAACAATGGGGGCGGCAGACTCACCGGCTGGATACCGCTTTGGTATGTCGCGGGCGATTGATACAACCTTTGACTTTGCGAGCGGTGGGTCACATTTTGTCGCGTTCTCGGCTATGAGTGCCGCTTCGATTGTGGCGGGGTCGGCCATCCGCCTTTGTAGGGTGCCTGCAAGGCTAACAAGCCTCTTTGTGCGCTCACCCTTCCCAACAGTTCGCGGACTTGCCTGTGCAGTTGCGGCGGGCTTTGACGAGCGCACTGTGAGTCGCTCGACTATCCAGGCGGGCAGGTCTGCCACTGGTTCGGCGGAATCAACAAAGCAATAACGATTACCGCTCGCATGAACGCTTGGAACACACACAACGAAACCGCCTGTACCCCTTACGTCGATGTGCGGCCCTATCCTGCCCGATTGATCGTTGCGAATATCGACGCCGGACGGCATCAGGTAATAAAAATGTGTCCCTCCATCCCCGCGGCCCGTCTTCACTGTCAGCGTAGCGGGTAGAGTCATGCCTTGCCGCTCCAGGTCCGCTACGGATGCGCGGCCTTCCGCGCCGTCAACGTCGATGACCACTAAGCCCGAAGCGGTTCCCGTTGCCAAGCCCCAATTGCATCCCGGATAAATCTGCGTCCATGCCTGTAGCTGCGTAAGGTCACTGGTAGCGATTTTCTGCCACTCCTCCACAAGTGGTCTTTTGCCGCGCTGCTCCACAGGAAACAAGCGCCAGCCACGCGCAGCGGCGGCGGCGATCTCCGGCGGGAGCGCAGGCATCGGCGCGGCCTTCAATTCACAGCCTCCGGGCCGCGTCCTCGCCTGCGCTGCGATGGGTCGGGTGTCGCTTTGCCGTTTGGTTTGTGGCGCTTACGCTCAAAAGCCCCGGAGACTGTAGCCGGACTTGTAGCCTGCACTGCGCAATCCTCAATGATCTTGAGAATTACAGATTCTTTGAAGCGCACAGTTTTACCGAAGAGCCGAACATGCTCAAGCTGACCCCGCTGAACAAGGTCATAGATCGTGCTCGCTTGCAATCCGAGTAGGTTTCCGGCCTCCGCCGCGCTCAGGAGCCTGTCAGTATTTGCGGCGGTGTGCGATGCAGCCAGTAATTTGTCGGCGAATGGCATATCTACTCCTTTTGTCCAATTAGACCGCTTTCTTGCGCCGAATTACGGAAATATGATACGGTTATATTTGTAAGATTGACTTAACATAAATGAAAAAGCGCAAACCAACCATCTTGCAAAACCCCTTCGGACCGAGCCGCAAGGACATCGATATATTTGTGGACACGTTGAACGGAACGGACGAGGAAAGCGAGGAAGCGAGGAAGCTCTTTGCGCGATTGAGGGCTTCCGGTCCGAACCTGAAAAAGATGTGCCACTCAGATGAGGAACTTTGGAGGGACTTGCAAGAGGCCGTTTTTGCTCAGTGGTTTCCTTCGGGCGGTGCAAGGGCATACCTTGTACCGCTACCTAGAAGCGGCGATCACTATGACACTCCAGTCGGCAGAGCGCGGTCGAAATTCGCAATGTTCGTTCTGCATCCAGACTGTGACAAGGTAGGCGGGCCGTGCGAGATATGTGGCCGATTTTGGAAACAAGGAACGCGGCATCGGACGAAGTATTGCACGAGGAAGTGCGCTTCGCTTGCAAGTGCTCCTGCCGCTATTCAATCGACGGAAGACAGAAGGGAGGCCGCCCATAAACGCCGAATCAATTGGGCGCGGGAAGCAATGACAACGTGGTCATCCAAGACGCGAGTAGAGGGATGGGAGTCCTGGACACTCCGTCACATCAACGAACAGGAGGCAAGCTGGATTAAGAAAAACAATCAGCCGGAACCTCGCCCCGTGACAGTGAAGTCTCTGACTCGGTGGGTCAACAGCAATGAACTGCAAAAGCCGTCAACGAAGAAAGTGAGGGAAAGAAAATGAGCGTATTCAAACGCGGCAAAATTTGGTGGTTCAAGTTTTCACGAGATGGAAGCCGATATCAAAGATCGACCGGCAGTCGGTCAAAGGAAATTGCAATCAGGGCAGAGGCCCGGATGCTAACCGAACTCGATGAGGGCCGGAACAAACTCCCGTCCAAGAGGAAGCCGACTACATTCCAGGTGGCTGCGAAGGATTGGATGGAAGCGAGCCGAGCGCGGTGGAGCAAGGCCAATACTGATATTCACAGCTACAACCTTGCACATCTCAACAAGTGTTTCGGCAAGATGCTGCTGACCGAAATCACAGCCGAGCGTATCGGCAAATACCAGGCGACACGCAAGGACGAGCAGGCCAGCAATCGGACAATCAATATGGAAATCGGAACCTTGCGCATGATCTTGAAGGCGGCGAAGTTGTGGAGAGCCATTGAAGACGACGTACATATGCTGACCGAAGATAAGAACGTCGGCAGGGCATTGACGCCGGACGAAGACAGTCGGCTGCTTGAGGCTTGTGCCAAGAGTCCGCAACCTTCGCTGCTTACAGCCGTGGTCATATTCTCGAACACAGGTTTGCGCAACTCCGAATTGCGTCGTGCCACTTGGTCACAGGTTGATCTCGTTAAGAAGACTTTTCAGGTCGCCAAGCGAGCGAAGACACAGGCCAGCGCATCACGGATTGTTCCCCTTAATACAGCGGCTCTGGGGGCGTTTTCAGTATGGCGAACACGTTGGCCTAATGCCAGACCCGAAGACTACGTATTTCCCACAGAGAAACTCGTCTTCAAAGGGAAGGGCGCAGCCGAGCGCGGTTCGATGACCGGATACGCAGTTGACCGCTCCAAGCCTCTTGGCTCATGGAAGACGGCCTGGGCGTCGGCAAAGCAACATGCCAAAGTCGAATGCCGGATGCACGACCTTAGACACTCGCTCGTGAGCAAACTTGCAGAGGAGGGAATCGCGCAATCGACCATCAAAGCGATTTCCGGCCACACGACCGCGCAGATGGTTGAACTGTACAGCCACATCAGCCAGGAAGCGCAGCGTCAGGCATTGGCCTCGCTGGATACGCCTACTCAGGCAGTACAGTGAGCGAATCTGGCTACAAGCCCGAAGGGTGGCTACAGTTCCGGCTACAGTCACATCGTTTTACACTTCATCTCGACCTTGTAAGTTATTGATTCTAAATGGTCGGGACGGGCAGATTTGAACTGCCGACCCCTCGCACCCCAAGCGAGTGCTCTACCAGGCTGAGCCACGTCCCGACACAATCGAGCCGGCTCGTGGGAGCCGGCTTTTGGGGTCTTGATTAGTTTACACGAGGCAGACCCTCTGCGCTTGCGCGCCGGAGGGGAATTCGAATTCATCGGTTTCCAGGATCCTTCGCGCTGCGGACGCCAATTGACACCGATCTTGCGCAGACCGCCGGCAAGCCCGGCCTCTTACTGAGACGGCGGAACGAACTCCTGGGGCAGGGCCGAGCCCTCGCTGAAGAAGAACTCCTCCATCTGCTCGACCAGAAACTGCTGCGCCTGCGGGGTCCAGGGTTGCAGCCGATACTCGTTCAGCAGCATCTTTTGCCGGTCAACCCATTCGCCCCAGGCTGCCTTGGAGACGTTTTTGAAGATCTTCTGCCCGAACTCCGAGTCGAAGGGCGGCTCTTCCAGGCCCTCCATTTCCTTCTTGTAACGAACGCAAAATACCATGTGTGCCATCCAATGTGCTCCTGGAGCTATTGTATCCGCAACTGCCTGAGCAATTGTGAGCTGCCGGTTTGCAGCGACCGCGCCCACAATCCTTTTAGTGCACTGTCGGCATTCCAACCGCTATCCACGTCCGACCGGGCAGCCAAGTCCCCAAAGGAGCCACCATGTCCGATTCAAATCCCTCCGGTCTGTCAGACAACGCAGCAGGCGGCATCGCCTACATCACGATCGTCCCGGCCATCGCATTTTTGATCGTCGAGCCCTTCAAACGAAGCTCGTATGTTCGATTCCAGGCTTGGCAATCGATCTTCTTCTTTGTCGCCTGGGCGGTGGTGCATATTCTGGTGGGGATCGTGCAGAATCTCGTCCCCAGCGTCGTCTTCCTCACCTTGTCGCTATGGCAGTTTGTCGATCTCGCCTTCTTTGTCGTTCTGGTGATCGTCTTTGTGCAGGCCTTCAACGGCAAGCGCATGAAACTGCCGATCATCGGCGGGCTTGCCGAGACGCAGGCCAATCGATAAAGGGCGATAGCTGTTATCGCCGCCTGCCTTTTTTGCCCAGCTTCTTTCTGGCTTTGAAGGATCGCCCCGGTGCGCTGGTTGCCTTTTTCTTTTTGGCTTTCGGGCGGGAGCTGGTGGCCTTCTTTTCTGCAACCCCGGTGAGCGCCAGACCCTCCTCGACAATCGAGAACTGCAGCTTGCGCTCTTGTGCCAGGATTCGGTCCAGGATCACCTGCACATGGTCGCCGGCGCGGAAACGGCGTCCGGTGCGTTCGCCGATGATCTCGTGTGTATTCTCGCGCCAGGTGTAGCGGTCGTCGGCGAGCGAATCGATCGGCACCAGTCCCTCGACAAAGAGGTCGGTCAGCTCGACAAAGAGGCCGTACTTGGCCGGGTTGAGCACCAGCGCGGCAAACTCTTCGCCGACGCGATCCTGCATGAAGCGCACCTTCTTCCACTCAACCAGCTCGCGCTCGGCCTCGGCGGCGCGGCGCTCGGTCTGGCTGGTCTCCTCGGCGATCTGCGCCAACTCGGCTTCGGGAATGGGCGGCTCGATGATTCCCACCCTAGCCGCAAAAACAGAGGCGCGGCGAGGGTGGGGCACCCGGCTGGTTGGAAAACCTTCGCTGGGATGGGTCCAGGGTGAGCTGTGACGGCCCTCGGCCACAGCGCCCTCGCCGCTGACGCCTTCACCGAGCAGCGCCTTGGTGATGCGGTGAACGATCAAATCGGGGTAGCGGCGGATGGGAGACGTAAAGTGGGTGTAGGTCGGAGCGGACAACGCAAAATGGCCCTCGTTGATCTCGGAGTAGCGCGCCTGCTTAAGCGAGCGGAGCATCAGATAGCTCAGAATCCGCTCCTCCGGTTTGCCCTCAATCTTCGCGGCAAGTTTCTGATACATGCGAGGCGTGACGGGAATGTCTTCGGGCACGTCGTGCACCCGTGAATTGCGGCCGGTGCGTTGCGCATCGCGACGGTCTCCGCGTGTCTGAATGCGCTTGACCGGCAGAGCGCCTAGCCCGAGCGTATAGCCGAAGCTGGCTGCCAACTCTTCAAACTGGACCACGCGGCGCGGCTCTGGCTTTTCATGGATTCGGTAGAGCGAGGGCACGCCCATGTCCTCAAGCCACGTGGCCACACACTCGTTGGCCGCCAGCATGAATTCCTCGATGAGCCGGTTAGCCCAGGTGCGTTCGGACTTGGTCACGCCGCGCATCTGGCCCTGTTCGTCGAACTCGATCACCGGCTCAGGCAGGTCGAAGTCGATCGAGCCCCGCTCCTCGCGGCGTTTGTTCATCAGACCGGCAAGATAGCGCATTCGTTCAAAGCCGGGAACCAGCGAGGCATAGCGGGCGCGGGTTTCCGCATCGCCTTCGAGGATCGCGTGGACTTCGGTATAGGTCATCCGCGCCGCGGAGCGAATCACGCCCTCGACAATCTCGTAGCTCTCGATGCGGCCGTCGGAATCCAATTGCATCAGGCAGCTCAGGACGAGCCGGTCTTCGCCGTGGCGCAAGCTACAGATATTTGTTGACAGCTCCTGGGGCAGCATGGGAATGGCGCGGTCGGGAAAGTAGACGCTGGTTCCGCGTAGGCGCGCCTCGAGGTCGAGGTCTGTCGCGGCGCGCACATACTCTGCCACGTCGGCGATGTGGACTTGCAATTCGTAGCCCCCATCCGCCCGCTCGGTGACTAACACCGCGTCGTCAAAGTCTCTGGCCGTTTCGCCGTCAATGGTGACGATGGGCAAGTCACGAAAGTCCCGGCGGCGCAAAACCTCTTCGGGGTCGAGATGCGCCACGGCGCGGGCCTCGGCCAGCACGTTTTCAGGAAATACGCGCGGCAACTGGTGCTTGCGGATCATCATTTCGACGTCAACGCCAAAATCATCCGGATTGCCCAGTACCTCGATCACACGGCCAATCGGAGGCCGGGTCGGTGTTGGCCAACTGACGATCTCCACGTCGACGACCAGGCCTTCCAGATCGTCGTGGGCGGAGGTCGATGCGGCCTCAGAGCCCAGGACGCGGTGCGGAGAGGCGGTTTGGCCCGCGTCGGGAAGTTCCTGCCCTTCCGGGATCAGAATGTGCTGGGTCATCCGCTCATCGAAGGGAGCCACTGTATTTCCAGGCGCGCGATCGGATCTTGCGTAGTGGAAGACACCGACCACTGTAGGGTTGCGCCGCTCGAGCACGCGCACAATGCGGCCCATGCGGCGGCCATCGGCCTTGGGCGGCTCAACCTCGACCAGCACTTGGTCGCCCTGCATGGCGCCGTTGATCTCGTTGGGGGGGATGAAGATATCTTCGACTGGAGCGGTCGTTTGGCCGGCTTGCCGCGGATTGGGGCGAACGAAGCCGTAGCCGTCACGGTGCAGGTCGAGGCGTCCTGCGGCAAGATTGTCGCGCGTGCCGCCTGCGCCAAGCGGCCGGGGAATGCTCCAGTGCTCGCGGTCGAGCTTCATCAGTTGGCCGCGCACGGTGAGGCGGGCGAGTTGTTCGAGCAGCAACCGCCGCTCGCGGCCGCCGCTCAGGCTCAGTTCGCGAACCAGTTGCTTGTATCCGGCCTTTTGGCCGGCAGAGTGTGCGATCCTGGTCAGCAGTTCCTTGTCGGTCATAGCCTAAGAGTAGGGCATTAGGACTCTAATTCGCATTGTGCCGTTTCGGGGCGCCTTTGGCGCTGTCCACAGAATCAACCGCGAGCGCACCCGATTCACGACCTTCCCTATTCGGTTTGGTCCGTGCTCTGTTGTCAGAATTGGCTCACGTCCCTCAACCTTTTTCGCCGCTCTCGCCAAGCGGAGGCCAACGGGCTTAGAATAGCGCCAACGCAATTTTCCAAGCGGACCGCGAAGAGATAACATTCTATTTGTGGCCGCGCGTGGGTTGCCCAGGAAGAAAAGCCCCGGCAATCCATATATTCATTTTTGGGCCCAAGGCAACGGCCCTTGCTTTGGAAAGCCCAGTCCTCTCAGGACAGAAAAGGAATCTCGTGAGCGCTATGTGGAAACCCACCCAAACCGGCCCCACCACCCCCAACATCACCCCAGAGCCTTCCCGCCCTTTGCCGCCCGTTGCCGCTCCTGACCCCGTCAACCGCGCCCCGGTTTCGGCAGGCGACCAGGCCAGCATCGGCAAGGGCCTCTTCGTCAAAGGAGAGATCACCGGCTCTGAATCGCTGTTTATCGACGGCAAGGTCGAGGGCAGCATCAGCCTGCCCGGCAACCGCGTCACTGTGGGCCGCAACGGACAGGTCGCGGCCAGCGTTACGGCGCGCGAAATTGTGATTCTGGGCAAGGTGCGCGGCAATGTTTCCGCCACTGACCGAGTCGATATCCGCGCTGAGGGTGCGCTCACTGGCGACGTGGCCGCGGCCCGCATCAGCATCGAGGATGGCGCTTTCTTCAAGGGCGGCATCGACATTCGCAAGGCCGACGCGAAGCCGGCGCCAGCGGCGCCGGCAGCGGCAGCCCCGGAAGCGCCCAAGCCGGTCCAGGCGTAGCTGCCTCTTGCGACCCGCTCCACCACAAGCGCCCCCCGTGGCGAGAGGGGTGCTTGCGTTTTTTGGGGGTAGCGTGATGGCTGGACGATTCTCGGACGGAATAATGTACGCTGATCTCTGCGGCGACCCGGAAATACGGCGAAAGTAGCAGCGAGATCGTCTACCTCAGCCCCAGCCGCTTCATCGCGACTCTGGGCAAGGCCGATCCGCCCTTTTCCAGCACCCACTTAGCGACTGCCAGCCACAGCGCCGTCCCTGCAACGAGCACTGCCAGATCGATCCATTGAGTGTGACCCGGAATCGCACTGTGCAGCGCGCCGCCAAGCCAACCGAAGATCACGCCAACCCCCACTCCGCTCACCGCCGCGGCCAAGAGGCACCGGCCCAGTTCCGTGTAATCAAGACTGGCCAGCGAGACCATGTGCCGCTGGTGCAGCAGCACAGCGATGGAGATGGCCTGCAAAGCAATGCCGGCGTCAGAGGCCAGAGCCAGACCTGCGGCTCCGAACCAGCGATAACCGAGGCCGTAGAGCGGAAACGCGACAATCGTGATGACGGTGCTGGCGACCATGGGCAGCCAGGTTATTCCAGCCGCATAGAAAGATCGGGCATAGATTGCCTGCGCCGACCAAAGGAAAAGCGAGAGCGTGTAAAGGGAAAAGAAGATTGCAGTTTGGCGCACATCTTCTGCGGTGAATCGTCCTCCGCCGAAGATCAAGCCGACGATAGGATGCGCAAGCGCGATCATGGCAGAGGTTGCCAGCAGTCCCAGGGCGACGACGCGAGAGACGGAGTCCGCTACGCCGACGGCAAATTCATAATGTTTGCCCTTGGCCCAGAGTTGGGCAAAGAAGGGCAACGAGGCGACGCCGGCAGCCTGGGCGAGCATGGTCACAGGCGCGGAGAAGATCTGCTTGGCGTTGGCGAGGCGCGTGATGGCGCCGGCCAGGTTCGAGGCATAGTAGCCTGCGAAGTACTGATCGAGAAAAGGAAGCGTGAAGCCGAACATGAGCGGCAGAGTCATGTGCAGCCAGAGGCGAATGCCGGGGTGGTGAAGGTCGATGCCCAGGCGGTAGTGCAAACCGGCTCGGGCTGCGCCCAGTGCGTTCAGGGCAAACGAGCCTAACAGGAAGCCTGCCGTCGCGCCGATGGCCAGGGACGAAACCCCTAGCCTGCGGTGCAGAAGCACGCCGCTGACGATGATGCACAGGTTGTAGATGGTGGGCGTGATCGCCTGATAGAGAAACTGCCTGCGAACCTGCAGCACGGAGTTCAATATGCTGCCAATAAAAAGAAAAATCTGCGCGGGAAGCAGAATGCGCGTCATGTGCGCGCAAAGCTGGACCTGCGCCGCGGTGAAGCCATGGTTGGTGAGGCGGATGAAGGGCGCGGCGAGGAGCATGAATACGATGGTGGCCGCGGTGAGCACAAGCGTCATCAGGTTGAGCACGGTAAACAGCACATGCTCGCCTTCGGCATCTTCGCCGCGCTCGTGGTAGCGGTTGAGGATGGTGACAAATGTGATGGAGACGGCTCCGCCGACCAGGAAGTTATTCATCAGGTCGGGCAGCCGGAAGGCGGCAATGTAGGCATCGGTTTGCGGACCCGCGCCGAAGAACCATGCGATGAACTTGCCGCGGCAGAGTCCCATGACGCTCGACACTAAGGAGAAGGCCGCCAGCAGGACCCCTCCCGAGAAGGCCGTGTGGACGTGCGAGGGGCGCAGCAGTGCCAGGCCGCGCGCCCATTTGGACTGCGCTGGCGGGGAGACTTCGGTTGAGGGCAATTCAGCCACTGGATTCGATTCTAACGGGAGGCGTCCGGCTCGATGCGTCTCCGCTATTTGCCGGGCAGTGTCATCCGCATGGCGGCCCGTACCTCGACCATGGTTTGCTCGGCGCGGAGGCGGGCGCGGTTGGAGCCCTCTCTCAGAATTTCCGCAACCTGGGTCTGGGTAAAGCTGGCGCGCCGGGTTTGGATTGGCTGCAGGACTTGTACCAATGCATCCGCGGCCCAGCCCTTGCATTCGATGCAGCCGATGCCGGCCGAGCGGCAGCCGTCGTAGACCTTGGCTAGCGTCTCTGGAGTGGAGAAAACCTTGTGCAGGTCGCCCACCGGGCACTTGTCGGGGTCGCCGGCGTCGGTGCGGCGAACGCGGGCCGGGTCGGTGACCATGGTCTTGAGTTTCTTGCGCACCTGCGGCTCGGGATCGGTCAATTGGATGGTGTTGCCGTAGCTCTTGGACATTTTGCGGCCGTCGATGCCGGGCAGCTTGGGCGAAGGGGTGAGGAGCACCTTCGGCTCGGGGAGTATTTCATTCGCTTCCCATCCAGCTTTGAAAACCGGTCGAATATCCGGGTGCTTTCCTGCGTCCCTTGGGTGCTGTCCGCCCCTTGGGAAGAAGAAGTTGAACCTCCGCGCCACCTCGCGGGTCAGTTCGACGTGGGCCTGCTGATCCTGGCCTACGGGAACAAACTGCGGCTGATAGAGCAGAATGTCCGACGCCATCAAAACTGGGTAGCCCAGGAATCCGTAGGTCGTCAGATCCTTGTTGGCGAGGTTTTCCTGCATCTCCTTGTAGCTGGGAACGCGCTCCAGCCAGCCGAGTGGCGTAATCATGCCAAGGAATAAGGGCAGTTCGTAGTGCTGCTTGACTTCGCTCTGCACAAAAATGGTGGAGCACTCCGGGTCGAGACCGGCCCCGAGGAAGTCCAGCGCCACTTCGAGCGTGTTGGGCGCGATGTTCGAGGTGTCGGCGTATTCGGTCGTCAGCGCGTGCAGATCGGCGATGAAAAAATAGCAATCATATTGAGCAGTGTCTTGGAGCTTGACCCAGTTGGCCAGGGCTCCCATGTAGTTGCCAAGGTGGAGCTTGCCGGTGGGGCGCATACCGCTCAGTACGCGCGGGCGCGGGGATGGAATTGAGGATGGAATTGCGGATTCAGGCATGAGGCGTATCGATTCCGGGGTGATGCCGAGAGAATGTCGCCGCTACTCGGAAGATGAGAGAAACGGCTCATTCCATTGTAGCGGGAGCGGGACGGTGGACATCCCGAAGAAGCAAAGGAACTTCAGGGCCTGGTCTTCCGCTTCAAATCGATGCTCTCAGCTTCGACAGTTTCTCTTGCGCTTTAAGCATCAACTGTCCGTGTGGATGGAGCGCGCTTGCTTCCTCAAATGCCGCCAGCGCCTGTCCCGTGTCGCCCAATGCCCACCTTGTCTCTCCGGCGAAGTACAGCAACCAGGCCTGGTCTCGGTGTATCAGCGCCTCCGATCCCTCGGAGGCATGCCACATTTGCCAAAGCGCCTTGTCACGCAGGGCGCAGCGCGCTAATGCCCACGCCCACCTCCCTTTCCTTAGGGCCAGGTCGGCGTGCTCTAGATTGCGATCGATTGACTCAGGCCACTTTGCCCTCGAAAGTGTGTGGCTCAACAAGGAGCGAGCGAGTTCCGGATCCTTGTTCTGTTCAAGGAGGCAGTCCGCCAACGCCACTTGAATGTGTGCGAACTCCGGCGTCAATCGATACGCCGCTTCGAAGAGTTCCTGGGCTCCTTCGCCTTGGCCTTGATACAAGAGGGCCATCGCACAGTAATAAAGCTGCGAACTCATTAGTTTTGGTTGGCCGTGCCGATCAAACGCTCGAGGCTTGGTAGCTTCCAGTAGGTCGCTGTACCTACCGGCTTCCAGGAGAACCCAGCACTTAAGAGATCTGCCGTAACTCGGCAGCCAGGAAAACCATCGATTCTTACGGAGTGCGTCATCGTATAGGCCCCCAAGCGCTAGCTGGATCGCCGCCTGCCGCGCCATCTGAATGGCAAATGACCACAGGAAGAGTACCAACCAGATCGAAGCCAATACGATTCCCACCCGAAGCTGCCCCTGGAAAAGGACTACTGCGACATAGATGAGAACGCCGACAAAGAGCCTGGCAATTTTTGGTTTTCCACCCGACAGTGAATTCCAGGTCAGTGACAGCAAACTTGGCCTGCTCACGCTCTTCTTGCTCGCTTCGGTTGCCAAGGACATGGTCTTTCTTCCTCAAGGGCAGATTGCGAGAAGGGCCTTTCAACGAGAGGATTGCTCAAAGCCTGGATGGATATGGCTCGAGTCAGTCAGGCGATTGCCTTCACGCCTGAGCTTCCTCGCGCATCTTTGCCATCGCCTTCTGGGCACTGGTTGCGGCGGAGCCATCAGGACTGAGCCGCAACGCCTCCTCAAACGCCGTGCGCGCCTTCTTCCACTCACCTAGTGATCGCCACGCCTCCCCGGCAAAATAATGCAAGCCGGCGAGATCACGCTCCTTCAGCCTTCCGGAACCCGCAAAGGCCTTCTTGAGCTGCGCTTCTGTATCGTCGCGCCGTCCGCACGCCGCCAGCGCCCAGGCGTAGCGTCCAAGTCTCCTTGCGTAATCGGCGTTCTGCCCGGAAGAGGAAGGCCGCACGTCTGTTGTGGCCAATGCCGTCTCCAGCAGTTCGCGGGCCCGTTCCGCGTCCTTCTTCTGACTCAGCAGGCAGGTAGCCAGAGCTACATGAAAGCCCGCCGTTCGCTGCGGCACTCGAACGGCGGCCTCAAGCAGCTTTTGCGCCTCTGCCTCCATGCCGTCATTTTCCAGCGCCAGCGCGTACGTGTACAGTGCGGTGCTGCTCAGCTTCGGCATCCCCTGTTCGTCAAAGGCAAAGGGTCTGATAAAGGTCCGCGCCTCCGGATACCGCCCGGCGTTGAAGAGGATCGATCCTTCCAACGGGGTTCCATAGCCGGGTATCCATGAAAACCGGCGGTCCATCTGAATCGCCCGGTCGAAATCACCTTGTCGCGCCAGCCCATGAATCCACATCTTCAGTTTGGTCAATGCAACGACCCACAGAATCAGAATTCCAATCGGCGTGAAGACTGCTATGGTCTTGATCTCATGTGGCACCGGGAGAAAGACCACGGCCATACAGGCAGTGACAACAACCCAGATAACCACCTTGCCAGACCATTTCCGGCGGCCGGGCGTTCCATCGCCGGCGATCAGGCTTCTTTGCTGAATCTCTGATTGCGGAGCACTTTGAGCTGGCTTCTTGGTGGTCTGCAGGATCGCGACGAGAACGGCAGCCACCACCAGCGAGCTGATCGCGGTGATCCGCCCCACTGCGGAAGGCGGAAGATTTCTAGCGGCATGATGGATGAGGAAGACCGCGGCTACGCCAAGGAGGGCGACGGCGATGAAGGTCTTTTGCCGGTCGTCGAGCCATGGCCCTTTTTCGTCGCCGTAGCCTGTGCCGGGCTCCGGCTTCTGGTCTCTTCTGCGCCGGGTTGACCCGACGAATGCGCCTAAAAAGGTGAGCGCATCGAAGACGGGCCGGGCCGCGTGCGAGATCCATTGCGGATACCCCGGCCAAAGATACTCGAAGTATGCTCCCCCAAAAGAAGGGATCGTCACCAGGATATAGACCACAAAGAGGGCCGTTTTAAGGGCCGACCAGCGCTTCTTCTTCGCGGCATCGGTTGCGGTTGTGCTACCGATGATCCTGGGAGTGGCGCGTTCTCCAGCCTCACGGAAGAGAAGCCCGATCCAAATCAGGAAGAGGATTCCCACCGCGCCCTCAAAGAGCGCAGGCGCAACCAGCCACAAGCGGTCATGAAAAGTGGGTAGCGGAGGCAGATTGTGTACGTTATGGCGGCTCGCCAGCCAAAAGGAGAGGGCGGCTCCCGCGATCGCGATGATGAATCGAATGCCCCAGCTCGACTGTGGCTGAGATGACTTGTTGGCGCTCTTCTTGCTTTCTTCCGTTGCCAAGGGCATGGTCTTTCTGCCTCAGAGAACGAATTATAGCCGGGATGGCCGGGTGTAACGAGCGAACATACCGTCGAGGCCAAATCGGTCGTACTGATTTCGCGAAGCCCTAAAGGTGCACCAGGCCCCAGATCACCAAGCGGATCGCCGGCGAGACGAAGGCGCGGATGATCGTTCCACCGACAAAGATCATCAACAAATAGCTGACCCAGAAGGGAATCCGGTCGTAGGTTTGCACGGCGTTGTAGGGCAGCATATTGCGCACCAGGCGGCTGCCGTCGAGCGGCGGGATGGGAAGCAGGTTGAAGATGCACAGCATCAGGTTGATCAGAATGACCAGAGTGCAGAGCAGAACCAGCGGTTGCGGGGTGATGCCTTCGATTGGTTGAAGAACGGCGATGAAGGAACTGAAGACAACGTCACGCCCATTGGGAACTACTCTCGCGTCAACGAGTAGAACGATAAATGCGACCAGCACCAGGAGCAGATTCGAGGCTGGGCCGGCCAGGGTGGTCAGGTTGTCGTCGCGGACGATCTTGCGGAAGTTGCGGGTCATGACCGGGGTAGGCTTGGCCCAGCCCACCAGCATTCCGCCGAACATATTGAACCCGATGAGCGGTCCGAAGATCACGATCGCCGGAAACAGCAGAGTGCCTATGGGGTCAACGTGGTACATGGGGTTCAGCGTTACGCGGCCCTCCAGGCGGGCCGTCTGATCGCCCAAACGCGAAGCTGTCCAGGCGTGCGAACACTCATGCACGGATAGCGAAAAGATAAGAACCACGAATTCGACGACCGCTTTGATGAGATCGGACTGTTCCAAACGAATTCTCCCCTGGGTTGAAAGCTCAGGTTAGCATGGAGAGTCGTGGAGATTCTTGCCGGAAGGAAAGGAACATTGCCAACAACAGCGCCGTTTTGTGGGCACTTCGTTGCAGTCCCTCTCGGCCAGAATACGGATAGACTGAGGGCTATTTGTGTCCTTGCGTGAAGTAGAAAGTAGCCGCCGATCCAAAGAGCCCTGAAAAAATCGGGGTCCAGGTGTTGAATACACGCGAGACCTCTTCAACAGAATTGGGCTTGTCATGGGCAAGGCACAGAATACAAACCAAGTGCGCGACAAAACTGCTGATCAGCGCCCCGAAGAGCAAGAGCGCCAGAAGCTTGGTGGCTTTGGCGAGGTGCTCTTCCTGCGAGAATCGAGGACCTGGTGCTTCGCTTAGCGGGGCGACCTCTTCAAGGTCCTCAGGATTCTCAACGACATCGGCAGAATGGACCGCAAGAGCCTCCGCTGCCTGTGATTTGTCTTCCGGGTCACCTTGAGGAGGTTCAGCCATTAGCGCGCGCCACTGCTTTCGCCGTGTTTCGGTTCGACAAGTAGGGGAAGATCACTTCGCGTTGTCTTCCGTTCTTTTCGACCAGTACTGTAGCCTTCTCGTCCTGTGTCTGTTCAATTGTCCACTGAAGAAGACGCAAGGCCTGGCGAATCACCTCGGCGCGGTTGGTGGCGCCAGTGGCGCCCTTGAGCTCATCCAGCTGGCTCAGCGATTCATCTGAGAAATCAAATTGCAGCCGTGTCTTAGCCATATGAATCCATCTCTCCGTCCACGACGGGCTCTTCACGTTCCTGCAGTGGGAACGGTTGCCTAAAGCTCTCAATCAGAGCAACTTGTTCGTCAATCTGTTCAAACTCGGAGAAGGCTACTCGGTTAACTTCCTCGATGGAGTCGTCTGAAAACGCTGTCCTTCTTGTTGCATCAGCTGAGTACATGTTGCTCCTCGGTTTCGAGAGCGTCCCCATCTCGAAGGTCTACTTACAATTGGGCAGTTCATCCTTTGGTCTCCTTGCCTTTCCGATCCTTGATTTCTTTTCGGCGAACACTCCAGGAGTGCGTCGAATTCCTTAATATTGAGTATTGCATGAGTATAGAATGAGTGCAATAACTATCTTTATACTCATTCCTTCCTCGCTTCCGACTGATACGGCCCGCGCGTTCCCTGACCCCTGCTCCCTGGCCACCAGCTATTGCGTTACTCTAAAGCCGTATGGGGCGCATCCGCGTACTTGCCGACCAGGTTGCCAATCAGATCGCCGCGGGCGAAGTGGTGGACCGGCCTGCCTCCGTGGTTAAAGAGCTGCTGGAGAATGCTTTGGATGCGGGCGCCAGCCGCATTCGAGTCGAAGTCGAGGCGGGCGGGCGCAAGCTGATCCGCGTCTCGGACGACGGCATCGGGATGAATCGAGACGACGCGCTGCTGGCCTTTGAACGTCATGCCACTTCCAAGCTCCGCACAGCCGACGACCTGCTTTCGATCGCGACGCTGGGGTTTCGTGGCGAGGCGCTGCCCTCGATCGCTTCTGTGGCTCGCGTAACACTGGAGACGGCGACTGGAGAAGAAACCGCAGGAACCCGCCTGGAAATCGCCGGGGGAAAGATTCTGCATGTGGATGACGCGGCCTTGCCTCGCGGCACCACGCTGGCCGTCGCCGATCTTTTCTTCAATACTCCGGCGAGGCGCAAGTTCCTTCGGGCAGAAAGTACTGAACTGGTTCATGTTACGGCGCTTGTGACTCACTACGCTCTGGCGCATCCGGAGAAGCATTTCGAATTGCTCTCGGCCACGCATACTGTGGTCTCAGCGCCGCCGGTGGCGCGGACCGCTGAGCGGATCTATCAGATCTTTGGGAAAGACACGCTGGCCGAACTGCTCCCCGTGGCTGCCGAGATCCCGCTGGAGCGCGCCGGCCTGCCTGAGGCGCCACCCTGGAAACGGGACCCGGCCGAGCCTGCGCGCAACCCCGGCTGCTTGCGGCTTAGTGGCTTCTTTTCCAGACCTGAGTTGCAGAAGCTTAACCGTAACTCTATCTATATCTTTATTAATAAGAGACTTATCCGCGACCGGCTGCTGCTGCACGCGATCACCGAGGCCTACCGCAACGTGATTCCGCCGACCAGCTTCCCGGTGGTGCTGCTCTTCATGGAGATGCCACCCGAGGAAGTGGATGTGAACGTCCACCCTGCGAAGACCGAGGTGCGTTTTCGCCAGCAGAGCCTGGTTCATGACTTTGTCCGCGACAGCTTGAGGACGGCATTGATCAAAGCCAGGCCTGCCGCCGGGTTTCTGGCCGCGATGGACTCGGCGCCGGCAGCCAGCCCGTCGCTGATGCCTCCTGCCATCTCGCCTTTACCTGGCGCACCGGATTCCGGGTTGCGTGTCCAGCCCGACTCCGATCCGGCTGCGTTCCAGGGCCCAAGCGCGGCCGCTGAACCCTTTGAATTGACGCTGCGGAAGCCCACACCGGTACCGGGCAATCTTCCCTTTGCTTTTAATGGTTTACCTTCCGGAAGCGGCGCTAACGGCGGGCAGGATCAAAAAGCCTGGGGCGAGGCCGCGGCGGCGCTTTTTCGGCCGGCCAGCCTGCCGGCAGCGGGCGACTGCTCGGCTGGCTACGGCAAGGAAGCCGCGACTCCCGGCCAGCCAAATGAGATGAATCCAGCAGCGGAGACGGCACGGGTCGAGGCCGAACAGGCCGCCGCCAACTTGAACCAACTGAGTTCGCTGCGGCCACTGGGGCAGTTGCGCGAGTCGTTCATTCTGGCCACCGGCCACGACGGATTGTGGATAATCGACCAGCATGTGGCGCATGAAAGAGTTCTTTTCGAAAAAATTCTTCGTGATCGCCAGGTGGAAAAGGTGCAACGCCAGAGGTTACTAATACCCCTTCTTGTACAACTAAAGGCATCTCAGATGGTTACCTTCGCAATCATCGCGGAGGAACTTGAACGGAATGGTTTCGAGGTTGAGCCCTTTGGCCCTCATACACTTGCGGTCAAATCCTCGCCGATTGGGCTTGAGGGAGCGGCCCTGGAGAGGATGCTGGCTGAGGTGATCGAGCAATCCGGTTCAGATTCAGACGAATCAACGCAGAATCATGACCTTACAGCGCTCCGCACGCGAATCGCGGCCTCCATCGCTTGTCATTCGGCCATCAAGGTCAATACCGCTCTTGACCCGGCTCGTATGGAATGGTTACTGTTGGAGTTGGCGAAAACAAGCCATCCGACCAACTGTCCCCATGGACGTCCAATAGCTTTGATGTATTCTTGGAAGGAGATCCAGCGGGCCTTCCATCGAATCTGAATCTGGTGGAAGGTGGTAGCCCTCCTCTTAGGGGACGGGGCAGCCCGGCCTTAGAGCCAGCCTGGAAGCGAGGTTTTTCTTTGACATTTGAGCAATTGGAAGCGTCGCGCGCCGAGAGGATGCGCCTGAACGGAAACGGAGTCCTCACACTCGAAGATGCCCGGACGTGGATTGAGGAGACCGGCTTGTGTCTCTTCCTGCCCAAACGGCAGTTTTCCTCCTCGATCGCGCCATCTTTTGCCGAAGCAGTGGTCGGCAAACGAGAGACCGCACCCAGCCCTGAACAAATTGCCCTAGCTGAAGAACTGCTTGTGCGCCTGGAGACAGACGGCGTGGCAGTGCGCCTGAATCTGCTTGGGCTACCCGGCGAAAGGCCCGACTTTGTTGTGGCAAGCTGGGTGTTGCCATACGTCTACGCCCTGCGCGGCGACCGCGATTGGCGCCGCACTCCGCAACTGACCGGTTCGCGCCAGGTATCGCAATTGGCCGTGGAAGCCTACAAGCTGCTGGAAGTGGGCGACACGACGATTCCCAAGCTCACTCATACCCTGGGCAGGGAAGTGACCGAGGGCGCCGTCTTGCGCGCCATCACTGAACTCTGGCAACAGCTTCGCATCATCCCCGTGGTCTCCGCTCCTGGACAGGTTGCCCAGTGGCAACTGCTCCGTCTGCGTTTTCAGAAGGCCATTGCCGAAGGCGCCTCCACCTCTCAGGTGACGGCCATCTCGGTGCTCGCGTCGATCTATCTGCAAGCGGTGATCGCCGCCAGCATGGAGGAGGTCGAGCTCTACCTGGCCCCGCTTACCGCCCGCAGCAAGGTGCGCGAAGTGCTGCGCGGCCTGGTTGCCACGCGTCAGGTGCATACCATCTCACTGGGGCACGCGCCGCTTTATTATGTTGCCGGCACTCTGCCGGAGTTCGCCACTGCTCCCACTACATACGCCAGCGCATCCATACCGGCGTCCGCATATTTCATGCACAACCATGAGCATGAGGAGGAATTGCCGGAGCCGGTGGTCGAGGAGAAGAGTTCGCAGGCTAAGCCGGCGCCGGCAGCCCCGCGCAAGGTTACCGAACCCCACGCGCCCCGGACCGCCGCCGCGCGCAAGCCGGCCGCGAGCGGAAAGCCCGCCGCCACCCGGCCGCATTTCAGCCGCCCGGCCGCCCACTCTCGCGATCGCAAGCCTGTGCAATCCCGGCGTGCTGTAAATGAGTCCCGGCCAGCGAGTTCCCGCACGGCTAGCGGCTCGCGCCCCGCTTCTGCCGCTCGCTGGAGCCCCAAAGCGGCAGGCACAAACGGCAAGCCGAATGGCGCCTCCGGCACACGTTCCACCAAGTCCTCTACGCCAGCCTGGGGCAATCACAAAGTCCATACCAAAGCTGGCACGACTGCGGGCAAGCCAAGTGCAACTTCGCGCAACGGCGGCAGCACGGCTCGCGGCGCCGGCGCCTCGAGCACCTCCAGCAGCCGCAAGCCCACGCTTGCTGCCGGCGCAAAGGCCGGAAACAGCAATCGCTATGGATTTACCGCCCGGCCCAAGCAGGGGACGAAGAAGCGCGGATGAGCGCGGACGAATCCTTTCACAACCCGCTTGATCCCGCCTGGAAGATTGTCGTCGCCATTGACGGCCCTGCCGGAGCGGGAAAGAGCAGCGTCGCCCGCCATCTTGCCCGGCATTTTGGCTTGCTGAACCTGGAAACCGGAGCCATGTACCGTGCCTTTGCGCTCAAGGCGCTGCGCGCAGGTCTCCACTTGGACGACAGTGCAAGCCTTGAAGGCCTTTCCGCCGAGACGGCTATTCGTCTCGAACCCGGCGAGGAAGACAACCGCGTCCTGCTCGACGGCGAAGACGTGACGGGCCTGATTCGCAACCAGACGGTTACTGACGCAGCCTCCCGGGTCAGCGTCTTTCCCGCCATTCGCGCCTGGATGGTGCGCCTGCAACAGCAGATGGGCGCCAAGGGCGGAGTGGTGATGGAGGGCCGCGACATCGGTACCGTCGTTTTTCCCCAGGCCCAGGTGAAGATCTTTCTGGACGCCGCCCCCGAAGTGCGGGGCATGAGGCGTTATGAACAGTTGGGTACCGAGCCCGCCCAACAGCCTGAAGAAGTGATTCGCGATCTGCGCGCACGGGACGAGCGCGACCGCAACCGGGCCGATTCGCCGCTCAAGCCTGCTACGGACGCCGTGCTGCTGGATTCAACTCGCATGACGCTGGAACAGGTTGTCTCAGCCGCTGAGGAGATTGTCGCCCAAAAGCTCAGGGGCAATTGAGGCAAAGAAATCCCTCAACGCGGCTGTTTGCGTCCGCGGAGAGCCGTCTGCCTTAAGGTTTGGGCTTGTTTTCAGTCGGCGCCGAGGCTTTGGGCGGGACTGAAGCTTTGCTGTAGACGATCTTCTTCGTTCCGGCCTCGCAGCTACCGACTACCTTGCCTTCGGCGTCTTTGCCCTTGGCCACGATCTCCAGCGTGTAGGCCTTTGCGCCGTTTGCCTCCAACTTTTTTGCGATCTCAGACTTCAGCTCTTCACAGGGTTTTGGTCCTTCCGCATAAGCCACGGCCGACGCGAATAACAATAGGGCTGCTGACGCCACGATCTTCATGGTGCGATCTCCTTCGATTCAGTGCCAGGATGAATTCGTGGCCAAGATTAGCGTCTTCAGGTCGCACGCGTCAATCTCTCCAAAGTTCTTCGGGCCGGCGGCTTCCTCGAATGGCATTCAGCCGGAACGATCGTACCGCGTTGGTACATCTGTTCGCCGATGGTAGGCGAGACCTGCGAAACCCGCGATCCATGGCTGTTGCCGATCCCGGTTCACGGCAACCGCAGGAAGCGAAGACGCCGCTGCTCGATTCACCCGTCGCCGGTGTAAACTTTTCCTTCGCGCTGATGTTTCACTCTCCCCGCGCGAATTAGGAAGACGCCATGCGCAGACCGACGTTCGTTCTCTCTCTCGCTCTTGCCTCCGTCCTTGCTTTGCCGAGCGCAGCCCAGACCGCCCAAACGGCGCAGACCACGCTTGCCAGGCGCCCCATGACCTTTGAGGACATGATGCAGATGAAGAGGCTGGGCGAGACCGCCGTCTCGTCTGACGGCAGGTGGCTGGCCTACTCCGTGACCACGGTGAATCTGGAACAGAACACAAAGACTGCGGAGCTATATATCCAGTTTGTCGGGGGCGGAGATTCAAAGCCGCTGCCGGTGGCTCAGCCCGGCGATCACGGCCCGCAGTTTTCCCCGGACAGCAAGCATATCCTTTTTTTGAGCGGCCGTTCGGGTTCCGAGCAGGTATGGGTGGCCGATTTCAATAGTTCAGACGGCACAGCAAGCAACCCAAAGAAGCTGACGTCGATCTCGACTGAAGCGGACAACGCCATCTGGTCCCCCGATAGCCACTCCGTGGTTTTTACTTCCAACGTCTATCCGGACTGTCCGCCGATCACGGCAACGGATGCGGCAACGGGAGACAAATGCAACGTAGACCGCGATGCTGCCCTGGCGTCGAACAAAGTGAAGGCGCAGATCTTCACTCACTTGCTCTATCGCCACTGGGACCACTACACGGGCAGCAAGCGCAGCCATTTATTTCTGGCCTCTGTTGAGAGCGGCTCGCCGCGCGACTTGACGCCCAACGATCCGCGGGACGTTCCGCCTTTTTCGCTCGAGGGGGGCGGCTGCGGCTGCGCCTTTTCACCCGATTCCAAGGAGTTGGCATTTACCGAGAATCTTGACGAAGAGCCGGCCACGAGCGTCAATGCCGACATCTTCACACTGGACCTGAGCGATCCGGCGGCTAAGCCGCAGAAGGTGAGCACATCGCCTGGCGGCGACTTCAATCCCGCCTATTCGCCCGACGGCAGCTATCTTGCCTGGCGATCGCAGGCCCGAGCCGGCTACGAGAGCGACCGGTTCAGGCTGGTGAACTACGACCGTAAGACGCGGAAGACCAAGGATCTGCTGCCCGCGATACTGGACAACTGGGTGGAGGAGTTCGCCTGGGCGCCGGACTCAAAGAGCATCCTTTTCACCGAAGACAAAAGAGGCGAAACACCAATCTTCATCACCAACCTGAACGGCGTTTTTCATGAGTTTGCCTACAAGGGGGATTTCAGCGACCTGCACCCGGTGGACGGAGGGAAGGCTCTGCTCGTCACCTCTGTGCAGGTTCAACAGCCAGCCGAAATCATCCGGATCGAATACACCTGGTACACCAAGGCTGTTCCCGGCTACGACCTTGTCAGCAACGATCTAAGTGCGAAGATGTATCCCATCAGCCACTTGAACGATGCCCTTCTCGCTCAACTCGATCTGCCCGCAATGGAGTCGTTCTGGTTCTCTGCCACGGACCACACGGACGTCAAGGGATTCCTGATCAAACCTCCGGAATTCGAACCGGCGAAGAAGTATCCTTTGAAGTTTCTTATCCACGGCGGCCCGCAGGGCGCGTGGGGCGACTCTTGGAGCTACCGCTGGAACGCCGAACTTTTTGCCGCGAACGGCTACGTGGTGGTGATGATTGATCCGCGTGGTTCGACCGGCTTTGGACAAACGTTTGTCGATGGCGTCAACGGCGACTGGGGCGGCAAGCCTTACACCGACTTGATGACCGGCTTGGATTACGTCGAGCAGCACTATCCGTTTATCGACAGGACGCGCGAGTGCGCCCTGGGCGCGAGTTACGGCGGCTATATGGCCAACTGGATTCTGGGCCACACCAACCGCTTCAAGTGCATCGTAAGCCACGACGGCATGTTCAATCCCGAATCGGCCTACGGGAGTACAGAGGAGTTGTGGTTCAACGAGTGGGAGTTCAAGGGCAAGCCATGGGACTACTACGGCAAACCGGACGCCGAGAACCCCTTCCGCAAGTGGTCGCCTGCCTTGTCGGCCAAGAACTTCAAGACGCCGACGCTTGTGATCCATGGGCAACTCGACTACCGGCTGGATGTAAGCGAGGGCTTCCAGCTCTTCACAACCTTGCAGCGGCTCAAGGTGCCGAGCAAGATGCTTTACTTCCCCGACGAGGGCCACTGGGTGCTGAAGCCGCAGAACTCGCGGTTATGGTACAAGACGGTGAACGACTGGGTGGATCAATGGACGGCGCAGAGCTTTCAGTGATCAGTGGTCAAATTAGTCTTGAGTGGCTTCTGCTTCAGCAGCCAAAGCTAGGAGCTAGAGGCTAGAGGCTAAAAGCTGCCTTTCAAATCCAAATCCGGCAAGCCCCGCGTGTTTTTGAATGAGGCGGGGCTCTACGACTACGGCGTGAAGTCGCTGGGCCGGGCCATGCGTACTGTGGCCGATCTGCGGCGGCTGATGGAAAAACGCGTCGAACCGGGAGAGCGGGGCGAGGCTGACATCGAGGCCGCCTTGGCCCGGCTGCGCGAGCACGGCTACCTGGACGATGCAGCCTTTGCCGAGACCTATGCTCGCCTGCGCCAGGAAAACGAGAAGCTCGGAGTCCGGCGCGTCCGGCAGGACTTGCAGCAGAAGGGCGTGGGAACCGAACTGATCGCCGAGACCCTCGAAGCCCGATACGGCCAGACCAATGAAGAGGCGCTGGCCCGCGCACACCTTGAACGCAAGCGGCTGCGCAAGCCGGAGAATGAGAAAGAGACGGCTCGGATTATGAGACGGCTTGTCGCTGCGGGATTCTCTACGGGCGTGATCTACAAGATCCTGCGCCAGTGGGATGTGCCCGACGAATCGCTCGCCGCGCTGGACAACCTCGAAGACGAGCCGAGCGAAGAGTAGGCTGGGCAGATGAGCATTTTTGACGAGAAGCGTGCGGAGTTGGAGCGATTCGAATTCATGATGGGCGTGGAGCGGGGCAGGCTCGCGGTGGCGCTTGATCTCGTGACCGACTCGCTGATCATGGTGGGCCAGCATGGAGTCTACTGCGCCTCAAGCCGCAACCCGGCTGCCCCGGCGCTCGATCTGCAGGCTGTCGTTGGCGGGCTGGAGGGAGCCAAGGCGCTGATTCAGTCGGTGATGGAGGAGTTGCGCGTTCAGCGGGAACAGGCGAGGGAGGAAGGTGCGCTGCCCGGTGATAGTGGTGCAAACTCCGGTTAGCTGGTTGCTTGTCCAGAATGAGGTGCATGAATTGGCGAATTAAATACCTGCAAGGCTCAGAAAATATATATAAGGGGGGTGGGAGTGCCTCCTCGGTGGACAAAGAATGGTGGCTCGCCGGGCCACCTTCTCATAGCCGCTTCGATTGTGCGCCGGTGACGTGGAATTATCGGCAAAGTGCGCGGGGTAAAAGTTCGCGGTCTCCCACCCTTGCGCCAGAAAGCTCGCAAGGATGGGGCACCCGGCAAAGTGCGCAGGGGAAAATTCGTGATTTCCCAGGTCCCCAAAAGCGAGGGACCTGGGGCACCCAGATTTAGTGGCTATCCAGACCTAGGCCACTCGCCTCTCTGCCTTCGGTACCTCCGTAGGAATCGAAAGCCAAAGTACGATATGCTGGTGATGCGCGCCCGTAGCTCAGCTGGATAGAGCGAACGCCTCCGGAGCGTTAGGTCGGGAGTTCGAATCTCTCCGGGCGCACCATACTTCCCCATCGGTCCACACCTGAGCTCGCACTCCGCTTGATCCGTCTTCATCTTCATCACTCTGGGTATGGAGGATCTTGTGGCAGACTGGAATACCGCTTACAACTGGATGATGGACTTCGAGGACGCGCCTCGCGCATGCGCGCAGGTTCCGGACGATGCGCCTTGCGGAGTCGCCGGTCCTTGCTATTCCATCTGCGGCATCAACTCGGGCGCGTGGCCGGCGGAGTTCGCCCCCATCGCGGCGCTTCCCCAGGAGCAACGCGAGCCGCTGGTCGAGCAGTTCTACCAGAATCACTTCTGGGGCACATGGTTCCCGCGGGTGGACTCGGACGAGGTTTGCAAGCGGGTCTTTGACTTTGCGGTGAACGGCGGCAGCGGTACCTCCGTGCGCTGTTTGCAGCAGGCAGTGAACAGGCTGCTGGCTTCTAGCGCCGCGCCTATCGCGGAGGACGGCGGCTGGGGTCCGGTGACGCTGGGCGCTGTGAATGCAGCCGATCCAGTGGCGCTGCAGGCGGCCTTCCAGTCGATGCGGGTTGCTTACTACCAGGCCATTGTCGCCGCCGACCCGTCCAAAGCGGTCTACCTGGCCGCATGGACGGCGCGCGCGAACAAATAGAAATAGGCGAGACCAGTGCGAAGGATCGACGCTTTTTCTGGGGGTTGCAACTTCGCTGCATGGAGAAGAACCACCGCAGATTCTCCGACTCACCACCCCTGAACTGAACGACGTTCGGGGCCCCGTTCGCTCAGAATGACAACCAGCTCAGTGTTGCGCATTGCAGACTTAAAACTCTAGAGCCACTTGGCACTTGTGGTTCCTGGCGTACGGCAGTTGGAGAACCGCTATAGACTGGAATGGGGCTGGCGAGGCATTCCACGCGCTCCCCCGGACGGGACTTAAAATGCACTTCAATTTCAATTTTTCGGCGCGCCAGGTTCTTTGGACGCTGGACTTTGCCGCGCAAATGATTCTGTTGGTGGTTCTGCTGGGCCGCGATCGCGCGCGGCGCTATCCATGGTTTACCGCGGGCGTTGTGCTGGTCACGCTGCGGCTCATGGCTGAGGAACTGCTGGCGGGCAGGACGGCGCAGCTTCTCTATAAGGAGATCCTGCTGGTCTTGGGGGACGTTGCAGTGGTCGTGGGACTGCTGGTGCTGGTGGAGGTGGCGCGGCGGGCCTTTGCCGGTGCGCGACGCCCGATATGGATCGTGAATACACTTGGGCTACTGGTATTGGCTGGCATCGCGCTGGCGTTCTGGGGTCCCTGGCCGGCGGCGAAGGATTTGGCCCTCGATACGTTGCTGGGGAAGTTGAAGCTGATGCAGTTGGTGGCGGTGAAGGGCGAATTGCTGGGCGCCGTGCTGGCTGTGGAACTGGGACTGCTGGTGGTGATTCTTGGCCGCCGCTTCAAAGGCGGCTGGCGGAGCTACCCGCAGCAGATCATCATCGGGCTCTCAACCGTGGCAATCGCCGCGCTGACGGCCGGTTTAGGTGTGCAGTCCATCGTCAACGGCGCGCATCCCCACTCCCAGGAAGAGTACAACCATATCCTCGATCTGCTGGCTAGACTGATGAATGCGAACCAGGTTGTGTATGTGGCGGCGTCGGTGTGGTGGATCGTCTGGTTGTGGCTTGACGAACCGGGAACGGAGCAGACTCCGGTAGAAGCAGTGGGGACGGCGGAGGAACCGGAAGCCGCCGGGGAATAGTCTTGAGCGGCCAGTCGATGAAGGCTTGTGCGTTCGTGGCTCATTGGTCATGCTCTCACTCTCCCCGCGGGTTCCGAAAAGGGAGAGATAGCCGTGCCGATTGAGCTCGATTCTCTTGCCTTCGACCCGGCCAGCGCTCGGGCGGCGCTCGATCAGTTGCCTAAAACACAGGCGGTCTTTGCACTCTATGGCGCCGAGGCTCATGCCGAACCCTACATTGGCCGTACTCCCAATCTACGGGGAAGGCTGGAACGGCTGCTGCTGTCTTCGGAAAAGCATCCTCGGCGGCTTCAGCTGGCCGGGCGGGTGCGGCAAATTCGCTGGCGGCTGACCGGCTCGGAGTTTGAGTCGCTCCTGCTTCAGCTGGAATTGCTGGAGAAAGTCCATGGCGCGAAGTGCCTGGAACGCATGCACTTGCGGGCTCCGGCCTTTGTCCGGTTTCTCGGCGGCAACGCTTACCCTCGCATCACAGTGACTCATCGCCCCAGCCAGCGTGAGGCGGATTGGGCTTACGGACCATTCCAGTCGCGGGCGGCGGCAGAGCGCTACGCCGATGAGGCGCTCAAGCTCTTTCTGCTGCGCCGCTGCACGGAAGATCTGGATCCCAATCCGAGCCACCCCGGCTGCGTCTACTCCGAGATGAAGATGTGCCTGGCGCCCTGTTACAAGGGTTGTACAGATGAGCGGTATGGCGAAGAGGCCGCGGCGGTCGAGCGATTTCTGGCCACGCGCGGTGAAAGCCGGCTAGTCACGCTTCGCACCGAACGCGACGAGGTCTCGGCGAGGCTGGAGTTTGAGGCGGCTGCCGCCCTTCACGATCATGTGCAGCGCGTGGAAGGAGTGCGGGCTCTGGCGCCGGAGCTGGTGCGGCCGCTCTCGCAGCTTCGCGCGGTTGTGCTGCAAGCTGCGGCTCTGCCAGGCGAGGTCTCATTCTTTCTGTATGAAAACGGCTCGTTGGCTGGCCCGGTGGGCTTTTCGACGGTGGGCATGAGAATCCAGAACGAGCAATCGGGCTCGACCTCGCTTTTTGCCCATCCCATGGCGATCGAGGCGATTCCGGAGGAGCCGCTTGCCGGTGCCCCAGCTTCGGAGCGTGGTCCCGATGCCGGGGCTGTGGCGCCCGTCAAGCTCGCTCGCGGCGTTCTTGAAGCCCGCATGGAGGAGGCGCTGGCGATACTGGCTGAGCACTTTGAGACTCCTTCCGCTACCCTTCGCCAGGGCCATCTGGCGCTGCTCAAACGTTGGTACTATCGCCCCGAAGCCCGGCGCAACGGGGAGATCTTCTTCCCCGACGCCGAAGGCCGTTGGCCGGTAAAGGCATTGCTGCGCGGCGTGGGCCGAGTCGCGGCCAAAACGCTGGCGGCGGGGAGCCACACCGAGTAAGCTGGTGGGAAAGCCAGCCATGCCCTCCCGTTCGACCATTCGCTCGATGCTCACCGCCGGCCGCCACCGTATATCGAGCGGCCGAGCCGCTGAGGTGGTGGAGCTTGTCCGGGCGCATCCCAAAAAGGCGAGTCAATTGCTTGAATGCCTTTGGGACGAAGAGCCAGCCGTGGCCATGCGCGCTGCCGATGCGCTGGAGAAGCTCACGCGACCGGGGCCACAGACACCGGATTCCCTGAGGACAATGCTTCAGTGCACATGGAAAGAGCCGCTGATCGGCTTGCTCGCCGAGGCCACTGAGAAAAAGCTGAAATGGTGCCTGGCGGGCGTGGTTCCGCGGATTCGACTGACGGTTTCAGAGTGCCGGCGCGTGGCCGAGATCCTGCAGTCCTTTCTTGACGACCGTAGTTCGATCGTCAAGACTCTTGCTCTGCAAGGACTGGCCGATCTGGCCCGGCAGGATGGGTCGCTGCTGCAGGAGGTCATCGACCTGTTGCGCATTCACAGCCGCTCGGGAACTCCGGCGATGCGTGCGCGCGGGCGCATGCTGCTCAAGCAGCTTGAATCCGCGGGAGGGAAAAGATTCGCCGAGTTCATTTCGGGAGACTCCTTTAGTGGGAAGTTTTTCGTATAGACCTGTCGGGAGCGGCTCACGTATCGCGGAAGATGCAGGCTCTCTCACACATACACTTTTCTCATGAGCCGCTCTCTGTACCTGGTTCCAAGGCAGCCCTCGCGGCGAGGAGAGCCTGTGGACCTGAAAGCAATGTGCGGCAGGGCTAATGAGTTTCATCGGCGCGGGCAACTGGCCGAGGCGGAGCAGATCTACAGGCGAGTTCTCGATCTCGATCCGCATCATTCCGACAGCCTGCATCTGCTGGGAGTCCTGGCTCATCAAGTGGGCCGCGACGAGGTTGCCATTGAGCTGATCCGAAAGGCCATTGCCGTCGACAAGCGGCCGGCGCCCTATCACTCGAACCTGGGTACGGCCCTTCAAACGATGGGAAGGCTCGACGAGGCGGCGGCCTGCTATCAGCGGGCGTTGGCCATCAATCCGGAGCTGGCCGAGGCGGAGATGAACCTGGGCGCCGTATTCGAGGCGCAGGGCAAGCACGATCTGGCCGAGGCGCGTTTCCGGAGGACGCTTGAGCTGCGCCCTGAGCTGGCAGAGGTTCACGTCAATCTGGGGAAGATGTTGCAAGCGCAGGGCAAGCTGGAAGAGGCGGTCGCCAGCCACGAGCGCGCCATGGCCCTCAAGCCTGAGTTTGCGGAGGCGTTCTTCAATCACGCAATCGCGATGCAAGCTCTGGGAAAGCTCGACGAGGCTGTTACCAGTTACAAGCGGGCGCTCGACCTCAAGCCGGCAATGGCCGAGGCGCACGGGAATCTGGGAAATGCACGGCTGGCTCAGGGTCAACTGGAAGAGGCGGATGCCAGTTATCAGCGGGCGCTGGCGCTCAAGCCGAACTATGCCGAGGTGTATTACAACCAGGGCAACCTGCGCCAGGCTCAGGGCAAGCTGCCTGAAGCCGCTGCCAGCTATGAGCGCGCCCTTCAACTGAAGCCTCAACTGGCCGAGGCGCACTATAACCTTGGCAATACGCTCCATGCCCTGGACAGGCTGGTGGAGGCTGCGGCCAGTTTTGAGCGGGCGCTGGCTCACAAACCGGAGTACGCCGAGGCCCATTACAACCTGGGCTGCGTTCTCGAAGATCTTGGTCGTCTCGATGAGGCTCTGGCATCGATTGCACGCGCCTTGCAGATCAGGGCGGATTATCCCCAGGCTCGCTTTGGCCAGGCGCTGGCACAACTGCGAAGTGGGGATTTCGCGGCCGGTTGGCGCAATTACGAGAGCCGCTGGCAGTCTCCCGATCATGACACGCCGAGGCGCGCCTATCGGCAGCCGCTGTGGAAAGGAGAGCAGCTTGCGACAGGCCGGCTACTGCTGTGGGGCGAACAGGGGATAGGCGACGAGATTCAGTTCGTCGGGCTGATTCCGGAGACGATCCGCACGGGCAACCGGATTGTGCTCGAATGCGATGCGCGGCTCAAGCCGCTTTTTGCGCGGTCGATTCCAGAGATCGAGGTGGTTTCGAACTGTAGGCCAGCTGAGGCCGAAACGATGGAGATCACGGCCCAGATGCCCACGGGCAGTTTGCCTGGGCTGTTTCGGACGAGCGAAGCCGCTTTTGCTGTTTCAGTCTCGCCATATCTCCGGGCCGATCCGGCGGAGCGGGATCGGTTTCGCACGCGGTACAGCGACGGGCGGCGGCTGATCGGGCTGGCCTGGCAGACTCGGAATCAAAAGACGGGCCGCAAGCGATCCATCGGCCTTGAGAGCTTTGCTCCGCTCTTTGCGCTTCCCGGCATTCGCTGGATCAGTTTGCAATATGGAGACCTCGACGGTCTTGAAGCTCAGGCTGCGGCAGCCCGTGCGCCTCTGCTGATTGACCGCAGCGTCGATCAGCTCGTCGACATCGATCAGTTCGCGGCACAGATCGCGGCCATGGACCAGGTCATTACAATTGACAACTCGACGGCACACCTTGCCGGGGCATTAGGGCTTCCGGTCTGGCTCTTGCTTCCCTACGCCGCCGACTGGCGCTGGCTGGAAGGGCGGCTGGATTGCCCGTGGTATCCGACGATGCGTATCTTTCGCCAGCCGAAGCTGGGCGACTGGGAGTCTGTTGTCGAGAGCGTCTTGAGGGACATTTGATCTTTTTCCGCCATGCGAAGGCCAAGCTTAGGTGGGCCGTGCTTTCTCCGGTTGAACAACAAGCAAAAGCTCAGACCAAACTCATGAGCTATCCGCAGACTCTGACGCCTCCGCGCTGATACACTGAGCTGGCAAGGAGATGCGTCCCAAAAACACCATGGTTGAACTGCTGCCATCGATACTTTCGGCGGATTTTGCCCACTTGGCCGACCAGGTTGCCGCGGCAGAGCGGGGCGGCGGAACGGTCATCCACGTCGACGTGATGGATGGCCATTTTGTGCCCAACATTACGATCGGACCGCCCGTGGTGAAGTGGCTGCGCAAGTTCACTTCGCTGCCGCTTGACTGCCATCTGATGATCGAGAATCCGGACGAGTTCATTCCCGCCTTTGCCGAGGCCGGGGCCAACTGGGTGAGCGTTCACTACGAGGCCTGCACTCACCTGCACCGCTCGCTCGAATTGATCGCCCAGCACGGGATGAAGCCGGCGGTGGTGCTGAATCCGGCCACTCGCGTCGATTTGCTCACGGATATTCTGCCCATGGTTCATCATGTTCTGGTGATGAGCGTGAATCCGGGCTTTGGCGGGCAGACATTCATTGAGTTCTCGCTCGACAAGATCCGGCGGCTGGCCGCATTGCGCCAGGAGCTGGGGCTGGCATTTAGAATCGAAGTGGATGGCGGCGTGGCTCACGACACCGTGACTCGCATCGTCCAAGCTGGAGCGGAGCTGCTGGTAGCCGGCAACGCCGTCTTTGGAGCGGGACAGCCCGAGCAGGATGCGCGTGCTCTGCTGGCTGCGGCCCGCGAGGCCGCGGGCGAGTGAAAGAAAAGCTTTTAGCTTCTAGCTGCTAGCTTTTAGCTCAGAACTCCCAGCAGCGAGCATTGAAGCGCAGGGAAGCTCAAGCGCTTCCGGCGTGGGAACAAAATGCTAGAAGCTAATAGCTGGAAGCTGATCTTCGAGCAGGAAAAGGCTTGTGGCCTGTCGACGGGCCGCAGCCGCGATGAGGAATTATGAACCGGTTGACGTTGAAGTTTGCCGCGCTGGCTTTGGCGGTCCTGATGTTGGGCGGAGTCGCGGCCCAAGCCAAGGTAAAGCAGCCCAAGAAGAAGAAGAACGAGGACTTGAGCGCCAACCCGCTAGCCAAGTTGAACTCCAAGCAGCCCGACAAGGAGCTTTACGACAAGGCGATGACGGCCATGAAGAAGGGCCGCTTCGACGTCTGCCGTCTTGACCTTCAAACCATGCTGAATACCTATCCGGACTCCGAGTACCGGATGCGCGCCAAGCTGGCCGTGGGCGACAGTTGGTTCAAGGAGGGCGGCACCGCGGCCCTCACACAGGCCGAGGCGGAGTACCAGGACTTTATTACCTTCTTTCCCAACGCCCCGGAGGCCGCCGAGGCGCAGATGAAGGTTGCCGACATCTACTACGAGCAAATGGAAAAGCCGGACCGCGACTACAACAATGCTCAGCGCGCCGAACAGGAGTATCGGAAGATGATCAACATCTTTCCCGACTCGACTCTGGTGCCCCGCGCCAAACAGAAGCTGCGCGACGTGCAGGAAGTTCTGGCCGAGCGTGAAACCGAGATCGGCCTCTACTATGGCAGCAAGGAGAATTACTCCGCCTCCATCGCGCGCCTTGAGACCGTGGTCGATACCTATCCGCTTTACTCCAAGAGCGACCAGGCTTTGCTGGGCATAGGCGATGCCTTTGCCGGTGAGGCGCGCTTCTTTCAAAACCAGCCCAATATTCCCGGCGCGGTCAAGGAACGGCTCCGCGCCGCATACCAGGACCGGGCCGCCGAGGCCTACGCCAAGGTGATTACGCGCTATCCCATGGCTCCCCATGTTGAAGATGCCCGCGACCGCCTGGTGGCCATGAACCGTCCGGTTCCCGAGCCCACCCAGGCGGCGATCACCGAGAACGAGGCCGAAGAGATCAGCCGCCGGCGCGTGCAGTTTGTCGATAAAACCTTTGGCATCATCAAGCACGGGCCCACAGTGGTTGAGGCCGTTCACGTGGGCGAGCCGAGCCTTGACGATCCCAAGCGCACGCTGGCACCCGATGTGACCAAACAGAACGCCACGATCATCAGCGCCGCCATCAACGCCGGCAAGCCTGCCGCTTCGCCCATCGGAGTGGTCACGCCAACCGGCGTGAACGAGCCGCCCCGCAGCGACCAGCCTTCGCAAGCGCCTTTGCAACTTGAGAAGCCGGAGGGCGGCACAGGCGTTGGCGTTCAGGTTTTGAGCGCTCCCGCCGCCGACCCCAACGCGGTTGTCAAGGCCGTTGGTCCGGTCAACACTGCCGTGCCTGCCGCCGAGAAGCCCACCGAGGCTCCCGACCAGGTGAATGATGTCAAGGCCGGCTCGAACCCGACAGGGGCCGTCAATCCGGCCGACGCCAAGAAACACAAGGCCGATCTGAGCGACGAATCCTCCAGCAAGAAGAAAAAGAAGAAGGGGCTCTCCAAGCTGAATCCGTTCTAGCTCGCTCCATCGCTCCTTCGAAAGGCCGCTCCCAAAACCGGGCGCGGCCTTTTTCATGTTATGATTCGCCCGAATCTCTTTACTGCCCCATCTGGTAAAGTGGGTGGTGGTCCCCTCGTTCAAAACCCTCACCGCAAGAGGGCTTTGCGCAGACCATCGGGGGCTCGAATTCAAGAACCCCTATGCCTCACGATCTGCCGAAAGCCTACGACCCCGCCGCCATTGAAGATCACTGGGCCGAATACTGGGTCCGCGAGAAGCTCTTCGCGCAGCCCACGCCCACGGCCGCCGATACCGCCGGACAAGCTGGACAAGCTGGACAAGCTGGACAAGGCGAGAGCTTTACCATGCTGCTGCCGCCGCCGAATGTGACCGGCAACCTGCACATGGGCCACATGTTCGAACATGCCGAGAGCGACATCATGGTCCGCTGGCGCCGCATGTGCGGCGACCGGGTGTTGTGGGTGCCGGGCACGGATCACGCCGGCATCGCGACACAGATGCTGGTGGAGCGCCAGCTAACGACCGAAGGCAAGAGTCGCCAGCAGCTTGGCCGCGCGGCTTTTGTCGAGCGCGTCTGGGAGTGGAGGCGTCACTACGGCGGCGCGATCCTCGGGCAGATGAAGCGTCTCGGCGCGTCGGTTGACTGGCAGCGCGAATACTTCACCATGGACGAGAGACTATCTGTTGCGGTGCGCGAAGCCTTCGTCCGCTTACATGAGCAGAATCTAATCTATCGTGGCGCATACATTGTTAACTGGTGTCCGCGCTGTCAAACCGCGATAAGTGACTTGGAAGTGTTCCACGAGGAACAAAAGGGGCACTTATGGGAGATACGTTATCCGGTAGTTAGTAAGAGCGGTAAAGATACTGGCGAGTTTCTAACTGTCGCGACCACGCGCCCCGAAACGATGCTTGGCGATGTAGCAGTTGCCATTCATCCAGAGGACGAACGCTATCTTCACTTGCATGGTAAGAAGCTTCGGCTGCCACTTATGGATCGCGAGATTCCTATCATTCTCGATGAGTGGGTAAGTCGCGACTTTGGCACCGGCGCGGTAAAAGTAACTCCTGCGCACGACCCTAACGACTTTGCTCTTGGCGAGCGCCACAATCTGCCGTCGATCAACATCATGGATGTGGAAGGCCGCATCAATGCGGACGGAGGCTCGTATACCGGGCTTGATCGTTACGCCGCGCGCAAAAAGATTGTCGCCGACCTTGAAGAGTTAGGTCTGCTTGCGGGCATCAAGGACCACGTCAACAACGTGGGCCATTGCGATCGCTGTAAAACTACCGTGGAACCTCGACTTTCGACTCAGTGGTTCATCAAGATCCAGCCGCTGGCGGAAAAAGCGATTGCCGCAGTCAAGCCGGACGCACAGGGCAACAAGGCGATCCGTATCGTTCCGGAGCAATACGAGAAGGTCTACCTGGAGTGGATGGAGAACATACACGACTGGTGTATCTCGCGCCAGCTCTGGTGGGGCCATCGAATTCCTGCCTGGCACTGTGCGAATTGTCATCAGATGACCGTCGCCCGCGAAGATCCTACTGCATGCGCTCATTGTGGATCAGACAAGATCACGCAAGAGACCGATGTTCTGGATACGTGGTTCTCATCGGGATTGCTGCCGGTCTCTGTCTTCGGTTGGCCGCATATCACGGAGAAGAATCGTGGCGATTTCGACGCATTCTACCCGACTAGTCTCTTGGTGACCGGCTTCGACATTCTTTTCTTCTGGGTCGCCCGGATGATCATGTTTGGCTGCTGGTTTTCGGGCGATGTACCGATGCCCGACGGCAGCCCGCGCTCGCTTGCGGACTCAGTGCCATTCAGGGAGGTCTATATCCACGCGCTGGTGCGCGACGCCAACCGCGAGAAGATGTCCAAGACCAAGGGCAACGTCGTCGACCCTATAGAGATTGTCAAACAGTACGGGACGGATGCGGTCCGGTTTACGTTGGCCTCGATGGCTTCGCCGGGCACCGATATTGCGTTCAACGTAGCACGCACCGAGGGCTACCGCGCCTTCGCCAACAAGATCTGGAACGCCGCACGGCTTCTCTTCATGAACGTGGATCGGGCCGCCGAGATTGGCATTACGGTCGATCCGGCCGCACTGGGCGGAATGCCTACCGTCGCAAACGATGCGCCATTGGAAGCTCGCTGGATTGTAGCCGAGATCCATGCGACCGCGGCCAAGGTCAACCAGTCGCTTGAAAACTTCCGCTTTGACGATGCAGCCAATACAATTTATCAGTTTTTCTGGGGAAGTTTCTGCGATTGGTATCTGGAAATTGTCAAACTGCGGCTTGACTTCTCTGAGGATGCGGACAAAGCGCAGACTAAGGCCGCGCTTACGACGCTAGTGAGTGTCTTCGAGGCCTCGTTAAGGCTGCTGTCGCCGATCATGCCTTTCATAACAGAAGAGCTTTGGCATGCGGTCTACGACGGTAACCCTCCGGCTAAGTCGATCGCGCTGGCAGGTTATCCGATGGGCGATGAGCATCTGGATCACGCAGCCTTGGTCGATATGGGTGCGTTGCAGAGCCTTATCGTCGAGATTCGCGCATTGCGCAAAGAGATTGGCGTGGAAGAGAAGGCCTCGACTCCTATTGAAGTGCGCATCGACGCCGGGATGCGGTCGGTTCTCAACGAGAACAGCACAATCGTCGAGCGCCTGGCGCGCGTGAGCGAGCTGCGCATCGTGGATCAGATCACGGCCGGACTCTCCAAGCACTCGACCTTCAGTTTCGATGTTGCTGTAATCTATGAGCGCACCGTCGACATCGCTGCCGAGCGCGAGCGTTTGACAAAGGACATTGCGAAGTATGAGAAAGGTCTAATGTCGGCCGAGCGGCAGTTGGGCAACGAGAGCTTTCTTGAAAAGGCACCGGCGAAGATTGTCGAGGGTTTGAAAAAGCAAGAAGCCGAGATGCGGATGCTGCTTGAGAAGGCACTTGCTGCGCTGGAGAATCTGAACAAGGGAAGTTAGCGTATGCCCTGTGACTGCGATCAATGTCACCAGCACCGCAGAACGCTGGGCGTGGCCATCGGCGCGGCCTCGAAAGATGCGATCCACAAGGCTTATCGCAAAGCGGCTAAACGCTGGCATCCCGATCGTTTTGAGAAATACCCGCGCCTGCGCTCGGAAGCCGAAGAACATTTCAAGCGGGTCCAGGTTGCATACCAGGAACTCACCAGGCACCACGAAGCCCCGGTCGCGTTTCCGGTTCAAGGCACCGTTGCTAGAGCTGCTGTCCCACAGTCGATCTCATTTGGCGGCGCGCCCGGCTGCCTCGTTGCACCGAACTTCACCCCACACGTCGAACAAATCCTCACCCGCTGCCTGGGTACAATCGAGACGGCCTTGGCCATCGTTGACCTTGCCGGGCCGGAATCGCGCAACGACGGCTTTTCTCAATTCTTTCTTTTGGCCACCCAAGGGTTTATGGTACGCGACTCCCATAACTTCGTTTCTCTCCTCTGGTATTCTGACCTGGGAGAGATCAAACTCATTGACCGCCGCAAGAATGGCAAACTCAGTCGATGGCAGGAACTTGTAGAGAGAATCTGCGGCAGCCGGCCCAATTATTCGCTTCAGATCTACCGGCGAAACGGAACTCATTTCTACTCAATCTCAGGGCACGTCGATGACAGAGTCAAGGCAGTGATTTATAAATTCCTAATGCGTCAGAAGTCTCAAACGCATTCATAAGCTGGCGATGAGGGAAGTATGGACTGGAAGCGGAGCGGAACGGACCGATTGTTCAAGCGAACCTTGATCGAAGGCAAGGTTGCCAGCGAGTCCGGTGGGGTAGCGGCGCCGGCGAGGATGCGCACCACGCATGGAAGCACGAAAGAGGGTAGCTAGCTATGTCTTGCGATTGCGCACAATGCCGGCAACACCACAAAACGCTTGGTTTCATGTTCGGTATACCCTCGGAATCCGAGATTGAAGAGGGGTATCACGAAGGGGTCAAACAATGGCATCCGGATCTCTATGAGAATTACGCCAGCTTGCGGGCGGATGCGGAAGAACACTTCAAGGCGATTCAGGTTGCTTACCGGGAACTGAAGGAACATAACACAGTTACTGCGGGAGCGCCTGCAAAAAGCGTAGTCGTTCAATCGTCATGGGTCGCAAGTGAACCGCGAAAAGACACATCGCCCATCTCCAAAGACACATCGCCCATTTCAAAGGACACATCGCCCATTTCGTTTGGCGACGCGCCCGGCTGTCTGACTGAGAAGCAGTTCACCTCGGAAGTGAAAGAGATGATCGCCCCCCACCTGGGAAAGCTCGGCCTGTCCCTGGCGATCGTCGATCTCAGCGGCAAACGGTCGATCACCGGCGGCTTCTCTCATTTCTTTCTGCTGGCTAGCCGCGGAATGATGATGCGCGATCACCGGAATATCATCTCTGTGCTCTGGTATACCGACCTGGGAGAGATCAAGCTCGTTGACCAGCGCAAGTCGGGCAAGCCAAGTGGGTGGCAGAAGTTTATTGGGGGACTCTCGGGCGGCGGGGCGGGTTACATGCTTCAGATCGACCGCAGCAATGGAGCTAATTTCTACACAATGTCCGGCGAGGTGGATGACGGCGTCAAGTCGGCTATTTATAACTTTCTTGTGAGCCAGAAGCCTCAAACGCGCCCCTGACCACTCAAAAAGGAACCATGGACTGGAAGAGCAGCAGCATCGACGCATTGCTGGAGCGGGCCTTGATCGAAGACAAGGCCGCCGCAGACATCACAACCAACCTGACAATTGATTCCGCGTTGCAGGCGACCGGCTCGATTGTTGCGCGGCAGGAGATGGTGGTATGCGGTCTGGGGGCGGTGCCGCGACTGCTTGAAATCTTTGCCCGCCTCGACAAGCGCGCCTCGGCGCAACGACGCTTCGAGGTCATCAGCCATCCGGAGATCTTCGATGGCGTGCGCGTTCACGATGGCCAGGTGCTGGCCGTGATTCGCCACAACGCACGCGTGCTGCTGAGTTGCGAGCGGGTGATCCTGAATCTGATGCAGCATTTGAGCGGTATCGCCACGCTGACCCGGCGGTATGTCGATGCCATTCATGGAACGTACGCCCATGTGCTCGATACACGCAAAACGGCGCCGGGTTTGCGGGCTCTCGAAAAATACGCCGTGCAGTGCGGCGGGGGAACGAATCATCGCCTCGACCTGGCCAGCGGCATCCTGATCAAGAACAACCACATCTCGCTGGGCGGCGGACTACCTGCAGTGTTGACGCAAGCTCTGGAGAAGCGCAAGAAGGGCCAGCGTGTGCAGGTCGAGGTGCGTTCGGCGCAAGAGCTTGAAGAGGCTCTCAAGTACGGCGCAGAGGCGATTCTGCTGGATAACATGACGCCCGCGCAAGTGAAGCAGTCGGTGGACCACATCAGAAAGGCAGTGCAAACGGAGGGACAAGAGCCGCGCTGGATCCCAACGGAAGCCTCTGGCGGAATTGTGCTCGAGAATATTCGCGCATACGCTGAGACTGGCGTGGACTTTATCAGCGTGGGCGCCTTGACCCACTCGGCCAAGGCCGCCGACATCTCCATGCGCATCGAAGCGGAGACGGCCTAGCCGTGCGCGAAGTCTCGCTGGATCTGTACGACCTGGCTTCGCTGGAAACGGCGTTGGCAGGAACGATCTTCGCGGGCAAGCTGCATTTCTCTCCGGTGACCGATTCCACGAACTCCAACGCTCTTGAAAACGCCCGCAGCAGTGCGCCGCATGGCTCGGTCTACTTTGCCGACGAGCAGTTGGCGGGGCGCGGGCGGGGCGGACACGACTGGCATTCGGCTGCGGGCGAGGGGCTGTATGTGAGCGTGCTGCTGAGGCCGGCGATTCCCGCCGTTCGTCTGCCGCTGCTTCCGCTGGTTGCGGGATTGGCCGCCGCGGAGACTATTCGCGCCGTTGCCGGCTTGAAGGTCGATCTTCGCTGGCCCAACGACTTGTTGATCGGCCCGCGTAAGACCGGCGGCATCCTGGTCGAATCGAAGATCGAGGGCCGGATGGCAGGCTTTGCGGTCGTGGGCATTGGCATCAATGTCCACCAGCGCGCTTTTGATTCCGGGTTGTCCACCCCGGCCACCTCTCTTGACCTGGAGTGCGGGCGAGGCAATTCGCGCCAGCTTTTGCTCGTCTCCCTGCTAAAATCGCTGGAGCGCGAGGCAGCCGGACTGCTCGATCCGAATGGTGGTATTACGATTCCCGCGCGCGTTGCAGAGGCCTCGACATGGATTCGCGGGCGGCGGGTCGAGGTGCATGGGCCGCAGGCTTGTACAGGGGTTACGGCCGGGCTCGACGAACATGGATTCCTGCTGGTTCGCACTGAAGATGGACTGGTGACCGTGCAGACCGGCGGCATTCGAATCGCATAGCTTTGCGGTGGAGTGAATGGCCCCTGCGCGGCGAGTGAAGTTCCTTGTTTCCCGCCCTAGCCGCAAAGACAAGAACTCGGCGAGGGTGGGGCACCCGATCGTTCGTTGAGATGGAAAGAAAGAACCATGCTGCTAGCAATCGATGTGGGCAATACGAATACGGTGCTGGGGATCTACAAGCTCGAAGGCGAAAAGCCCGAACTGGCTGCGAACTGGCGCGTCACGACTCATCGCTCGCAGACGGCCGACGAGTATGGCGTGCTCTTTGTCAATCTCTTCGAGATGAATGGCATGGCTCCCAGCCAGGTGCATCACATTATCATCTCGTCTGTTGTGCCGCCGGTCGAAGGAACACTGCGCCAGGTCTGCGAGACCTACTTTCACACGCAACCGATGTTCGTCGAGCCGGGAATCAAGACGGGCATGCCGATTTTGCAGGAGACTCCGGCGGACCTGGGTGCGGACCGGCTGGTGAACGCCATCGCCGCCTTCGAGGGCTACGGCGGCCCATGCATCGTGGTGGATTTCGGGACCGCGACGACCTTTGATGTGATTTCGGCCAAGGGCGAATATCTGGGCGGAGCGATCGCGCCGGGGCTGGGCATCAGCGCCGATGCGCTGTTTTCGCGCGCCGCTCGACTGAGCCGCGTGGACATCAAACGGCCAGCCAAGGTGATCGGCACGAATACCGTGACCCACTTGCAAACCGGCCTTTACTACGGCTACATCGGCCTTGTGGACGGCATCCTGGAGCGGATCATTGCCGAGCTAGGAGCTAAACCGAGAGTGATTGCCACCGGCGGGCTGGCGCGGCAAATCTCAGAAGACTCGCGCTACATCGCGGAGATTGACGACATGCTCACGCTCGACGGGTTACTGATCCTCTACGAGCTCAACCGAGTGGCCAAGCCGCGCGGCAAAGCGCACTGAGGCGCGGGCCGTGCGGAATTATTTCAATTATTTTACCGAGATCGAAGAGCGATTTCAGCAGCGGCGGGGGGCGCTGTTGCTGCTCTCGACGCTGGATTGGGCGCTGATCGAGACTTGGCGCGAGGCGGGGATTCCGCTGGAAGCCGTGCTGCGAGGCATTGATGCGGCCTTTGATAAATATGAGGCACGTCAGAAGCGCGGCCGGATGCGGCGTGTGAACGGCCTAGGCTGGTGTGCGCAGGCGGTGATGGAAGCTGCCGATGAGTTGCGCGAGGCCGCGGCTGGGACGGCTTCGGCAGCAACGAACGCCGCGCGTGAATCGGGATTTGAGCAGGAGCGCGTGGCAGTCCATCTTGAAGCTGCCGCTACAGCGCTTGATGCGGCGACCGTGGCGCCCGAAGCTTGCGCCGCAACCGCTGCCCGGCTGCGTCAACTGGCTGCCGAGGTGCTCGCCGTTGACGTCAAGAATGAAGAGGTGCATGATTTGGAAGCGCTCGAACGCACGCTGACCGTTCTCGAAGAGAAGCTCTTTGCCGCACTGACCGCGGCTGCTCCCGAGGAGTTGCTGGTGGGCCTGAAAGAGCACGCAGCGCGCGAATTGGCGCCTTATCGCAGCCGGATGGGGGCCGTGCAACTGAGGCAGGTGGAACGGCAGTTTGTGCAGAAGCAACTGCTGGTCAATTACAACCTGCCGCGGCTTAGCCTGTTTTATATGAGCCAGCAATGAAGAAGCCGAAGAAACGAACCACTGCCGAGCGACGTGCCAAACAGGCCGCGAAGAGGCATTCGGCCGCAAGCAAAACAGGCAAGCATCCCGCAGGGACGAAAGCCCGCACTCATGCTGCTGGGCCTATTGTCGGGGCTAAGGTCCCGACCCGCCAGCCTGTGCCGCCCTCCAAGGCTAAGCTCGTTGAAATCGAAAAGCCGATCTACGGCGGCGCATTTCTGGCGCGGCTGGAGGGCAAGGCGGCGTTTGTGCCCCTCACATTGCCTGGCGAAGAGGCGTGGGTGCGCGTCATAGAGAGCAAGCCTGGCTATGCAACTGCCGAAGTTGAAGAGATTATTCGCGCGGCGCCGGAGCGCATTGTGCCCGCCTGCCCGCACTTTGGCGCTTGCGGCGGCTGCCACTACCAGCACACGGAATACGCAACGCAATTGATCTTCAAACGGGCCATCTTGCGAGAGACTCTGGAGCGCGGCGGCGTGGCCGTGCCCACGGAGATCGCCGCTTTGGCTGCTGAGCCATGGGGCTATCGGAATCGCGTCCGGCTGGCCTTTGATGCGGCGGGTCACCCTGGTTATCGAGGCCGCAGATCCCACGGAGTGGTTCCTGTGCGCGAGTGCCCGATCGCCGCTCCGCTGCTGGTTGAGGCTGCGCTGGGTTTCGCTGAGGTTATGCGCGGGTTTGCCCCGTCGCTGAAACCGACGGAGATTTCTTTACTCTGCAACCCCTCAGAGACAGCGTTGCTGGCGAGCGTGTTTACGGCAAGCCCTGCTCAGTTGCGCTTTGACGAGGTTTCGGAGGCGTTCCAGGAGCGGACCCCAGCGCTGATCGGCGCTGAGTTTGTGGTCGAGGGCCGGGCTGGGCAGCAGCCGCGGACGATCGCACAGTGGGGAGCGGCATCGCTCGCCTATCGCGCCGCGGGCTTCGATTATCGCGTAGACCATGGCGCCTTTTTTCAGGTGAACCGGCGACTGGTGGACGCGCTCGTTGCGGGAGTCGTGGCGAATCACAAAGGCGGGCTGGCCTGGGATCTGTTTGCCGGAGTTGGCCTCTTTGCGCGGCAACTTGCGGCCAACTTCGCTCACGTGATTGCCGTCGAGTCGGCGCCTGCTGCAACGGCAGCGCTGGAGTCAAATCTCCACGGGACAGGCGGAACGGCAATCAAGGCGGAGACGCTTGGCTTCCTTCGCGGGAGCCGAAAGCCGGGGCATTCCGATTTTGCCGGGCCGGATCTGATAGTCGTTGATCCGCCGCGCACCGGGCTAGGCGCGGAGACCTGCGCGCTGCTGGCAGGGATCGCCGCACCTGCGCTGGTCTATGTCTCCTGCGACCCGGCAACGCTGGCCCGCGACCTGCGCTCCCTTGTCGCTTCCGGGTACCAAATCCAATCTATCGCTCTCGCCGACCTGTTTCCGCAGACCTTTCACTTAGAGACAGTGGTCCAGTTGCGCCGCGCCTGATAGGCTTGAGGGCCAGAACAACTTTTCAGGTTTCAGGCGCGATGGAATCCGGCTCCCCCACGATCGGGCAAGTCATCGCCGGCCCCAGCGCCGGAGCGGCCTTCGGCTCTGTTCAAGCCCCGCTGCTTCACGCGGCATGGCTCTTTGCCGTTGGGATTGCCGCGGCGCACTGGCTCTGGCTTGAGCCCAGCCTGGTGCTGGTGGCTTTAGCGTGCGTGGCTCTGTTGTGTGGCGTGGCAGCCATTGGCGCACAACGCGTCGCCTGGCTGCCGATGGCCGTGTTGTGGCTGCTGCTGGGCGCATGGTGCGCCTGGATGGAGCCACATCCGGCTCCCGCTCCCGCGCTGGCCGTGCTCTCAGATGGGTTGCTGCGCACTGTCGAAGGAACGGTCGTCGATGCGGGGCCGGTGCGCGGCGAGACGGAACAGAACCTCGACGAGCCGGTCTCTGGCGGGCAGCAGGCCAAGGAGCCCTCCCAGCGGATTGACCTGCGCGTCTCCTCGCTGGAAGTCGTCACAGATACCGACGATGCACAGAGCCCGGTCGAAGGCAACGTGCGCCTGACCGTTCGTTGGCCTCAAGTCCCGGCAGGCCAGCAAACCTTTCAGTGCGGCGAAAGCGTCCGCGCCGTGGTTCGGCTGCTGCCGCCCGAGGTCTATCACGACCCCGGAGTCTGGAGCCGCGAGGATTTTCTGGTCGACCAGGGCATCACCTCGACGGCGACGACAAGCATCGAGCGTGTCGAACGGGTGGGGCGAAGCCCGGCTTTCTTTCCCGGTTGCCGCCTGAGCGCATTGCAGCGCGCCACGAGCGCACGCCTGATGGCTCTGCCCGCGGCCATGCGGCACATGCCCACTCCGCTGCGCTTGTCAGAGGACGATGCAATCATGCTGGCCGCGATGGTCACGGGCGACCGCACCTTTCTCAGCCACTCGCTGCGCGTGGGCTTCGAGCGCACCGGCTCCTTCCACATGCTGGTGGTCTCGGGCTTTCACCTGGCGATTGTGGCCGGATGCATCTTCTGGCTGGCAAAGAAGCTCAAGCTTCCGCGCGTGCCGGCCACGCTGGTCACCATTATTGCTTCCTTTGCTTACGCGCTTTTTACCGGCTTTGCCACACAGGTCGAGCGTTCGCTTTTCATGGTCACCGTTTACTTGCTGGGACGGCTCGTTTATCGCGAGCGCAACGCGATGAACACGATCGGCTTTGCCGCGCTCTGTCTGCTAGCCGCGAGCCCGCGCAGCCTCTTCGACTCCAGCTTCCAGATGACGCTGCTTGCCGTGGTGGCGATCGGAGGCATCGCCGCACCGCTGCTGCAGAGCACGATTCATCCTTACCTGACGGCCACTCGCGACCTGCGCCTCACGGCTCTGGACGTCAAGCTGGCCCCGCCGCTGGCGCAATTCCGGGTGGTTCTTCGCATGGTCGCCACGGTCATGCAGAGAGCGGCAGCCGGTCGATGGGCCGGCCGCATCGCATGGCGGGTCTTCCCCTGGACTGTGCGCGTGTCTCTTCGCGCAGTCGAACTGCTGGTTGTCTCCTGCGTGGTGGAACTGGCAATGGCACTGCCCATGGCTCTCTACTTTCACCGCATTACGATCTTCGCGCTGCCTGTGAATGTTTTCATCCTGCCGCTGCTGTTGATTCTGATGCCTGCGGCGCTGGTCACTTTGCTGGCGCTTATGGTCTGGCCCCCAGCCGCGCTGCTGCCGGCGATGGTCGTTGCTGTCTTTCTTCACCTGGGCATTGGCCTTGTGCGCCTCTTCGGTTCGATGGCATGGGGCGACTTTCGCATCCCCGCACCGCTGCTATGGCAATCGCTCGTTTTTTGTGCGCTGCTCTCTGTGGCCATTGCGCTGGCCCACCTCAGCGGCAAAGACAACTACGCCGCGAAGGTGGGGCACCCCTTTCTTACTGTTGGAATTCGCTGGCCACGCCGCGCTGCATGGGCCGCGCTGCTACTGGCCGCAGTGGCCGCTGTTGCGCCGCGCCCGGTCGATCACCCGCGCGACGCGTTGCTGATGGAGGCAATCGATGTGGGACAGGGCGATTCGCTGCTGCTCATCACTCCCGATGGCAAAACCATGCTGGTCGACGGGGGCGGCTTCGGCGGCGGTCCGCATCAAGCTCCCCAAGACTACGACATCGGCGAGGAGGTCGTGTCGCAGGTCTTATGGTCGCGTGGGATTCGCCATCTCGACGTGGTGGTTCTGAGCCACGCGCACTCGGACCACATGGGTGGCTTGCCCGCCGTGCTGCGCAACTTCCACCCGGCCGAGCTTTGGGTGGGAAACAACCCACGCTTCGGGGCCTACAACGCACTACTTGACGAGGCCGTAAACCTGCATGTCAGCGTCCGCTCGCTTCGTGCCGGTGATACACTTTCCTTCGGCCCGACTCAGGTCAGCGTGCTGGCGCCCTTTCGCGGCTATCAGCCTGGCGCGGAGCCAACCAACAACGACTCGCTGGTGCTGCGCGTGGCCTTTGGCGCGACCTCTGTTTTGCTGGAGGGGGACGCCGAGGCTCCTGTCGAGGATGCGATGCTGGCGGAGCAAGGCTTGGCCAGTACGCTGCTGAAAGTGGGCCACCACGGCAGCATCACGTCCACGCGGCCCGAGTTTCTGGCGCGAGTCGCTCCGCAGTGGGCCGTGATCTCCTGCGGGCTGCGCAATCGTTACGGCCATCCCCGCATGGAGGTGCTCGAAGAGCTCGAGGCAGCCAAGGTCCGGACCTTCAGCACGGATGTCTACGGCGCTGCCTGTTTCCGGCTCGACGGCAAGGCGACCACCCCGGATCTCGACTGCGGCTGGCGGCCTGCGCGCTGAATCCCGTCGCTGGTTTGACCGCAGAGAAGCAGATTCAATCCAGTCAAGTCGCTTTCTCTTTTGATCCCGCTCCGCAAAGTCCATGCATTCACAGCCGTTTATTTGGCCTATAATCCATCCGAGGAATTATTCGGCTGCAAGATGTCTGTATTAGGCGTTTGCAACTGAGGAGGCTGCCATGTTGAAGCCGTTGCTGTTCGTCTCAGCGGTGGTGTTGTTTGGAATTACCGCCTGGTCTGCATCTGGGACCTTGGCGCAGGAGGAGAGCCCGAAGAATCCGGTCAAGCCTACAGAAAAATCGCAGGCGCGCGCGAAGGAGATTTATGCGGTGGACTGCGCAGTGTGCCACGGCGAGACGGGTGACGGCAAGACTGATCTGGCCAAGGATATGCAATTAACGCTGGGGGATTGGACCGATCCGAAGACGCTGGCCGCCAAATCGGATGGAGACCTCTTCACCGTCATCCGCAACGGCAAAGACAAGATGCCCCCCGAGGGTGTTGGCCGTGCCAAGAACGACGAAGTGTGGAATCTGGTGATCTACATACGCAGCCTGTCGAAGGGACAACCGGCTGCGGCGCCGAGCGCGACGAATTAGAATCTCATCCTCAACCCGAACTGGAATTGGCGCTCGCGATAGAAATTCGTCGCGTTGACATTCAGCGGCTGGCCGAAGGCTGTGGTGTTGGCTTTGAGGCCGGTGAGAAAGTTAAGCGTCGGCAGTGCGCCGTCAATGTCGCCGGGCTCGATGGTGTAGCCGGTGGTCTCCACCTCGGTTACGTTCTGGTGATTGAGCAGGTTGAAGCTCTCGGCCAGCAGTTCCAACTGGCGCATGCTGCCAAGATCGAAGTGCTTGGCCAGCCGCAGGTCGGCCTTCCAGACTGCGGGATAGCGGTAGGTGTTGCGGCCGATGTTATAGCGTCGGCCATCGCTGCCCTGCCCGTAAACCCGGTTGTCGCCTCCCGAGCCGTTCATCCCCGGCCCCAACCCTACAATCATTTCGGTGCCGCCGATTGTGGGCAGGAACTCCTCGGGCAGTGAGCCTGAGGTGCGCATGGTGTACGGCAAACCGCTGCGGAACTGTCCAACGCCCGACACCATCCAGCCGTTTCCGAGCCGCCCGGCGGTGCCGTGCAGTTTCCAAGGGGCCTCAAGAACGGCCGTGACGCCGGCTGAGTGGCGCATGTCGAGGTCGCCGGTTCCGTACTCCAAGCCGAAGTCGCGTGGGTCCAGCACGTCGTTCCCGGCGACCTGCGAACTCTCGTTGGGGTTCCAGTCCGTGGCGTGCGCGTAGGTGTAGTGTGCGTTCACGCTTAACCCGCGGCGGCCATAGCGCTCGACCCTCAGCATCGCCGCCTCATAGGTTGAGTTGGCCCGGCTCATGATCTGAGTGATCTGCTGGTAGTCGGAATTCGGGCGGCTGGTAATCCCGGTTGGTGAGGGCCATGAAGCATAAAAGGGAACCTTGATCTGCGTAGCCGTGATGGGGCCTTTGCCGGTCGAGTCTTCAACCGCATAAGTGATGGTCTGGAG
>Ga0181529_10000678_pt1 | contig 48340 bp, 36 predicted proteins | sample PEATcosm2014_Bin_36_FD_119763 | JGI IMG/M metagenome (GOLD analysis project Ga0181529, IMG submission 119763) | Peatland microbial communities from MTU Mesocosm Facility, Houghton, MI, USA - PEATcosm2014_Bin10_30_metaG | ecosystem: Environmental > Terrestrial > Soil > Wetlands > Peat | place...
ACGGCGCGGATCGAGCATGGCGCGATCGTGGCGCCGCGGTCGAAGCGCGGCAAGGCCCGCCGCCGCCGCAGGGAAAATTGGCGCTTTCCATCGCGCGATTTTCTGCTATATCGCGCCGGCGTTCCGGCCTGGTCCCCGATAGCTCAGCTGGTAGAGCATTCGACTGTTAATCGAATGGTCGCAGGTTCGAGTCCTGCTCGGGGAGCCAAATAACCAATTGAAATTCTTATAGCATCGTCGCCGACCCCGTGCCGCCGCCCGGCACAAAAACATTTGCGGGGCGCAGCGGTGTCGCTTTTCGTCTTGCTGCGCAAGACTTATGCGATCTGCCCAATGCTCGGAAGGTGGAAGTCGGCTCGTCGAAATCCATTCGTGATCCAGTGAAGTTCCGGGGCCCCGCCGGACCCGCCAAAGTCGCGCTAATAGCAGGCGACGGTGAGGCCTCCCGGCAAGTTCGCGCGAAACGCCGGCGCCGGCGCAGCTTCGAGCAAGGGCTCCGATCCGCGCCGCAGCACAATGAGGGCGCGCGGATGAATCGACAGGAACGCCGTCAGCCCTGGTGGATCGAGAACGGCCGGCCTCACCGCGTTTTGCGTCAGCGTCCGCTGCAGCGCGTTGGTCTCCAGCCACTTCGGATCGATCGTGTAGAACGGCCGCGACGCGATCGACGGCTGATAGTAAAGCAGCGGCAGGAAGAGGTCGGAAAAGACCACCGGGCCGCCGCAACGCGGATCGGTCGTCGCCAGCCGCGCGGCCTCGCGCCAGTCTTCCTTTCGGTAGTCGGCGAAATAGCTCGCCAGCGCGATGGCGAACGCCGCCAGGCACGCGACGCAGGCGGCCGCTCGCCGACGCGCCGCCCGATGTTGCGCGACCGCCCGCGCGAGCGCCAGGCAGAGCGGGATCGTCAGCCATAAGCCGATTCGCGGCAGCAAGATCGGTCGCTCGAGGCTGACGGCGATCGCCAGCGCGACGAACAGAGCCGGCAGAAGAATCAGGACGCCGAATTGCAGCCGGTCGAATCTGAGCGGCGACGGCGAGGCGACAAGCGCGATCAGCAGCGCGCTGCAGGCGATCTGCGCGGCGCGATCGAACCGCATGTCGGGATAGGTCAGCAAGGACCGCAGAAAAGTCTGGATCTGCCAAAACGAAAGCGGCGGAATCCACGTCAACGCCGCGGATGCGGCCAGCGATTTCGCCAGCAACAGCGCGTAGGCGCTCCCCAGGGCGACGACCAGCGCCGAGACGAACAAGGCCCACGCTTGCCGCGCCGCGCCGGGGCCAGCGAAGGCGACATGCAGCGTCATCGCGGCAAAGCAGCCCGCGACGAAGACGATCGCGGTGTACTGCGTGTAGGCGGCGGCGATTGCGGCGGCGGCGAAAACGGCCAGCCATGCTTCCGGCCGCATCCGTCCCGCCGGAACGCGGCGCGCATAGCAGACCAGCGCCAAGATCATCGTCCCTTCCAGACACGCCAGAAGCGAGTAGGCGCGCGCTTCCTGGGCGAAGAACACGCTCGCGGGATCAAGCGCGGCGAAGATCCCGGCGAAAATCGCCGCCGGCCGCCCCAGAAGCAGGCGACCGATCGCGCAGGTCGCCATGACCGTCAGGACCGAGAAGACGACCGACAACGAGCGGACGGCCTCGGCCGACGAGCCGAACGCTTGCATCCACGCGTGCAGCAAGACGTAATAGAGGGGCGGATTCGGTTCGAGTTGCGCGCCGGCCCCGATCAAGTATTCGAGGCTCTGCTGCGACCACAGGACGGAGAACGCTTCGTCGCTCCACAGCGAATTGCCGCCGAGGAAGAGTGCGCGAATGGCGAGCGCCGCGAGCAGGGCCACAACGTAATCGTGTCCAGCGGCAAACCTGGCGGCGCGCAGGACGAAGCTGTCGATCGCCTCCCGCATGCGGGCGACGGCGAAGGGCCCCGCCACGATCGGCGCATTGGATTCGGCGCGTTGACCTCCGCCTGAGACGGCGTTTCCGGCGAGCGCGGCTGCGCCGCGATTATCCGCCTCTTCAACCGCGATCGGCTTGGCCGGGCCGACAGTCTTTTCTTCCAAGCTCGCCTCGCGAATGGGCGCAACGTCCCGCGGCGCGGGCGTGCGCGATCAACGGGTTTCGATCGCTTGATCGCCGATCTCCACGCGCTCGAACGTCGACGCTCCGTCCGGTCCGCCGATCGACGGCGCTGCGGTCCGCCAGTCGCGATCCTGCCCTGGTCGCGGCCGTCGATTCCCGGGCGCCCTCTGCAAGAAAATGATCGCCACAGTCAGCAGCGTCCCGGCCAGCTCTCCCTGATTGGGAAAATGCGACTCGGCAAGATTCTGAGCCAGGATTTGCAGCGTTACGCAAAACGCGAAAAACGTGCGTGGGTCGCCGGGCCGCTGCAGCAATGCGAGAACGGACTTGCCAATCAGATATGCGAACAGGCCCACCGTCAGGGTCAGACCGATCACGCCGCCGAACAGATAAGACTCGACAAATCCATTGTGGGCTTCGCCGACCACCCAGAGCCCAATTTTGGTGAGATCGCCCTCCGGACCGACGTGCGGCTGCCAGAAGCCGGTGAAGCCGTAGCCAAGGATCGGCCTCAGATCGCCCATCTTGAGCGCGAAGTCCCACAGGAACGTCCGACCCGTAAACGTCGGATCGCGCCCGAGGAGAGAAGCGACCAACTCGCCAATCGCATCGGCGAATGCGACGCCGAAAATCGCCGCCGTCGCTATGAAGCTCACGATCGCGACCCGCACCGCGACAGGCGCACGGCGGATCACGCCGAACTGAACGACGAAGACGACAAAAGCGATGGCGCAGGTCGCAACGCCGGTCGCCGACTGCGACAGCGCCACCAGCCCGACGGCGGCGACCAGCGACGCCGCTGCGGCAAATGTCAGCCGCACGCGACCTTCACGAACCGCTCCGGCCAGCATGAGCGTGACGCAAAGGGCGACGCACTCGCCCAGTCCGTTCTTGCCGGGGAACATGCCGTGCCAAGAGCCTTGATAAACTTGGGCGTATCCGACGGCCCCGGTCGCCAAGGCAGGGAACGCAAGGCAAAACGCGAAATTGATTGCGACCAGCCCGACCGCGACGAACTTGAGGCGTTTGATCGCCGCGTTGTCGTCAGCGCCGGCGCAGCAGGCGAAACCCAGGGCGATTTGGATGGCGAACGACATGAAGCCGCGCAAAGAGTCCGTCGGATAATCCGACCAGGCGGCGGACAAAAGGAAATAGCCTGCAAGAATTGTCATTGGCCACGAGAGATATATTAATCTTAATATTGTCTTATTTAAGTATAAATAGATGACAATCGCCAGCGACACGCATTCTCTCGCAACGGAATAAAGGTGGACGCCGGCCGCCGCCGACTCTGGCATTGTGTATATGCCGCCGCCAGAGTAAAGCCAAATAAAAGCGTCAAGCTGAAAGATGATCGCGACGAAAATGACAACCACGAAAATCGATTCCGCGGCAAAGATGCGCGTGAATCCTGGCGAAGCGCCGCGGCCCGGCGCCGGCAATTCGTTATAGAATTGATGGCGCATACGATGCTTCGACGTCCCGTTGAACGCGGATAAGCTTGGCGCGGAGTCTTTCATCGCCTTGCCTTGAATTCAACTGCGACAAGAAGAGCCGCTCCGAGCAGGATGTGTCCGGCGAGAACGCCGAGGATTGCGCCGTACACGCCGCCCAGGTTCACGCCAAGCGCCGCCAGGACGCCGATAAGACAAAACCCTCCGCCCATGATGACCGTGCGCAGTCCTTGCGCGTCCGCTCCGGTCAGCGCGTCGGCGAAAGCGATCTGAAGCGCCACGCCGAGCGGAATCAAAGCGGCAGTCCTCAACATGCCGACGACCGGGCGAAAGTGAGGGCCCAAGGCGGCGCCGATAAGCCCGGAAAAGAGAATGAGACCGACGCTCACCGCCGCGGCCGCCAACATGATGACCGGCAAGATCTTCAGCGCGTATGCCTTCGCGTGAGCCATCCCTTTCTGTCCGTGGAGGAAAAAGTGGGGGAACGTCATCCGCGCAATCGCCGTGACGGGGATCATTGAATATTGGACAAACCGCATGACCGCCCCGTACATCCCGAGCATCTCCGCGTCGCCCATTCGGCCGATCGCAAATCGATCGACGCTGAACTGCAGGGCCTGCAGAATCGCCGCCTGAGCAAACATCAGGCCGTCCAACAATGCGACGCCGCGCAAGCTGAAACGAGGTCGACCAAACTTCGCGATCACCGCCGCCAGGAGGACGGGAACAATGATGACCGTGTACAGGACCTGCCAATCGGCCCATTGCGCTATGCTTCGGACGCGGAAGGCGTAGCAGGCGACCACCACGAGGACGAGCCGCAACGCGGTCGGGGCGACGCGATAGGCGTTGGCGACGCGAACTTTTTGGGCGGCAAGGGCGACTTGCTCCGACAGCACCAGCATGCGGATCGACGTCAGATCGGACGCCGTCAGCGCGACGACGACGGCCAGCGGCGTGTCCAAAGGGTAGATGACGCGAACCAGCACGACCGAAAGAAACGCAACCAGCGGAAGCGTCGCGGCGAAGAGGAAGAGCGCTTGTCCGAACGCGACAGGGAAGGTCGCCGGGTCGCGCGAGACCGACCGCATGAGCGTCGTCCCTGCGCCCAGTGCGACAAACTCGACCGCGATCTGCACCACGGAAGCGACGCTGACGACGACGCCGTAGTCCGCCGGCCCGATCGCGCGCGCGAGCAGAACAAATGACGCCAGTTGAAGGACGGCCATCAGACCGAGCGACAGAACCGACTCGATCCATTTCACGATCGTGGCGCGCCGCGCCGCCAGGGCGTCGGCGCCGTCCGCCGAACCCCAAAGGCCGAGCTGGGAAAGACCGCGCTGAAGCCAGTTCGCCGGCGCGTCAAGCCTGCCTGTCCCACCGGCAATGCGTTTCTGGCGCGTCGAGCCGTCGATCACGTCCGACCTCCGCCATATTCCTCGCGCCGGCGACGCCCCAGCATTGTCGCCAAACGGCCGAAGTCGCGGTAGAGGTCGCAGAGGGCGTTGATCGCAGCGGCGCCGCGCTGCGCGGTGAGGAGCTTCCACAGGTCTCGCGCAAGCGCCAACGGCATTCGCATCCAGAACCGCGCAACCTGCGCCAAGGTCATTCCCAGCCTTCGGTCCGAGAGGACTTCGGTGCTTCCCAGTCGATAAGCGCGTTCCAGGACCCAACGGCGGGTCGCGCGTTCGGCGGGATAAAGCTCGTGAACGCGCGCCCGCGACGAACGGGCGAAGGTGATCCCGTTGCGCTTGGCGACCTTGAAGAAATGGCGGTCTTCGCCGCCGCTGAACGAGAACGCCGGGTCGAAAATCGGCTTCGGAAGTCTCTGCAGCGCTTCGCGCGACGCCAAGATGTTCCCCGCGCCATAGAGCGTCGCCACGACGCCGTCCGCCCCGTCGTCGAGGCGATAGACGGAACATTCGGCGCGCCATTCCTCCTCGGGCCCCTCGAACACCACGATGACTTTGCCGGCGGTGATGTCGGCTTTGGTCTCGTCTCGCGTCTTGAGCAACTGGGCCAACCAATCCGGCTCGACCCACTCGTCGTCGTCCAGCATGGCGAGACAGTCGACCGTCGGATCGGCGAGCGCGGCCTCGATGACCGCGTTGCGAGCCGACGATATTCCCGGCTCACGCGCCAGGAGCGCTTTGAGCGGCCAACGAAAGCCCGCGGCGTTCTGTGACTGGCAAACGCGCAGCCCCTCCGCCGACTGCGGATCGTTGTCCGCGACGAAGACGCGAACGTCCTGCATCGTGTCGAGCGTTTGAAGAGACTCCAACAGCTTGCGCAACTCCCGGGGACGGCGAAACGTGCAGATGCAGATTGCCACGACTGTCATCGGCGAAATCCGTGCAGATCCGCGTCTGCTTCAAGAGGCTTGGCTCAGCGTTCGATACGCGATCCATCCGAGCGTTCGGGAGAAAGACAGCAACTGTCTTGGCCTCGGGTTCAAGCGCAGCGCTCGATAGGCGTATTGAATCGCGCGCGGCGGGTCGAAGCATGCGTGGCTGAAGATTTCCGCCATTCTCGCTTCATGGGCCGCCTTGGCGACTTTCAATTGGGCTGGATCGGCGATCTGGGCGTAGATCGAAGCGAAGATGATCGCGTGACCGGCGAGCTCGGTGTCGGCATTGGTGGAGATGCGACCGCTGCGGGCCTGGAATTTCCGCAGCAGCGGTTTCGTCGCGAGCCGCAGATCCCCTGTTTTCGCCAGCCGGAGCCATAAGTCCCAGTCCTCGCAACTCGGGAGTTCCGTCCTGAAGCCTCCGACGGCGTCAAACGCCGTCCTGCGCACGATTGTAGAGGACGTGCCGCCGAGAATGTTCACGCGACACAAGTCGGCGAAGGTCGCGACCGGTCCATGCCGGCTCTGTCGCGGCCCTCTGTCTTCGTGCAAATACAATATGTTGCAGCCCACGGCGGGGCATTCCGGACAGCGGGCGAGAATGGTGAGCTGCTCCTCCGTCTTGGTCGGCAGCCATTCGTCGTCCGAGTCGAGGAACGCCAACAGATCGCCGGTTGCGGCCGCCGCGCCGATGTTGCGCGCGCTGGGCGCGCCGCGCCGATGTTGATTTCTGATCAGGCGCAAGTTGGGAAGGTCGCCAGAGCGAGCCAGAACGCGTTCCGGCGTATCGTCGGTCGAACAATCGTCGACGACGATGACCTCGTTTACGGGAATGCTTTGCGCCGCAATGCTGTCCAACGCCCGTTCGATCACCGCTGGCCGGTTGCGCACGGGGACGATCGCAGAAATATTCACGCGGCTCCCCCACAGGCACGCCTACTAACTTACGCCGCGGCAGTCAGTGAGAACCGAATCCAATAAGTCCGTCAAGGCGGCGCCGTCACGCGTGTCGGCCGCAATCGGCGACCAGACTGCGGGTCAGGCGCCGCGCGAGCGGCTGCGCGGCGTCGTTGGCGGCCTGGATTGCCGGCCCGAGCCGCATGCCGCCGCGGCCGCGAGCCCCCCCTTGCGTTGCGTCACAAATCCGCTTTCGCGGTTTGCGCGCCACGGGCGTCCTCACTATCGTTTGCTCGCTGGGTTTCATCGTAGAGTCAGTGGGGCCGACGCGGCTTTCGCGTTTTGTGGCGCTCCATAACGTAGAGCGATTGTGTATGAACATCTTTCTTGTCACGACCTTCATTCTCGATGAGAGTCGGCGGAAACTGTTAGAAAGAATGATTCACTCGGTAACTGGCGCCGCGTTCAATCGCCAGGATGTGCGTCTGTCGCTTTATGCGTTCGTGCCGAAGTGCTCTCCTTCTTCGCTCGAGGCGTTTAAAAGCACATTGCCGCCTTTTGCTTCGGCGTTCGCCATCGAAGGCAAGGCCTCCCTGTCGGAGGCGCGAAACCAGCTTTTGACAAGATTGTTTTCGACGGAGATGGTCCACAACGACGATATTATCGCCTATCCCGACGACGATTGCTGGTATCCCGACGGGTTTTTGGGCTTCGCTGCGAAAGCATTTCTTGACGACGAAAAACTGGACTTTTGGTTCTGCCGTTACGCCAGTGCGCCGCAGCCGGCGTGCGAGGCGCCCGCGGCGAGGCCGGCGCGAGTCCGGGACGTTGTTCGCAACGCCTCGTCCACCACCATTTTTTTGCGCGGCCGCGTCGCCAAGACGATCGGATCGTTCGACGAGAGTTTAGGTCTCGGCGCCCGATATGCGGGAGAGGACCTCGATTACGCGCTTCGCGCCTGCGAAGCGGCGCGACGGTCCGTGTTTTGTGACGCGGCGTTGATCGGCCACAGGGACAAGCGGCCGGAGTTTAGGGCGATACAGTATCAAGGCAATATGTTTGTTCTCCGACGCTACGCTGGAAACAGTCTGGCCCACTTTATTCAGTGTGCGCGCAAGTTCGCGATCGGCGTTCTTCTCTGTGCAAGAGGCCAGCTTTCGGTAACGCTATTTCTGCAGTCCAGTTTTGGGGCGCTCCCTCCGAAAACGCGCGATCTGGCGCTGTGGGCCGCCGATCCATAGAAGCCGCGGCTTGACCAGCGTCTTCCGCCGGCGCCCGTGCAGACGAACCAATAGACGCCGATCAGCTTTGGCGGCGCGCCGATGAATTGGACGCGCCGACGCCGCCCAGGATTGCCGAACGGGCCCCTCAATTGCATCTTGCTCGCCATCGGTAGATGACCGTCTGGCTTGACGTAGTCGACCAGACTCCGGCTCACAAGCGTAACGGCGTGTAACGCCTCTGACGGAGGACAAGAGCCGTTTGGAGGAGACAGAATTCGCGGGCGATTGACAACATAAATCGCTGACCTTACGACCAGAACACGCTGCGGTTGGCGCTTGGACATGACGCGCCTTGGCGTCTAGGCGCTTGTCATCAGCGGCGCGAGCGTCGCGAGTCTGCTGTGTCGCAATCCGAACGCCCGACGCGAGCGAAGCCACGAAATGAAACTTGCGCTGCGTAAATTGGTGGAAGGCGCACTCCTTTGGGGCAGCCGGTTGGCGCCGACCAGACTCATGGCGCTGTGGATGCGGCTTCTTCGACGGAACCCGGAAATTGCCGACCGGTGGGGATATCACGTAAGGCCGATCCATTATTACGAGCCTCTGCCCGACTTCCGCAGCATCAGACGTGAGGTCCTCGAGCGGCGCCGCATTCCGCCCGCCGTCCGCTTCGCGATCGCCGAACAGGTCGACCTCGTCGCCCGCTTGGCCACAGTACGACGAGCGGAACTTCAGGAGATTTCGAACAGCCGGCAGTTCGAGTTCGAAAACGACTACTTTGCTCGCCTAGACGCCGCCGTCTACTACGCAATGATCCGCGACCTGAAGCCCCGCCGCTGTATCGAGATTGGTTCGGGCTACTCGACACGGATCGCGACGCTCGCTTTCGCCCGAAATGAAGCAGAGGGGCATGGCGGCGAACTGGTGTGTGTCGAACCCTTTCCCGAAGAGCGCCTCACTCGATCGGCGTCGCGCTTTACGCTTGTCGAAAAACCGGTCCAAGACGTGCCGCTGTCGGTCTTCGAGTCGCTTCAGAACAATGACATCCTGTTCATCGACTCGAGCCACGTCGCCATTACCGGCGGAGATGTCTGCTTCGAGTTTCTCGAAGTGTTGCCTCGGCTTCGGCCGGGGGTGTGGATTCACGTGCACGACGTATTTTTTCCGCGCGACTATCCCGCTGACTGGCTGCTCGGACGGCGTTGGGCATTCAACGAGCAATACATCCTCGAGGCCTTTCTTTCTGGAAACCGAGATTTCGAACCGAAGCTGGCGAATTACTGGCTCGCGCTAGACCATCGCGAAATTGTTGAGCGACTCTGCCCTGTCGGCGTCGTCCCCGAAGACGCCTGGGAAGCGCCCAGCGCCAGTTTTTGGATGAGGCGGCAAAATTAGGCGTCCGCATTCACGCCCCTCAGGCGGCCGGTTCAATGCCTTCAGGTTGGCGTAGCCAATACTTCGCGAAGCCGAGGACGAGTCGATGGGGCGCCAGAATGAATTCCGCCTCCCCTTTTGGACGCGACGCGGCTTCGTCGTCTCCGCCGTTGGCGCGGGCCTTGCTTCATTCGCAACCGCCGCCCCTGCAAACGAGCCCGACTCTGCGCCGGGCAGCTTGAAGACGAAGGCGGCGAAGCGCGGATTGTTGTTCGGCTCGGGCGTTTCGGCGGCGCAAATTCGCGATGACGCCTTCGCCGCGGCGGTCGTCGCCGATTGCGCCCTGATCGTTCCGGTCGTCGAAATGAAGTGGGGCGTCGTCGAGCGGCGCAAAGGCGCGCTCGACTTCGCCGCCGCCGACGCGATCGTCGCCTTCGCACGCGACAACGGCCTCGAGATTCGCGGCCATGCGGCGATCTGGCACCAGAACATCCCCGCGTGGTTGCCGACCGCGCTCGCGGCGGCGGACGGCGAAGACGTCTTCGAACGCCATATCCGCGACGTCCTCGGCCACTTCGGCGACGCGCCGACAAGCTGGGACGTCGTCAACGAAGCGATCGAGCCGAAGGACGGTCTGCCGTCCGCGCTGCGCAACTCGATCTTCTATGGGACGCTCGGCGCCGATTACGTCACGCGCGCCTTCCGCGTCGCGCGCGCGACGCTGCCGCACATGCCGCTCTACTATAACGATTTCGGCCTCGAATACGACTTCCAGAGCCCGAAGCGCGCGGCGACGCTGGCGCTTCTGGCCGTCCTGCGGAAACAAGGGCTGATCGACGGGCTTGGCGTTCAATCCCACCTCAAGGTCGGGCTCGGGTTCGACGCGAAGGCGTTCAGGCGGTTTATCGCCGACGTCGCCGACCTCGGCCTGTCGATTCTTCTGACCGAGTTCGACGTCAACGACACGCGGACGCCCGCCGACGAGTCCACTCGTGATCAGATGATCGCCGACCATGCCCAACGCTATCTCGACGTCGCGCTCGACGAGAAGATGGTCAAGGGACTCGTCGCTTGGGGGCTGTCCGATCGTTACACCTGGCTCAACGCTTCGCAGATTGCGCGCGCCGACGGCCTTTCGAACCGCGGACAGCCGCTCGACGCGGCGCTCGCCCGCAAGCCGCTTTGGCGCGCGATCGCGCAGGCGCTCGACGGCGCGCCGACCCGAGACCCGTGACGGGGTGTCCCAAGCCGCGTGAAGCGACCGGCGCTTCGGCGAGGCGCGCCCTTTCCTGTAAGCGGTCGCCGGCCACGCCGCATACAAATCGTCGGCGCGGCGCGATCCCGAAAAGGGTCGGATCGCGCTGGCGTTTGGCGCCTCGCGTTAACGGCCATCCTCGCCACCGCCCTGTGGATTCCCTACGTCGCAAGGTGACGGCGAACGGCCTTCTCGCGCCGGAAAACGATGTCGACCCCGCGCCGCGTGCCGTCCCGCGTTTGGGCCAGCGCGCGCCGCGCCGACCTGAACGCGGTCGAATCCTTCGCGCCGTTCGCAGCGCCGGCGATCGTCGCCAACGTCGCCGGCAAGGCCGATGCGATGACCGCTTTCTGGGCGACGAGCTTCCTCTGGCTGCGGCTTGCGCATGCGATCGCCTATCGGCTGGCGTTTCCGTTCGTCAAGACGCTGGCCTTCACCTTGGGCTTCATCGCGGTCGTCGGGATATCCTGGCAAGCGATCAGGTCAGACCGAAATACCGACGCCACGCCGTCATTCCCTGCACTCGCTTCGGGCGAGGCGAAACCTGTCGGGACGGATCGAGGGTCGCAGACATGCTGGGCGTATCGCCCCACACTCGGCGCGACAAGCCGCGCCATCCGCCGGGCTTGAACTTTGGTTGACGGCGGCGCTGGCCTCCAGCCGACTGACATTTCACCGCAAAGTGATAGCGGAAATCCCTGCAATTCTGGTAAGTTCACGCAAATCTGCGCCGCCTGACGAGTTCTTCTTTGCGATGACCGAGACGCCCTTGCGATGATCGCCCTTGTTCGCATTGCGTTAACACGCCCCTATACCTTCGTCGTGCTGGCGCTGCTGATCCTGATCATCGGCCCGCTGGCCGCGCTGCGAACGCCGACGGATATCTTCCCCGACATCCGCATTCCGGTCATCAGCGTCGTCTGGCAATATACCGGGCTGCCGCCCGATCAGATGGCCGGGCGCATCACGACGCCGTTTCAGCGCGCGCTGACGACCACCGTCAACGACATCGAGCATATCGAGGCCAATTCCTACAACGGCTTCGGCATCATCAAGGTCTTCTTTCAGCCGAACGTCGACATTCGCACCGCCAACGCCCAGGTCACCGCGATTTCGCAGACCCTGATCAAGGCGATGCCGCCCGGCGCGACGCCGCCGCTGATCCTCAATTACAGCGCCTCCACCGTGCCGATCCTGCTGGTGGCGCTGTCGGGCCAAGGCTTCACCGAGCAGCGGCTGGCGGATATCGGCATCAACCAGGTGCGCCCCCCGCTCGTCACCGTGCCGGGCGCCGCCATCCCCTATCCGTTCGGCGGCAAGCTGCGCCAGATCCAGATCGACCTCGACCCCGCCGCGTTGCAGTCGAGGGGCCTGTCGGGACAGGACGTCGCCAACGCCTTGGCGGCGCAGAACCTGATCACGCCGGTCGGCACGGAGAAGATCGGCGCCTACGAATATGCGGTGCAGCTCAACGACGCGCCCTCGAGCCTCGACGAGCTCGGCGATCTGCCAATCAAGACCATCGGCGGGGCGATGGTCTATGTGCGCGACGTCGCGCAGGTGCGCGACGGCAACGCGCCGCAGACCAACATCGTCCATGTCGACGGCAATCGTTCGGTGCTGTTGCAGGTGTTCAAGAACGGATCGGCTTCGACGCTGGCGATCATCGCCGGCGTCAAGCGGCGACTGGTCGAATTGGCCGACGCTTTGCCGCAGGGGCTCAAGGTGGCCCTGCTCGGCGATCAATCTTTGTTCGTGCGCGGCGCGATCTCGTCGGTCGCGCGCGAAGGCGTCATCGCCGCGGCGCTGACCAGCCTGATGATCCTGCTGTTCCTCGGCTCCTGGCGCTCGACCGTGATCATCGCGACCTCGATCCCGCTTGCGGTGCTGGGCTCGATCATCGCGCTTTCGGCGATCGGCGAGACGCTGAACATCATGACGCTCGGCGGTCTGGCGCTGGCGGTCGGCATTCTGGTCGACGACGCGACGGTGACGATCGAGAACATCAACTGGCATCTCGAGCACGGCAAGCAGGTCGAGCCGGCGATCATGGACGGCGCGCGCCAGATCGTGACGCCCGCCTTCGTCTCGCTGCTGTGCATCTGCATCGTCTTCGTGCCGATGTTCTTCCTCGACGGCGTCGCGCGCTTCCTGTTCGTGCCGATGGCGGAAGCGGTCATGTTCGCGATGATCTGTTCCTTCATCCTGTCGCGCACGCTGGTGCCGACGATGGCCAATTATCTGCTCAGGCCGCATCGCTCCCATTTGGAAGACGGCGCCCGCTCCGCCTCACGCAACCCGCTGGTGCGCATCCAGCAAGCCTTCGAAGCCGGCTTCGAGCACATTCGCGAGGGCTACCGCGGCGCCCTCGAACTGGCGATGAGGCGCCGCGCGGCATTCATTGCCGGCTTTCTCGCTTTCGTCGCCGCGTCCTTCCTGCTGACGCCCTATCTCGGCCGCGACTTCTTTCCCTCCGTCGACACCGGCCAGATCCTCATGCACGCGCGCCTGCGCGTCGGCACGCGCGTCGAGGAGAGCGCCAAGCAATTCGCCGAGATCGAGAATGTGATCCGGACGATCATTCCGCCGACGGAACTGGCGGCGTTGGTCGACAACGTCGGCATGCCGATCAGCGGCATCAATCTGACTTACAGCAACACCGGCGTCATCGGCACGCAGGACGGCGACGTTCAGATCAAGCTCGCCGAGGATCATCGGCCGACTGCGGACTACGTCCGCCAGTTGCGCGCCGAGCTGCCGCGCCGGTTCCCAGGCGTCGTGTTCGCATTCCTGCCGGCCGACATCATCAGCCAGATCCTCAATTTCGGCGCCCCGGCGCCGATCGACGTGCAGGTGTCCGGCGCGAACCTCGCCGCCGATTTCGATTACGCCAATCTGCTGCTGAAGCGCATTCGCCATATTCCCGGCGTCGCCGACGCGCGCATCCAGCAATCCCCCGCCAATCCGACCCTCGACGTCGACGTCGATCGCACGCGCGCCCAATATGTCGGACTGACCGAGCGCGACGTCACCAACAGCCTGGTGGTCGATCTCGCCGGCAGCGGCCAGGTGACGCCGACCTATTGGCTCGATCCCAAGAGCGGCGTCTCCTATTCGATCGTCATGCAGACGCCGCAATACCGGCTCGACACGTTGAGCGATTTGGAGACGGTGCCGATCTCGGCCGCTGGCGGCGCGAGTTCGCCGATTCTCGGCGGCCTCGCAAAGATCACCCGAACGGTCGGCAATGCGGTCGTTTCCCAGTACAACATCCTGCCGATCGTGCAGATCTACGCGACGCCGCAAGGACGCGACCTCGGCGCGGTCGCCGACGACATCGGCAAGCTGCTTCAGCAAACCGCGGCAAGCGTGCCCAAGGGCGGCGCCGTGGCGATGCTGGGACAGGTTCAGACGATGAACAGCGCCTTTTCCGGTCTGTTATTCGGCTTGATCGGCGCGATCGTGCTGATCTATCTGCTCATCGTGGTGAATTTCCAGTCCTGGGCCGACCCGTTCGTGATCGTTTCCGCCCTGCCGGCGGGTCTGGCGGGCATCGTCTGGATGCTGTTCGTCAGCCACACCACCCTTTCCGTGCCCGCCCTGACCGGAGCGATCATGTGCATGGGCGTCGCGACCGCCAACAGCGTGCTGGTGATCAGCTTCGCGCGCGAACGCTATGCGGCGCACGGCGATCCCGTAGCCGCGGCGCTCGACGCCGGCTTCGTGCGCTTCCGGCCGGTGGTGATGACCGCCTTGGCGATGATCATCGGCATGGCGCCGATGGCGCTGGGGCTCGGCGAAGGCGGCGAGCAGAACGCCCCGTTGGGCCGCGCCGTCGTCGGCGGCCTTATTTTCGCGACGATCGCCACGTTGATTTTTGTTCCCGTCGTCTTCAGTCTGGCGCACAAGCGGGTCCCAGATACGCATTCAGAGCCGTCGGAGTCCTCGGCCCATGTCTGATCTCCCTGCCCGGCGCGGCTTCAAGCGCAGGCTCGCCCTCGCCGGCGTCATCGCCGCCGTCGGCGCCGTGATCCTCGTCGTCAGCGGCATTGTCGAACGCGACAAGAGCAGCGCGAAGTTGCAGGACTGGACCGAAGCCCAGGCGATCCCGACGGTGGCGACCGTCGCGCTGAACGCCAAGCCCGGCGTGGCGAGCCTCAATTTGCCCGGCCGGTTAGAGGCCAATCTGCGCGCGCCGATCTATGCCCGGGTCAGCGGCTACGTGAAGGACTGGAAGGTCGACATCGGCGACGCGGTCAAGGCGGGGCAGACGCTCGCCGAGATCGACGCGCCGGACCTCGACCAGCAATTGCTGCAGGCGCGCGCCGATCTGACCAGCGCCGAAGCCAGCGCCAAGCTTTCCGAGGTCACGCTGTCGCGTGGGCGCACGCTGCTGACTTCAGCCGCCGTTTCCCAGCAGGAGGTCGATCAGCGCGCGGCCGACCTCGCCAACAAGCAAGCGGCGGTCCATTCGAGCGAGGCCAACGTCGAGCGTCTCGAGGCGCTGGCGGGCTACAAGACGGTCGCGGCGCCGTTCGACGGCGTCGTCACCGAGCGCAACACCGACGTCGGCGCGCTGATCAGCGCCGGCTCGAGCGCTGGGCTGGCGATGTTCGTCATATCGGACGTGCACAAGCTGCGCGTTTCGATCAGCGTTCCCGAGACCTACGCGCCTGAGATCCGCATCGGCGACAAGGCGACCGTCACATCGCCTGCTTATCCCGGTCGCGCCTTCCCTGCCGTCGTCGAAGCCGCTTCGCGCGCGGTCGACGTCGCCACCGGCACGACCCATATGCAGCTGATGGTGGACAATGCCGACGGCCAATTGATGCCGGGCGGCTACGCCAACGTGCACGTCGATCTCGTCGGCGGCGCCGGATCGTTTCGCATTCCGGTCAGCGCGCTCATCTTCGATCAGGCTGGGCTGCGCGTCGCCACCGTCGGCGCCCACGACCGCGTCGTGCTGAAAACCGTGACGATCGCGCGCGACCTCGGCAGCGAGATCGAGATCGGATCGGGCCTGCAGGCCGACGACCGGATCATCGCCACGCCCCCGGACGGGATCGCCGAGGGCGATCAGATTCGGCTCAACGACGCCGGTCAGAAGCCGGTCGCCACCGTCGCCGGCTCGGCGAAATCGCCGAACCGCGACTGAGCGGCGCGGTCTTTCGGCGCCGATTGCGGACTGCGGCGCGGGATTGCGCCGACGACGACCTACGCCGTCATAGCAAGAGCGCCCGCGAAAGTCGTCGCAGGCTCACGCCTGCCGAGCATGCGGGTGCTCGCGCGGCAAACAGAGAATGTCGCCAAATTGGCGGCGCCCAGGTTTCTCGCCGGGACGCAGCGGGTCGACGACCACATAGTCGAGAGCTTCGAAGAAACGCACGACCTCGAGCGACGAAGAGCCATTCTTGCGGAGAAGGTAGTCCGACAGCTCGGACAAGACGACCGGGCGTTGCTGCGCCAAAGTCCGCCGGCCGCCCTCGAACACAGTGTGCTCGACGCCCTCCACGTCCACCTTGACGAAGCCACAATCGAGCCCGTGGTCCGCCACCAGCTCGTCGAGGGTGCGCGCTTCGACACGCTCGGTGACGAACGCCGCACCGGCGATTGACGGATGATCCATCGCGCCCAGACTCGAAAATTCCTCAAGCCCACTGACAGTCTTGATTTCGAGCCATCCCGACTGATTGGACGCCACCCCTTCGAACACGATCGTCTTGGACTCGACGGCATTGAGCGCAATATTGCGGCGCAGACGCGCGAGCGCGTTTCGTGTCGGCTCGACCGCCAGAACGCGGCGGCCATCGAGACGCTTGGCGAACAGCACGGCGTAAAATCCAATGTTCGCGCCGACATCGACGGCGTCGCGGTGCGGGTCGAGCAACTCGACGCATTTTCGCGCCAGAACGGGCTCGTAGTCGCCCTGCTCGGCGACGAACCGAAACAGCGCCCCTCGCGGCGAAAGCGCGAAGGTTCCCTCGAACTCGGCGACTTTGACCACCGGGTCCTCCGCCAACAGTTCCGCCAGTCGATCGAACACGCGATCGACCCGCGAATTCATATGTTTCCGCCAACGACGCCGCAGCAGAATGGCCGGCAAGATCGCTCCACGCAGCGTCGGATGACGATACGTAAGTTCTACAATCTCCTGGAAAAGCATTGACTGCGTCCTCGGAAGATTCGTAAGCGCGGTCATACGCCTGAATTTCCGCCTTTTACGTTTAACGACGCGAGCGCGGTCGGGATGAACTGACAGTTCACCAAATTTCGGCGCGCCACTTCGCTCGCTATCAATATATTCGCGTCGTCGCATTCGGGGAATACGGCCGCGGCGCCGTATTTCCGCGTTCCACCGTATTCCGCCATCGCCGGCAGTCCGCAGGCGGCGTTCGGCGATCCGGCCGGTCCGTCGCTGCGAGGCGCGCGAGCGACGAAGCGACGGCGACCGCGGAAGCGCCCAGACGGCGGAGACGGCGGGCCGACGCAAGCCGCATTCGCGCGTCGTCATTGCGAAGCGCAAAGCGACCAAGCAATCTCGGGGCTGAAAGCGCTCAGCCCTGCGAATCCTGGACTGCTTCGCTTACGCTCGCAATGACGCCTGCGCCTACACCAGCCCCCACCCCGCGTCGATGACGAGGTTGGCGCCGTTCATGCTCGCGTTGTCGAGCAGGAACAGCGTCGCGGCGACGCAGTCGGCGACCGTCACCAGCCGGCCGCCGGGAGTCTGGGCGCGCGTGCGTTCGAGAACGGCCGTATTGCCAGCCCAGGCGGCGCTGTCGGCGACGACGCCAGGATGGATCGCGTTGACGCGGATCGACGGCAATTCGTAGGCGAGATTGCGCACCATCGTCGTCACCGCGCCGTTGACCGCGGTGACCGTGGTCGAGCCCGGATAGGGCCGCTCGCGCGCCTGGCCGCCGAACAGCACCACCGACGCCTCCGCCGTCAAGCGCGGCAGCAGCGCATGGATCACCTCGACATAGCCGACGAGCTTGATTGTCGCCAGCCGGATCGCCCGGGCGACGTCGTAGTCCTTGACGCTGTTGCGGTCGCGCTCGATGGCGGGAATGACAAGATGGTCGACCGCTCCCACCCCGGCGAGCTTGCCGGCGATCGCGTGCGGCTCGGCGAGGTCGAACGCCAGACCGATCGCGTCGCCGCCGATCTTGCGCGCGGCGGCCTCGGACCGCCCCGCGTCGCGGCTGGTCAACACGACTTTTTCGCCGCGCGCCGCCAAGGCTTGCGCGACGGCGAAGCCGATGCCGCTCGATCCGCCGACAATGACGCTTGATTTTCGCTCGCTCATGTCCCGTCCCCCCGTTGCGCCCCGATTTCGACGGACGGGCGGCCCGCCGTCAAGGGGCCGGCCCCCGTTTCGCCTTCCGCTGCCGCTTCGGTTAGGTTCGGCGCGATGATTCAGGCCGTCCCGACGCCCCCCGCCGCCGCGTCGGCCGCTCTTCGCCCGGAACCGCAACAGACGAACCGGGCGCTGGTCGCGCTGCTGTGGCTCAGCGGCGTCGCCGCCGGCCTGCAATTCGCCAAGGCTTCCGTCGCCTTCGACGCGCTGGCGAGCCATTACGGCGCATCGCCAACGCTCGCCGGCTGGCTGCTGTCGACGGTCGGCGTGGTCGGCGTCATCTTCGGCGCCTCGGCCGGGCTGGTCGTCGAGCGGATCGGCTTTCGCCGCAGCCTGGTGCTCGGGCTCGCCGCCGCGGCGGCGCTGTCGGCGTTCGAAACGCTGCTGCCGCCGGTTCCCCTCTTTCTTGCGGCGCGCGCGTTGGAGGGCGCTTCGCATCTGGCGATCATCGTCGCCGCGCCGAGCTGTCTCGTCCACGTCGTCGCGCCGGGCCGGCGTACGATCGTCATCGGCCTGTGGGGCACGTTCTTCAGCTTCGCCTTTCTCATCGCCGGCGCGCTCGGCCTGCCGCTACTCGCCGCGTTCGGCCTGAGCGGCCTGTTCGCCGCCCATGAGCTCGTCGCCGCCGCCTTGGCGCTTGCGGCCGCTCTCTTCATCCCAGCCGACCCGCCGCGCGCGGCGCGCGCAAAGGAAGCGGGGCGCAAGGGCGTGATCGCCGCTCATGTCGACGTTTATGCCGACATGCGCTCGGCCATCCCCGCCCTCTGCTTCCTCTGCTACACCGGCATGTATCTGGCGTTTCAGACGCTGACGCCGGAACTCGCCCAGCCGGCGGATCGCGTCTGGCTCACCGCCGGCATGCCCGCGGTCAGCGTCGTCACCACTCTGCTCGCCGGCGCGCTGGCGCAATTCGGGATTTCGCCGTTCCGCCTCGCCGCCTCGGCCTTCGCCGCGACCTTCGCCTTTTCGCTGCTGCTGCATCTGGCTTTGGCGATCGGCGCGCCGGTCGCGCCGTTCGGCTTCATCCGCATGGCTTTCGTCAGCCTGCTGCCCGGCGCGGTCTATCCGATGATCCCGCTGCTGTGCCCGACGCCCCCGCTGCAGGCGCGCGCCTATGGCGCGATCGCCCAGCTCGGCAATGTCGGCTCGACGCTCGGCCCGCCGCTGTTCGCCGCGTCGATGGCGGCGATCGGCCCGCACGGCCTGCTCGTTCCGGCGCTCGCCCTGTCAGCCAGCGGCGCGGCGATCGCTCTATGGGCGGAGCGCCGCGCCGCCGCAGTTCGGCAGGCGACGGCGGCGGGTCGGATCGGCTAGGATCGCGCGATGGAAACGTCCTCGCCCGATAGCTCGTCTCCCCTTTATGCGCATGGCGGCGACCGCATCGCCGCCGCTCTCGCCGCCCATGGCGTCCGCTTCCTCTTCACCCTCTGCGGCGGCCACATCGCGCCGATCCTCGTCGCCGCCAAGGCGCGCGGCCTCCGCGTCGTCGACACGCGCGACGAAGCGACCGCCGTCTTCGCCGCCGACGCGGTGGCGCGGCTGAGCGGCAGGCCCGGCGTCGCGGCGGTCACCGCCGGGCCCGGCGTCACCAACGCGCTGACCGCGCTCGAGAACGGCAAGCTGGCGCAATCGCCGCTGCTGCTGATCGGCGGCGCCGCGCCGACCGCGCTGCAGGGACGCGGCGCGCTACAGGACATCGACCAGGGGCCGGTCGTCGCGCCGTTCGTCAAATGGGCGAAACGCGTGCGCAAAGTGCGCGACCTCGCGCCGGCGGTGGCCGAAGCGCTCGCCGTCGCGCGCCAAGGCGTGCCGGGCCCGGTCTTCGTCGAATGCCCGGTCGATCTGCTCTACGACGAGAACACCATTCGCGAATGGTATGGCGACGCGGCGGGCAAGGGCACTTCGATCGCCGACCGCCTGCTGCGCCTCCACCTCGAGCGCCACGCCGCCCGCCTGTTCGCCAAGGCCGATCCGGCGCCGCCGGCGCCCCCTCGCGCTGTTCTCGCGCCGTCGGCGACGGAGGCGCAGGTCGACGCGGCGGCGACGCGGCTCACCGCGGCCGAGCGGCCGCTCGTCGTCGTCGGCAGCCAGGCGTTGGTCGGCGCCGAAGACCCGTCGCGCGTCGCCGAGGCGCTGTCGCGGCTCGGCGCGCCGGTCTATCTCTCCGGCATGGCGCGCGGCCTGCTCGGCCGCAGCCATCCGCTGCAGCGGCTGCACCAGCGCCGCCAGGCTTTGCGCGAATCCGACTGCGTGCTGCTCGCCGGCGCGCCCTGCGACTTCCGCCTCGACTACGGCCGCCATGTGCGCCGCTCGGCCAATCTGATCGCCGCCAACCGCAGCGCGCGCGAGGCGCGACTCAATCGTCGCCCCGACGTCGCGGCGATCGGCGACGCCGGCGAGTTTCTGATCCGCCTCGCCGCGCGCGTCGAAGGCCTCGCCGACACGCGTCCAGACTGGCTCGCCGCTCTCAGCGCGCGCGACGAAGCGCGCGAGCGCGAGATCGACGCGCGGGCGAAGACGGCGGGCGAATTCGCCAACCCGATCGCGCTGTTGCGCGCGATCGATTCCACGGCGGCCGAGGACGCGACGTTCGTCGCCGACGGCGGCGATTTTGTCGCCACGGCCTCCTACGTCCTGCGCCCGCGGCGCCCGCGCGGCTGGCTCGACCCCGGCGTGTTCGGCACGCTCGGCGTCGGCGCCGGCTTCGCCCTCGCCGCCGCGCTCGAACGGCCGGGCGCCGAAGTCTGGATCCTGTTCGGCGACGGCGCCTGCGGCTGGAGCCTGACTGAATTCGACACGTTCGTCCGTCACAAGATCCCGGTCATCGCCGTGGTCGGCAACGACGCCGGCTGGACGCAGATCGCGCGCGAGCAGGTGAAGATGCTCGGCGACGACGTCGGGACGACGCTCAGCCGCGCCGCCTATCACGACGCCGCGGCGGCGTTCGGCGCCGAGGGAATCCTGGTCAGAAACGACGGCGAGATCGCCGACGGCCTCGCGCGCGCCCGCGCCGCCGCGCGCGCCGGCCGGCCGGCGCTGGTCAACGTCTGGCTCGACCGCTCCGATTTCCGCGACGGGTCGATTTCGATGTGAGCGCTGGGCCGCGCCACGCGCGCCAGACATGATTCTGACACGATTGGGGCGCCAAAATTGCTATACTGTAGGCGGAAGAAATGTCAGGGTTCGCCGCCAGTGTCGCGGCGCGTCGTCCGTCTCGTGTCGGAGAGCAGCGTGTCGAACACCGAACGATCGCCCGCCAAGCATCGCCGCCCCTACAGCGTGGCTGAGATTTTCGCCGACGGCGTCGTTCACACCGCGGCGCTGATCGCCGGCGCGACGGGGTTTGCGCTGCTGTTCGCCCTCGCGCCGGTGCAGGGCGGGGCGCCCGAATATGCGGCGCTGATCGTCTACGCCGTCTGTTTCTTCCTGATGTTCGGCTTCTCCTTCGCCTACAACATGGTCCCCGACTCGGCGGTCAAACGCTGGCTCAGGCGCTGCGACCATTCCGGCATTTATCTGATGATCGCCGGCACCTACACCGCGCTGATGGCGCTGGTGCAGGCCCAGTGGTGGACGGTCGCCCTGGTCGTCTTCGTCTGGTGCGGCGCTGTCGTCGGCGTCGCCTCCAAGCTGTTCATGCCGACCCGGCTCGACCGCGGCGCGGTCGGCTTCTATCTGGCGCTGAGCTGGTCGGCGATCGTGGCGATCAAGCCGCTCGCCGCCACGCTGCCGGCGACCGCCCTGGCGCTGATCGTCGCCGGCGGGTTGATCTACTCGGCCGGGGTGCCCTTCTACGTCTGGCGCAGCCTGAAGTTCCAGAACGCGATCTGGCATGCTTGCGTCGCCCTCGGCGCCGCCCTGCAGTTCGGCGGGGTCGTGGCGGCGATCGGCGCGCCATCTTGACGCCTCGGTCCCGTGGCGTCTTGATGACCGCCATGAATCGCACCGCCATGAATCGTCAAGCGTTTCTCCTTGCCCTGACCGCCGGCGGCCTCGCCGCTGCGCCCGCTTTGGCGGCCGACCTGCCCAATCAGGCCTCTTCGTCGCTGCCCTCGCTCGCCGCCGATCCCCTGACCCAGGCCCCCAATTGGTCGGGCTTCTATGTCGGCGCCGGAATCGACGTGGTCGCCTTCAAGGGCGCCAAGGCGCAGGCCGGCGGCGACGTGTTCGGCGGCTACGACCACCGCTTCGACAACAATGTCATTCTGGGGGTGCGCTTCGCCACCGGCTACAGCCCGTGGGCCTTCCCCAGCGGCCCCTATCGGGGCTTCAGCTTCGGCGAGGCCGACGTCAAGCTCGGCTACGCGATGGGGCGGCTCACGCCCTATGTCGTCGCCGGAGCGGCGCTGGCGCGGCCGAGCTACGGCGCCGACTTCGGCGACCTCAGCCAGTCGGTCAACGACCTGTTCGCCGGGCCTGGCGCGGTGCAGGCGGTCGGGACGGCGGGCGTCGGCTTCGACTATGCGCTGACCAGCAACGTCACAGTCGGGCTCGAAGCGCGCGTGAGCAACGGCGGCCCGCTCTCGCCCCTCGTCCCCATGCACTGACAAGCGGCCCCCGCGCCGATGCGCCGTCTTGCCTCGGCTGGCGGGGCGCGTTACGTCATGGCGTCCTTTCTGAACGCCAGAGTGTCATGCCGTCCTTGAATCGCCGAACGTTGCTGGCCAGCATCGTCGCCGTGTCCAGTGTGCGGATGTTCGCTCCGGCCTTCGCGCAGCAACCGCAGGCGTTCGGCATGGGCGACGTGGTCAAGCGCGCCCGCGATCTTGCCGCCGCGCCGTTCGACGCGACGATCCCGCCGCTGCCGGAAGGCATCGCCGGCCTCGACTACGACGCCTGGCGCGACATTCGCTTCAAGTCCGACAAGCCGCTGCTCGGTCAGCCCGGCGCGAGCTTCCGTCTCGAATTGTTCCACCTCGGCCACCTCTATCGCCGACCGGTGGTGGTCAACGTTCTGCGCGACGGCATCCCGGCGCCGATCCCCTACACCGCCGGCCTGTTCGACTGGGGTCACAACAAGCCGCCGACCAATCTTCCCATCACCCTCGGCTTCGCCGGCTTCCGCCTCCACTACCCGCTCAACGCGCCGCACGTGATGGACGAGGTCATCGCCTTCCTCGGCGCGAGCTACTTCCGTTTCCTCGGCCGCGGCCAGCGCTACGGCCTTTCGGCGCGCGGCCTCGGCATCGGCGCCGGCGCACGCGCCGACGAGGAATTCCCGTTCTTCCGTGAGTTCTGGATCGAGACGCCCGATCCCACCGCCGACCGCATCGTCGTTCACGCCCTGCTTGACAGCGAGTCGGTCACTGGCGCGTTCCAATTCGACATCGTGCCGTCGGTGGAGACGAGCGTCGACGTCGCCGCGACTCTGTTCGCCCGCCGCGCCATCTCGTCGCTCAACATGGCGCCGCTGTCGTCGATGTTCCTGCGAGGTAAGAGCGACAATCGCGTCGACGACGACTTCCGCGACGAGCTGCACGATTCCGACGGCCTGCTCGTCCACACCGGCGCCGGCGAGTATATCTGGCGACCGCTGAGCAATCCGGCTGCGCCCGCCGTTTCGACCTTCGTCGACGACAACGTGCGCGGCTTCGGCCTGCTGCAGCGCGACCGCGCGTTCGATCACTATCAGGACCTCGATCTCTCCTATCAATTGCGGCCGAGCTACTGGATCGAGCCGCACGAGGGCTGGGGCGACGGCGGCGTCGCGCTGCTCGAGCTGCCGACCGACAACGAGAGCAACGACAACGTCGTCACCGGCTGGACGCCGAAGGAGAGCTTCGACGCCGGACGCTCGATGTCCTACGGTTACCGCATCACCGCGCTGTTCAGCGATTCGCGGCTGACGCCGGGCGCGCGCGCAATCAACACCTTCCGCGCCATGCCGAAAGCGCTGGGCGCCGCCGATCCGCTGCCGCCCGGCTCGACGCGCTTCCTGATCGACTTCGCCGGCGGCGATCTCGGCTATTACCTCAGCGATCCGACGCTGGTGCAGGTGGTCGCGACGACTTCGGCCGGACGGGTGTTGCGCACGTTCCTGGCGACCAACGCCCACGTGAACGGCTTCCGCGCCGGCGTCGACGTCGCCGTTGATCCCGGCCAGAGCTGCGACGTGCGCGTGTTCCTGCGCGCCGCCAACAAGGCGCTGACCGAGACCTGGACTTTCCCCTGGCGGCCGTGAGAGCGGGCGTCTCTGCGGCGCCGCAGCGACGCTGAAACGCGGGAGGCCGGTCGACGAAGCCGATCGGCCCGGCCGCCGGCTGCAGCGAACCCGCCATCGCAGAATATTTACAATGCGAGTTTACGCGCCGGAAACGCTGAGCGGCGAAGGCGCGGAAAGAGCCGCGCGCGGCAACACATCATCAAGTGACGCATGGTAATCCGCTGCTCGGGCTGTGACGACCCGGCATGAGCGACGCGACGTCAGCCGCGCGGCGCATGCCGAAACGAAGCGCAAACCTTCACGGGCGCCGGAACCTGAGCTCAAGCACGGGCGGACGACGAGGCCGCGCGGCGGCTCACTTTGCCGACCCGCGCGAGACCGAGGTCAAGAGGCAGGCCATGTTCGCACAGGCAATGCATTTTGCGACGACGCCATTGCGCCTCGTCAATGCCGACAGACCAAGCTGCGACTACGGCGACGCTCGCGTCGCGCGCTTCACGCGCACGGCGGATTGCGCGCGGCATTTACGCGCCCGACGCGCAGAAACCGAATTGCCTATGGGAGGTCAACAGAACCGGCGGCGAGAGCCGCCGTTGGCCGGATGGGTTATGCGCGGCCTAAACGCGCGCGGCCAGAACGCGCAGTCTGCCGTGGAGATGAGGAATGAACGCTTTGACCTACGCCTCGAATTCGCAAGGCGCGACGGACGCCTCCGAACCGTCGACGGCCGAGCTTCTCGCGCGCCTCGCGGCGTTGCATGAGAGCATCCGCCGAGCCCGACAGCACTACGGCCTCGACGAGCGCGACGCCTCCAATCACGACGGCGGAGAATCCTCCGCCGACGCAGACCGGCGCTGAAACAACCGAGCCGAAGGCCCGGACGCCGATCGTCGTCGCGCGCGATTCCGGCCAAAGCCGCGACGCGGGCGGCTTCCTGCGCGCGGTCGGGCTTGAGGGGGCGACGCCTCGCGCCGTGGCGACGCTCGGCCGCCGGATTGAAGCGCATCCAAACCCCTCGCCACTCTACCGGGCGAGGCTCGGCTTCTTCGCGTCCTGCGGCGCAAGCAGCCGCGTCACGCACGATTTCAGCGAATCTCGCCAGTGCGGCAGCGTCACGCCGAAGGTCGCCGCGAGTTTGGAAGCGTCCAGCCGTGAATTCGCCGGTCGTCGCGCCGCAGTCGGATAGTCCGCCGTCGCGATTCGTTTGACCGACACCGGCGCGCGCCCGTACGCGACGGCCTCGGCGAAGATCGCCTCGGCGAATTCCGCCCAGGTCGCCTCGCCGCCGCCGGTCAGATGGAACACGCCGCGGAGCGCCGGCGACGGATCGGCGCGCAATCGCCGCGCGATCGCGAACAGAGCGTCGACGATGTCGAACGCGGAAGTCGGGTTGCCGCGCTGGTCGGCGACGACGCGCGCTTCGCCGCCCGCTTCGCCGACGCGCAGCATCGTCTTGACGAAGTTCGCGCCGAACGGGCTGTAGACCCAGGCCGTCCGCAGGATCGCGTGGTTGGGATGGATGCTGGCGATCCGTCGCTCGCCAGCGAGCTTCGAGCGTCCGTAGGCGCCGGTCGGCGCGGTCGCGTCGTCCTCGCGGTAGGGGCGGCCGAGCGCGCCGTCGAACACATAATCCGTCGACAGATGCAGCAACGGCGCGCGCAGCTCGGCGGCGATCTCGGCGACGTAGCCCGCGCCCTCGCCGTTGACGCGCATCGCCGCCTCCGGCTCGCTTTCGGCCTTGTCGACCTCGGTGTAGGCCGCCGCGTTGACGATGACGTCGCAGCGCGCGGCGCGCAACGCCGCCAGCACCGCGTCGCGAACCGTCAGGTCGAGCCGCGGCCGGCCGAGCGCGATGATCTCGACCCCGCGCGGGGCGCGCTCGATCATCGCGCTGACGACCTGACCGTGAAGTCCGGTGACGGCTAGCCTCATGCGATCCCTCAAAACCCTCCGCCCGGCGCCGCGAACGCGACCGGCTTTTACAGCACTTCAGTCCCTGCGTGAAAACCGACCGGCGCGACATCCTGTCGCCAGTTCCCGGCGGAAAGCTGCGCCGCGACGGCGAGCGGCGAAGGCCGGCCTCGGCCCCCTACCCTCTCAGCGCCTGATCGAGATCGCGCCACAGGTCTTCGACGTCTTCGATTCCCGCCGACAGCCTGAGCAGGTCGGGCGGACACGGCGACTCCGGTCCCTCGTAGGAAGCGCGGTGCTCGATCAGCGATTCGACGCCGCCGAGCGACGTGGCGCGCTTCCATAAGCGCACCCCCGCCGCAGCGGCGATCGCCGCGTCGCGGCCGCCGCGCACGCGGATCGACAGCATGCCGCCGAAGCCGCCCTGCATCTGCCGCTCGGCGATGGCGTGGCCGGGATGGTCGGGCAGGCCCGGATAGAGGACTTCGGCGACGGCGGCGTGATGGACGAGGCGTTGCGCCAGCTCGAACGCGTTGGCCGCCGCGGCGCGTACTCTGAGATCGAGCGTGCGCAAGCCGCGGATCAGCAGGAACGCCTCAAACGGCCCGAGGATGAGGCCGTGCAGCTTGCGGATCTCCGCCGCCCGCGCCGCGAGCCCGTCGCCGCGCGCGAAGCAAAGCGCGCCGGCGATCGCGTCGGAATGGCCGTTGAGATACTTGGTCGCCGAATGCATGACGACGTCGGCGCCGAGTTCGAGCGGCCGGGTGAAGATCGGCGTCGCGCAGGTCGAATCGACCGCCAGCGCCGCCCCCGCCGCGTGCGCGATCGAAGCCGCCGCGGCGATGTCGGTCACGCTCCACAGCGGATTGCTCGGCGTCTCCAGCCAGACGAGGCGGGTCGGCTTCTCCCCCACCGCGGCCGAAAGCGCGGCGAGGTCTTCGGGATCGCAGAACGCCACCTCGAGGCCGAAGTTCGCCGCCTCGTCCTTCAGCCAATGGCGCAGCGCCCAATACATCCGCCGCGGCGCGACGACCCGCGCGCCCGGCCCTAAGCTCAGAAACAGCGCGATCGCCGCCGACATGCCCGAGCCGAATGCGAGCGTCGTTGCGGCGCCTTCGAGCGAGCCGATCAGCGCTTCGGCTTCGCGCGCCGTCTGATTGTCGGGTCGGCCGTAGATCGGCCCGCTCCAGTCGGCGTAGGCGGGATCGCGGATGAAGGTCGTCGTCACGTGCAGCGGCGGCACCAGCCCTTGCGTCGCCTCGTCGATGCGGCCGAGCGCCTGAGCGGCGCGCGTGCGCTGGCTCCAATCCTGCGGATCGCTCATAGCGCCAGCCCACGCAACAGCCGCGGCGCCTTAACGCCGTCGCCCGCCGCCTCGGCGGCCAACAGGCGCTTCAGCGGCGACAGCCGATCGACGACGCGCAAGCCGAAGTCGCGCGCCAAGCGCAGCGGCGCGAGATCGTTGGCGAACAGACGGTTCAACGCATCCATGCCGAGGCTCGAGGAAACGACGTCGAAGCGGCGCGCGCGCTGGTAGGTTTGAAGCGTCGCCGCGTCGCCGGGGTCGAGGCCGAGCCGCATCCGCTCGACGATTGTCTCGGCCAAGGCCGCGACGTCGCGCAGGCCGAGGTTGAGCCCCTGCCCCGCCAGCGGATGGACGACATGGGCGGCGTCGGCGACCAGCGCCAGCCGCTCGGCGATGAAACGCCGCGCGAAGCGGAACGAGAACGGAACCGCTTCGACGCGCGAGGCGAGGCTCAGCGCGCCAAGCTTCAAGGTGAAGCGGTATTCGAGCTCGCGCAGGAAATCTTCCGGCGCGAGAGCGGCGATCGCCCTGGCGTCGGCGTGGCGCTCGTTCCAGACGATGCTGGAGAAGCGGCCGCGCATCGGCAGGATGGCGAACGGGCCGCCGGGCAGGAAGTGCTGCTCGGCGAGGCCGTCGTGGTCGCGCTCATGGGCGATGGTCGCGACGATGCCGGTCTGGCCGGTATCCCAGCCGACGGTGGGCACTTCGGCGAGCGCGCGCAGCCGCGAGCGCGCGCCGTCGGCGGCGACGACGAGCCGCGCCCTCAGCCGTCGGCCGTCGGCGAGTTCGAGCTCGGCCGCGTCGCGTCCGGGCGCGAACGCGGTCACCGCGGCGGCGATCGTCTCGAGGCCGAGCGCCGCGGCCACGCCGCCAAGCGCGACGGCGACGTCGTCGTTGAACGCCATATGGGCGAGCGGTTCGTCGTCCGCGCCGCCGAAGCGCAATTGCTCGATCCGCACCGCGTCGCACGCGCGGCCGTCGTATATCGCCATGCGGCGGATCGGCTGGGCGAGCGGCGCCAGCGCCGTCCAGGCGCCGACCTGATCGATCAGGCGGCGCGGCCCTTCGGCGAGCGCCACCGTGCGCAATTTGCCGTCGCGCGCCTGCGGGCGCGGATCGACGAGCGCGATCGCGACGCCCTGCCCCAGAGCCTGCTTGACCGCTGCCGCAAAGGCGAGCCCGGCCAGGCCGGCGCCGGCGACGACGACGTCGAAGATGCGCGGAGAAGCGGTGGCGGACATGGCCGCCATTGTGGGGCGGCGGATGCGGCGAGGCAAGCGCCGCCGGCGTTTGGCCGATGCGGCGCCGGCCCTTGCGCGGCGCTTACGGTCAAACTCTGTCGCTTGCTTCTCGGCGCCGCTGGGCGGCGACGCCGGCGGCTCGGGATTGAAAGGCTTCGCAGACGCCATGCGATCGATGGCGGCGAGACCGGCGGGCGACCGACAAGTTCGGCAGCAGCGATCCGATCAGCGAGCGACGCCTTGCGGCGTTCCGGCCGATTGATCGAGACGGGCTTCGACCTGATCCGGGGGAAAATCAGGTCGCCTTCCCCATCGACAATCCAAGCGAAAGCAGATCCGCCGCTCGGCGCAAACGCAGCCTCCCCGAGGGCCTCGTTTGTCGTCGCCCGGGAAGCCTTCGCTACTGCGGCGCCCACGCTTTTCGCCGCATGCGCGAAAGCGATCGTCGACATTTCGGCGCCCCATCTTCGAGCCGTCGGTGAAGACCGCCGCCGCATCTGAGGAAGAATTAACCGTCAGCGCCAAATCCCGCGGCGCCGGCGGCGAATCTCCACCGCCGATACGAACTATTGCGATTACCTTAACGGGAGGGAAAGTTCGGCGCGCGAGGGTCGCGCGGGCGGGCTTACGCGCCATGCAAAAGGGATTCGGAATGATCAGGACAATTCTGGCTTTCCTCTCCAATCAGGACGGCGCGACGGCGATCGAATATGCGCTGATTGCCTCCCTCATCGCCGTCTTCCTCATCGGCGCCCTGGCGGCGCTCGGCACCAACCTCAGCAGCGAATTCGCCGAAGTCGGCGCTGCGCTCAAGTAACCGACGTTCGCCCTAGGCGCCTGCGATCGCGTAATCCTGCCGCCAACCGAATTGGCGTCGGAGTGCATGGCGTTTGGACCGATAATCGCCAGACGGTCGATTGAGACTCTAGGGTCTTTCACGGACGCCTGACGACGCTCGACATCGCGCGGCCATTCGTCGCCGACGGAATTCGCGTCGCTGTCGCGGACGCAGGGCCGCCACCCTTTTTCCAACCTTCCCGGCGCTCGCAAGCCAGACGAAAGGTTCGGCGCGCTGAGATGAAGCGCTCCGCCCCATCGTCGGCCGACGCGAAATCGAATTGTCTCAGACCTGATCCGCCGGGGTCCTCGCCATGAATCAGCGGCCTCGAGTTCAAGGCCATACGGCAAACTCGTCGCCGCCTCCGCACGGAGCCGCCCAACTGGATCGGCTCGAAAAACTCGTTCAGGCGGAGCGTCTGTGCCAAGAAATCCTCGCTACGCAGCCCGCCAATGTCGCGGCGTTGCACCGGCTGGGCGTCATTCAATGTCAACAGGGCAGGCCCGACGAAGCGCTGATATGCTTGAGCGCTGCTCTGCGCGTGGAGCCGACACATTCCGCGGTGTGGACGGATTTTGGGGTCGTCCACGCGACAATGGGTCGTTTCGAGGAGGCCGTGCTCTGTTTCGACAGGGCGATCGCGCTCGATCCTGATCAGGCCGACGCCCTCGTCAATAGGGGCAGCGCGTTTGCGGCTCTCAACCGGCTCCATGACGCGCTCGCGAGCTATGATACGGCGCTCGCCGTCAAACCCGATCTTGCGGCGGCGCTTAACAATCGCGGCGCGTTGCTGCTGAAGCTCGGGCGCTATGCGGAGGCGCTGGCGAGCCTGGACAGGGCGCTCGCCATCAAGCCCGACTATGCCGACGCGCTCGCCAATCGGGGCAATGCGCTCATCGATCTCGGCCGCGCCGAGGAGGCGCTCGCGAGTTACGACAAGGCGCTCGCCATCAATCCTGCCTGGGCTGGCGCGCTCAACAATCGCGGCAATGCGCTCAAGGAACTCAAGCGTTGCGGCGAAGCGCTGGAGAGCTTCAATCGGGCGCTGGCCTTGGCGCCGAATGATCCGATGGCGTTTTACAGTCGGGCGAATGCGCTGCTGGACCTGAAACGTCCGGCAGAGGCGCTGGCGAGCTACGACCGCGCAATTGCGCTCGCGTCGGATCACTTCGATGCTCACAACAACCGCGGCGTCGCTCTCGTCGAGCTCGGCCGCGAAGACGAGGCGCTCGCAAGTTACGACAAGGCGATCGCCCTCAAAGCCGACTTTGCGACAGCTTACGACAACAAGGGAATCGCTCTGCTCCAGCTCGGTCGCGTCGAGGAGGCGAGGTCGGCCTTCGAAGCCGCCATAGAGCTGGCCCCGAAGGTGACGCGCTCTTACCATCACCTTGCAATGTCGAAGCGGTTCGAGCGCGACGACCCTCGTCTGCGGGCGATGGAGGAGTTGGCGCAGGAGAATTCATCTCTGGATATAGACGAGAGGATATACGCCTGCTTCGCCCTAGGTAAGGCCCTTGCCGATATCGAGGAACACGAGCGCGCTTTCAGTCACCTATGTCTGGGCAACGTCTTAAAGCGCAAGCAAACCGCTTACGACGAGGCGCGCGTTCTCGGCCATCTCGAACGCACGCGGGCGACTTGCACGAGCGATTTCTTGGCCCGCCATTACGGCTGCGGCGATCCTTCTGCGGTTCCCATATTCGTCGTCGGCATGCCGCGCTCCGGCACCAGTCTGGTCGAGCAAATCTTGGCGAGCCATAGCGATGTCCACGGCGCCGGGGAGATCAAAGACTTCGACCTGGCGGTGGCGGACCTCGGCGCCGCCGCCGGCTCGGCGCTTCATCGCCCCGAAGTCGTCTCGCAAATGTCAGGCGAAGAATTTCGTCGGCTCGGCACGAATTACCTCCAGCGAATCCGGGCCGCCGCGCCCTTGGCGCGCCGGATCGTCAACAAAATGACGGAGAATTATCGCTTCGCCGGTCTGATCGCGCTGGCGCTGCCCAACGCCCGCATCGTTCACGTCCGACGCGATCCCGTCGATACGTGCGTCTCCTGCTTCTCGACCCTGTTCGTGGAGAACCTGCCCTATACCTATGACCTTGCGGAACTCGGCCGCTATTATCGCGCCTACGAGGCGTTGATGAATTTCTGGCGCGACGTCCTGCCGCGAGGGGTGATGATCGACGTGCAGTACGAGGACGTGGTCGCCGACATTGAGGGGCAAGGCCGCCGTATCCTCGATCATTGCGGCCTGGAATGGGATCCGCGCTGCCTCGACTTCCATCGCAACGAGCGCGCCGTGCGCACGGCCAGCGTCGCTCAGGTGCGCTGCCCCCTTTACAACAGTTCGGTCGGAAGGTGGCGTCGATACGAAACGTTTCTGGAACCCCTCTTGGCGTCGCTCGGCCCTTCGTTCGCCACCGCCGATCGCCCCCGATCGCTAACTGACGATTCGCCGCCCTCCGCTTTGGCGGCGTAGCGCGTCTCGCCGACATACGATCGGAAAGAGCCGCCATGGTTCGCCGTTTCCGCACGACGGCTGGCTCTTCGGCGCGCCGCGCTCTCGGCCGAGACGCAGCGAATATGACGTCAGATTGCCGCTGTTCCGATGTTGCCGGCTCGCGCTGAAGCGCCAGGCGACGCTTTCCGAGGAGGCCCAATCCGTCGCCATGAGCAGCCACAGCTTCGTCGATACGCCCAAGATCGCCGGAGCGACATGTTAACGCATTGTTAGTTGAATTCTTAGAATCGCTTAAGACTTCGGTCGCTTCACGAAGCTCTCGTTGGACGCATCATCCGGCGCCGATTATTGAGACGGACGCCAGCTGTGAACACTTGGAGAGACGATCTCTTGGGGAGACGATCTATGGTCATGAAGACGCATATCGTGATTGCGACAATGGCGGCGGCTCTGGCGATCGCCGGAGTTTCCGGTGTTTCGTTCGCGGCGCAAGGCGACCAAGTCGAGCGTCATCACCATATGTCCGCTGAGGACCGGGCCGCCCTCGTCGACGCGCGGATCGCCGCTCTGAAGGCGGGCCTCAAGCTGACGCCCGATCAGGAAAAGAATTGGGCGCCGCTCGAGGCCGCCATTCGCGAAGAAGCCAAACAGCGCGCCGAGCGCTTCGCGGCCTGGCGGGAAGAGCACAAAGACCACGAAGCGCATCACGACCTTCTCGAACGCCTTCAGCAAAGGTCGGAGCGGTTGACTGCGCGAGCCGCCGATCTGCAGAAGCTGATCGGCGCGGCGAAGCCGCTCTACGACAGCCTCGACGAGGGACAGAAGCATCGCTTCGCTGTGCTTCTGAGTGCGTCAGCTGGCGGCCATCGTCAACACTGGCGTCGCGAAGGCTGAGCACACAACGCCGCACGCGAGGGCGACCCTGAAAGGCAAGTCCTTTCATGCGTCGCCCTGGAATTCCGTTCCCCTCAGCGTACAGATTTTCCAGATCAGCCTTGGCGCGCCCTTAAGCGCTGCGGCGGCATACGGTTCAGGCGCCGACGACGGGGACGAGTCCTCAGGCCCACGTCGCGAAAAATGGCGCACCTATAGGTTTGTTTGGCCGTCGTCAGCCGCCGAGTTGGAGTTCCACCAGACCCGACTGCGTCGCGCTCGACGACGTCGCCTGTGTCGATACGGGCTTGTGATGCCCACCCTCATGCCTGCCTTTGGAAGTCTTGGACGTCGCAGCAGGATCGCTATCGGCGGCGCCGGCCGTCGGCGACGCTGCTGGCGCCTTCGTCGAAGGCGAAGCGACGGAAACGGAGCTGATGGAAGCAATGGACATGGCGGCAAATCCTTGCCTGCTGCGGGGAGCGCCGCCGTTATGGCGCTGACCCAACGTGCGGGACGGACATTCGCAGTTGGGGTCGGAACATCCGGCGCATTTGGACATTGACTCCGTAGCTGCTCAAAGTTGACGTGTTATTAATGTGTCATTCGGCTGCGGATTTGGGCGCCGATCGGCGCCGCAAGCCATCGAAGTGATTGGTCCGCATCGGGTCAGAATTCGAAACCGATTTATAGCAAAGACAGAAACGCCTCTCTTGGCGCGTGACACGGACGCAGCCGCCGATCGGCCATTTGCGAGCGCGGCCGAACACGCCGGCTTCTTCGGGAACTTCATCGGCGGCGGCTTCCCAGAGAATTGAGCCTTTGGGCATTCGGCGACGAACTTTTGCAATGGGTCGAGAACCGCCACGGCGCTTTGCAGGAGCGAATGACCGCTCCGACAATTCGAGCGCCCGACGCCCCATTCCGCTTCCGGTCAAATGCCGCCGCTTCGGCGCAACTGGCCGAAGGTTCGACTTGCGTCAATCCCCGACCCCTTCGACGCGGGAGCCCAGCGTCGGGCTTTGACCGCTAGACGGCGCGGCGCGCTAGCGCCAGGCCGATCGCGCAGGAGCCGAGGCGCGACGTCGTCTTGTCGGCGCGGCTGGTCAGCATGATCGGCACGCGCGCGCCGAGCACGATTCCCGCCATCTGCGCGTCGGCGAGATATTCGAGCTGCTTGGCGAGCATGTTGCCGGCTTCGAGGTCGGGCGCGACGAGGATTTCGGCGCGTCCAGAAACCTGCGAAACGATGCCCTTGGAGATCGCCGCCTCCTCGGACACCGCGTTGTCGAACCCCAGCGGGCCGTCGAGAATGCCGCCGGTGATCTGGCCGCGATCGGCCATCTTGCACAAAGCCGCCGCGTCGATGGTCGAGCGGATGTCGGGCGACACCGTCTCCACCGCCGACAGGATCGCCACCCGCGGCGTGATGATGCCCAGCGCGCGAACCATATCGATCGCGTTCTGGATGATGTCGCGCTTGTCGAGCAGGTTGGGATAGATGTTGACCGCCGCGTCGGTGATGAACAGCGGCCGCGGATAATTCGGGGCGTCGATGGCGAAGACATGGGTGATGCGGCGCGAGGTGCGCAGGCCGAGAGCGCCGTCGACGACCGGGCTCATCAGCTCGTCGGTGTGCAAGGCGCCCTTCATCAGCGCCTCGACCTTGCCTTCGCGCGCCATCGCCACGCCCAAGACCGCGGCGGCGTGGCTGTGCGGCGTGTTGACGATCTCGAACCCCGCGAGGTCGACGTTGGCCAGTTCGGCGGCGCGGCGAATCTTCTCCTCCGGGCCGATCAGCACCGCTTCGATCAGCTTCTCGCGCGCCGCCTCGACCGCGCCGACCAGCGAAGCTTCGTCGACCGGATGGACCACCGCGGTGCGCAGCGGCTTGAAGCCGCGGACCAGTTCGAGCAGCTGGCGATAGCGGCGTCCCTGCTCGTGGATTTCTCCGCTGCGGCCGCGCACCCGGCCGCGCGCGATCTTCTCCGACGGCGCGACGACTTCGGCGCCGCCGGCGAGGATCGCTTCGCCGCGCTGGTTGACGGCGCGCAGGTCGAGCGTGACGCGCCGACCTTCGCCCTTCGCCCGCACCGTAACCGCAAGCGTCACCGCGTCGCCCGGCGCCGCAGGGCCCTGGTCGGCGAGCGACAGGCGAACGAGCTGCGAGCCGAGGCCGGGGAACTGTCCGGCGATCACGGAGGCCGCCAGCGCGCCGGCCCAGCCGGCGGCGCCGGCGATCGCCTCGAAACCGTTGGTGGTCACCAGGCCCGACTCGACCGCGGCCGGGTCGAGCTCGCCGGCGGCGCGGGAGAAGCGCTCGAAATCTTCCGGCGTCAGCGTGCGCGCATAGGTATGCTTGTCGCCGATCGCCAGTTCGTCGAATGTGTGGTTTTCGATGCGGGGCATGATCAGTCGGGCTCCAGAGCGGCGAATCCGGCGGCGCCAAGCTTGACGGCTCAGAGCCCCACTGGCGAGGCGCGCCGCCGACCGTCCAATAGCCCCGCCGCCATTTGATCGCTAGTGGCGAGTCAACGGCGCGACGGGCCTGGGCGAACGCGCTAGACTCGGTCGAGTCAGCCCGATGACCGACCGCAACGCCCCGACCGCCGGCCCGCCGCCTCAAGAGGGCGACCCGTCGGAGGTTTTCGCCTTTCTCGCCAGCCCCGACGCCCACGGCGGGGTCGGGCCGGTCAAGCGCATCGACACCCAGGGCGCGGCGGTGTTCCTCGCCGGCGACGACGCCTACAAGGCGCTGCGGGCGATCCGGCTGCCGTTTCTCGATTTTTCGACGCTGGAGAAGCGCCGCGCCGCCTGCGAGGCGGAAATCGCCGCCAATCGCGACAACGCCCCCGGCGTCTATCTCGGCGTGACGCCGATCGTGCGGCGCGGCGGCGCCCTGGCGATCGGCGGCGAGGGCGAAGTCGTCGAATGGACGACGCATATGCGCCGCTTCGACGAGAACGCGACGCTTGACCGCGTCGCCGAACGCGGCGAATTGTCGAGCGACCTGATCCGCCGCCTCGCCGCCGCCATCCGCCGTTCGCACGACCGTGCGCCGCAGGGCGACGGCGAACGCGCGACCCGATCGCTGGCGACCTATCTCGATCAGAACCAGGCCGCCTTCGTGGCGCGGCCGGACCTATTCGCGCCGCAGCGCGCCGCGGCGCTCGACCGCGAGAGCCGCGCCGCGTTCGCCGCGCTCGAACCCCTGCTGATCGCGCGCGGCCACGCCGGCCGGGTGCGGCGCTGCCACGGCGACCTGCACTTGCGCAACATCGCGCTGATCGACGGCGAGCCGGTCCTGTTCGACGCGATCGCGTTCGACCCCGACATCGCCGCCGGCGACGTGCTTTACGATCTCGCCTTCGCGCTGATGGACCTGTGGGAGCGCGACTTGCGCGCGGCGGCCAACCGGTTGCTGGCGAGTTATCTTTCGCTCGGCCAGACGGACGAACTCGACGGGCTCGCCGCCCTGCCCTTCTTCATGAGCCTGCGCGCCGCGATCCGCGCCAAGGTCGAAGCGGCGAACGTCGCTCATTTCGCCGGCGGCGCGCGCCGCGCCGAGCGCGCGCTGGCGCGCGCCTACTTCGTCCTCGCCGAGGCGTTCCTGCGCCCTGCCCCACCGCGCCTCGTCGCAATCGGCGGCCTGTCGGGAACGGGAAAAAGCGCGCTCGCCGCCGCGCTCGCGCCGGAGATCGGACGGGCGCCGGGCGCGCTCGTGCTGCGCAGCGACGTCGAACGCAAGCGCCTGTTCGCCGCCGTCGAGACCGAGCGTCTGCCGATCGCCGCCTACGACCTCGCCGCGACCGAGGCGACCTACGCGCGCCTCATCGACAAGGCGCGCCGCGCGCTCGCCGCGGGCCACGGCGTCATTCTCGACGCGGTCTACGCCAAGTCTCACGAGCGCCGGGCCGCGGCGCGTCTCGCCGCCGAGCTCGCCGTCCCCTTCATCGGTCTGTGGCTCGAGGCGCCGCTCGCGACGCGCCTCGAGCGGATCGGCCGGCGCAGCGGCGACGCCTCCGACGCCGACGCCGCGATCGCCGCGCGCCAGTCAGCCGAAAAGCTCGCCGAGCCCGGCTGGAGCGGGCTCAAGGCGAGCGGCGAGCTCGCGGCGATCGTCACGGCGGCGGGGCGAAAGTTGAAAGGCTCCAATTCTTGGCTGCGTCCAGGCGATCTGGTATAGGCTCGCCCCGAAACGGCGCGCGACCCAACGGGCGCCAAGCTGGAGCGGCCGATGAGCTATTGCGATTTCGCCGTGCTGGAGCGTGCGCCGCTCGAGCGCGACCCTTTCGACTTCGTCGTCGTTCCCGACTTCCTCAAGAGCGAGAATTTCCCCGCCGTTCTATCTGATTATCCTGAGGTCCCCGGGCCGGGGTCGCATCCGCCGGCGGAGCTCAAAATCCACGGCCATTTCCGCGCGCTGATCGACGAGCTGCGCGGCCCGGAGTTCCAGTCGGCGATCGAACGCAAGTTCGACATCGACCTTTCCGGTCGGCCGACCATGTACACCGTACGCGGCTACGTGCGCGAACGCGACGGCGCGATCCACACCGACTCGAAGACCAAGATCATCACCGTCCTGCTCTATATGAACGAGCGGTGGCAGGAGGACGCCGGGCGCCTTCGGCTGCTGCGCGGACCCGACAATCTCGACGACTACGTCGCCGAAGTGCCGCCCTACGGCGGCACGCTGCTGGCGTTCCGGCGCGCCGACAATTCCTGGCACGGCCACAAGCCGATCTCCGGCCAGCGACGCGCCATCCAGCTCAATTGGGTCACCTCGCAGGCGGTGGTCGACGCCGAGCAGAACCGGCACGGCTTCTCGACCCGGCTGAAGCGGCTCAAGAACCTATTCGCTCGAAGTTCGGCGGCGTAAGGCCGTAGATCGCATGGCCGCAGCGGATTGCGGCGCAAAAGAACTCTGGCGCTGTGCGAAGCGGCGGCGCGGAGCGGAGGACAAGGGGACAGACGATGTACAACAAAAGTTTCGCGATTGGCTTGGCGGCCATGGCGCTCGCCGGCATGTTCGGCCTGGCGGCGACCGCGGCCAACGCCCAGAGCGTGATGAAGGAATGCGGCGCCGACTGGAAGGCGGCCAAGGCCGCCGGCACCACCAACGGCCAGACCTGGAACGACTTCCTCAAGACCTGCGAAGCGCAGAAGAAGGCCGCCGCTCCGGCTGCGGCCGCCACGCCCGCGCCGGCCGCCGCTCCCGCCGCCGCGCCCGCCGCCGCGCCCGCGCCGACGATGACGCCGGCCGCCGCCGCAACGCCCATGGCGACGCCGAAGCCGAAGAAGACGCCGGCCGCCGCTCCCGCTGCGGCGCCCGCCGCCACCGGCGCCGGTCAGTTCGCGGCCGAGGCCGAGGCGACGGCGCATTGCCCGAGCGACACCGTCGTCTGGCTCAACACCAAGTCGCACAAGTACCACTACGCCGGCCACAAGAGCTACGGCACGACCAAGCAGGGCGCGTATATGTGCGAAGCCGACGCCAAGGCGGCCGGCAACGCCGCCGCTAAGGGCGAGCAGCCGAAGTGATCCGTCGCTAGCGGCCGCTCATCGGCCGCCAAGATCGGCGCCGCTTCGCCCCAGGGCGGAGCGGCGCTTTCGTTTTCGGAGGCGCCCATGCCGCAGGATTGCTGCCACCCGATCGCCGCGCACCAGAAGCTGCGCATCCCCGACACTTACGTTTCGAGCCTGATGCTCGACCGCGCGCTCGACGCGATTGCGCGTCGCGTCGGCGTCGTCGACCGCGAGCACGACATTCCCTATCTCGCCGGCTACAGCCTCGACGGCAAACGCATCTACATCGACCGCCATCTGCCGCCGACCTTCCGCTATCGCAGCCGCGACGTCGCGGTCGACCGCTATCTGCTGCTGCACGAGGAGGTCGAGAAGGCGCTGATCGACCATCTCGACCTCCATTACCAGCACGCGCACCAGATCGCGACGCGCGCCGAGGAGGCGGCGGTGCGCGCCGACGGCGTCTCGTGGCGCGCTTACGACCGCTTCATGCAGGCTTACGTCAAGACGATGGGCGACGAGCGGCTGACCAAGTTGCCCGACGATCTCGATCTCAAGCCCTATCGCGACGAGCACGACACCGATCTCTTGCGCCGCATGGACGCCGCCGCGGCCGACCCGCGCCATCCGGCGCATGACGACAAACCGCTGCGCCGCCGCCTCGACCGCGCGCTGACGACGCGCGCGGCGAAGGCGGAAGCGGCGCAGGCGAGCGCCGGCGGCTGATCGGCGACGCGTCGCCTGGTCAGTCGCGCCGCCGGCAGACGTAGGCGTGCGTCACGTAGGGAAATGTGACCGTGGCGCGGCCGGCGAGCGACGGCGTCGCCGCGATCAGCGCCCGCACCGCGTCGGCCACGCGCGCCTGTTCGTCGGCCGGCAGCGCGGCGATGAAGCTGACCGACATCGCGCGTTCGACGATGACGCGCTCGGGCGAGCCGACGTGCTCGTAGACGAAGCGCCGCTCGCTGAGCGGCGTGAAGCCCGGCGCGGGAAACAGCGCACGCCATCGCCCGCTTTCATGGCGCGGCGCGTCGCCCTGATGGCGATCGAAGATCTTGGTCAGCGCCGCGACCCAGGCGACGCGCGCGTCGCGCACATTCCACACCAGGCCGAGCGCGCCGCCGGATTTGAGCGCGCGCCGCATTTCGGCGAGCGCGGCGGGCGTGGCGAACCAATGGAACGACTGGGCGCAGACGATCGCGTCGACCGACGCGTCGGCGAGCGGCAGCCGCTCGGCTTCTCCGGCGAGCGCCTCGACGTCGGGATGGGCGGCGACGAGTTGAGCGCGCATCGCCTCGACCGGCTCGACGGCGACGACCCGCGCGCCGGTCGCGCTGAGCAGCGGCGTGAACTTGCCGGTGCCGGCGCCGAGATCGACGACGACGCGGCCTGGCGCGAGGCCGAGCTCGTCATTGAGCCAACCGGCGAGTGCGGCGGGATAGTCGGGCCGACTCTTCTGATAGACGCCGGCGGCCGCCTGGAAACCATCCGCCGCGGCGTGATGGACAGAGGGGCGATCACTCATGTCGGCCTCCGCTAGCGCGATGGGCATGCGCCGCCAAGAACCCCGCGCGGCGGGCCGAGTCAAGCGCGCGCGTCAAGCGACAGTGGGGCAGTTTGAACGACCGTTTGCGCCCAAGCACGAACCCGCTCGCGCGGACGCAACGTGATTACGTCCGCTTCGTCGGGAGCTTCGCCGCCTTCGTTGGGCGGACCGCCGGATATGGCGACCGCCGAGGATGTTGAAAAAGGCCTTGTCCTTCACCCCCAATTGAAGGGCCGATTGACACTCTACACGCGCGGAACCCATGGGAAGGCCGAACGCTTCATTCAAACCGCGTTCGGAGAATGGGCCCACGCCAAGGCTTACGACACTTCAGACCAGCGCGCCCAGATCAGCCGATCTGGCTCCGCCGCTACAATTGGCGCAGGCCCCACCCCAGCCTAAAGTTCGAACCGCGCGTCCGCCGACTCGGCCGCGCCGAGAACAACCTGTTGAGGCTCAACATCTAGATTACGATTCAGTGACCGAGCGCTGTTGGCAAAGACATTCCTTGTTCACACCCGCTCATCGGAACGCCATCCTAGAAGCCGCGCCACGTGGGCGCCGATGTTTCGACGGGACGGTGACGTGACGTCGCTCGCGTCGCGAGATATCACGCCTCGTGAGATCGCCGGGGCGATCGCTTCGTCGAATAGCGCCTTCAGACGCTCGGCGCCGCTTGACCCGAACTGCTCTGCGAGGCCGATGGCGCGCTGCAGCGTCCGTTGAATGTCAGCGATGAACCGATTCGCCTCGACTCGAGACAGGGCTCCAAGCGTCGAAGCTCCGAGCGCAGGGTCGGCGACATGAATGCGCAGAAGTCGCCAGAGATCGGCCAACATGGCCCGCTCGACGGAGTTGGCCATTCCATCTGCGCCCGACCGCTTCGATCCCTCAACCAGGATATCGACGAACAGCCGCCGATCCTCAACAAGGGCGGTCACCTGACGAGTGACCTGCGCCTCCAACGGGTCTTCGCGCGCGGTTTGAAGCGCGTTAGAAAGCGATCGCATCGGCTGAGACAGGGAGAGCGGGAAGCGCGAGTATCGATAATCAGCCTTAGTCCCTGGCATCTGTCTGTAGGCGATCAATCGTGTGGACAACTCTGGATCTGATGCGAACTTGTCCGCCGCGGCTTCGAAGACGTCGAGCGGCATCGACGGCAACCCCATGCGGCGATCCAGGGCGCAAACGCGCCAGCCGCCAGCCGCAAGAATGCGCGCGACGAGGTCGGCGCAGTTTAGGAAACGACGATCCCAAACGAGATCGCCGCGGCGGTACTCGTCCTCGATGTTCACAATCTCGCCGAGCATCGCCGTCGATCGAAAGGGCGCGACTCCCGTAACCCTCAGTGCGAGCACCTCGCGCCCATAGGTCATGCCGTACGTGCTCGTGTGCTCCTGCGATGGAGACGGCGGATTGGTGCCGTAAAGGTAGTCCGCCAAGCTTATATGCTGAAGGATCTTTGGGTCCTTGTCGGCGTGAGCGATGTGGTTGGCGCTGTACGTTGCCGGTCCGATGCGGATGGCTATGTGGCCAAATGGGTTCTCGACAACGACGCGCTGCGGCGTACGCGCCGTGGCGTAAGACAGCAATAGCTCAAGGTCTGCCGGCACGTCGCGATCGATCTGCTCAAGAATAACATCGACGTCCATCGCGGAGGCGCCATTTTCGCGGCCGAAATTGATCGGCGCGTTCTCAACTGCGGCCCGCTTTTCGAGCGCAAAATCAACGATACGATTCAGCGCCATGTTACGGCGACAATCGGTCTGAGCGTCCCGCATTCTGGCAAGCGCAGGGCCATCCCGGATGAGCGCGCAAACATCTTGTCCTAGGGACGCCGGGCTACGCGACACCTTCGCCAACCCACAACGCGCGAACATTTCGGCGTTCTCACGCTCATGCCCACTAATCACGCCCAGAACGATTGTCGGGGTCCCCACGGCGAATGCTTCCGACGGCGTTAGTCCGCCCGGTTTCGTGACCAGTAGGTCCGAAGCGCCGATGAGTTTGACCAAGTCTTCGTGGGGAACGAGCCCGAGAGGCGTGAGCGACACGGTCGAAGGCAGATTGGCAGCCTGCACTGCCAGTTGCGCCCGCCGCGCGGCGTTCGTTCCGCAGACCGCGACGATCTGAATCGGTTTCGGCGCGCACGCGGCCAAACTTTCGATCATCGCGCGATGGTTTCCGACGCCATTGCGCCCAGTGACAATCAGGATAGTGAGGACATCTTCCGCGAGCCCAAGTTTCGTCAACTCGTGACGTAAGGCGCCTCGATCGATGTCGGGAACGTCGACCGGCATGCCCGTTACAACGACTTTGTCTTTGGCAGCCCCCGCCTCGATCCATCTGCGCGCGATGTCCCGATGAGCGACAAAAGTGCGGTCGATGCGGTTCGAAATGCGCGGAAAATAGCTCTCAAAGTAGTCCGTATGTATCCATCCGATGGCCTCTTGCCTGAACAATCCTCGCTCGCGTAACCCGCCAAGGAGTTGCGCCGCGCCGTAATAGGTCGAGATTATCGTATCCGGCGCTTCAGCCTCGAGAAATTCAACGACAGGTTCGACCGGGCAATCGCATGGAAGACTTGAAATTGAAGACGCCCGCGCCCCCTTGCGGCTGAACGACGCGAATAGCGCGTCAAAACTCCGAGGCAGGTTCTCCGCGATGAACCAATAGAGACGTTCGTCGAGGGCGCGCCATGACGGATTCATGAAATCGCGGATGTCCTTGAGAACGACGGTCGACGTCGGATCTTTCTGCAGTATGCGCCTCTCGACGGCGTGCGCCGCGCTGATGTGGCCGTTGCCGACAGAGGAGTAGAAGATAAGTATCTTCATGGGATACGCCGCGTTGTTAAGATTTCCGAGGCTCCGTGTTCTGGAACGCTCGCGCCATGAGTCGGACGCTTATGCGCGGTGGAATCGCGTTCTTGCCGTTGCCGACTTTCGTTTCGATTCGTTTATGTCCGAGGAGCGACGCCATTCGCACTTATCGTCTTCATGTTCTTTCGTCCCCGACGGCGCGGAACTCCGGCGAACGGCGTCGGAGCGGCAATTTGTCGGAGGGGCGGTTCACGACAGCTTCGCCAAAGCCTCTCTGATCTTCCGAGTCGTGCGCTCGTAAGCCGCCTTCGCAGCGGCTAGGCCGCTCTTCACGGCCTCCCATGATTGATCATCCGCATCCGTGACCGCGCCGATTCGGCTTTGGAGTTTCTCTGTTTCGTCTAACAAGCGCTTGACCGCTGCATCGAATTCGCCGCGTGTCTTGTCCACGACTTCAGCGGCCTGGTCGCGCAGGTCTTCGACGGACGCCTCCCACGCCTGCCGCTGAGCTTGCGCTCGCGCCCCGACGACGCGACGCCAAACGTCCGCCCCCTCCGTGATGACTGACAAGAAGGACTGCAAGGCGGCTTCGACTTCTACCCATTCAGCGTCAAATGCGTCCCCGATCTCCTCGGCGCCGTGCTGCGCCGTTTCAGCCTCGGTCCGCAGTCGGCCATGCAGCTTACGCAGCTTATCGCGCGATCTCCGAAGACGCTCCAGCGTGCGTTCGCCGTTCTCGCGCGCGCTGTCCTTCAGGTTGTCGACGGCTTTGTCAGCCTCGAACAGGACTTCGTCCAACTCATCGAGACGTTGTTTCGTCCAGGCGACCGCCGCGCGCGTGTGAAACCGGTCGGTCATGGTGATTGCCCTCATTCAGTCTGATCCTGCGAGCGATCGAACGCCGCGGGGTGACGCCGCTATTGCTTTCGCGTTAGTGGGAGACTTGGGCACGGAGGAAGTCGCTGCGACAGAGGCTCCGGATCATTTCCTCGATCTGCCGGGCGCCACTGGCATGGATTCCTCTCCAGTCCATGCTACGCATGACGAGACCACGCAAGAACTTGAAGCTGACGATGGCGGTCACGATCGTGCTGATGCGCAAGCGCAGAGCTACGTCTCTCGCGGGCCAATTCGCGAAAATTTCGCCGGCCGATTGAATGAGTCGATCCATCAGAGGCGATATCGCTTGATCGTGAATCAAAGCGAAGGCCTCGTCGTTTTCGAAAGCACAGCGCGCCAAAAAGGACGTCCATGCCCGCGGCTCGGCGTCCTCGACAACAAGGTGGAAGAGACGGACAAGCGCCTCTTCGAAGCAGCCGGATTTGTCGCCCAGTTGGCGCGCCTCCAATAACTGCGCGACCTCTTCGAAACGAATGCGGGCGTAATCGGCAATTGCCTGGGCGGCGGCAAGATATAGCTCTTTCTTTCCGCCAAAGTGATAGGGAATGGCCGACAGGTTGGTTCCCGCCGCCTTCGCCAGAAGACGGGTGCTTGCCGCCTCGTAGCCTACCGAGCCAATGACTTCGATCGCAGCTTCGATGAGTTGCGTGCGCGTTTTCGCGCTTCGCGCCTCATGTCCGCCTATACCGGTTGCTTCCGACATCGCCAGTTTCGCCTCCGTCGCAAGATATAGTTCGTTCGAACGAACTTGTCAAGTCCAGCATGGCGTCGCCAGCATGGCGTCGCGGCGTTTGCATTCCTTCGGAGGCCCCTCGGAAGCGGAACGCTTGCGGCCAGATCAACAAAGCGCGGCGTCGCCGAGTTCCCCGTCAGAGAGAGCGCTCCGCATTGAGCGCTCGAGGAAAGTCGTGTCGAGGCCCCGTGAGCCCGGCAAGCTCAGAGTTGGCTCAGTCTTGCGCCAACCGGGTCGCGTCAAAGCCAAAGGCGCTTGGCGCAGCGGAAGGCGCGAGCGTCGCCTCGGGCGTTTCCGAGATCCAACAAAAGATTTGGTCATAGACTTGGCGTTTGACCAAGTCGAAGTGTCGCGTCTCCCAAGTGATACGTTGCTGATCGGCAGGGAAATTCAGGTTTCGGGAGGAGCTTTCGTGGCGGCCGAGCGCACTGTCGACGGGAACGAGGCCATCGCCGACAAGACGCCCTGCAAGGGCCCCGGGTGAGCGCGAGACCGTCGCCGCCATGGCGTAGCACGCGACGTCATCGGGCAGAGGGACGGCCGCGCGCCTGTCTGGACCGCGCGCAAATCGATCTTTGCCCTGCCAGTCTTCGTCCAAAAGGTTCCCGTATCGCAGGTCGGTGATCCCTGCGCTGCGGAACTTCCCCAACCGGGCGAGGCCACTTGCGTAAGGCGCCTCCCCCATTGTGGCCTCAATCCAATTGCCGATGCGCTCGAGCGGCGCGCCGTGATGCGGCGTGCCAAGAAAGACAAGCTTTCTCAATTTCTTCCGCCAGACGTGTCCCGCCTCTTCGCCCGAGCGGCAGGCGCTGCGCGCGACGAGTCCGCCCATGCTGTAGCCGATTATGGCGAAGTCCTCGATGTCGACAGGCCATTCGCTGACGAGCGCCTCTAGCGCGCCAGCCAAGGCCTTGCCGTTGGTGGAAATATGCAAACCTGAATTGTAGGAGACGTAGACCGGCGTGTAGCCCAGGTCGCCAGCTAGCGCGGCGCCATGGTCGTGGTTCTGGCTCGACCATTGGAGATCGCTCATACAAAGTCCGTGCACGAGCACGACGAGCTTGCCCGTCGCGTCGGGGAACGCCAGCGCGAGTGCGCGCCTTTCGAGCTTCAACGCCCTCCCGTTTCGTCGCAACTGCATCGTCAGAGCGAGCGGATCGCCCGTTGCGGCGAGATCATGGCCGACGACGCCATTGAGGAAGGCGAGCGCCACGCTTCGACCGCGCGAAGCCAGCTGATCGTCAGAGTCGACCTCGAGCGACGCCATGGCAGCGGCCAGCTTGGCGCCGTTGGTTCGGAATGGGCTGCAGGCGCGGCGAAAGCCCTTCGACCTCTGCGCGAGACGGCCGAAGACGCTCGCCACCTCAGCGGTGAACCGCCGCAGCTTCGCGACAGGGGCCGTGACCGAGGCGATGGCCTGACGCCCGAGTCCGCGGAGGTCCGGAAGCCGACCCGAAGCCGCATTCGTCGTCATGAAGCACCCTCGCACCACCGGCCGGGTCACACGGTTACGTTGATTGCAGCCGAGAACCGCCGATTGCGCCATTTCGCTCGCCGCGCTTCGCGCGTCGGCGGCGCCTGCCGCCGTTATTGACTTCCTGTTGGCTTAAAAATAGTTCGTTCGAATGACCTTTGCAAGACTTGACGGAGCGACGGAGTTTTTGCCCCTGTCCAGCTGGATCTCACATTCCCAGCGCGATCAATCAGCTCGTAAGACGGCATCGAGGACAGCGCCCGACGCCAACTGACGAGCGACGCCCGCTCCGACAGGCAGTTTCGGGTTCGTGAGCCGCCACGACGTTATGCGCGCGCGAATATCCGCTGCAGCATTTCGATTACCCGAAGCGACCATTCCGCTCCCGGCCAGCTCCGGAAATTCAAACTGGCCTACTCGCCGTCAAGCGCCGCGGCGCGGCAATCGGACGTCCTTTTCGCCCGCTCCGACCCTCAGCGCGGTCGTCTCCTTGATCCGCTTGACCGGAATGGTGGTGCGGGTGTTGGCGACGCCGTCGATGCGAGCGAGCGTCTCGGCGAGGAAGCGATGGAACTCGTCGAGGTCGGCGACGGCGATCTTGAGCAGATAATCGTAAGCGCCGGTGACGAAGGCGCATTCGAGCACCTCGGGTCGGGCGAGGATCGCCGTCTCGAAGCGCGAGGAAAAGGCCTCCGACTGCTTCTCCAGCCGCACCTCGACATAGGCGACGAATCCGGCGCCGACCGCCTTGCCGTCGAGGAGCGCGACGATGCCGCGGATGATTCCGGCCGCTTCGAGCGCGCGGACGCGCCTGAGACACGGCGAGGGCGAGAGGCCGACGCGCGTCGCCAGCTCCTGGTTGGCGACGGCGGCGTTCTGCTGAAGCTCGCACAGGATCTTGCGGTCGATTTCGTCCATGCGCAATCCAATGCCAGGAATGCAGGAAAATGCAACGCCTGATGGCGTCGCAGCGCCGGCGCGCGGCGCACAACGCGCGCCGATTTCGCCGCGCCGGCGTTAGCTTGGCCGACGCGACGTCGGCCTCCGCCGCCGCGCGCCGGAGGCCCAGCCCATGACGCGACGCGCCTATCACGTTCTCATCGACGTCCTGCGCGACGAGGGCGTCACCCATGTCTTCGGCAATCCCGGCTCGACCGAGATGCCGCTGATGGACGCGCTGGTCGACGCGCCCGACGTCGCCTATGTGCTCGGCCTGCAGGAGGCGACGGCGGTGGCGATGGCCGACGGCTGGGCGCTCGCCTCGGGCAAGGTCGGCTTCGTCAATCTCCACGCGATGGGCGGGCTCGGCAACGCGATGGGCGCGCTGGTCGCCAGCAAGGCGAGCGAGACGCCGCTGGTCGTCACCGCCGGCCAGCAGGACACGCGGCACCTGTCGAGCGAACCGTGGCTCGCCGGCGATCTCGTCGCGCTCGCTTCGCCGGCGATGAAATGGGCTGGCGAAGCGCGGCGCGGGGCCGACGTCGGCAAGCTCGTCCGCCGCGCCTTCGCCATCGCCCGCACGCCGCCGTGCGGGCCGGTGTTCCTGTCGTTGCCGATGGACGTGCTCGGCGAGGAAGCGAACGAGCCGGCGCCGCCGCGCTCCGCGCCGGCGCGGCTTGGCCCCTCGCCCGACGCGGCGGCGCTTGCCGAGGCGCTGGCGCCTTACGGTCCGGACGACGTCGTCGTCGTGCTCGGCGACGACCTCGCGCCCTCGGCCGCCGGCGCGCTGGTCGAATTCGCCGAAGCGGGCGGCTACGCAGTGTGGGGCACGCAGCTCACTTCGCGCGTCGCCTTCCCTGCCGCGCATCCGTGCTGGGCGGGCGTGCTGAAGCCGGACTTCGCCGAGATGCGCGCGCGGCTCGCCGGCTTGAAGGTGCTGGTCCTGGTCGGCGGCCGCGCCTTCATCGCCTATCCCTATCGCGACGTCGAGCCGATCCCCGACGGCGTCAAGATCTTCCACGTCGCCGAGACGCCGGAGGCGTTCGGGCGCGAGCACGCCGCCGACCTCGCCTTGCTCGGCGAGGTCCCGGCGACGCTCGCCGTCGCCGCCGCCGCCCTGCGCGGCAAGGTCGACGCGACCGCCGTCGCGGCGCGCATCGGCGGGCGGGCGAAGCTCAAAGCTGATCACGCCGCGGCGACGCGCGCCGCGATCCTCGCCGCGTCAAAGGCCGGCGCATTGTCCTCGGACGCCGCGGTGCTGGCCGTGTTCGACGCCCTGCCCAACGACGCGCTGATCGCCAACGATTCGGCGGCGACTTTCGGCGCGGTGCAGGAACTGATGGCGACGCAGCCTGGGCGTTACTTCTTCGCCCGCGGCGGCGTGCTCGGCTGCAACATGCCGGCGGCGGTCGGCGCGGCGTTGCAGCACGCCGGTCCGGTGGTCTCGCTGGTTGGCGACGGCGGCGCGATGTACTCCCCGCAGGCATTATGGAGCGCCGCGCACCAGCGGGCGCGCGTGGTGTTCTTCGTCTTCAACAACCGCCGCTACGGCGTGCTGCAGAACGTCGCGCGCCAGCTCGGCTGCGCCAACGCGCTCGCCGGCCGCTTCGTC
>Ga0181529_10000684_pt1 | contig 48182 bp, 41 predicted proteins | sample PEATcosm2014_Bin_36_FD_119763 | JGI IMG/M metagenome (GOLD analysis project Ga0181529, IMG submission 119763) | Peatland microbial communities from MTU Mesocosm Facility, Houghton, MI, USA - PEATcosm2014_Bin10_30_metaG | ecosystem: Environmental > Terrestrial > Soil > Wetlands > Peat | place...
CTGGCCGCTTTGGATTTGCAAACACCACGCCGCCGCGTGTTGCACGACCATTTCACGCATCGTTTTCTTGACCAGCCGGCGGAGCAGCTCGGCGGCGTCCGTGAAACCATCGGCAACTACCTGCAATACTTCCTGACGCCCGACGTGGCGGAGATTTTCTGCGTGGAAAAAAGCACATTTGATTTTTCGGCGATTGATAACGGCAAAATCATCCTCGTGACCATGCCGCAGAAATTTCAAACCGAGCGGCGGTATGTGAACACGTTTTTGAAATTGCTTTATTACAATCACGCGCTGCGCCGTTTCGACCAGGCCAAAACCCAACGCGGCAAAAATAATTTGCTCATCCTGTGGGCTGACGAGGCACAGCGGTTTATGACCGCGAGCGAGGACGGCACGAGCGACTACAATTGCGTGGACGTGATCCGCGAGGCGGGCGCAACCATCGTCGCCGCCGCGCAGTCCACCACGTCACTTGTGCCACCGCTCGGCAGCGACAAAGCGAAAGTGCTCACGTTGAATTTACGCAACCGAATGATTTTCCGTTCCGCCGATGAAGCCGACGCGGTTCAGGCGGCGGATTTTCTCGGCAAAAAGCGTGTCATCAAACGGTCCTGGGGTTCAAGCGCCGGGAGGCGCAATGTGAATTATTCCGAGACCGAGGAACATAAAATCAAGTCGCACATCCTTCGCAATCTCCGCGACCATGAATGCGTTCTCGTTCATTGCGAAAAAGGATTTCGCCGGACAACCCTACCGCCGCTTGAAGCAAATGGACAAATTTCAAAATGGTTTTCGTGGTGGAAACATTTGCTTTAGACATGGGTAGCATTTAAGGTCTTTTGCCAACATATACTGACCCTGTCCCTTTGCAACTGGGACAAACCATGACTCCCTTTCTCCCGCAATGAGTGCATGAAAGTTTTTCCGGCAATTTGTTGCCGCAATATCCGCACGTTGACACTTTACGACCGCCGCATCTCGGACAAGTTTGCCATGCCATAAATATCCTTTCTAAAAATGAACTTCAATGCTTATAGCATTTCCCAGCTTCTTTGCGCTTTTTCGACCCGCAGTTCGGGCAACGCTGATCGCCACACATATAACAATAGAGGGTCCCACATTCACATTCGTAAATGTTCATTACGTTCGATCCCAAAAATCCTCCCTTTGGCATTTTGCCGCAATTAGGACAGTGATTGAATTTTGTCATAAACAATTTTTTTTAGCATCATGGTTAAAACGGCAACTTCAAAAACTTTAAGAAATCATTCCGCCGATGCCAAGAAATTCATTTGTCGGCTGCTAAAGTGGTCGGCGCATAAACGGTGCTATTATCCAAAACCAGACGATTGGCAGCCGGGCCGGACGATTTAACTTCAGCGAGTGCGATTAGATTTCCAGAAATCCATATTGGCAATCCAGTTTTTAGCGGGACAACATTTTGAATGATTGGATTATTTAGACGCGCGACCACGCCATAACTTTGTTTGCCTGTGCCACCAGATGCAAATGTAATTGTGTTGTTCTTTACGTCAACGCCCACGATTTTGCCATAATACCGATAGTCATGATTTTGGTAATTATTCCTGAATTCCCAATCAATGAAACGAGGTTGTTTCTTGGCAGTAAGTTTTTGAAAAGGCCACGCAATAACTTTGATACCCTCGACGATTATATCTGTCGCAGCCCAAACTGGAAGCGCGACTGGATTTTGTTTGGCAACTTCCCCTAAATTTACTGTGTCGCTCGGTGCAGGTTTGCCCGGCGTATTCCAGCAATCCTTAATAATTCCTTCTGGACTCAATAGCGAGATGGCTTCCAATTCTGCGGCTGCTTCTCTGGCCTTTTCTTCAGCAGCAAGCCGCACTGCTTCTATCTGTTGTTGCCTCCATGCGGCGGCTCTTTGGGTGATTTCAGCGAGTAAGGCTGGCGCGCTTGTGTCAGTGGGGTCTGCTTCGATGGCCATTGCAACCGAATTGCTCGCTTGCTCGAATTGATTCGCATCAAGCGTCTCACGCGCCTGTTTCATGGCTTGAACATAACGCTCGCTGATTAGTTTCGCCGACACTTCCGACGTTGTGCTTTCTACCGCCCGAATCGGAAGGTTTGTAGATAGGTAATCTTGAAGTCGCAACTCGACCATCGTTTCCTCTGTGGTTATATGGCCAAGCGTAAGGGGCGTTTTGCCAATTTCCCTTCCACTGCGAATCACAATTGCGCCGCTTGGCGTGCTCGATAATTGCACAGTCCCATAGCGGAAAACAAAATTGTGTTTCGCTGCTTCTTTGGGGGCAACATCAACTTCTGCCAACAAATCATTTTCGCCATCGGTGGCCGTCAATTTGTATTTTCCGGGCTGGAGTTCGCGGAGAGTTATTGGAGTTTTTCCAATTTCAACTCCGTTGGTCGAGACATTCATACCTGCCGGGTCACTGGTGACTGCAATTGAACCGTATTTGAATTCAACATTACCAGTGGCACTTTTACCACGATTCACTGTGAGGTGTTCGTCGAGTTCCCAGCCTTTTCTGCGGGTTATTAACTGGTAATCACCCGCTGGCACATCATCAATGTGCATTGGCAATTTGCCTTGCCAGTGTCGCTCGTTTCCTGACAACTCAAATTCTGCATCCGGCGGGACGGAAGCCAAATCCACGTTCCCCAAATTGAGTTCGATGTTTGTCTCAGTTAATTGCTCTCGCTGAATTTTAATGGGATAGCTTTCTTCATATTCACCGCGTCGGATTAACAACGTATAATCACCCACCGGAAGTTTATCCATTTTAAGCGGATCGTCGCCTTGCTGAATTATCCTGTTCTCTTGTTGCAGGATGATTTTGGCTGGCGAAGGTTTTACCGCGACAGACAATGAACCTTTGCTGGTTTCGAGCGGCAGCAAACCGAGGTTGTTCTTCCCGTAGAAAGTCCAAACCATTTTTGAAAACGGCTCGCCTCCAGAAAATGAGGCTTCCACAAGATGATGTCCCAATCCGATCTTGTCGCCTGCCGAAAAAGGTTTGCCGTCAACCATCACGTTGAGTCCCCTGTTCGACGGGAAAACTTTGCCGTCAAGCGAAAGCTCAAATGAAAGCGATGTCCTTGATAACAGCCAAAGGTGCAAAACCATGAGTCCGCAAATCACTGCGAACGATAGGCTCGCAGCAAAAGCCATTTGCCGTTTTCTTTTTTGCCAAAGCAGCCGTCGCCGGTTTTTTTCCTCCCATGCTTCAAAAGTTTTGCGAATTATGTTTTCATCTATTGGAGGAACGCCAAGTGGTGAGAGTTTCTGAAAGCTGACAAACAGTTCTGTCAATGCTTGGATTTCGTTGTTTGGCGAATTACTTAATTCGCGCAACACACCTGAATTTGAGGGGTCGAGAAAATCTTCTTTTCGCAGAATTAGGCACTCGTCGCCGCCATTATATTTGCGCCACACGTCAGGGTGGACAATCAGCACTTTGATTGAAAACCAAATCAACCAAGCTGAAAAATTGTCAAGTTGCGGAGCAAAATGAGATTCTGTTCTGGCGGGATGCTGATAATTCCGCTGGCCGAGTTCTCCGCTCCTGCGACCGCGCAAAGCAGGAACAAACATTCCATCATAATCAATCAGCCGAAATTCGCCGCCAACCACCAAAATGTTTCCGTGCTGTAAATCGCCGTGAGCAATGCCTGCGGCTTGAAGGGCGGCAATCATTTTTATCCACTTGTCCGCCAACGCACGCAAGGCAGTTGGATTATTCAAGTTCCTTTCGATGAACACTCCCAACGAATCCCCTTGAATCCACTCCATTTTCAAAAGCGGATATGTTCGACCTTGAACTTTAATGCCAGCGGGCAAGTATGTGAAAGGAACAATATGTGACAACCGCGCGCCCGCCAGATGCTTGCTAATGGCGTCGTAATGCTGGTGTTGGTCTGGAACTTCCGAAGTGAAACATTTCACAGCCCAAGATCGAGACGGAACTTTAATTCTAAAGACGACCGCAAATGCGCCCGAACAAGGTTTTGGCAATCCAAGATTATTGACTTCCACTTGCCCCCTTTTCAATTCGGCATCGGCGAATGCAGCCAGCGGGTTTTGAACCGCTTCGCTGTAATCTTGATGCGCTGGCCAAGACATAATTTTAATCTGGCTTACAACCCTTTTTGCCTCCACCAAGGAGGCTGTTTTGTGGTTGGTGGTTTCTGATTCTGAATGAATGGTGTCGGCGGCGGCTTTGGCAACATCGGCTGATTTTGACTCGATGGCTGAAATGGCAGCGGCTTCAGGGGAAAATACTTAATGTAATAAAGACCTGTGCCGGGAATTCCGGCGGAGATGTATTTTTGGCCGCTCGGTGAAATCCCATATCGCAAACCGGGAATTCCCCAACTGCATCCGATACCCCTTTTTGTAAGAGTCCACCGAAATGGCCCACGGCCAAAAGTTTTGCGAAATCTCCAGCCCATATTTATGAATGAATAATACTGCGTAAATAATTTTGAAATCGCAATGAGGCAAAACGCCGCCCTTCTTTTTCGTGTTTCGCAGATTGCCAGCGCAAGGCAAAAACCTGTTTTTGAGCGGTTCTCAATTTGTCCGACAATTCTTTCATCGCGGGCGCCGCCTGATTTCTGGCATCTACGACCTTTTGGTCGAGCATCACAATGTCCTTATCCTGTTTTTGCCGAATGTCGGATTTTTTTTGAGCGTCGTTGGCTCGCAATTGTTGCTCCTCTTGATTCAATGCCAGCCGCACATCTGCGAAATACTGCCGAACGCTGGCGACTTGACTGTCAAATTGTGTTTGTAATCTCTGTTTGTCAGACTGAAGTGTTTGACGCTCTTGCCGATATTTATTTTCGATATTCAATTTGTCTTGTGCCGAAAGTATGGGGGCGGACTGGCGTGCCTGATATTCAAGACCCTGACGCCATTGTGAAAGAGCGGCCTGTCTTGTTGGTCCAATACCATGCACATTTCTAACTCTCCAATCAATATCCGCTGCCGTATTGAAACCGTTGCTTATCAACCGAGACTTGTATGCTGCACCAATGCCAGGAATCCAACTTCCAGCTACCGCATGATTGCGGAGAAAACTTTGAATGTGATATTCCTGCAATGTGTTTAATGCCCTGCTTTTCTCGTCAATCTCTTTCTGATTAAGCCCGTTAATTTTCCGGTCGAAATCTAAAATTTGATTTCCTAAAGTGCCTTGAAACGAATTCAACTTGTTTGTTTCGGACGTTCCCGCTTCCCGGCGACGTTGACTGACATTTTGTAATTGAGAATTTATTTCCGCTTGTGCCTTGTTCATCTCCAATTGAAAATTAGCAATTAGGCGATTTCGTTGCTCCTCAAGCCCGCGTTGAATTACATCCAACTTTTCTTGAAGCGTTAGTTTCTCTGCCGAAATCGAATCCATCAAAGTTTGATGTTCTCGAACTTGACGGACAAAGCCTTTAGAGTCTTTCTTAAACTTCTCAAAATCAGCCAAGCTGGGATCGCTTTTGTAGCGGATGAAACAGAACAGGAGATTCAAACCAAAAACGCACGATGAAATGATAAAAAGTTCAGATGCGGATATTTCGACAAGAAGCCTGGTGAGAATGACAAGCGCCATTGAGCCTAAAATCATGACGCGAATTTCTTTGGTTTGACCTTGAAAGGCCACCGGCTCGACCGGCTTTTCATCCATCAATGAATCTACAATCCAACTTGGATCGGGAACGACCGATTCCGTCGTTTCCGTTCGGTTGACTTCTATCGGTTGTTCCTCCCTTTGCGGCAAGTTGTCAATGTGATCATTCCACCAATTTGAACCCGACCGTGGCGGGTTAATTCGAGTCGGTGCTATATCCGTTATCGTCGTTAAGTTTCCGTCCAGAGACGGAACATCTTGAGGCGACAAACTGAACAAGCTTGTAAAAAGTTCTATCAAGAAGCGGAGTTGCGTATTCGGAGACGAGTTTAAGTCGCGCAAAATTGCCGAATTTTCAGGATGCAAAAAATCTTCTTTGCGAAAAATGAGGCATTCATCCCCGCCTCGGTGCTCGCTCCATAATTCTGGATGCACTGCCAATGCCACAAGCGACACATAAATTACCCATGCAGAAAAATTGTCGAGATATGGCCCGTAGTCCCAGCCTGTCCTCGTCGGCAGTTGATAATTCCGATGCCCACATTCGTTGCTCTGTTTTCCTTCCAGACCCGGAACAAACATACCGTCATAATCAATCAAGCGAAGTTGATCGCCGACGACAACCACATTCCCGTGCTGCAAATCACCATGCGCGATGTTCGCTGACTTCAAATCTGCCATCATGCTTGCCCACACCTTTGCGAGTGAAAGCAAAGTGTCTGGATAACCAATGTTTTTCCCAACAAAAACTGTCAACGACTCACCTTGCACCCACTGCATTTTAAGAAGCGGATACGGTTTGCCTTGCACTTTGATTCCAGCCGACAAATATGTAAATTGAACCGTATAGGGGAGAGCGACCTTTGCGAGGTATGTGCTGATGACTTCATATCTTCGCTGTTGGTCAATGACTTCGCTGATGAAGCAGCGCGCCGCCCATCGTTGCCCACCAGCTTGAATTTTGTAAACGCAGGCGAAATTGCCTGAAATTGGGCGAGGCAATCCCAGCGAAGTCAATTCTGGCTGACCAGCTCGGAGGTCGAGATCAGTAAATGCCCCACGCGGATTTTGAACCGCTTCATTGTAATCTTGGGGCGTTGGCCAAGGCATAATCGTTCCATTTCATCCAACGATGTCTATTCTGACAAGCGTTACATCGTCATTTTTCATCGCTCCACTTGACCGCAACGAAGCAACCCATGCCTGAAACGACGTTTGGCCTTGGGTGTCCAAGTCACGCAGGATATTCCACGGTTGCCTGTCAGCTTCCTTTTCCTTAAAAAACCAACACGCCAATGCGTCTGTCATCAGAAAAAATGTGTCATCGCATCCCCAAATTCCCTCTGCAATGAGTGCCGCCCCGCTCTGATTGATTTCCGTGCTAGGCAAACTGGAAAGTAAATCTGGACGGCTCGTGAAGGACGCTGAATCTTTCAAAGGAAAGGCTATGATGATTTCCCCGCCTCGAACTTGAACCAAACAACTGTCTCCGAAGGCCATTGCGCGCCATGTCCTTTTAATTTCATTGCCGGAATTGGTATCCGTTAGCTCCAAACCAAGGAGAGTTGAAAAAGCGCCGCTTGCTAATTTTTCTTCCGCATACCAAGGGAGAGATTTTCCACTAACACTTTTTTTCCAATTTTCCTGAAGTGGTCGAAGTTCATCTGGTGTGAAAGTAAAATTGATTCCACGGCGGACAAATTTGCTTGCTAACATTCGCGCCCACAAACCGGAGAAAGAAGTTTCCGTTGCTCCATCCGCGATGGCGAAACGAAGTCGCTGCCCTTTTCGCCGCTCGGTATGCCTTGGAAAATAGGCGTCCTCATATTCGGCTTCGCTGCTACCTTCTTTTGGCAACCAGAACGCTTTAGCGTATGCGTCCACGGTTAGAATGAGTTCAGCGCAATGCGCTTGGCCGTGTGCCGATGTCCAAAAATTTGATGACTGCAACCATGTCGGCGTTAAATACGAAACCGCGACTTCCCTCACCAACATTCATGCCTTCTTTCTTTGCAATGTTTAGCATATATTCGGGCAGAACGCTCGACATCCGAAATAATTGCTGCGCGAACTGATCGGGAAGATTGGATTCACTGCTAGGATATTCGATAGCCGCCGCTTTTTGAGCCGAAAGATGGACGTTGAACAAAAGCACTTCGCCGTCGTTTGTTTTTAGCTTGCGGATTTCATCTGCCGCCGCCGTCGGATCGCCGTCAGTTGATTCTCCGTCTGTGATGTTAATCACAATCGGAGGAAAACTATTGGGATGTTGACCGAGCCAGCCTTCAACAATTGTCTTGGCCTCGCCAAGAGCTTGACGCATTGGCGTCCCGCCGTTTGCAGTTGGCTCGAACCAAAGAGGAAAACGCACTTGTTGGTCAACGAGTCCGCCCGCTCCATCAGACACCTTTTTATTTCTCTGTTCAATACGCGCCGGCGAGTTTCCAATCTCGCTAATTGGCACGAGTTGGCGACCGGCGAGCGCGCCTGAAAATGCCGGCCCAACTTGCGCGCCATATCCAACGACGGAGACGTGAAAATAATCGCGGACACCTTCCTCCTTTGCACATTTGATGACCAAATTTTGCAAAAGCCGATTGATGGCATCGGCCACGCCGTCAGCCTTCTTTTGATTTCCTTCGCCTGCCCCGAACACGTCGGCCATTGAGCCAGATTGATCTATGAGAAACACGAAGCACGAAGGATTTCCTCGACTGATTTCTGCGGAGTATGCCATATAATTTTCCGTTGTTTAGGGGTTATTGATTGTCGTTGTCAGGATTATTTTCGCGCTTTGATTTTCGCCCATCTCGCTTTTGCCGCAGCAGAAATTTTCTTTCTGGCAGCGGCACTCATTTTTCGTTTCAGCTTCACCGCAGATTGCGGAACAGCTTTCGCGCGTGGGCCGAAAATCCGGTTTAGCTCATTTTCGAGCGATTGAATTTTTTCTTTTATCGCGGCGGCGCGGCGCAACTGTTGTGCTGACAGATCGGAAAATGAATTCATTCCGCCCAATTAGGAGATTTTTGACTTGAAAAGTCAATAGCCGGTTATTCACCGAAGCGGCATTGATTTCTAGCGTGTTCATCCGCCTGTGTAGTCCATTTTTGTTGTCCCTTGATCCAAATTCAAAAATTGTGTTCCAGAGTGGCGAAGATTTCGGGAATCGCCACAGCCGCCCGCGCCGACGGAAAAAATCTCAAACTATTTTTTGCCTTGCAAACATTGAATGAAAATGGCGTCAAAGTTAAAAACCAGCCAAGTTGCCCCGCGTAAAATCAGCGTGCTTTTGTGTCAAGTGTCGGCGGCGACAGTGGTTTCGTTCAATGTTCACAAGGCTTCGGTCGCCAAATTCGCAGTCCGGCAAAAGTGCGCCTGATAAAATAGTGGTGTCGTTGAATGAATCAGCGACGCAACCAAGAAAGCAAATTATGGAAACAACTGAAATGACGGACACACTCAAAAGCCTCAACACCACTCCGCACCTTTGCCGGAGCAAGGTGAAACAAACCGCGCTGGAAATTGCCGCCGCGATCCGGCCAGCCAATAAATTCAGCCGGGTCGGCATGAGCTTCGTTGAACGCATCGAAGCGAAAGTCCGCGCCGCCATCCGTGAGGAAGTCAGGATTCATCCCAGCAAGGGCAAGACGCTTTTATGATGCGTCCACCGATGAAAACCAGTTTTGATGTTCACATTTGCGGCGTTAATTTTTGCCGCTACTGGTCACAGTTCACTGACAATATCGCGCAAGTGAACTTTTAATGCCCGCGCGATCCGCAGGAGAACGTCCACCGTTGGCACGCGGTAGCCACGCTCAATCTGCCCCATATAGACAGGATTGATGTCAATCCGCTCGGCCAATTTCTCTTGCGTCAAACAGGCCAGCTTGCGGTGTTTGCGGATTCCTTCGCCCAAAAATTTTCGATCTTTTTTTGTGACCACGATTGGCTATAAGCCAAGCAGGGTGCAGCCGCAGCGCACAGATTCTATTAGCTATCATTTTGTGCTTGCGTTCAAAACTGAAAACGTTAGATGTGTGTGGCATGAACCGGCCGGTGATTGTGGCGACACGAGGGAATGAAAAATCCCCGGCCAGAAAAATAATACCCCATTTTCTAAAAACCACTTGCCCGATAATCGTCAGAGTCCGCCAATCAAGGTGTGAGCCTTCAATTCCGCGGCCTAAAATTCGTTTGGGAAAATGTCCTTCAGATGAATTTTCAATTTCACGAGCACCGTTTCCAATTTGTCCAAAGTCAGATGATGCTCGCCGTGTTCAATGCGAAAAAGAGTTTGGTGTGAAATGCCGACCTTTTTTGCAAATTCCGCGTAAGAAAGGCCACCCCGCTCTTTTCGCAGAAATTTCGCCAGTTGCTTGTCCAGGTTGCGTTGCACATCTGAAAAGTGGCAAAAACATCGTAACGTATGCGTGATGATTTTTCTTTACAAAAAATCAGCCTTCGTGTGAAATAAGGGAAACGTCCAAAAACTTGTATGGCAGAAAAAATAAAACTTCTCATCGTCGAGGACGATACGCCGGTTGCGTTGATGATCGTTTTTTTACTAACGCGCGCCGGTTGCGAAACGGAAGTGGCAACGACCAGCAAAAAGGCAATGCAATTGGCCGAAGGGGGAAACTTTGATTTGATTACGCTGGACGTGGACTTGCCGGACGGCAACGGATTCAACCTGTGCAGCCGCTTGAAGAAGCATCCCCGTTTGTGCGATACGCCGGTGGTCTTTGTGTCCGCGCGGTGTCTGATTGAAGATCAACAACACGGCCTTGAGCTTGGCGCGGCGGATTACATCACCAAACCGTTTGACGCATCCGATTTTGTTTCACGGATTCTTTCGCACATCAACCCCATGACTGTCCATGCGTAGCCGCAGACACAATTATTTGACTTTGACCCGGTTGCGTGACAGCCGCATCCGAAAGGCCGGCCCTAATTTTTTGATGCTCACGTTGGAAGGGAAAAGCGCGTCCGTCGTCGTTCCCAAAACTTTCGCCAAAATAAAAAGTTCACCGTCGGGGACGCGGCGTTGCCGGGTTTCCAGTTTTGCGAGCGACTCCCGGCTGACATCCCAACCGAAGACCTGCAACTTTGCAGACAAATCCTCCTGCGTCCAACCTTTGCGGTCGCGCAATTCCCGGATTTGCGTCCCAATCAGATTCAGCGGTAATGAGGCTTTTTCGATGCAGGCAACGGTAGCAGTGCCATGCGGAAAAATTGTTCGATTCAGGTCACATACGGGACTTGTCTAAATGAAAGCGATCAGGCAAGGTAGCCGCAGACCTTAAACGGCAGGTGCATGAAAATCATCACCAACGCACAATGTCCCGGTTTTTTCAGGCAAATCGGAAAGCAAGGCTGTCGCTCGTTTTCATCCCGAATTTCACGCCCCAAATGTCATCGCCACATTTTCTTGAGAAACGACAAAAGGCGCTCCACTGCGCTATTCAGAAGGCATCAGCCGCTTGTAGGGACAGCCAAGCCCCAATTGAATTCTAAAGGCGGTGGTGAGAAGGATGTTGATTTCGCCGGCCTCGATTTTCTGCAAATTGCGTGTGGCAATGTCAGCGCGTTCGGCCAGTTCGTCTTGCGTCAATTTCTTGCGGACTCGCTCCCGGCGCACGTTCGCGCCGAAGACCTTGATGCGCTTCCACTCTTTCTTGGAAATGGCCACGACATATTACATCGCTTTTCCACATCAAATATGAACGATACATATATCGTGAAACGATTTCAGATTGTGCTTGCCAAAGCCGGCGGGGAGCAGTGCAATCACCGCGTCTTGGAATCAAACAGCGAATTGACTTGTAAAGCGATTGGCCATTTGGAAAATGAATGTGCGCCAAAGAAAGCATTAGCAATCCGATTGCTCAAAATGAAATTTTCTCAAAAGGGAATTCCGCCCTTATCGGGAATGCCCCTTCAAAGGCGGCAGGAGGGCTGTTGCTTCCACCTTGAGCGCCTTGGCCAGAACCGCCAGTTCGGCATCCGTGACGCAACGAAGTTGCGCTTCAATTTTCGAGGGCGTGCCGCGACTCAAATCCCACCCAAGAAACGGGCAGCAGGCAACAGACATTTCCCGCCGGTAATACAGTTTTGTGATTTGCGGGCCGTCAATGATTCACCCGATTGTTACCAACTCGCCTTTAGACTGACTTGAAAATTAACAATACTGAAAAAATCCTATGAAAACTCTCAAACAACATTGGCTCACCTGGCTTGGCATTTTTGGAGGCGGACTCGTCGTTGTGGCGACCGCGCTGACCGCTTGGTCACAAAGCGCCCCGCCATTGAGCATCACGTCCTTGGGGACAAACCAGTTTTCCATCACCTTCAGCAATAATCCGCCGAGCACCTATGATTTGCAGTGGACGCCGGTGCTGGCCAACCCGAATTATCCGTGGACATGGGCGGCCACCGGCACGCCGGGTCAGACTAATTTTATCGTCACTTCACCTTACTCCACCGCGTTTTTTAGAACGGTGCAGGACACCAACAGCGTTCCGCTTTGGGAACTGGCTGACCCGAACAATCCGGGCTTGGGAATTCTGACCGTGACGATTGACAGTCCGGCTAACGGTTCCACCATCAGCCAATAATTTACTATGCAAAAAACAAGAGTAAAAACTTGGGCGGAATCATTTATCCGCAAGCAACTGTTAGCCATCACAATTTTGGGATTGGTTGCGCCGTTCGCCAGTTATGGCGCTGGCGTGGTTTCCACCCCCACCTTGGCGGCTTTTAATTCCGCTTTGTCAGGCGGCGGAGCGGTGACGTTTGCCTGTGACGGAACCATCACCGTCACCAGCCCCGAAACCATTTCGGCGAACACAACTATTGACGCAACCGGCCACAACATCGTTATCAGCGGTGCATATAGTAATCAAATTTTCATTGTCAGTTCAGGAGTCAATCTGGCTTTAACCACTTTGATCATTGATGGCGGATATACGAGAACCAATGGCGGGGCAATCTACAATCAAGGTAATTTAGCAGCTACGAACTGTGCTTTCATTGGCAATTATGCCATTGGCATTCCCGGCACAAACGCAGTCAACGCCGGAGCGAGCGGCCAAGTTGGCAGCAATGTGCGAGGCGGAGCCATATACAATTTGGGAAGCCTCTCGTTGTATGGCTGCCAGTTCCAACTCAATTATGCCGTCGGAGGTGCTGGCGGCTATGGGCAAACGGGTGCAACTGTGGGCAGTGGCGTGGGCGGCAATGGCGGCGCGGGCGGCGCGGGCGGCTTGGCCTACGGCGGCGCAATTTTTAGTTCCAATAGTATTTCCATATCGGATTGTAGTTTCATTGGCAATGGAGTGGAGGGCGGCAACGGCGGAGCCGGCGGTTATGCGGGCTACGGACCGTCGGGTTACGGAAATGCCGGTGTGGGCGGACAAGGTGCTGACGGCGACGGTGGGGCGCTTTTTGCATATAAAACCAATATCGTGACCAGGACAACTTTTAACGGCCAACTAACGATGGGAGGAACTTCGGGGGCCGGCGGTTACGGTTATCTTAACGCCGCAAATGGCTTGAACGGCGGCAATAGTTACGGAAGCGGCATTTACAATGCGGGGACTAATTTGAGCATCAATTGCACATTTTACGCCAACACAAACGAATCCGGCTACGGTGGTGCCGGCGGAGCGGCCTACGCAGGTCAAGGTGGCAATGGCGGCAATGGCGGTGTAGCCGAAGGCGGCGGTATCTACAATGCCCTGATAGAGGGTGTAACCAATTGCACTTTCTCGACCAATGTTGTGTATGGCGGCGGTGGAGGCGTCGCTTACTATTATCCGACCGGCACTGCGGGAACGCCCGGCCAGATTGGCGTTGCCAAAGGTGGAGCGGTTGGCAACGGTGGAAGCACCTTTACCCTGAAAAACTCGATTCTCGCCTATACTGTATATTCGGGCGGGACGGGTAGCGCAGGAAACGGCGCAGGAACCATAACCGATGCCGGAAATAATATCAGTTCCGATACCAGCATTACGTTGGGCGGTAGCGGCAGTCATTCCAATACCGACCCTCTAGTTTTGACCCTAGCGAACAATGGCGGCTACACATTCACCTGCGGCCTAGCAAGTAACAGTCCCGCAATTAACGCCGGTTCCGATGCGGCAGCACCGCAAACGGACCAGCGCGGTTATGTTCGGGCAGGAACTTCGGACATCGGGTCGTATGAATATAACGGCGGCCAAATTTTCATTAGGGCTTTGGGCGGCACGGCTTCATTGGATGGCAACGTCGGCCTATTTTTAGTTGGGGGGCCAAATCAAGCGGTGAGTAATGCAATCGCGGTGAATTTCACTATCACAGGCACAGCCAGCAACGGCGTGGATTACGTTTCCATGACCAATTCAGCCGTGATTCCCGCAGGCTCACAAAATGTTCGGGTTTTAGTAAATGGCGTTCCAGGAGCATTCAGCGGAACAAACAAAACGGTCACGTTGACGCCCATATCCAGCACCAATTATTTGATCACCAGCCACTATGCCGATGCGAGCGAGAACAGTGTGTATATTTTCGACCATAATAATTATGACTCGACCAAGCGATATGTGCGCGGCACTTCAACCGCATCAGATTTTCAGTCTTTTGTGGTTCCGGTTGGACTTGAAACCGGCGTGCCGTTAGCTGCCATCGGCGGTAATGCGACAAATCTCTTTCCGGGTAATCTGTGGACGAACACGCTTTATCATTTCAATGCCACGAATCTGGTTTCACAGACGAACACCACTGGCCGTATTCCATTTCAGAATCCGATTGTGGCCTTTGGTGATACGGTGGGCGGCAGTTCGCTCTTTCTCAATCAAAGCTATGGTTTCGGAATTACCGTCGGGACGCCTGTTAATCTGACCAATGCGTTGCGTATTCAAGTCTATTATCGCTCTAATTCTGCGCTGGCCGGCACCATCACCATGACGCTGCCTGATGTCACGCAGACAAACCAATTGTTAAATTTAGTAACCAACGGATTCACACAGACGTTCACCGGCTTTGGTCTGCAAACCACAATGACCGTGCCGTCTAGTTCAGATTGGGGGGTGTTTTATGGCCAGAATTATATTCTTACTCACACCGCGTCGGCCGTCGCCACCAATTATTATTATGAGATCGAGGAGAAGGGAATTTCATTCAGCAATTACATGGTTTTGAATGCAACCAACGGCGCTGACTGGTCTCGACTGTATGTGATGGAATTCAGTCCGTTCCCGAACGGGCTTTCCACGTTCATCAATCAGCCGCATTTCGATGGCATCCCGATGCCTTCCATTTATCAAGGCATGAGTTTGGCGGAATTGACCAATGTTCAAGCCACACTGCCCAATCTTTCATTCCTGACACCCTCCAACTATCTCACCCTGGATGCCAGCCCCGAATTGAGAAGGCATCCGATTCTTGACCAGTTTGTAAAGAACATGGGCAACGACCCAATGGCACTGGCAAACTATGTCATCAACGAGGTTGGTTTGGTTGACGGAATTGATTACAACACTAATTACACTTATCAGACGACCATAAATCTTGGTGGAGTGAATCGGAGCGCGCTGGACACCTTTGAGGAAGGACAAGGTTCGCCGATGGAACAATGCGCGCTTCTTGTGTATTTATTGCGTCAAGCCGGAGTTCCCGCGACATATATTTTTCCGACAAACGGCGGTATGCAGATGTTGAGTTCGCAAATGAGCAAACTGCTACGAGTTCAACTAACCGGAGCAGTCAACAATCTCGGTCAAACGAACATTTCAACCCTGCTCAATGTCAATTATCCGTGGGTAGCCGCTTACGTTGGCACCAATTGGGTGCAGATTTTTCCGTGGATGAAGGACACGGAAATCACCGAGGGGTTCAATCTGTATGATTATATGCCGACCAATTACAATAGCGGCTACAAATGGTTGACGCACTTTATTGCCAACGATACCAACATCTTTTCTTTGAGCAGTTCTGATCAGCCATTGGTTTTACTGCCGCTTTTCATCCAAAACAGCCTGAACCAAAATTATCCAGGTATGTCAGTCAGCGATTTGGGAATGCAAATAGTGAACCGCCGTCATCTTTATTCCCAATGGAGCGACTTTCCAGTGCCGTTCGCCTTATCAGGAGCGCCCGTCGTTGTGGAGAGCCTTAAAACCAATCTGAACCTGTTCAACACCCTCGAAGTTCAGGTGTATAGTCAGGCCAATCCCACCAACCTCATTGACACGTCAGAGATGTATGTGGCCGACCTGCAAAACCGGATGCTTCTGCTCAAATTCCAACAGGTAGGCACAAACAATGTGCATAACATGATTCTCTCGCTGGAATCTTATTCCACGAGCTATACGAATGTAACGTCTTTTAGCACCAATGCCAACCCTTGCTGGAAACTGTCCACAACAAATCAACTCGTCAGCACGGATGACAGCATTGTATTTCAAATAACTCATCGGCGTGACAAGTTCTTGCCATCCGGCTTCGTCACCAGCGGAAGTCCCACCATCAACCCGTTCAACTACATTTATTTTGAACGGGGACAACAATCCGGCGGCCAGACTTTTCAACAAACGGATACATTTAGAAAAGGCGACCTCGTAGCCTTCTGTTTCGATTCCGGCAGGGTTTCGCAGGATATGCTCAATGTCCACGCACAACAGATTTGGCTGTTCAACCAAAACGCCAATACGAACCAGCCATCCACAATAGACCCTGATATTTATCTCGGTGAGACCACCTATTTAATGGGAATGTCCTATTTCAACTATCGGGATCAATTCAATGATTGGGCCAGCAAGCTGCATAAAATTACGGTGTCGTCTTCGTATGAAGAGGGTTATGGCTTGCTACGCCCGAAACGCGACACCAGCGGAAACTTGGTGAATGGCGGGAATGTGATTCCCATCACGCCGGCTTTGCACATGCCTAATAACGGTCAAGGCACGGTTTTCAATGGTTCGACAATGGCAAATTCAGGGCGTGATTATTTTTCCGGCACTTTGGATTGGTGGCTCCAACTCGGCGTGCAAGCATCAGCCGCCGAACATGGGGCCTTGAAAAGCTATTATCAAACCAATGCGCTCTCCACTATCAAGCTGTTACAACAAGTGGGAACGAATGCGGTAACTTTGACCGCTGGCAATTATGTATCGGCTGGTCAGAAATCCTACAATGGGGTGCAGCTAATGAATGCTGATCCCACCGTTTGGTCAAGCATCGTCAGCTTTTTTTCCACCAACACCGATTACGATTCGGAAGTGATAATGACACCAGGAGCCGTGACCAATGGCACCTATGTCGGCGTTGGGGCTTTGGTGATCAGTGACACCACATTTGGCGCGCTGGTCGGTGGATTCAATGGCGGTTACGCCTATAACTTCCCCGACGGCACATTCGGCTACTATAATTCTCCCTACCTGACAGTGGACTATTCTGATTATGGTTCTGTCACACCCTATTACATGGACACCAGCCCTCAATATAGCAGTGGTTCCGGCAATTTGGTGGATGGCGCTGTCACCAGTTGGGATTTACTTGAAGCTTCATCCGCCATTTCCAGTGGACAAGTGCAACTTGACCCAACCCTTGCGGCAGCTTATGCCGCTCTTTCTGCTGAATATGGTATTGGGCAGGATGCCGGAAGCACTTACAATCAACTTTACAACAACGGCACGGTAAGCACCCAACCTTCAACCTACAATGACGGCTCACAACGGGTATCCGACCCGGTGAACATGATGACGGGTGAATTTTACGTTGATGCACCAGACATCACATTGCCCGGCCCGATGCCGTTGCAAATCCGACGTAATTACGGAAGCCAAAACCTTGCGGAAAACGAATTCGGATTTGGTTGGCGAATGAGCGACATGCCTTTCTTGAGTGTGGGCACAAATTCCATTCTCGTTTATGCAACCGAGATGGACGGAACGACCGTGGCCTACCGTCAAACTTCCACAAATGCCAATGTCTGGCTACCGCAGCCGCAGGACAATCCGAACCTCAACAACAACAGTAGCGTCGGTATTGGTTCAATCGGCAATCTGTTTAACAACCGCATCCAGCTTTCAACTCCAGGTGGCACTAATACCTATACCTTGACTGGAGCAGATGGCAGCATACGCACATTCATTCAACAGTCTTTCCCAATTTCGACGTTCACCCGCCAGCGTCCTTATCTGAATAAATGGCAGGACAGTCGCGGAAATTATTACACCTTCCAGTTCGGCACCAACACGAATCAGCCTGACTACGGCGAAGTCAATCGCATCCAAAGCAGCAATGGCAATTTCGTCGGATTCTATTATGATGTATATGGACATATCATCAAAGCCTATACCGGCGATGGTCGTTGGTTGTATTACGTCTATGACGAGTATGGTGACTTGACGAGTGTAACCTTGCCTGACCAGATGGAGATTGATTATCTTTATCAGCACGCCAATGTTGTGACCAACGGCGTCACTACTCCTTATTCCACTCACCTGATTGTTGAAGAAGACAAGCCAGATGGCCGCGTTCTCCAAAACGTTTACGATTCGCAGCGGCGTGTCACCAACCAGCTTTCGACTGTTGGCTCCGGCCTGACTCCGATTCGGTCAGCGACATTTGTTTATACCAACAATTTTAATTTGAATTCGCCGTCGAATCTTTTAACTGGGGTTACAATTATTTCTGACGCCTTAAACCATCCGACAACTTACTATTATACTAACAGTCTCGTGCGGAAGATTATTGACCCACTGAATCAAGTTATCACAGAAGATTGGTATGAAACCAACACAACAGGCGGATTTCAACGCAGCTTGAAAGCGCGCACTGATAAACGTGGGCTAAAAACAGCATTTTCGTATGACGCCTATGGCAACTTGACCAATTCCATCGTCACCGGCGATCTCACTGGCGACGGCATTTCCACACAGACCGCTACCAACTCAGCCAGCTACAACACCAACAATCTACCGGTGCAAATTACTGATGCCGTCGGCAACAGCCAGGTCTTAGTTTATGACCCAACATTCAATTTTCTGCCGCAGCAAATTATTCGCTACGCAGGAACAACCCCCGTCAACACCAATTTCATGATTTATGGCAATGCCACCAATGTCGTTGTATTGGGCAACACGATGCAGACTAATCTTGCCTTTGGCGTCACAATACGCCAGATACGCGCCTACGGTTCGCCGGATGCAGCCACTAATGACTCATTTTGCAACGGCCAAGGATTTGTTACCAACCAGATTCAATATACCGGAACAAGTGATCCGAATGTAGTTAACCAGCTTTTCTACAATGAGCGCGACGAATTGGTTCAACGCACTGATGCTGTCGGAGCCAGCTACGTTTATGATTATGACCCAATGGGTCGAGAGACCGCCGACGAAACCTACGATGTCGGCCAAACTATCCCAATGGATTTCCATTATGTGTATTACAATGAAAACGGCGAGGTGAATTGGATTGACGGCGCACGTTACAATCCAGAGGACTATATCTTTTACGATTATGATGGCGCTGGCCGTCCCACGACGGAAATTCATTGGCGCTCGGAAGCCAATAGCAATGGCACCGGCGTTGAAGCGCCCGCCGGTTACAACCTCTACGCCCAAACTTTCAATCAATATGATCCTCTCGGAAATCTTCTGTCCAAGATTGATCCACGCGGGGCTGTGACAACCAATACTTGGGATGCCCTCAATCGGTTGACACAACGGACGCACCTCGATACCAACGGAGTCACGGTTTTGAGTGTCGAGGGATTCAATTACGAACCCGGTGGACAGGTGCAGTCCTACACTAACGCACTAGGCGGCATCACTACCACGTTTTACACCGCCACGGGCCAACCGGAAAGCCGATTCAACGCCAATGGCTCGACCAATGCCTGGCGCTATTATGCCGATGGCCGTATCAAACGTGAAATCCAGTCTAACGGCGCTTATTGGCAGACGACCTATGATGATGTTAATCGCATCACCACCCGGGTATTTTATTCAACAGCAGGAGTGCCGGAGGCAACCAATTCCACGCAGCTTGACCGTCGTGGCAATGTTATTCAGCGCATGGACGAGGCTGGAAACATATTTACTACCACCTTTGACGGACTTGACCGCGCCAAAGTGAGCGCAGGTCCAGCCATTGTCACGGTAAGCGCCATACAGAACCTTTCTGGACAAATCACCGGCTATGTTACTAATGTCTTGCAGCAGTCCATTACAAATTTCTATGACGCTGCCGGAAGAAGCGTAACGAATATCAACGCTCTTGGTGAAAAGACCATCACAACACTGGACGCCATTGGACGCCCCACCAGCAAGTTGATTTACAACACTTCCGGCACTCTGGCGCACGAATCCTACATGAGCTATTCTGCCGACCATAACAGTGTTACCACCACTGTCGGTTCAGGTGTCAGCGCCGTTGTGAACACGACTTACACTGACAACGATGGGCACACGGTTTTGTCTGTTGCCTATCCGTCAGCTACCGGCACCGAGTTCACGCTGAATCAATTTGACCTTGTTGGAAATCTCGTCTCACAACTGCACGATTCGTCTGCAAGTGGTGTGGTCACAACTTGGACGACCACAATCAATTCTTTTGACGGCCTAAATCGTGTGACCAGTAAAGTTGATCGTGACGGCGCGCGCACGACTTATAGTTATGATTCAATGAACGACCTAACCAATCGCACGATGCCGGGTGGTTTGCAATGGCAAGCCAGCTACAACAATGCCGGCCAAATTTTGCAAGAGCAGAATTTCGGCGGTGGTAATCCTACTCGCACCACGACGTATTCTTATTTTCTGAGCGGTAATGCTTTCGCCGGATTGCTGCAAAGCAAAACCGACGGTCGCGGCACCAGTTGCACCTACACTTACGATGATCGGCTGAGGCAATCCACCCTGACTTACAGTGGTTCCTTGCCGGAGCAGAACCTGACCACAACTTGGCAATACGATCCGCGCAATTTTGTAACTGGCATCACCGAACAATTTGCCAGCACCAACACCGGCCCAAGCACCTCAATCTCGCGTTCTTTTGATCCTTATGGGCAGTTGTCATCGGAATCTGTTAACAGCGGTTCATTCTCGTATAGTGCGAGCCAAAGCTGGGACGCTACGGGACGCCGCTCGCAACTTGGGATCGGCGGTGGTAGTTACGGTTTTAGTTGGCAAGCGGACGGTAACTTGACTTCCGCCAGTGATTCCACCGGCAGTGGCAATTACAGCTATGATACCGCCGGATTGCTGACAAATCGGTTGGTGGGCAACCGCATGACGGGTATCACTTCGCGCGACGGCGAAGGCCGAGCCTTGTCCATTACGACCACAGTCAATATGCTATCGCAATTGAACGAATCGCTGACATGGTCAGGTGATGGCTTGCTGGCAACTCACACGCTGGCGCGTGCCGATTTCACCGACCCGCATGTCTATACTTACGCAAACCCGAGCCGCCGATTGGTTCAGGAACAACTTAATCTCAACGGCAGCACCAGTTGGACAAATACACTGGTTTATGACAAGGGCGTCTCTGGCGGTCCCGGTGTGCTTACACAAATGGGGCAAGCCAACGGTGCATCCAATGAATGGACCGGCGGGGCCGACGCCTTTTCGCGTGTTGCCACCGAAACCAACAATACGTTCCAATATCCCGCCTACGGCCACATCAACGGCCAGTCTGTTCTCGTGAGCGGATGGCTGGACAACCAACCCGTTTCAATCTCCGCTGTTGGCACCAATGCCATGCAGTGGCGCGCGATGATGGATTTGAGTCCTGGCACGCATCAATTGAAAGTTGCTGCCGCGCATCCGAGCGGTTTCTTCACCGCGTGGGCAACCAACTCGTTCACAAATAACGTGGCCTATCAAGCGACGGCAGACAGTTATGATAGCGCGGGGAATATCACCAATCGCGTTTGGAAAAGCCCGAATGGAACTGTTGACCGCACTCAAATTCTTTCTTGGGATGCGCGAGGCCGTTTGCATTCGGTGACGGAACGGGATGCAAGCAATTCAGGCTACAATTGGACCGCTGTTTATGACCCGCTTAACCGGCGTCTGCAAACGATCACCGTGCTCATGACCAATGGCGTCGCCTCAACCGCGCCGCCACAAACCATCAACTCCTACTTCGACCCGCAGGTCGAATTTTTGGAACTTGGTGTTGCTTACAACAATCAAACTGTCTGGAAGCTTTACGGACCAGACATGAATGGTAAATATGGTGGACTTAATGGCACTGGTGGTCTCGACGGAATTTCGCCCTACCTGAATTTGTTCTATCCGACCATAAGCGATTTCCGAGGTAATGTTTTGGCAGAAATCACCAACGGTATGCCCTCGTGGATTCCGGCCCGGCCAACCGGCTATGGCGCGGTGCCCGGCTACCGGCCGGCGGCATTTGCCAACGGCGCGGACATGGCTCAATCGTCCGCATGGCGGGGACGAGAAGTGGACATCACCGGCTATTACCAGATTGGCCTGCGTCCTTACGACCCAATTTCTGGTCACTGGCTAACCTACGATTCAGTTTGGAACGAGCGTGATCCGAATTATTATACGTTCTGCGGCGGTGAACCTATTATGAGGTTTGACCAGGATGGAAGGTGTTCCAATCCAAGTCAACCAAGTCAAACAAGCCAACCAAGCCCACAGAATGGTGTCACAGCAGCGAGCGTGTTTGGCAGCAATAGTGGCAACGTAAATGTTAACAGCCTGCTTACATGGGGAATGCAAAATCCCAATGCTCAAATCACCGGAAATGATAATGCGTCAGGATGGATGCAAGTGGGCCAAGCGATGGCGAATGGCACGCTTTCAAATCCTCAATATGTTAATGGTTACACCGATCAATTCGGCAGAAACTACATGGACTTCTGCTATTCTTGCCACGACCCGAACGACCCGGTTGCACAGTTGAAGCTCGGAGCGGCGTTCAATACAGTCAACACCAGTATCCCGGCATTTCTTGCCCAAAATGCTCTGGCATTTGTGCCAGCGGAAGGAATGGTTGGTGATGCGACAATGATGGGCACCGCAATAAACAATGCCGTCCAAACTTCTTTCTATGTGACGGCGGATGGCACGGTAATTCCGACAACAATATACCGAGTATTTGGCGGAGACGCACGAGGGATGGGAAGTTTTTGGACAACCGTAAACCCTGCCACGGTTCCAAATTTCCGTGCTGCGGCTGGATTGCCTGCGGGCAATGCAGGAACATGGGTTGCCGAGGGCCAAATGACCAGCCTCGAAGGGGTTACTTATGGGACGGCAGCACCTGGGCCGACAACAGCGACCGGGCAAGTGATGGTTCCGCAAATCCAGTTCCAATACGGCACCGTATCGAGTCAGGTCAATGTTAATGCGGTGTATAACGTCGAAAGCCCATACTAATATGAAACAGTCTATTAACTTTTATTTGACCACTGCTGGCGAGTATTCCGAACTAGCAGAGCCGAGAGCCTGTCATACACTTGGTCGTCGGAAAGACAAAAACCGCGACGATTATATGCTAGTGGAAATTGACCCTCCATTAAGTGGGCGAACATTTGGTCTCGGAGGCCAGGACATTCGGCTTTTGCTTTTATCAACGACATTAGCAAACAAATCCCTATTCCCAATCACCGAGTGGCCGGCGTATGTTTACGTCGCTAGAATTGTGGATGAATCTGCCTTTACAAATCTGGAGTTCACGGCACAGCAGGTTGAACTGATTGCTCGGGGGTTTTTATATCCGAATCTTGACGAAGCGGCAGCAGCGGCAACAAAAACATTCTGACAATGCCTTGGTTCAAACAACATCAAAAAAAAGCTCCACTGGAACTTCATATTCCACGGTTCTCCTTTATAGGAGAACAGGCCGGCCCACCTGAAGAAAGGCTAAAGGCAAGGTTGATAGATTTTTTCAAACGCGATAAGAGCATAACGAAGGCTTACTTAGCGAGAGTTGACTTCGGAAATGGGAATCCTGTTAGTGTTGCACTTTGCCTCCGAACTTTATTTGGGACAGATAAGGGAATGGTCGAAAAGATCGGAACAATTTTCGCATCGGTTTTTAATGTTCAGGAACATTTAGACATTATGTTCCTGACAGACGAACAGGAACTTCTGTTAGAAAGAGTATGTCAACCGTTCTTTGTAAGAAGTTGTGACGGTGAAAACCCGTGAGCCATCGCCAGACAAATGAACATTCTCTACGTTGAAAATCACGCGGTCTTTGCTGATAATGTAATAAAGCAGTTTTTGCCACGTCACTTAGTCACGGTCGTGCCAAGCTTGTCTGCTGCTCGCCAAGCGATACCTAGAGGAACCTTCGATTTCTTACTTGTGGATTATGACTTGGATGATGGAAAGGGAGATGAACTGGTTCGTGAGTTGCGCGCTTCCGGCAGTCAAATCGTTATCATAGGGGTGTCTTCCCATGACGAAGGTAACGAGGCGCTTGTTAGGGCGGGAGCTACTGCGGTTTGTGCCAAGACGGAATTCGACCACATTCAAAATGTCATTGATATTATTACAAATAAATGAAAACGAAATAAATTATGAACTTAAAAAACACTTTCGAGATGCTGTCCGCATTCGCTCTTGGCACTAAAAGATAATGATGCTAAAATGGACAATTGGTTTATCGTTCAAAACAAATGAAACCAGCAACTGTGGCAGTAGTTTTTGGAAGCCGCAGCAGTCGGCGATTCGACGCAAATTAGCATTTGAGTAAATCATTCTATGGACATACCTACCATTGATGAAGGTTTCCGCCGACGTGCGTGGATGAAAGTCGGAATTGGCGTGATTGGATTCGGCGCGATGCTGGGTTTGTTTTTTCTCATCGGCAAAATGGCTGGCTATGCTCCCGTCAATCCTTTCAAAATGATTCCGCTGTGCATCCCCTTCGTCTATTTCTGCATCGGCCTCATTGAGGTTGTGAGCGGCAAACCTTATCGTCATTTAGCGGCGGCGTGGATGAGCCTGAGAGGTTGGCAGCGCGGCATCATCGGCACGATTATCGTCATTGCGGCTTTGGCTTTTATCCTTCTTGGAGTCGCTTTTGTTTTCACATATTTGATTCGATAAACATTAACAATTAAACGCGGATATTATGAATCTCAAAAATTTGCTTTCAATGTTGTCAGTGCTTGTGTTGAGCGTTTTCGCGGGACAAGCACAGCTTATCGTCACAGTTTCACCACCAAAGATTGCCGCTCAAAAAGCCGTTGTGCAACTAAAGCTGAAAAACAACCTAACCAACAAAGTGGAATCAGCGCGTGCCGCCTGCTTCCTGCTCGACAATCAAGGTGAAATGGTCGGGCAGTCAACCAAATGGGTGATCGGGCAAAAGAAAGTTGGCCTAGAACCGAAAGGCGAGATGATATTTAATTTTGTCATTACCAGCCCACGCCCATTTGCATCTACAAATCTCACTGCGAAAGTGAGTTTTACCCGTCTAGTGTTGGGAGATGGAAAATTAGGCGATCCGAACAAAGAAGTGACGATAGAGCAACAATTGCCGTCATCAAATCAAACTGCGCCTACGAACAGTGCGACTGTTTCCAAACCGTTGGATGAGATAATTGCATCTACACCGAGGCTCATCACGATTCCAGCAACCGTGCAGCCATCCGAAACAGTTATGGTTACGAATTCGTTGCAACCAATCAATCCACAGCAACATTAAGCATGTTGGCCAGGGGTTGGGAAAAGCAGGTATAGCAAGAAAATTTGCAAAATAAATCGCATTATGCTTGGAATTGAATAACCTTATGTTCAGTTCAAGCGATGGCTTGCCCATTCGGGCATGTGCGGTCTTCTGGCCGCTCAACTGTGAACAATTTGGGATAAAGCGCCCGTCAATTCGGACGTTAAAAAAGCAGTCACACTGACAACGTAGTTGATTTGCAAACATGCCGAAACGTCGCATAGAGCGGTTTTATTACCGCAACGGACAAATCCGCATGGAAAACAGGGAAGTGGGAGGGGAGCTTCACGGCCTTTGCCGCACATGGCATTACAACGGCCAACTGGCTGAAGAACAACGTTACCACCACGGCAAATCGCACGGCCTTAGCCGGCAATGGGATGAACACGGCCATCTGCTCGGTTCCTTCACCATGAACCACGGCACCGGCAGACAACGGTATTGGCACAACAATGGCCGGTTGAGATTGGAAATCAATTCCCTCAACGGCAAATTTTTCGGACAGATGCGGATTTGGCTGCGGGACGGCACACTGGTTCAAGAGACCTACTACATCAGCAACGTGGACGTAACCCGCGCTGCCTATCTGAAAGCCGCCCGCAAATATCCTGACTGGCCGTAACACAAAGGAGAACCGGCCGGGAAAGTGGCGCGTGATGACCGAGCCTTGAAACGCAAGGAGCATGAATTATTCATGGAATCCCTTCTGGAAAAAACTCATGCCGAAGCCCGGCAATGGTTGAGCGCGGTCAAAAATCCCGATCTTCGCTCACTGGCAAGATTTCGCACGGCGAAGGCGGCGCTTCAATTTGTCGAAACACTATACGCTGCCGGTGCGGAAACCGTCATTGCCGCTGTTATTTACATGGGCAAGCGTGGAAAACAATTTGCCGACCGGCTGTTGGTCAAAATGCCGAACACGCCGGCAAAACGGAAGGCACTGCGAAAGATTTGTCAGGATTTATGCGCCCGACGAGGCGGCGCATTGTTGCCGGACGAGAGGGACATCGGCGAAAGCCACCTGTTTATCAATCTGGAATGATAAGAATGAATCCTCAATCGAGGCGGTTGGCCGCCTGTCAAAATATATTGCAAAGAAATAAATTCCCCCTCACATTCTCCCGCATGAGAATGAAACCGAATGCCACAACAATCGCCCTGGCATTCGTGTTTATTGCGAATCTCTTTTCAGCGCGCGCAGATGAAAAGCTTTCAAGTCTTCAAACCGCGTTATCCCCGGCAACAATCAGCGGTTATGTATCAACCGAAATGTTCATCCCAACGGTTGATACCGCGCTCGCCGCATTTCAGCCACAACAACAAGTTTCTGGAAGACAGGCATGGCCTGCCGAATTTTCCCACCGGCTGTCAAGAAATGACGCCTCATCCTTGTCTCCGCTTCCGCTCCTGAACCCATCCGAAGTTGAAAGCATCGCACCGACACCCAATTTAATTGATGTGAGCGTTCAAAACCCTTCACTTAATCTGCAAATTTTTCAGCCAACCGTTGGGGGCGCGAATTCCAATGCAGGCGAGACCTCCGGTGGAGATTCATCGGGCGCAGTAATGATGGAAACAATTCGCCAAACGACGGGAGCATCGCAATTTCCATCCATGCCGCCGCCACCGGATTTGCAAATTCAATTTAATCAGGCAGGGATACAACCAGCGCCCGAACCGTCTTCAATTGCCCTCGGCAGTTTGGCTCTCGGACTGATCGCATTAACGCGATTGAACAGACGCCAGAGAAGTTTGAAATGATAGTGTTTGCCGTCAAGGGCCAGCCATCATAAGGCGTTTGTCCAGTTTGGCGAACACATCCAACGCCGGATGCCGCCTCCCGATTATGCGCTCGCTGGCGCGAGAACACTGTTGACTTTATTCACGCCAAAACTTCAAATTGGGCGATATGAGCTTAATCGCAAATCTGTCTGCACAACAATTGCGGCGGGCCGCCGACATCAAAGACAAAATCCAATCCCTCGAAAATAAACTTGGCTGGATTTTGGGTTCTCCGATAAAACCTGTGGCCGTTGCTGCTCCGAAGAAAAGACACAAAATGAGCGCGGCAGGCAGAGCTAGAATTGCGGCTGCGGCAAGAGCGCGCTGGGCGAAAGTCAAAGGAACAAAATCAAAAGTTGCTCCGGCATCAAAACCAAAGCGTCAAATGAGTGCTACCGCGAGAGCAAAAATTTCCGCCGCACAAAAGGCGCGTTGGGCGAAATTCAAAGCCGCCAAAAAATGAAGCTGGAAACGAATTTGAACCCATGAGTCCTTCAAGACGCCCTCAATACTGGCGGATGCAGCTACATCCAGACCAGTCGGAACTCGCATCATTTTACACAACACAGAGTGTTGCCGCAGGCTTTATCGGACTCGATTGCTCACACGATGTCGGCGACTTGTTTCGGACAACCCGTGAATCATTGCCAGAAAAGCAGCGCGATTACTGGGAATTTGCACATTCGATGTCCAAAGGCGATTTAGTGCTCATCATCTGTCACCATTTCCCTTTTGCCTTGGTAAAAGTGGACGGTGACTACAATTATATTCGCAAGCCGGTTCCAGAGATTGGCGTCTGGTTCAGACATTTCCGGCGTGTCAAAGACGTGCGATATTACTCCGATTACGTCACCAATGCCGCCTCTTGGGAACAGATTAAAATGACCGACACGATCTCACCACTGCGAGACCCAAAATCTGCGTCTCGGCGTCTAATTGAGTCGTGGCGGTAAGCCATAAGCCGCCGGGACCAACGGGCGGGAATTGACACGGCGGCCTCGCTAATGTCGCTCCGGCCCGCCTTCCGTCACTTTCCGCCCGCTCGTCCCGACCGGCATTGAGGGAGCGCAGTCGCGCCCGCTTCCGTCAGTGGTCGGCGGCGGCGTTGCGTTCCGGCTTCGTTCCTAATATCGTCACTGAACCTGCACTGCCTCCGCCCGCCGCCCGCTGACCGAAGCCGATTGCAAAATCAATTTTCCGCCGTTGAGTAATCACTCAATCAACCTTTCATGGTGACGGCCTATGCCGCGTAACCACTGTCGCGTCCGCAGCGCGATAAAACCGAGGGCAATTATATGGCGGCGACGGAAAATTCAAGGATTCTACGGGTCGGCTCGAACACCCTGACTCGCCGCTTCCGTTCCTCCTTGAGTTTTCCGCCACCGCCAAAGCCCTCGCCTCTAGGTTTTCATCGCGCACACCTGTCGCTGCGCGACCAGAAAACAAATGAAAATTATGAACTCAACATCATCTGTCAAAGTCACTCCACCGTCGCCGCGCCTTGTCACCCATTGGCGGCGGTTTTCCAACGGCCTCTGGCGCGTGCCCGAAGGCGACATTGCCGCCGCCTATTGCGCGGACACATTCCCAAAAATCAAAGTATTCACGCACGAAGGACGTTTGTTCACCAACTGCGGCTGCAATTACTCGAAATACATTGCAGCCGAAGTCAACTGTTACCCGCTCATCCCGCCCGACGAATTTAGCGGCGCGGAGGGCGTGCCGTATTCGTATGAAGGGCACGAGGCGGCTTACAAGGGGAAGGTTTTCAAACTCGGCGCGAAAATTCTCTTTGTCGCATCCGACCCGACGCTGGCGGAGTGGCGGCAGTTGGCGCGCGTGCTTTACGCCGATGGCGGATTGTTTGCCGCGCATTGCACCTACACGGAATTTATCGGCAACCGATTTGATCCGCAGTCGGAGAACGGACGCGCCGCGCGATTCAAAGAACTGGCTGAATGTGGCGCGCGGGCGATGCCACGCACCCAAGCCGAAATGAGCCGCTTGCTGGCGCGGGAAATCAGCGCAACCAATCAACCGCAACAAATTGATTTTACGTTATGACAACGCGCCGCCACCAAGCGGCTGTTCAACGGACAATGAGACAGTCACGGGATTCATCCACTTGCAATCTGCCGCCGGAACTTTTCCCGGCAAGCAGATGCCCGGCCAGGGCGTCGCCGACCTGCTTTTCAACGGCGTCGCGCATCGGGCGCGCGCCGAGTTTGGGATGAAAACCCTTTCGGACCAGGAACGGCAAAACCGTTTTATCCAATTCGAGTGTGTGACCGCGCGCGGCGAGAAATTCAATTTCCCGTGACAAAAACTTTTCGGCAATTTCCAACTGGTGTTCATAGCTCAAGCGACCGAAGACCAGTTTTTCAGTGATGCGGGCAAAAATTTCGGGACGCAGGGCTTGTTGTGCGCGGGAAAGGACGTGGCGCTCCAGCGTCGCGTCGTTGGAATGTTGCAGGGTCATCAATTCCGCCGAGCCGATGTTGGAAGTCAGCCACACATAGAATCCGCTGAAATCCAATGTCTGCCCTGTTGCAATCGTGATTCGCGCCGCGTCGAGCAGTTGCAACATGATGTCCAGCACGCGCGGATGCGCTTTCTCCGCTTCGTCGAACAACAACGATCCTTCCGCCGCGCGTTCGCGCACCGCGCCCAAGTAGCCGCTTTCACCGAGCCGCGCGCCGAGCAGCAGGCCCAACGATTCTTGCGTTTGAAATTCTGACATATCGAAACGGAAAAGTTTTTCCGCGCCGAAAATTTGTTTGGTCAGCACGACCACCGTTTCCGTTTTGCCAACGCCAGTTGGTCCGAGCAGCAGAAAACTGCCGCGCGGACGGGCGGGCTTGGTGAGGCTCAATTCGCCGCGTTGCACCACCGAGACCACGCGCGGCAGGACTTGATTCTGCCCGCGAATTTCCGTCCGCAACACGCCTTCCACTTTGCGGAGGCGTTCGAGTTTTTGAGTATCAAAAGTCGTTGTATTCATGGCCTTCCATCATGCCCGAAAAAAATTTCAAGTTGTGTAACGGGTTACACAAAGCGCCCGCTGAAAAATGAGATGCTGACCCACGATTCGGCGGAAGAATCCGCCGCGAAAACAAAAACTTAAAATATGAAAAAACTATTCGTTCAAAAAAAAGTCCGTGCGCGTATGCGCTCCGTGTTCACCGTCGCGGCCCTGTTCGCGCTCAATGTCCTGCCTGCCTTCGCGCAAAGCACGACCTTCAATTCCACCGACTTGAAGACCGGCCTCAGCAACAGCCTTGCCGTCATCATGATGTTCGGCTTCGTTCTCGGCATTTTCGCTGTCATCTATGGCGGTTTTGCCATCCGGCGCGGCGACGTGGATCAGGGCAAGATGTCCATCATCGGCGGAGCGATTATCGCGGCGGCTCCTGCCATCGTCTTCGCCTTCTACAAAATCTTCGGGCTGGACAGCAACAGCGCGGTTGGCGTCGGCAACTTCTAACAAGGCGAATCGTTAATTCAAATCCATCCGGCAAAACTGAACATGAGCGCAAAAAACGAACTGCGACTGACCGACACCAACGCCGCGTCCGATTCCAAAGGACGCACTTGGGGATTGGAAGGGAGTTTGTTCTGGTGGTTGGTGGCGGGCATCGGCGCGGGCATCACCCTGTTCTTTGTGTTGCTCGTCGTCGTTGGTTCGTCGCTCACCGTGTCCTTCCTTGTGGCGCTCGTGCCGGTGCTGATTTGCCTCGCTTACATCTTCGGATTGCGGCAGGGCAAGCCACCCGGTTACGACCGGGACATTTTTGAATACGCTGTGCATGGCCGCGGCTTCAGCCCCGAAGTTCACCGTTCCTGCGTTCATCCACTTTTATGAATCCTGAAACCAAAACATTGCCGCCATCCCAAGCGCAACCCATTGGCAGTGTTGAATCCATGCCGTCGGAATCCGTGCTGATTCAATTCATCGGCCACCGTCAGACGTGCGGCTTTCCCAAAAGCGATTTCCAGCAGTCAGATTTCATTTTGACGGAAATACGCCGGCAACACCCCAATCGTCCGCCCCAAGAACTGCGTTTGCTTACCCCCGAAGTGATGGTCACGCTGGTTGGCTGGCGATTGAATTTGCTGCCGGAGCTTCTGGCCAATGGAAAGGTCAATTTCATTCGCGCTGTGGATGAGGCATCCGCCAAAGTGGTGATCGAAAAACCACTGGTCTGTTCCATCCATATTTTCCGGCATAGTTCGGACACGACCATCGCCCTGCTTCCGTCACCGTCCCGTTCCTGACTTCGACCAATTGCCACATCAAATAATTCACCACGCCTTATGAATCCCGAAAAATCACATCATCATCCAAACAAACCGAAACACCAGTTCACTGGCTGCGTCGAATTGATTCCCCCGCCGCCGGATTTCATCGAATTTGTGGACGCGCACCGGATATGGGGCTTCCCCATCCGGCATCTCACGCAATTGATCCTGCAAGAGCGTTCCCGCGACGGCAATCCCAAGACCACACCGCCAGACCAATTGATCCTGATTTATCCAACCGCCTGGGTGGTGCTGGTGGGCTGGCGGCTGGAATTGATGATTGGCCCGCTCATTTGCGGGCGCATCGTGCGCGTTCACGCGGAAAAGCATCTTGGCCCGCTGATAATCGGGGAGGCGTGGGTTTCGGAAATTCACGTTCTGCTGCAAGACAATCGGATTTTGGAACCGGAGAAACGAAGCGATTGGTAGGCCGCCATGAATCCCGAAGAACTCAAGAGCATTGAAACGCAGCGGCAGGCATTGCTCGGCCAGCTCAACGCCGCCGAAGCCGCGTTGCGAACCGGCCTGCATACGCATGGCTTTGGCAGCACCGCCCGCGAACACATGGAGCGGGCGCGGGCGCACATTCAGGAAGCCTACATCGCTATCAATGAAATCAACCGCGCCCGCACCGTGGAACAACTGGTGAATGATTTGATTCGTGTCCAGCAGGTGATGAACGCGGCTACACGCGGCAAATCCCAACGCATATAAATATGTTTGAACGCGCACCCAATGGATTTTTTGTGAACGATTTGATTTTGTTCAATTCGCTCCGGCGCGGCGGTTACGTCGCCAAAGGCTTTGTCTTTGAAGCGCCCGACCTTACCAACAGTCCCATCGCCGACCTGAACGAATTTCAGGAACAACTCTGTCTGTTGCTGGCTTCATTGCACGAAAACCAGCGGCTGCAAATCCAATACTTTTCCGATTCCGACTACAAGGCCGAATTGCTTCGCTTCCAGCAGGAGACGGAGAAATTTGAAAACACCTGGACGAAGCGTTCGCGCAACGAGCGGTTCGTGCGCTACTGGCAGGCGATGGTCGAGCGCAAGCTGCGGCGGCAGCGCGTGATCCTCTACCTTTCTCGGCCACTGGAAAACACGCCCAAGCTGCTTTCGGGCGATGCCGCGCTCCGCAAGTATTACCTGACCATCCTCGACCAGTTGGTGGGCGAGTTTGAACACGCCCACCAACTGTTGATGGACATCTTCGCCAGCACCGGCACGCGCATATTGCCCATGACGGACGTTGACCATTTCAAACACTATAAAACCTTCCTTAATCCGTCACTGGCCGACCGCTTTGACTTTGACGCCTCCCAGGATTTTCTGCCGGAACTTTCGATTCAGGAAAATTGCTGGCACAGCGAAGGCAACGGCCAGAGCGATTTTGGGTTTTATCTGGACGGCCATTATCACTCCGTCATCGCGCTGACCCGCTGGCCGCGCACGACGTATCCCGGCATCATTCAACGGCTCACCAACCTGCGGCTGCTCGATTTCACCATTACTGTCAACATTGACCCGCTGCCCATCACGCAGGAAATCAACAAGGAGGAAAAGGAGCATGACCGTGTGGCCGGTGACTATGCCAGTGAAAAGAAAATCTCCCTGCTGACGGTGATGGAAAAGAAACAGCGCAAGATTCATGCGCTGATGCAGGGACAGACCATTCCTTTCAACGCGGTGTTTGTCATCCGCGTTTGGGACAAGAGCAAGGACGGTTTGAACGCGAAAGCCAGCGCCATCAAGAACGCCATCAATTCGATGAATTCGGCGCAGTATTTTGAAAGCAACCTGCCAAGCACTTCCAAGAATTTATTTTTTCAGACGTGGCCGGGCTGGACATGGGGACGGTATGAGCATCGCAAGCTGTATTCGGAACACCGATACCTGGCCGACATGCTGCCCGTCACCAGCACATTCACCGGCCATCTTAAAACCGCCGAAGCCATTTACGACGGCCCCAACAACAATCTGGTTGGCGTCGAGACGTTTTCCGGCTCGAAAGATAACCAGTCTCCGCAGCACGCCGTGTTGCTTGGCATGAGTGGTGCGGGCAAATCCGTGACCGTTTGTGATTTGCTGTCACAGACCGAGGGTTATTTCGCCTACACGGTAATCATTGAGGAAGGATTGTCCTACGGCATCTACACGCAGACGGTGGAGGAGGGCGCACGCCCCATCATCATTCATCCCGACGGCGATTTGACCATCAATTATCTCGATACGAAAGGATTGCCCCTTACTCCTGACCATCTTTCCGCCGCGACTGCGCTTGTCGCACGCATGATTGGCACGTCGAGTCAGGAGGATAAACAAATGCTGCGGCAGGCGCAGATCGCCAAATACCTGAATTTGCTCTACGAGGATTCGTTTCAGGACTGGCAGAAAAAACGGCATGACCAGTTGCTCGCCATCGCGCGTCATGCAATGGCGTTGCAGAAATTCCGGCTGGAGCGGATGCCGCCGGGCGCGACCACCCTTGAAACTTTTGCGGACTTCCGCGACCAAGCGAAGCTTGGAACCAATGGGGGAAAGGATGGACAGACATCGTCCGAGGCAGCGACGAACTTCAACGAATGGGGCACCGAATACATCGCCCAATTCCCGGAAGCCGAAGTCCTGCGTTTCCTGAAAGAACCCAAGACCTCGCGCGAAGTCCGCAATCTCGCCTTCGCCTATTTCACGCCCGAAGAATTCCCGACGCATCGGATGCTTCAGGAATTGATGATGCTCGACCCGGTTGGCTCGGAACGCGACCAAATTATTGAAATTGCGACGCTCATTCTGCCCTGGTGTCGGGACGGCAACTATGGTTGTTTGTTCGACGGCACGAGCAATCTTTCGCTCACCGGCAAGATTGCCCACTTCGAGTTGGGCTACATTCCCGAATCCGCCAAGGAGTTGAAAGCGGCGGCGGGCTTCCTCATCACCAACCACGCGCGCAAGCACATTATGACGCTGCCCCGCGCCTTGCGGAAACGCAATGTGTATGAGGAAGTCGCCCGCTTCCTCGACATCCCCGGCGGTCAGGAAATCGTCCAGGAATCCTACGCCCAGCTTCGCAAGTTCAATTGCTGGAACATTTCCATTGTCCAGCAGTATGCACGGTTCAAGCAGTCGCGCATCCGTTCCGCCGTGTTCGGCAACAGCCGTCAGTTTTTTATCATGCGCCAAAACGACCGCGCCGACTTGGAGGACATGGCGCAGGACATCGCGCTGCCCGAAGTCACCAAGCACGCGATCATGAATTATCCGCTGCCCGACCATCAATCGGGACAAAAGTATTCGCCGTTCACCTATTTTCACACCGATTCCGGCAGAAATCTCTGCGGCACGGCTCACAACATTTCGTCGCGCGAAATGCTCTATTGCAGTTCGTCCAGCGGCGAGCATTTCGACAAACGCGCCCGCGAACTCCGCCAGAGCGCCAACATCGTCGAGGGCATCATCGCCCACGCCAACGCGAAGAAGGAGGAAGCATGAAAGAATTGCATATCCTGAGTCTCGGCGCGGGCGTTCAATCCACGACCCTTTACCTCATGTTCATGCGCGGTGATTTGACGCCGCAAATTGATTGCGCCATTTTCGCCGACACCGGCGAGGAACCGACGCCGGTTTATCGGCATCTGGAATGGCTCAAGTCCCTGAATGGCCCGCCCATTCTGGTCCGCTCCATTGGCAAACTCGGCGAGGATTTGAAATACGGCCGCAATTCCACCGGCCAGCGGTTTGCCAGCATCCCCGCCTATACCACAGATGAACCGGGTTCGCCCAAAGGCATGGTTCGCCGCCAATGCACCAAAGAATACAAACTCGAAGTCATTGAAAGGGCCATCCGTCACGATGTTGTTGGCCTCAAACCGCGTCAATGGTTTCCGCGTGACGAGATTCATGTCCGGCAATATCTCGGCATCAGCTTCGATGAAGCTGGCCGCGCGGCGCGCGTGCGGTTGCGGTTTGCGGAAATTCCCTGGGCGACGCCGTTGTTTCCGCTCATCGAACGCCAGATCAGCCGCTCCATGTGCCAGCAACGGCTGAAAGCCTTCGGCGTTCCCCATGAAGTGCCGCGCTCGGCGTGCGTGTTCTGTCCCTACCATTCCAACGAGGAATGGCGCTGGCTGCGGGACAATGACCCGGCGGGTTTTCAACGCGCCATTGAAATTGATGTCGCGTTGCGGACGCCCGGCAACGTCGTCAACCGGAACCTCGAACAGAAACTCTATGTGCATCGCTCGTGCGTGCCGCTAGCCGAGGCGTTCCTTGAGAAAAAGGAATCGTTCCGGGACCAGACGTTCATGGGCTTTTATCAGGAATGCAACGGCCTGTGCGGAAACTAAAACCATCAACCTTATGAAAAAATCAATGCTCATCCAATTCACCTTGCTTGCCGGTGTTGTCTGCTTGTTCACGGGCTGCGCCGCCGTGACCCGAACTGCCACTGATGTCGGTTTGGGCGCGGGCGGCGCGGCCCTCGGCGGCGAGCTGACCCACAACAATCCCGTCGCCATTGTCGGCGGCGCGACGGGCGGCGCTTTGCTCGGCGAAGGACTCCACGCCGCCAACAGCAAGTTGAACGACCAGTCTTATCAGACCGGCTACGACAAAGGCCGGAGCGATGCCGTCAAACAACAATACTGGCTTTACGTTTCCTTGCAGCAAGCCAAAGCGGGCGACGAAGGCCGCGTCCGGCTCTACGAAGTGCATTTGCCGGAGCAGGTGATTGACGGCGTGATTTTCCAGCCAACAACTCAATTCATCCGTATTGAGGAGTGAGCCTGCACCCAATTATTCCCCCAAAACAAAAACCAAAGAAAGGACAGCAAACATGAAAAAGTTAATCGCAATAATCGCAGTCGCCCTGCCGCTGGCGTTCTCCGCCCGCGCGCAGTGGATCGTCTATGACCCGACGATGAACATCGAACAGATATTGGATGAAGCCGAGAGCATCGCCAAATATGTCACCATGATTGACAACCAGGTGCAGCAAATTAACACGCTCACCAGCCAGTTAAGCGAGTTCAAAAATTATGAATCCCTGTTTGGCAATCCGTCTCAAGTCGTGCTCTCAATGGTGCCTGCCCTCAACTCGGACTTGCAGAGCCTTGAGCCGGGGCTAAACCTCGAAAATCTGGTTGCCAATGCCGATGGCAATTATGCGCTGACCTATAACGACAACGGCATCTACGCCACCGTGGGCGCCAGCTTCCAGACGCCCCGTGGCCAGACCGTCCAGCGGCCCGCCGACCAATACAAACAGTATGCGGCCATCAATGACACCGCTAACAACTATGTCACAGTGGCGGACAACGCGGCGCAACGCCGTGCGACCATCAAGGATCAAATCGCGCAGACGACCCAGCAACTTCAGAACGCCACCACGGATGCCGAGGTGCAGAAGTTGCATGGCGTCCTCACCAGCCTGAACGGCGACCTTGCCAGCACCGATGACGAGGTGAATCAGGCTGCGTCGTCGGCGATGGTGCAGGACATCCAGAACCGGAACGACCAGCAGAAACAGATTCAAGCGTTGACCGAGCAGCAAAACGCCGAATTCACGGAGGCCGTCAGCAACTATACGGCGAAATTCCAGTTGCTCAATCAGCCGGTGCAGTTCCCCGCGCAATAACTGATAACGCCTCATCGCCTATGGCCACGTTCGACAGCATCTTTCCCACGTTTCTCGCCAAATGTGCGGAGCTTCACACGCTCCTGTTGAGCGTGGCCTACGCCCTGTTCGTCACGGGCATCATCGTGACCGTCGTTCACGGATTCACCCACGAGGCGCTGTTGCGCTTGTTGTCGCGCATCCTGTTGCTCACGTCACTGCTCGTATTTCTGCCCGCGTGGGGGAATCAAATTCAAAATTTGTTGCAAGATTCAATCCTTTCTGGTTTGGGCGTTGACCCGTCCCAAGTGTATCAGCAGTTCAACCAACTGCTCGTCATCAAACGCGACCCAGCCACGCAATCGTCCTGGTGGAACGTCATGGCGCAGCTTCACAATTTCACCACCGACATCATCATCACCGCCATTCTCTGGCTCGTCGGCCAACTGGCTTCGCTGATGATGTTCTGGGGCTACATCTTCCAGACTGTCATTCTCAATCTCGGTTACGCACTTTCACCCCTGCTTATCGGTTTCATGGCGATCCCGGCGCTCAAGCAAGTCGGCACAAAATATCTGTTGAATCTCGTAGGTGTTCTCCTCTGGCCGTTGGGGTGGGCCGTGGCTGCTCTCGTCACGCAAGGCATTCTCGATTTCATGACCGACCCCAGCTTTGAATACCTTGACCCGACTTCCACGCTGCCCGACCTGCAAAAGACCATCGGTGTCGCCGCCGTCGGTTTCTGGATTATTTTCAGCACCGTCGCCGCGCCTATCATCATCCAGCACGTCATCACCGATGGTGTTCAAGCTGGCAGCAAGTTGCTTTCCGGCGGCGCGAGCAGTTTCATCCAGACCGCCGCCACGACTGCGGGCGCTGCCGCGACCGCTTCCAGCACCGGCATTCCAGCCGTCACCGCTGGCGCGGCGGGCGTGGCCGCGCTGTTAAGCACCATGTCCACCGCCGCCAACATGGGCAGCGCCGGAGCCATCATCATCGCGGGCAGCGGCCTGCCGCCGCGCTCCGCGCGCGGTCGGCCCGGCGACGACATCACCGGCAACAAAGCCGTCCGCGAACTCATTGCCAAATCCAAACCCAATTATTACTGACCTATGGAAGCATTAAATACTCCCGCAACCAATCCCGACCCAAAGGCGGCCGCGCGCAAGCACTTCGACCTCACCCGCCTGCTGGTGCTGCGCGACCGGCTGCCGTGGTTCTGGTTTGCGTTCACCGTCGCCGTCCTGCTGCTGTCGGCAATTGACCGTTACCACATCATCTCGCAATTCAAACAGCGCGAGCGCGTTGTCATCATTGACCCCGCCGGAACTTACTATTTGAGTCCGCTGCTCCAGTTTCAGGAAGCAAAACAGTTGCATATCCAGCAGGCGGAACTGGCGACACTCTGTTTCCTCGAACGCAACCCGAAGGACTTTGACAATCCCGACCTGCTCAAATTGGTGTTTCTGAAAAATGCGTTCAACAAGGCGCAGGACGAGCGCATCAGTGAAGCCGTCGAGTTCCGCGCCAAGCAGCTTCACCAAAAGGCCGAAATCGGCCGTATTGACATCCTGGCCACCCGCGACAACGAGGTGCTCGCCGCCGTCACCGGCCAGATTATTCGCAGCGGCATCTTTCAAGACAAGGCGTTCACCGAGGCGTTTCCGTTCACGCTCCGGCTGCGTCTCATCCGCAACCCCAACATGGCCTTGAACGGACGCTTCCCCACCGCTGTGGGCGACTTCAAATATGAAATCAATCGTTAGCCTATTATCGGCCACCGTCACGGTGCTAACCGCTACCGCTGCGCTGGCGCAGCCCATTCAGCAAGCCTGGTTGGATGACCATGTGGCCGTTTCCGTGCCGGTTGCGACCAACCGCGTCACGACCATCAGCTTTCCAAGTCCGATTGACGCCATTGACGGCGCGGGCATCACCGTGGACGGAAAAACGCCGGGACTGTTTCAACTTGCCCACGCCAAAGGCTCGGCGTTTCTTTCCGTGCGGGCGATTTTTCCCAAAGCATCCGCCAATCTCAACATCCGGTGGAACGAACGCACCTATGTTTTTGAGCTGATAGAAAGCAATGCGCCGGTGCTTGCGCTCAACATGGCGGCGTTGCCGACGCCGGAGGCGTCCGGTGCTGGCCGTGCGCCCGAAGTCAGTCCGTTGAAATTGCTGTCGTTGCTCGACAAGGCCAAGGCGTTTCCGTTGCTCAAAGCGCAACAGCCGGAAAGCGTCGCCGATGTTGGTTTCACCACCTATGACGGCAAACCGCTCGTCAACGACTTCAACGATTATCAAATCCAGATTGAAGCCGCCTTCCGTTTCAACGCCGAGGACACGCTGGTATTCCGCGCCGCCATCACGAACGCGACCGACACCCCGCTGATTTATCAGCCGGACAGTTTCGCGTTGCGGGCGGGCAACCGGCTCTATCCCCAATCTATCAGCGACGCCAGCGGCACGGTTCCGCCCAAAGGCCGGAGCACCGTCTATTTCGCCGTCACTGGCACGCCGGACGGCGGGCGCAACGACCTGTCTTTGAAAAATCAGTTCACCGTGCTGGTGAATCGCCTGTCACCACCGCCGCCACCGCCGCCCGTCGTCACGACCACCAATGCCCCCGTTCATCCCATCCGTTCACCAAGAAACCAGCCATGAAACCGCGCGACTTTCTCAATTTTTTCAAAACCAAGAGCGGCAAGCTCGTCGTCTTCGGCGCGCTGTTCGCCGCCGGGTTGGTCATTTTCGGCGTCATCCGCAAGCAGCACCCATCCGCTGACGATGGTATCGCCGTTGCTCCCCTTGGCACCAACGCAGTTGGCGACAAACCCCAGGTGGTGCAGTCGGTCACGCGGCCCATGCAGGTGTTCAGTCCGCCGCCGCCCAAGTCGTCGTCACAATCTTCAACCATGACCAATCCGGCTTTTCCCAATCCGTCGCCCCAACCGTTGCCAAATGTTCCGCCGCATCAGGCCGATTCGCTTGCACCCATCAGTCTTTTTGCCGACAGCACGGCGGGCGTTGCCCGCCCGAAAAAATTGAGCGCGTCCTATGCGCCATTCGGACGGCTGATCCCTTGTGAGACCGTCATCACCGTGGATTCAGCTTCCATGCAGACGCCCATCGTCGGCCTCGTCACCGAGAACATTTATTACGGTGACAGGCTGATTATTCCGGCGGGCACGGAGGTTCACGGCATGGCGCAGACCGACCGGCAGCGCGACCGCATTTCCACCAGCACCAGTTGGAAACTGGTCTGGCAGGACGGCGAGGAATTGCAGCTTAAAGCCGTCGCCCTGGACCGCGAGTTTGACAATAACACCAATCAAAGCGGTTGGGCCATCACGGACGGCAGTGCGGGACTGCGCGGCGAAGTCATCAAATCCGACAACCTAGCCGACATCAAACTCTTTGCCGCCACGTTCCTTTCCGGCGCGGCCAGCGCCCTGACGGAAAAACAGCAGACCGTCTTTGGCCCCATCAACAGTCCCACGCTCAACAATGCTCCGTTTGCAGGCGCACAGGCCGTGTTGCAAACCTACGCGCAACAAATTTTGGATTCGATTCAAAAGAACGGATTCTATGTCCGCGTGCCTTCGGGCAAACAGTTTTACCTTTACGTCCTGCAAACCATTGACCGCGCCGATGCTTCTTTTGGCGGCGCGGGCTTGCTTGAAGAAACGGACGAACAACCGTCAACCACACCAAAACCATGAAAACATTATATTGCATTCCCCTGATGTTCCTCACCGCGTGTTCGACCGCGCCCAAGCTCGTGTTGCGCCCGCAATCGCCGCCGCCAGCAGTGGATAATTCTGCCGTTCGCTATCCTGAACTGGTCCGCGCCTATCACGTCGGGCGCTATGCCGACCCCAACGATGACCTGGTGATGCACGAGCAGCACGTCGTTTATCGCGTCGAGGAAAACACCCGATGGGATTTGCGGCCCTTGCGGGCGGCCACCATTGACGGCTCTGGCGCTTTTCCCACGGAACCCGCGCCGCGCGATGCGGCGTTCAGTCCGTTGCCAGTCAATGACGCGGTGCTGGCCGAAATCAACGCTCAAAAACTGGCGACCATTCAAATCATGGTGCAGGCGCGAACCCTGTCCTTGGCGCTGGCACAGTTTCAAGCCGCGTTGCAGCAGACCAGAACCAATTTGCAGGAAACGGCGGTATTGCGCGCCTCGGTGATTCAAATGAAAAAGCGGCTAGACGCGCTTGAAACCGCGCAGGAACAGCCGCAGCCATCGCCGAATTTCCCGACCAATGAACCGGCTGATTCGTTGAGTCCCTGAAAACACTTTGCCGGCACTGAAGCCGACAATTCAAAACATAACAAACAACCGAACTCATTATGAGCACAACAAAGACCAAACCCGCGCCCAATGGCGCTTCTGGCGCAAGTGCGCCCTCTGAACCACGCACCTATCGGATCAATCCCGAAGTGGAAGCCAAAATTGACAATTGGATCACGCAGAATCCCAAGGATTGGAACTACATCCAGGCCATGCCCCGCGACCGGCTCGAACGCAGCGTCGTCCTGAACGATGTGCGCCAGATTGAACGCCAGCAGCGCATCCGCGAAGGCATGATGGAGCGCATCAACGCCGACCCCAAACTCAAACAGGCGTATGAAATTCTCGTCAAGGATGTGCCCGAAGACCAGCGCGAGGAAGTCATGACCCAAATGGCGCGGCAGAAACAGCGCACTGTTGCCCGCTCACAGACCCAACAGCAGACGAAAGGGCAGGCGGTCGGGGTTTGACTGGCCTTCCATGCCGGTCTGGCTCCGAGAACGGGGTTCAGACCGGCTTGGGAACAGACAAAAGCGGATTAGTCTGACTGGCGATGAAAGGCATTCACACATGGGCATTAAAGATGCTTACAATGAAGCGTTAATTGTCATGCCGGTGGTTTCCGTGCCGGGTTTATATGCAAGCTGTTGTCCAGCATGGCGCACGCAGTGTCAAGTTTCTGGACGTTCCGCCTCAGAAGCAAAGCAATCTTCGTTGTCTCCACGGCTCGTTTCCCATTACCGAGAGAACAGCCCTGAATGGTTTCCACCCCGGTTTCCGAGGCGGAAACACGCCCCGTGGAGGTTAAAGTGGGCGCCAGCAAACATCATCGGAATATCACGGGCCGCGGGATCGCCTACGTGCGCTCGGAACAAAATTTGTCACAGGAAATTCTGGCGGCGCGTCTGCAATGCGAGGGATTGGACATCAGCCGTGAGGTGCTGGCCAACATTGAGAGCGGACGCACAGAAGTCACCGACGATTACCTTCCGTTTTTCCAGCGCGCCTTGGGCGTTCCCATCGTCCGGTTTTTCTCCCAGGAAGTTCGAGACCACGACGCCAAACTTGCCGCACTCGACGCCGCCCGTTCCCTGAAAATCCGTTCATGCAATGCCAACAGTTGACAAACCAGCCGCGCCGGGTTTAGAAAATCAGTTGGAACTTTTCAGTCCCAACCGCCTACGTTATGAACACACTGACACAATACGGAATGATGGCCGAGAAACACTGGCGCGAACACCGTCCCAAAATGGTGCGCGAACTGGAGGCCAAAGGCCAGTTGCAGGAAATGCTGCTGGAGGCGGAACGGAAAACAAAGGACGAAATGGCCGAGTTGCGGACCAAGTTCATCCGGCAGGGATTGACGCCGCAACAGGCGCACGACCGCGCTTGGGAAATGGTGCGGGAAGAATACATCCTGCTCCCGGCGGAAGAGACCTAGCCGTCAGCCACCAAGACGACTCGCCCAAGAATCTCAACAACTATCGCATCACCGACGCCGACCGCTTGGGCGCGGGCGGCCCCAAGCAAAAGTTTCTCCAAAACGTCAGAGCCATCCAGTTGCTCCGCAAGCTGGAGGCCGAGGCACGGCCCGCCACCCCGGACGAGAAAGCCGTGCTGATCAAGTATGTCGGTTGGGGCGCGATGCCCCAGGTCTTCGACGACCGCAATCAGGAATGGGCAAACGAACGGAAAGCCTTGCGGGAGGAATTGCCGGACGCCCAATATGATCAAGCCCGTTCGACCACGCTCAACGCGCATTACACATCACCGGCCATCATCCGGGCCATGTATCAGGCGGCGCAGCGATTCGGTTTTCACGACGGACAGGTTCTGGAACCTGCCTGCGGCATTGGCCATTTCATCGGCCTCATGCCGGACGAAATGCTCCGGCAATCCACCGTCACCGGCATTGAAATTGACCCGCTAACGGCGAGCATCGCCAAGGCGTTGTATCCCGCCGCCGACATCCGCGAGCAGCCCTTTGAAAAATCCAAACTTGCCGACGAATCTTTCGACCTTGCCATCTCCAATGTTCCGTTCGGCGATTACACCGTCCACGACCCGCGCTGGAACAAGCACAAATTTCCCATCCACGATTATTTCTTCCCCGCCGTTTTGGACAAGGTGCGACCGGGCGGCCTGCTCATGTTCATCACTTCACATCACACGATGGACAAGCTCGATTCAACCATGCGCGAGATGCTCGCCGCCAAAGCGGAATTGCTCGGCGCAATCCGGCTTCCCAACGATGCTTTCAAAAAGAACGCGGGCACGGAAGTCACCACCGACATCGTGATGCTCCGCAAACTTCGCGCCGGAGAATCGCCGTGCGGCGCGACGTGGAAAACGTCGGTGGATTTTACCAACGAGCAGAAGGAAAAAATTCCGCTCAATGAATACTTCTTCGCCCATCCCGAAATGATGTTGGGAAAGATGCGGCTCGCCAGGGGAATGTATCGGGACGGGGAGCCGGTGCTTGTGCCGGACGGCCGTAATTTTGAGGAAGCATTGGCACAGGCCGTTGAGCGGCTTCCGCAAAACATTTATCAGGCTGAAAATCAGCGAGTCGTGGCGCGGGTCTCGGACGTGAACATTCCCGCGCCCGACTACATCAAGCCCAACGCCTTTTGCGTCCATGAAGATGGCCGCGTTTGCATCCGGGAAGATGACAAGCTGCGTCCGCTGGACGATATGCCCGTGGAAACGCGCTCGCGCATCCGGCGCATGATTGAAGTGCGAGACGCGGTGCGGGTTTGTCTGCGTTCGCAGCTCGACGGCAGCAGCGAGGAGCAGGTCGTCGAGGCGCGCGACCGGCTCAATCTCGCCTACGACCGTTTTCTCTCCCGTTTCGGCCCGATTAACGCCCGCGTCAACCAGAACGCCTTCGACGGTGATCCTGATTTGCCGCTGCTGCTGTCGTTGGAGCATTACGACGACGAAAGGAGCATCGCAACCAAAGCCTCGATTTTTCACGAGCGAACCATTCACGATAAAAAACCCATCGAATCCGTTGGCACACCCGAAGAAGCGTTGCTCGTTTCGCTCAATGAAAAAGGCCGTGTTGACCTCGACCACATGGCCGGTTTGCTCGACCAGTCCGTTGACGAGTTTTTGCCCGACTTGAAGGGGATGATTTTTCTCAACCCGCAAAGCAAACAGTGGGAAACCGAAGACCAATACCTCTCCGGCAATGTCCGCGAAAAACTTGTCGCCGCCGATGCTGCCAGTGTCAGCGATGCCCGCTTCCGCGAAAATGTCGAGGCGTTGAAGTCGGTGCAGCCGCAGGATTTGCCCGCCACCGAAATTGACGTGCGCCTGGGCGCAACCTGGCTGCCAGAATCGGACGTGGAAAAATTCGTCCACGAGTTGCTCGGCGTTTCATCCGGTATTCAAGTCAGCCACATTCACGCGCTCGGCTCGTGGCACATCACGGCGGATTGGGAGGCCAAACAATCAACGGCCAACACGACGGATTGGGGGACGAGCCGTTACACCGGACTCGAATTGATCCATGACGCGCTCAATCTCAAAACGCCCACCGTCTATGACATGACGAAGGACAAAAAGCCCGTCGTCAATCCGACGGCAACCGAAGCCGCCAGAGAAAAACAGGAACGCATCAAGGAAAAGTTCAAGGAATGGGTTTGGGCGGATGATGACCGCCGCGAACGGCTGGTGCGACTCTACAATGACACGTTCAATCATAGCCGGGTCCGCACATTCAACGGCGAACATCTGACGCTGCCGGGCGCGAGTTCGGCGGTTCGACTGCAATCGCATCAAAAGGCGGGCGTCTGGCGCATCCTGCAAACGGATAACACGCTGCTCGGCCATGTTGTCGGCGCGGGCAAGACCTACACGATGGTTGCTTCGGCGATGGAGTTGAAACGGCTCGGACTTTCTCGCAAGCCGATGTTTACCGTGCCGAACCACATGCTCGGCCAGTTCTCGACCGAGTTGCTCACGTTGTATCCGGGCGCAAACATACTCGTCGCCGGCAGGGAGGATTTTGAAGCACAGAACCGCAGGAAACTTTTCAGCCGCATCGCAACGGGAAATTGGGATGCCATCATCGTAACCCATTCCGGCTTTGAACGGATACCGTTGTCGGAAGAAACGCAGGTTCGCTTTTTCAAGGAACAGTTGGACGAACTGGAAAAGGTGAAACGCGAGCACGCGGGCACGGACAACCGGCGACTGGTCAAGGAAATTGAAAAGGCCAAGAAACGGTTGGAGGCCAAACTTGAAGCCCTCGCCGCCAGCCACAAAAAAGACAACACGCTGACGTTTGAAGAACTCGGCGTGGACCGGCTTTTCGTGGACGAGGCGCATTATTTCAAAAATCTTTTTTACATTTCCAAGATGACGCGCATCGCCGGTTTGCCGCAGACGGCCAGTGAACGCGCCTTCGATATGTTTCTAAAGGTGCGGCACATTCAGTCCCAAAATGACGGCGGGGGAGTTGTCTTTGCCACCGGCACGCCCATCGCCAACAGCATGGCCGAAATGTTCACGATGCAGCGGTATTTGCAGCCGGACGACTTGCAGAAACACAAGCTGCATCATTTCGACGGATGGGCGGCGACGTTTGGCGAGCCGGTGACGGCGATGGAACTCGCGCCGGACGGCGCGGGCTACCGGCTCAACACGCGCTTCGCGCGTTTCATCAACGTGCCGGAATTGATGCAATTGTTCCGGCAGGCTGCGGACGTGCAGACGGCGCAGATGCTCAATCTGGCGCGTCCAAAACTTGAAGGCGAGAAACCGGCCATTCGCAGCGCGCCCGCCACGCCGCCGCTGAAAAAGTTCGTTCAATCGCTGGTCGAGCGCGCCCACAAGTTGAAAACCGAGCGCGTTGATCCTTCGGAGGATAATATGCTCAAAATCACGAGCGAGGGACGCAAGGCCGCGCTCGATTTGCGGTTGATGCTGCCTTCGGCCAAGGATGACCCGCAAAGCAAAGTCAATCTGGCCGTCGAAAACATCTACCGCATTTGGGAGGCGACCAAAGATGATCGCCTGACGCAACTGGTCTTCTGTGACCTGTCCACGCCAAAGGACAAGGGCTTCTCCGTTTATGATGACATGGCTGAAAAACTGGTGAAACGCGGCGTGCCACAAACGGAAATTGCCTTCATCCAGGATTACGATGCCGACAATGCGAAACTGGCTCTGTTTCGTTCAGTGAACGCGGGCAAGACGCGCATCCTTTTCGGCAGCACACAGAAAATGGGGTCGGGAACGAATGTGCAGGAACGCCTGGTTGCGCTGCATCACCTCGATGCTCCGTGGCGGCCCGCCGATGTTGAGCAGAGGGAAGGCCGAATTCTGCGGCAGGGCAACAAAAATGCCGCCGTGCAGATTTATCGTTACGTCACCGAAGGCTCGTTCGATGCGTATATGTGGCAGACGTTGGAAACTAAAGCGAAGTTCATTTCCCAAGTGATGAGCGGCGACATGACGATTCGCCGCATTGAAGACCTCGACTCGACCGCGCTCACCTATGCCGAGGTCAAAGCCATCGCTTCCGGCAATCCGCTTGTCATCGAAAAGGCGCAGGTGGACGCCGAGCTGATGAAGCTCACCCGGCTTCGTTCCGCCCATGCCGAGGAGCAATACCGTATTCGCGCCAATCTGCGTCATTCGCACGAAGAAGTCCAACGATGCACCGAGCGGCTGGCAAATCTGCAACAGGACTTGGCCGTGCGTCAGGACACATCCGGCGACAAGTTCCGCATCGAACTGGACGGGCAGACGCTCGACAATCGCGGTGTCGCCGGTGAACTGCTCTTGCGGCGCGCGGGAAAAATCAAAAACAACTTCGGGGCCAATGCTCGCGTCGGGAAATTTGCCGGTTTTGATTTGTCGCTGCACGCCTCATATAACAGCGAGGTCGAGTTGCTCTTGCACGGCAAGAACAGTTACAGCGCGCGGGTCACGGATACTGCGCTCGGAACAATTCGCTCGCTGGAATCCATTGTGCAGGGATTCGAGGACCGCGCGGCAGGGCTTGAACGCGACATCCGCGACTCGCAGAAGCGGGCGAAGGAATTTGAGGCCAAAGTCGGCGCACCCTTTGAGCATGAAAAGCGTTACCACCACCTTGCCGGGCGGCAATCCGAAATTGAGGAAAAACTTGATCTCACCAAAAACCAAGCGCCGAGCCAAGCGGAAGACCCCGGCGACGAAAACGAGGAAAAGATTTCGCAGCAACAGAGTCAGACGAAAACAAACGGACAAAACCGAAGGGCTGCGGTTCATGTATGAATGCCCTCAATTCCAATGCAGAGCCGACCACCACGGCAGTTGTCAGCCTTTCCAAATGGCGCGAACAAATTGGCGTGACCCATTGCACTGCTTGGCGCTGGCGAAAAAAAGGTTGGTTGAAAACCATCAACATAGCCGGTCGGCAATATCTTACCCAGGAAGCCATTGACGAATTTCAACGTCGCGCTGCGGCGGGAGAATTCGCTCAAACCCACATAGTTCCCACCAGAAAATAAAACGTTCGCCAAATTTTTAGAAACTTAACCCACCAGATTTCTCAACAATTTCATGCGTAAATCCGCTTCAACTCTGTGCTAGTTTTTGTGCTAGTTTCGGCCTTTGAATCGTTGGCCCAATAGACACCGGAGAAAACTGCTAAAAACGAATAAAACACCAATAAACACAATGAAAACGACGATCAAAAAGAAACATCAAGCTACAAAGAAAAACTGGTCAAAATGAATTTTTAAGTCCTGTGCGTCTGCCATTTCGCCACACCGGCCGGACGCATCAACGCTAATCGCGGATTTCCACAAAGGGAAGCGCGAATTTTCATTGGCAGGCGCGATTTTTGTCATGGTGGAAAA
>Ga0181529_10000685_pt1 | contig 48175 bp, 42 predicted proteins | sample PEATcosm2014_Bin_36_FD_119763 | JGI IMG/M metagenome (GOLD analysis project Ga0181529, IMG submission 119763) | Peatland microbial communities from MTU Mesocosm Facility, Houghton, MI, USA - PEATcosm2014_Bin10_30_metaG | ecosystem: Environmental > Terrestrial > Soil > Wetlands > Peat | place...
AATCGCTAGCAGATCGACAAGCTCAAGAACCGCAAACAGGAGGCCGAGGTCCAGATAGAGGCCAGGCTGGCGCTTTGCGGCCAGTATAAAGGCCACCGCTACCGCGCCCAGCAGCGGGGCCAAGGCCGTCCGTGCGATGGTCAGCACATAGCCGCAGCGATAACGATTGGTGAATGCAAGGGCGAGCTGGTCAGCTGGCTTGTAAAGATTGCTCCAATAGCGAGCAACAGGGTCGGTCGGCTCCGGCGACTTAGGCCCGATGATCCACTTGCTCGTGAAGCCGCGCTCCGCCAATTTCATCACCAAAGGCTGAACATTCAAGAAGAGCTTCTCGATGCTGTTTTCCCAGCACCCTCTAAAGATGCGCTTCTCCCATGAACGCGCCTTCTCCCTTGGCTCGAAGTAATCGGCCAGCGATGAAGCCGGATGCCGCTTGATCTTGGAACCGCGCCACTCAATCATTCCATGCACATGCTCATGCTCATGCACGACTTCCGGCGCCAGAATCAGCCCCTTCAGATAAGCATGGAGCCGCAACTCGGGTTCTGTGCAGCAGGGTTGAAGGTTGCGCGGCGGCAGATCCAGCACGTCGGCGACCTGTTCATTGCGGCGCATGACTGAGCAAGAGCCCTAGCGATAGACAGAGAGGGTATACCCGTGTGCCTTCATCCAAGCTCCCAGGGATGCAATGACCCGCCCCACCGCCTCTTCGCTGCGTGAACGACCATCCACCTGAAATTGTGTGCCCTGGGGAAAGAGGCTAATCTTTGATTCCATACGTTCGATTCCAACTACCCCACCGTATGGAAAGAAACCATATTCGGTTAACTGCGGCACCTCTGAGGATTCGTTGAATGTGAGGAAGGTTCCCGCATAGTTGAACGCGTCTGCACGTTGTTTTGCGTCGTTGCGGCATCCATCTGAAAGACACATCTGGCCTAGCCTTCTAATTTCTTCCTGAGGTGTAATCCAGCCATAAGCATCGATCAGAGCCTCAAGATACTCCGCGTCCAGTCTTGCCGCTAACACTGGCCATGATTGTTGCGGCACCGAAATGGCTTTGGCCTTCCATTCGCCGTTCCAGCTTTCAAAGTGCTTTAAAATGGCAGAGCGGGCCGCTGGGGAACCATTTAGCCGCAGATTCCGCAGACTTTCCGCAACTTCATTGGGATCGGCGTTATCGAGAGTTGCAACCTCCTGAGCTTCGATCGCAGGTGACCAGTAAAGCTTTGCCAGCGGTTGGATGGAGCAGATTGTATTCCTGTCCATCTTGCCGCTCGTAGTTTGCGGCGCTTTTTTGGAAAAACCGATTCTCTTGAAAAGTTCCTCGGCCTTGGGCGAGTCGACGCGATGAAGATAAGCAAGCAGATCAAAACGTTCACTGCAGTCCATCTCTGCAAAATATTCATTGAAGAACGCGACAGTCTTCTGCTCGACCGCGCGTGAAGCAAAACGCCGGAAGAGAAAGAATTCACTATTGAAGTCGCCATTGCTATTCGGCGGCTTCGAAGCCATGCGGTCAAAGAGCGACGCGTCCGCCTCGGGAAGCTCAGAATCGGACAACTGGCTCATGGCCTGAGGGGCATTGGAAGAGAAGGGCCGCGTAGTAAACTCCTCCACAACAATCGCCTTAGCCTTTTCAGGCGCGACCTCGGTCATTCGGCGCAGCGCAGCGTCTCGTAGAAGGGGATCGAAATGCCCCTGCTGATCCAGTAGGACGATGTTGAGCAAGTCAAGGATCGGTGGGCTATTCAGCCTGACCCAATTCTGGTTGAACATCGTCGCTTGACCGAGGGGGTGCATTAATTAAATGACTGCCGGCAATTCCTTCTGAATGATGCTGATTACGTTCGGCGGAAGGTCGGGGTCATGCGCGCTCCGCGAAAGTGCCAGCAAGGTTACGATGCCGCGGGCGCGTGCTAAGGGCGTTTTGGAAGGAAGCAGATTCCCGGTCTTCTGAATGTAGCGAAGCTCGGCCTCATGCGTAGCATTTCGGATCAAATCCCAAAAGTGGAGTGGCTTTGGCCCCGAGTCATTTCGTCTCGGGGAGTCAGGTGGCGCTTTGCCTGAAACAATCGTCGCGTACCAGTCGGGGTGCGCACGGTATACCGAAATCAACGCGAGGGTCCGAAGGTAATCGGGCGTAATTCCAAAATCCGGTTTGTTCAAGTTAGCATCGAGAATGTGCAGGACGTCGGCGCGATTCGTGGCATTCACGAGCGGAACTCTAAAATCGTCAGCGCAACTGGCCTGTGCCTCACGGTAGTGGTACCGCCGCGCCATCTCTAGCGCGGCGGCTGGAGTGCCAAGATAGCGGATGGCCTCGCAACCCTCGAAGAAGTGGCCTTTTGAATTAAACGGCTCGTCGAACATCTCTCGGATGCGGGCTAATTTTTCGGATTCCCATGCGGCATCTCGAGGCAGAAGAGTCAGTACGGCTGTGTTCGATATCAGTTTCTGTCCGTAGAAATTACCGCTCCATATCATCGAATATGTGCCCGACTTGTCGAGCTGATAATGGCGGTTCAATGTGAGAACTTCCACATACGGATTTTTCGAGAGATCCGCGTTTCCGCCCCAACCGTGGCCCGTACAAATAGAAATTTCCGGAAATGGCAATGCGGCGTTGAGCAATGCCTTCCGGTCGGCAAGTATCTCCCGTGATGCGACGGCGGGATAAGTCTCCTCCGATTCGCACCCTTCTGCCGAAATTCAGTGCTGTGTGTGAGAACTGCTGGAGAAGATGAGGCTAACCTTTATGATTTCGCCGATGTGGTATGTTGAGCGGGAGCCGTCGCCAATGCGCAACTCGACGTGAAATGCCTCCGACGTTACATCCGGCTTAGGCCAGCTTTGACTCGGTTCTTGCGACTGCAGCATTCCACACAGAAAGAGGGCAGAGAATATCCAATGAAGAACCGTTCGGCGCACAAAACCCACCTCATAGGTGACGGAGATCAATGGCTCAATGGTACGCATAAGCCACCTAATGGAGGTGACTATTAGTTTAGACACCGAAAACCGTGAACTTGCGCCCGCTCCTTTGGATACTTGATGTATTGTCGTTTGTTCGTAAGTTACTCGTCGATCCACACCGCCGCAGCTCCCAGGATCGTCAACCCGAGCTTGGAGGGTGCCGAATCATCACCTGTGAAGGTGAATGCCTCCTTGAGGAACTCAACCGCCACGTCGCTCCATTGAAGCTCTGACTTAATCGAGCGATTCAACCATGCGGTGCATGGCGTCGTGCTGCTGTTCGAGCAGCTCGAGCAGGCGGAACTGCGAGCGGGCGCGGTCCAGATTGTGGCCGGGGTGGTGAATTTTAAAGTAGGTGTCGCCGTTCAAATGGTCGGTGAGGAAGCGGATGGCGATCTCAAAGGTGATGAGTTGGCCGCTGAAGGCTAGTTGCGCCTTCTCTTCCCGGGTAAGGAAGCCGCCAGCGGTCTCCAGATAGCCGCGCACCAGAGCTTCGAACATGGGGAAGACGACCTGCACCTGGGAGAGGTCGGTCTCGTCTTCGGCAGCGGGATTCGTGGTGGTCCGGATCATGTCGCCAAAGTCGTAGAGGGCCAGGCCCGGCATGACGGTATCCAGATCGACCACGCAGAGGCCCTCGCCGGTGGTGTTGCAGAGCAGAACGTTGTTCAGCTTGGTGTCGTTGTGGGTGACTCGCTCGGGCAGGCCGAGGTCGAGCAAGCGGCTGGCGATGGGCTTGCGGGCCAGAGCGAAGTCGATCTCTGCACGGACGGACTGGGCGCGGTTGGACCCGTCCGCCTCAATCGCAGCCTCCAAGGCGGCAAAACGCTTGGGGGTGTGGTGGAAGTCGGGGATGGTATCAAACAGGCGCGGCTCGGGAAGCGTGGCCAGATGGCACTGGAAGAGGCCAAAGGCACGGGCCGCCTGGAAGGCCTGGGCGGTGCTGGTGATGTTGTCAAAGCTGGTGGCGTCTTCAATGAAGTTGTAGGCGCGCCAGCAGCCGCCGTCGGCGTCGTGCAGCCAGCGGGCACCGGTACGCGTGGGGATGAGGCGCATGACGCGGCGCTCTGCGTCCGGGAACCCGGCAACCTGCGCGGCCAGGTGGCCGGTGACGCGCTCGATGTTGGACATGAGCGCGGCGGGGTCGCGAAAGATGTGGGTGTTGATGCGCTGCAGAATGGCGCGGACCTCGCGGCCCTGGTCAAGGCAGACCACCCGGTAAGTGTCGTTGATGTGGCCGTTGCCAAAGGGCAGGGCACTGACGCACTCACCGGGTAGATCGAACTGACGCACTACGGCGTCAACGGCAGGTTGATCGATAGCTACTTCCACAGCTTTTCAGGATACTTGCCCGCGGCGATCAGTGCGCGGATATTTGCGACGACACTGGGTTGATCTTCGCGATAGGTAACGCCAAACCAGGAGTCGTTGGTGTGCAGGACCTTGACGCGGGCCTTGGCCGCCTTCACCAACTCATTGACGGTGTTGGGGATGAGGCATTCGCTCTTGAGTTCGGTGCCGGAGATCTGCATGAACTCGAGGAACTTGGTCTGAAGCAGCGGGAAGATGCTCGGCTGAAAGGCCCACATGTTCATGGAGACAGGCTCGGAGCCGTCCAGCGCCGTCACGGAGCCGTCCGCTGCGGTGTTCTTGGCATGCGCGCCGTCGGGCTCAATCTTCAGCATCTCCACCACGTCGGTCAGGTAGCGATTGCTGTCGAACTGGCAGACGCCACGGGCCACGGAGCCGTGCGCGGAGAGGGTCTTGCTGAGCACAAAACCCACCATGGCAAAGTCAGGCGATCCGCTGTTCAGGTGGTTGGCCAGGGCCTGATAGCCCTCAGCGCCGTAGAAGTCGTCGGCATTGATGGCCGCAAAGGGCTCCTTGATGGCGTCGGCGCCCATCAGGATTGCGTGGGTGGTGCCCCAGGGCTTGGTGCGGCCCGCGGGAGTGGAGAAGCCTTCAGGCAGCTTGTCCAGCTCCTGCATCACATACTCAACCGGAGCGAGCTTTTCAAAGCGCGCGCCGACGGTTTCCTTGAAGGCCACTTCGATATCTTTACGGATGACGAAGACCAGCTTGCCGAAGCCGGCGCGGAGAGCGTCGTAGATGGAGTAGTCGATGATGGTTTCGCCGGAAGGACCGACGGGCTCAATCTGTTTGAGGCCACCGAAGCGGCTGCCCATACCGGCGGCCAGCACCAGCAGAGTTGGAGATGTCTTCGCTGTCATGGATGAAGTTCCTCGTCGTTGTTGAAGCAGTGGAGATGGGTCAGGCCCTGTGCGTGCAAGCCTGTCTTTGAGCAGGTTCTCATACCAGGGACGGCGCTGCCACAAGAAACCCATGCCGACGCTGCGGAGAGCGGTGGCGGAGGGAACTGGGCCGCAAATGCTAAACGTTTACAATTGCCCGTCGGCCCTTGAAACGCCCCTGCGAACATGATACCGCCTGGGGCTGGCTGTCCGCCTGCCGAGGTTGGCTCGAGCAAAACCAGAGTTGCTGGACCTCGTTTCGCTCTCGCGGACGGATTCCAGAGAGAAATACACGGAAACAAAGGTGTTTTGACTTGCGGTTGCCGGGTCTGGGCCAGCCGTGGTTCACTGTTGCCCGAAAGGCTAAAAAACACTATGTCCTACATTCTCTCGCTCGATCAGGGGACCACCAGCTCCCGCGCCATTCTGTTTGACCAGGCAGGCGCCATTGCCGCCGCCGCACAGAAGGAGTTTCCGCAGATTTATCCGCAGCCGGGCTGGGTAGAGCACGACCCCATGGAGATCCTGACCACGCAGATGGGCTGCGCCGTGGAGGCTTTGGGCAAGGTGGGCGCGCGGGCGCGCGACGTGGCCGCCATCGGCATTACCAACCAGCGCGAGACCGTGATTGTGTGGGAGCGCGCCACTGGCAAGCCAATTCACAACGCCATCGTCTGGCAAGATCGCCGCACCGCCGCAGTCTGCGACGAGCTGAAGCGGCAGGGGCTGGAGGATCTGGTGGCGTCCAAGACCGGCCTGGTGCTGGACCCCTACTTCAGCGGCACCAAGATCGCCTGGATTCTGGATCATGTGGAGGGCGCGCGGGCTCGGGCCGAGCGGGGCGAGTTGGCCTTTGGCACCGTGGACACGTGGCTCATCTGGCATTTGACCAGTGGCGCGCGCCACGTGACCGACGTGACCAACGCCAGCCGCACGCTGCTCTATAACATTGTGGAAGGCAAGTGGGATGCGGATCTGCTGAAGCTCTTCCGCGTCCCCGAGAGCATGCTGCCAGAGGTGGCCTGGTCCAGCCAGAAGGTGGGCGAAGTGACCACCACGCTGGGCGGATTGGGCGGCATTCCGATTGCGGGCATTGCCGGCGATCAGCAGGCGGCCTTGTTTGGCCAGCTCTGCTGGGAGCCGGGCGACGCTAAAAATACCTACGGCACCGGTTGCTTCCTGTTGCAGAACATCGGCACCGAGTTCAAGCGCTCCCAGCACCGGCTGATCACCACGCTGGCCGCCAGCGCCACGCAGCGGCTGGAGTACGCGTTCGAAGGATCCATCTTCATTGGCGGCGCGGTGGTGCAGTGGCTGCGCGACAATCTCAAAATTATTTCCGCCTCTTCTGAAGTGGAGGCGCTGGCCGCATCCGTGCCAGATACGAATGGCGTAGTGTTCGTGCCGGCCTTTGTGGGCCTGGGCGCGCCGCACTGGGACCCGCACGCCAGCGGCATGTTGATTGGCCTGGGCCGCGGTACGCAGCCAGGACACATTGCCCGCGCCGCGCTCGAAGCCATCGCCTTCCAGGTGGCCGATGTGCTGGAGGCCGTGAAGAGCGAGACCGGCGCCTTTACCGCGCTGCGTGTGGATGGCGGCGCAAGCGTCAACGATCTGCTGCTGCAGTTCCAGGCCGATATTCTGGGCGTGCCGGTGGCGCGTCCCCGGGTGACGGAGACCACGGCGCTGGGTGCGGCATACTTGGCGGGGCTGGCCACCGGCTTCTGGCCGAATCCCGATGCCCTGCGCACCAGCCGCAGCGACGACGCACGCTTTCAGCCAAACATGAGCGCGGAAGAGCGTGCTACACGGCGTGCGCGCTGGCACAAGGCGGTGGGGCGCGTACGGGGCTGGAATGCCTAGCCACCACCTGCGGTGGGGCCAGTCGCCTTCGGCCTCTCTGGGTGGATGTGAAGCATCTGCCAGCGAAAACTGCGACTGGAGCAATGCACTACGACGGGCCCGGAACCTCCACGGTTTCGGGCCCTTCGTTTTGGAGTACGGCGAGGAAGATCCAGAGCAGGGCGAGGGGCAAATTCATCAGAAAGGAAACAATCGGCCACACGATATGGTGGCGGAGGAGCGGCACGTCTTCAAGCGCAAAGTTGATGCGCGGGGTCCAGTCGGTCACATAGGCTTGCAGCAGGATCAGCACAAAGGCAACGGCGATGGCGGCGATGCGGCTCCAGAGCTTTGTTTGCGGCGAAATGGGGTCTGCCCAATGATCGGCAATCAGCTTGAGGAAGAAGGGCGTGAGCAACCACGCGACGACCGCGGCGCAGACCATCAACGTCCCGCGGACGATGGTCATGAACGAGTAGTGATCGCGCAGGAAAGCGAATGGCTCAAGAGAGGCGATGGCGGGGCTGAGTGCCATCGTTGCGCCAAACAGAACCAGCACGGCACCGGAGATCAGCACGACGCGGCCCAGCCGAACGCGGAGTGCAATGAGAGCGCCCCGCCAATTGAGGCGCGAGCTGGAATCGAGCAGGCGCGCCAGCCGTGCGGTCAGCACAAATGCCGCTACGGTGACGCTGAAGATCAGCACACGCATTGCGAGACCGAAGGGCAGAAGAAGCATCATGCCCCGGCGCACATACTCGTGTGTAGGGTCTGCCTCGGGAACTGAATAGCCGAAAACTGAATGGCCCATGAGCCAGTGGTGCAGCATGAAATGCGTAGCAGACCTCAAGAACCATTCGAGATAGTAGCTGAGCCAGCACGAGGCCGCCAGAGGTGCCAGCAGCAGTGGGTAGTCTTGGACGAGTTTCGCGGTCTTGCGCAGGGCTTCGTGCATGGTGCGGACATTCTATCGGAGCGGGGAAGGATGTTTCTGTTCCGCAAGCTGATGGCGTTTGCGGGCTTTGCGCCGCGTTCACCTGCTTGCCTGATTCTCTGTACCTTTCGTCTGATCCTGTCTTTGAGCGTACACAAACTCCCAAATTCGCCCTTCGACTGGACTTTAAAGTGATCGGCATCACTGTCGGTACAGTCTTCCCGCCTCCATGATCGTCCTATCTGGGGTGTGCCTGCAGCTCAACGCGGGTTTCTGTTCCATTGCATTCTTTTCGGCGCCTGACGCATGTGCAGGTGGCTGTTGTCTTGGGTTTGGAACGGCTGGAACCACGGGCAACAAGCGCCTTGATGCGCCGATGGAGACTGCTGGCGGAAGCTGGCGCGGCAGCATCCCCAACAGCGACGCTCTCAAGCTAGGAGCGCGCGTGGAGGGATCGGGTGGCCGCTTCACGATTGCCGCTGGTGCGCAGAATCTCGCAAATTCTTTTCCTCGGCCTGTTTGTTTGGCTGCTGGTGTATACCGCGCTGCGCCCCACGCCGGGCGCCACGGGCGACATCCAGATGCGCGCGCCGGTACGGCTCTTCTTTGAGATCGACCCTCTCGTTGGTCTGCTCAATGCAGTTGCCAGCCACGGGCTCTATCGCGGCCTGTTGTGGGGCCTGGTGATTCTGGTCCCGACGCTATTTCTGGGCCGTTTTTTCTGCGGCTGGATCTGCCCCATGGGCACGCTGCAACACTGGATTGGCAGCTGGCAGAGCGAGGCCAAGCGCGGCAAGCAGCGCATTGAATCCAACCGCTACAAACGCTGGCAGACGGTCAAGTATGTGGTGCTGACGGCGGGCCTGGTGGCCAGCAGCTTTGGTTCCATGGCTATCGGCTGGCTGGACCCCTTCAGCCTGCTGGTGCGCTCCTTTGGGCTGGCCCTGTTGCCGGCCTTCAACTTTGCGGTGCGCGCCGTGCTCTCTCCCATGGAGCGGAGCAACACGGAGTGGATTCGCTCCACCGGCGAGACCGTGCATGAGGCGCTGCAAGGCACCGTTATCGATCTGAAGCAGACCCACTTTTCGCAGGGTCTGGTGCTGGGCATTCTTTTCCTGATCATCCTCTTTGCCAGCCTGCGCGTAACGCGCTTCTGGTGCCGCTCCATCTGTCCGCTGGGCGCGCTGCTCGGCGTGGTTTCGCGGTGGAGCATCCTGGGGCTGCACAAGGACGCCGAAAGCTGCAATCGCTGCAACAAGTGCCTGCTGCACTGCCAGGGTGGCGACGACCCCATCGGCGGCGTGCCGTGGCACAAGAGCGAGTGCCTGATGTGCATGAACTGCGTCTCCAGTTGCCCGCACTCCAGCCTGGAATTCCGCTTCTTCCGTAAGGAAGCCGATGTGGCCTCGCCCGACCTGGGACGCCGCCGCACCCTTACCGGCATTGCGGCAGGTGTGGCGGCGGTGCCTTTGATGCGCGCCAACACCGGCATGGGCAAAAGCCGCAACGAGAAGCTGCTGCGTCCACCGGGTTCGCTCGATGAGCCGGAGTTCCTGTCGCGCTGCATCCGTTGCGGCGAGTGCATGAAGGTGTGCCCCAACAACTCCCTCCATCCCACATTCCTTGAGGCGGGGCTGGAGGGCCTATGGACACCCACGCTGGTGCCGCGCATTGGCTACTGCGAACCGAGCTGCGTACTCTGCTCGGAGGTTTGCCCCACCGGAGCCATCTGGCAACTTACGCCTGGCGAAAAGGGCTGGGTGGTAGGCGTGGGTGCGCCGCAAGCCAAGCCGGTGCGACTGGGCCTGGCCTTCTACGACCGCGGACGCTGCCTTCCCTGGGCCATGGCCACCGACTGCATTGTGTGTGAGGAGTGGTGCCCGGTTTCGCCCAAGGCCATCTACATCGAAGAGGCTGAGGTGATCGATTCGTCCGGCAAGGTCAAGAAGCTGAAGCAGCCGCGCGTGGATCCCAACCGTTGTGTGGGTTGCGGAGCCTGCGAGTATGCCTGCCCGCTGCAGGAACACCCGGCCGTATATGTGACCAGCATCGGCGAGAGCCGTTCGCCGTCAAGCCAGATTCTGTTGAATCGCAAGTAAGGGAGAGAACCATGTTTGGATCAAAGCGTTGGATGGTGGTTGTGGCTGCACTGGCCGTAGTGGCAATGGCAAGCGTGGGCTGCAAGAAGAAGGTTGCCGATCCGTTTCCGAAGTCGAATGCGGTGGCGGGCTGGGAAAAGACCGGCGAAACGCGCGTGTTTGCCGGCAAGGATCTGTGGCAGTACGTTGATGGCGATGCCGAGCAGTATGTGTCCGCAGGCGTGGTGAGCACCACCACGGCGGACTACAAGTTCCAGGGCTCGCTTGAAGCGGTGGTGGACGTGTTCACCATGGCCGATGCAGGCGGTGCAGCCAAGGTAATGGGCACACGCCAGACGCCGGAGGCAAAGACCGTGCAGCTAGGCGATGCCGGTGTGGCCATGGCGCAGAGCGTGGTCTTCCGCAAGGGGCCGTACTTTGTGCGCATTGTGGCTTACGAGGCCATGCCCGGTGGACAGGACGCGCTAGTGGCGTTGGCCCACGGAATCGAAGCCAAGCTCTAGGCATTTGCGGTGCGGCGGACCGCTTCGCGTCGCCTATGGTGATAGTTTTCTTCGCTCCCATCCTTGATCGCCAAGGAACGCGATCAAGGATGGGGCACCGAGCAGCCAGGAGAACAATGCTGTCATCGTTGTATCTGCGCGAAGCGCGTCTGCCGCATTGCAGGTGCCCGCTGCATGCATTGCCGTTGAAGGTAATTTGAGATCGACGAAGGAGAAAGAACAATGAGTGATCGCCGCGAATTTCTGAAGACGGCAGCTACCGGCGCCTTGCTGGTGGGCTCGCAGGCAACGCTGGCAATGGCTGCGGGTGTGGATGCGCCGGCCAAGGCGGGCCGCTCGCGCGTGGTGGTTGCGCGCGACACCACGCTGAACGGCGTGCTCGATGAGAAGAAGGTCCTGGCGCTCCTGGATAAGGCCATGGCCAGCTACACCGGCCGCGAAAAGCCGGTGGAGGCGTGGAAGCGCGTGATTCCGGCCGCGATTCTTGCCGGCGAAACCATCGGCCTGAAGGTGAACGGGCTGGGTGGCAAGGGCATCTCCACCCATGCAGTGCTGATTGCCGCGGTGTGCGAGAGGTTGCAGCAGGCGGGCGTGAAGCCGGGCAACATTGTCGTCTGGGATCGCGATGCGCGCCACCTGGCCGCTTGCGGGCAGACCATCAACAAGGACGACCATAGCAAGGTGCGCGTCATCGGCAATGACGTCTTCGGCTACGAAGAGACGGAAACCCTCTGCGGCACGGCCAAGATCAAGTTGGCAAAGATGCTCACCGAAGAGTGCGCCATGACCATCAACATGCCCATCCTGAAGGATCACGAGATGGCGGGCGTGACCTTTGCCATGAAGAACATGTATGGCGTGGTGGACAAGCCGAACCTGCTGCACAGTAACAACTGCAATCCTTGGATTGCTGACCTGAACGCGCTGCCGCAGGTTCACAAGCGTGTACGGCTGGTCATCGGCGATGCGTTAGCCTCGGTGGCGCAGGGTGGGCCGGTCTTCCATCCCGAGCATCTGTGGTATCCGAACGCCTTGATTGTGGGCGAGGATCGCGTGGCCATCGACCAAATCGCCTGGGAGATGCTGGAGGCGCGGCGCAAGCAGGCCGGGCTGCAGGATCTGGCGGCAGCAGGGCGCGAGCCTAAGTACATTGCTACGGCGGCGAATGCCACCCACAAGCTGGGCACCAACGATATGGCGCGGATTCACAAAGTGGAAGTGTAACCACTGCATTGAGTGAAGGGTACAGGCCTTCCAGGCTGCGGAAAGACTCCCTTCGGACGAGGCTTTGTATCAGTCGTCCACCGGCTTTTGCCGACCCCGATGGATGAAATGTTTTATGTCCTGCTTTCGGATTTGCGCCCATCGGGGCACGGTGCGAGTAGCCCAGGGCAAGCCAAAGGCGCAGCCCTGGGTTTGCTTTCCAAATGAATATCGCGCCCTATAGGGGCGCGGCGAACGCTCAAACGAGTATTCCAGTTCCTTTTTAGGGCACGACTTTAAAGCCTGCTCTGAGCGCAGTCGAAGGGTGCAGCAAATTGCCTAAAATCAACGCGGGCTTCAGCCCCCGCGGCAATCAAAGGCACACAGGTGAGGGAGCGTCAAATGGCCGACGAAATGAAAACCAACACGAATCCTCCCAAGCACGAGGGCATGACGCGGCGTGAGGCGATGCTGAACTTGCTGCGGCTGGGCGGTGTGGCCGCGGGCACAGTGGGCGCGGGCGCATGGCTAAGCGAGACCAACGAGAAGCCGCAGCCTGCGCGTCCAGAGCAGGCGCGGCGCGATCATCGTTTGCCCGCCGACCCCACGCTTCCGCATATGTCCGTGGCACAGTACGCGGTGGACAAGAGCTCCAAGGCCGCGGCCGGTGAGCCGCGCGCGCTGGTCGAGCGGGCGATTGCCGACCTGGGCGGCATGAGCCGCTTCATCAAGCGCCGCGACCTGGTGTTGGTGAAGCCCAACATTGCCTGGGACCGCACGCCGGAGCAGGCTGCCAACACCAATCCCGAAGTGGTGGCGGAGGTAGTGCGCCAGTGTCTGGCAGCGGGCGCGCGTAAGGTCATCGTCACCGATGTGAGCTGTAATGAGGCGCAGCGCTGCTTCCATCGCTCCGGCATTCAGGCGGCGGCGCTGGCCGCGGGCGCTGAGGTGATTCTGCCCAACCCCGACAACTTCCGCGAGGTGGAGATGGGCGGCGTGGTGCTCAAGAACTGGCTGGTCTTCAAGCCGTTTCTGCGTGCCGACAAGGTGATCAATCTGCCCATTGCCAAGCATCACGGCCTTACCGGCGCAACCTTGGGCATGAAGAACTGGTACGGCATTCTGGGCGGCGAGCGCAACCGGCTGCATCAGCAGATTCACCAGAGCCTGGTGGACCTGGCGAACTTCATGCTGCCCACGCTCACGGTGATGGATTGCTATCGCGTTCTCGTCCGCAACGGCCCCACCGGCGGCAACATTGAGGATGTGGAGCTGCACAAGACCGTGCTGGCGGGAACCGATCCGGTGGCGATTGATGCCTGGGTGGCCAAAGCCTACTGGGACATCGACCCGGACGAGATGCCGTATCTGGGCATGGCCGAGCGCAACGGCCTGGGCACGGTGGATTTTGCCTCGCTCAGGGTGAAGACCAGCCAGCTTTAGCGGGGCGGCGGACCTGAGCTGTTTTCGTCCTTGAATGCGGGTGCCCCGGGTCCCTCGCATTTGGGGACCCGGGAAAGTGATTTCCGGTTGTGGTTCGAGCCGCCCCTCCGGGGCGCTGCGCTTCGCGTTGGGCTGCATGTCCTGCGCCCTCGCACCGCAAGCGCAGTGCAAGTTAGCCCGGCGCTTCAGCGCTGGGGTCGACAGGATTGCGCCGTTCCTACGGGACTCCATTGGATTTTGATGGCTGCCCACCCTCTTGAAAGACGATGCGCCTGTCTTGCTACCTGCAATGGGGAAGTTAGAGCATTTCTGAGATGGTGTAGACCTTAATTCCATAGGTATCCCACCCATTTCCGCCAGAAAACGCGAAAATGGATGGGGCACTGAGGTATAAAGCAAAAGGAAAAATGCTTGAAGCACAAAGAACCTGAGCGCGCTGCGGGTAGGGCACGCGCCTGTGGTTGCTTGAACCGGCTGGCTGGACGCTCCGCCTTGACGATGCTTTTTTCTGTCGCTACTCCGGTTCAGGCTCGCTGCATGCAATGTCTGCCGCTGCACAGCTGCTCACCCGCCGTGCCTCCATAAACGAGGTCAGAATCAAAACCGCCGCCACCTGATCCACCACCGCGCGGTGTTCCTGCCGCTTGTGTCCTGCCGCATACAGAATCTCGTGCGCCTGGTGGCTGGTCAGCCGTTCGTCCCACAGGTGGATCGGCAGGCCCGTCAGCTGGCCCAGCTCCGCGGCCAGGGCCTGCGTCTTTTCGGCCTGCGGGCTCACATCGCCCGAGGAGTACAGCGGATTCCCCACCACGATTCCCACCACCCCAAACCGCCGTGCCTGCCTGCCCAGCGACCGCAAATCCTCGCGCCGGCTCCCCTTCCGCTCCAGCGTCATCACCGGTTGCGCCGTATACCCCAGCTCGTCGGTCACCGCCACGCCGATCCGCTTGTTGCCCACATCCAGGCCCAGATAGCGTTCCACTCCCGGTCTTGCCACGGCCACTTCCATCGCCAACTCCTTGTGCGCGCCCTGCCTGCCCCATCGTCGCGGGCTCTTCCCCAGTCTACGTAGATTTGCCGCCGCGCCACACGCCACTTTTAGAGCATTTCCCGAATACACGTAGACTCTTTGATAGTAGTGAATGTGGCTTTTTCTTGAGGAAAAAGCCACTTGGCATCCCGGTTTCGGTCGGCAGCAATTCAGGAAGTGCTATAGCCAACCCACCGCGCAGCCCCGCCCGCCTCTCCCCAAACGCACGAAGATCGCACCAGGGACTGCTTGAGCAAGCAAGCAGTCCCTGGCACGATCCTGAATGTCTGATTGGGGAGAGGCGGTTCTTTGGCCTTAAGTTTCATGGCCGCATCCCGCAGAAATCAGGGCAAGAGACCTGGAGAAGTCATCAACCCTAGAGCGGAATCCTAGTTAAAGTCGACGGCCACGTCCACCTTGCTGTCGCCCGCACCTGGTTCGAAGCGCCATTTCCGCACTGCATCTTCGGCCGCAATCGTCAGCATGTGATTGCCACTCAATGACTTTACTTCCGTCACCTTGCCCGATGCGTCCACGGTTGCTTCCAACTTCACTTCGCCAACAATCTTCATCCGCTTGGCAATCTCCGGATAGATCGGGGCCACACGCTGCTTCACCGCGCGATCGTCGGCCGCCCGCGCAGGTAAAGCCATTGCCACTACCAGGGCAAGCACCGCAAATGCACTCAACTTGACTGTCCAACAACGAATCGGGAGTTCTTTCCCGCTCTTTGCAAGGGTGTTCATGAAAGCCGTCCTTTGTACTTGGTTATGAATCACTTAACTCCCTTATCGGAAGTGAGAAAAATCTCATGAGCGGCCTCGTCCCACTTTATGCAACAGCCGGACCGGGCACTTATTTACTTTCTTTTAATCAAGCACTTGCGCTCTTCCCAAAATGGGCTATCCCCCACCGCTCCTCCGATGACCTCCGAAGTCATAGGTCCGCGGCAGACCTATCGCTTCTTGCGGTGCCCTTTCTCTGCGGCATGCAATGCCTTTTCTGAGCCTGAAGCCGGTAAAATGTAGTCTGGGGCGTCTTTGCAGTACCGCCCAACGTCACTCAGCAAAGGATTCACTGGTTCCGGATGGTCCGTCGCTACGCGAAGAGTAGAAATAAAAAAAATAAATCCCTCTGGGGCTCCGTCCTGCTGGTCCTCACCGGGGCGCTGGCCGCGCTGGCTCTGGTGGCGTGGTGGCTGGTGACTACGCCCTTCGGGCCACAGCAGGAGACCTTTGTCGATCTCGCGCCCGGTTCCGGTGCCGTTAAAATCGGCGCTCAGCTGGAGCAGGCTGGCATCGTTCGCAGCCAGTATGCCTTCGATCTGGTGCGTTTTGCACTGCGCGGCAAGCTCCACGCCGGCGAATATCGCTTTTCTCGCCCCGCTTCTGTAACCGAAATCTACCGCCGTATCGTCCATGGGGATGTGTACACCCGCCCTCTCACCATTCCCGAGGGCTCCAACCTCTACGACATTGCCGCTCGCGTGGAGCAGGCCCACCTGGCCACCAGCCTGGATTTCCTCGCCGCTGCTCAGCAAACCTCGCTCGTCGCTGACCTAGATCCCGGTGCGCAGTCCCTGGAGGGATATTTGTTCCCGGACACCTACCGCTTTGCGCACGACACCACGGCTGCCCAGATTGTGGCCGCCATGGTGCATCGCTTCCGGCAGGCTGCGGCGCAGGCCGGAATCCAGAGCGACTTCCACGCCACCGTCACCCTGGCCTCGCTGGTGGAGCGCGAGACCGCCATCCCATCCGACCGTCCGCTCATCGCCAGCGTCTTCACCAACCGGTTAGCCAAAAAGATGCCTCTGGCCACCGATCCCGCCGTCATCTACGGCCTACTCAAGCAGGGCCGCTGGAAGGGCGTCATCCATCGCAGCGATCTGGACGGCGACACCGCCTACAACACCTATCTGCACGCTGGCCTGCCCCCCGGACCGATTGCCAATCCCGGCCTGCCTTCGCTAATAGCTGCTGCCAGCCCGGCCCAAACCAATTATCTTTATTTCGTAGCTGCTGGAACCAACGCCCAGGGCCATTCCTTGTTCGCCACCACGCTCGATGAGCACAACCGGAACGTCGCCGGCTATCGCCGTGCGCAAAAGAAGGCAGGCTTGCGATGAAGATCTCCTTGTTGTTCAAGGGCGCCTGCCTGGCTGGTCTCTGTTGGTCGCTCTCCGGTTGTTTTGTCATCTCCACCACCCGGCACCTGCCCAAGGCGCGCACTCCGGAGACGGTCCAGACGCTCACCCCGGAGCAGCTCGTCAACAAGCTGAACCAGCGCTGGAAGGCCCTGGAGACCCTTTCCGCAACGGTTGACGTGCAGGCCACCAGCCTCGTAAGCAAAGATGGCATCGCCCGCGACTACAGCAGCTTCCCGGCGAACATCCTGTTGCGCACTCCCGGTAAATTGCGCGTCTTTGGCCGCGTCCCCTTGCTGCGCACCGAGCTCTTTGATATGTCGAGCGACGGCCAGACCATCACCGTCTACATCCCCTCGCAGAATAAGGCCTATCGCGGCCCCGCCACGCTGCACAAGAAGAACACAAACGCACTACTCAACCTGCGCCCCGGCTTCTTTATAGACGCGCTGGCCGTCCGCGGCCTTGAGCCCGACGACCTTTACGCCGTCACCTCTGAGACCGACACCACGGAAGACGCGCAGAAGAAGCATCTGATCGTGGTGCCGGAGTATGTGCTGAGCATCATGCATCCCAGTTCCACCCCCGGCGCCCATCAACTGATCCCGGTCCGCGTCATCACCTTCCACCGCGAAGACATGCTGCCCTACGAGCAGGACATCTACAACGCCGACGGCGAGCTGGAAACCCAGGTCCTGTATCAGGGCTATGCCGACTTGGGCTCCGGCCTCTATCCCTCCACCGTCACCATCAAGCGGCCGCTGGAGGAAAAGCAGATCGTGCTCATCGTGGGCCATGTCTCCGTGAACATGACGCTCAACGACGACCAGTTCGTCGCCAAAGTTCCCGCCGACATCGACGTTCTTTCCCTCGAGTAAGGGCTCCGCGTCCAGCGCATCCTTTCCGCACCTCGCCAACAGCTATTCTGGACGCAGCAGCCCGCTTCAGGAGACCCTTCCATGCTCACGCGCCTCATTCTTCGGTCCACAGGGCGCGCCCTGGTTGCTCTGGCCGTCCTGTTCGTAGGCGTCTACGCGGCGGATTGGGGCATCTACAAGCTGCGCGGCGCGCCCACCGGCCACGTTACCGTCAATCGCTACGTCTCCATCCCGCTCAAGGGCCAGCGCACGGAGTTCGACTACCTGGGCACCGCCGACACCCCTTGCGCAGTGGCGCTCTTCCCGCAGAACGGCCAAAGCCCCTGCTGGCAGCTCCGCCGCAATCCCAACCAGGGCATGAACCTGTAACGGCAACCACACAGGCCGAAAGCGCGCAGTTCGCGTTCCAGGCCAGAATACGCACATCGTGCCCAAATTATGGGCATTTCGTGCGCTGAAGAGCTGTCGTTCTCCATGTTACGCACAAGATGCCCGACATATACCCCTATCCAGGCAATCAGTCTGGCTGACCGCGCCCCGTCTGCCCTAGTAAACTGATCCCATCATGGAAGAGTTCAGCCGCATCCAACGTCTGCCCCCTTACGTCTTCAACATCACTGGTGAGATGAAGATGAACGCCCGCCGCAAGGGCGAGGACATCATCGACTTCGGCATGGGCAACCCCGACGGGGCCACGCCCAAACACATCGTAGACAAGCTGGTGGAAGCGGCGCTCAAGCCGGCGACCCATCGCTACTCGGTGTCCAAGGGCATTCCCCGACTCCGCCGGGCCATTACCAACTGGTACAAGACGCGCTACGACGTCGATCTGGACCCCGACACCGAGGCCATCGTCACCATTGGCTCCAAGGAGGGCATTGCCCACCTCTGCCTGGCCATTCTCGACTCGCGCGACACCGTGCTGGTGCCCAATCCGAGCTACCCCATCCACATCTACGGCCCGGTGATTGCTGGCGCGCACGTGGTCAGCGTGCCCATCAACGACCGCGAGGAGTTTCTGGCGCAGCTGGAAGACCTGATCCCGCGGATGACCCCGCGCCCCAAGGCCCTGATCGTCAACTTCCCGTCGAACCCGACCACGGAATGCGTGGAGCTGCCCTTCCTGGCCCGACTGGTGGAGCTGGCCAAGGAATACGGCTTCTACCTGATCCACGATCTGGCCTACGCCGACATCGCCTTTGACGGCTACAAGCCCCCCAGCGTCCTCCAGGTGCCCGACGCCAAGGATGTTGCGGTGGAGTTCTTCACCATGAGCAAGAGCTACAACATGCCCGGCTGGCGGGTGGGCTTCATGGTGGGCAATCCGGTTCTGGTGGGCGCTCTGGCGCGGCTCAAGGGCTACTTCGACTACGGCACCTTCACACCCATCCAGGTGGCGTCCATTGCCGCTCTGGAAGGGCCGCAGGAGTGCGTCACGGAGATCTGCGAGATCTACCGCAAGCGCCGCGACGTGCTGGTGGAAGGCCTGAACAAGCTCGGCTGGCCGGTGCTCAGCCCCAAGGCCACCATGTTTGTGTGGGCCAAGATCCCCGAGCAGTTTGCCGCCCTCAAGTCGATGGAGTTTTCCAAGCGGCTCTTGATCGACGCCAAGACCGCCGTAAGCCCCGGCATCGGCTTTGGCGACTACGGAGACAACCACGTCCGCTTCTCGCTGATCGAAAACGAAGAGCGCACCCGGCAGGCGCTGCGGGGCATCAAGACGATGTTTGCCAAAGGATAAATTTTCGTATTCTCCCGACGTTTGGAACACCCCCGGTGGCCAAGGCATCGTCCTTTGCCGCCGGTGGTGTTTTCGCGCTTCTCCTGCCAGCCGACCAGCGTTTCACTCCGTCGGATGTTTGATCGCATGCGCACCCTCACGGGTTTGACCACGTGCGAGCGCTCGCATGTTGGACCGGGGGCGCGCCCGCCCCAAAGAGGCGGGAAGAGTTTAGACCCGGGTGGAGCCTGGCCTGAGCGCACGCGAAGGACAGGCGCAACCCGGGGATCGAGCGCCTTCGAGCTGCCCGCGTTCTGGAGGGACGCACGAATTTTCCAGCTGATGAGCCGCGCCGAGCGCGCTGCCCCGGCCGCAGGTGGCTGCATAAGCAAGGCCCGCGTCCCGAAGGGACGGCGCGAAGCGCGTTTGGCCCCACCGCAGGTGGTGGTTAGCGGGCGATCAGGTACATCAGCCAGCTCAGGACCACTGCGGCTCCTGTAAAAGCCACAAAGCAGAATGCGCCGTAGCGGAGCATCTTCCGCGGGGTCTCGCGCTGGGTGATGCCAAAAATCGTGGAGGCAAACAGCGCAAACAATAAAACTGCTGTGAAGTGAGAAGGATGCATTAGAGTGGCTTCCTCCCGTTGCGCAACCGGTGCGCATCCACGGCGGCAATGATGTTGAGCAGGCCCGCCACGCCGATAAAGCGCGTGCCGTAGTCGCCAATGGTTACCTGCACCTGATCGGCGCCCCAGCCAAACAGCCGGGCGGCCAAGTACAGAATGCCGTTGCCCATGTCGCCGGCCATGTTCAGGATGTCCAGAACATTGGCCACGCCGGTGTACACCTGACCCTGCATAGCCAGTCCGCAGACAAACATACCCACGATGGAAGCAGCAATCAGGGCTCCGCGGCCCCACTTGTGCAGCAGGAAGTGCCCGCCTCCGGGCACCAACCAGCCTACAAGGAATGGCAGAAAATCAATCTTCTGCGCGCCGTTGCCAGCCGGGACGTTCTTGTTCGGTTCAGTGTCCATTTCTTCCTGATTCTACCCCACTTGACGGGGTACGGAGAGGCAAGAGGCGGAAACGGTGCAAGGAACGGCACCGGGTGACCTCGCTCGTCCTACTGCATGCGCTTGCGCAATACCCAGGTGGTCATGCAGCGCAGGTCCTGGACAATGGTGGTCTTCAGCGCGTCCACCAGAACCGCGTCCAACTCGTCGGTCAGGTCCAGCAGCATCTCCTCATCCACCAGAAACCACCGCGCGCCATCGCCCATTTCAAAAATGTTCTGACCCACCCGCTCAAAGTCCATGCCGATTCTGGAGCCCAGCCGGCAGAACAGCATGCCGCCCGGCCTCAACACCCGCCAGAGCTCAGCCAGCATCGCGCGAAAATGGTCTTCGTCGCGGGCAAAGTGCAGAACGGCATTGCACAGAACCACATCGGCCAGTTCGTCCGGGAAGGGCATCTGGTCAATCTGCCCCACCTGAAAGTTGGTGTCCGGCAAGCCCGCATTCAGACTGGCAGCCAACTGGCGCACATGCTCCACGCCAGCAGAGTCTTCATCCAGCGCAAACACCTGGCAGCCCTCGCGCAATAGATGCACCAGATTCCGGCCGTAGCCGCATCCGGCGTCGAGCACGCACATGCCGGGCGCAATGTTGCCGCGCAGAATCTGATCGAAGAAGTAGATGTCGATCTGCCCGAACTGTTCCTGAAGGCTCAACTGCAAGCTGTCACCTTTCGACAAAACTAGATCCGCACCAGCTCGCGTTGGATTTTGCCGGTCACCCATGCCTTGCCGGGCGAGGTCATCATGTCAATCTCGCTGCGGATGCCGAACTCCGGCAGGTAGATGCCGGGCTCGACCGAAAAGCATGTGTTCGGCAAGAGCAGCCGCTCATCGTGGGTTTCAAGATTATCCAGATTGGCTCCGGGCCCATGAATCTGCTCGGTGATGTTGTGCCCGGTGCGATGCGTGAAGTATTGCTCATACCCTGCGGCCTTGATCGCATTGCGAGCCGCGTCGTCCGCCTCCCAGCCGTGGATCGGCCGATCTGCGGCGTACGCCTCCTGCACGGCTTGAATGGCCGCATCTCGCGCGAAAAGCACGGTAGAGAAGACCTTCTGCTCCAGCTCGCTCGGCTCGCGACCCACCACGCCGGTCCAGGTGATGTCGTAGTAGACCGACCCCGGCGCATCCACGCGCGCCCAGATGTCAATCAGCAGAAAGTCGCCTTCGCGGATGAGGGCGCAGTTCTCCGCCGTCGGCTCATAGTGTGAGTCGGAGCAGTGCGCATTTACGCTAACGTTGGGCCCATCGTCCCACACTAGCCCGGCGCGGCGCATGGCCTGGCTCAGCCAGCAGACATGGTCGTACTCGGTGTAGGGCTCGGCCTGGCCAACGGCCGGACGCAGGCGGCGGCCAATCTCCAGCCAACCCTCGGCCAGCAGCTCGTCAAGCGCCTGTTGCGCCACGGTGTGGGTAGCCTTCTGCTCCTCGGTCAAAACCGCCTGGAACTGGGCCACCAGATCGGCCGAACTCACAATGATCTTGCCAATCGAGCGCAAGAACTCCACCGTGCCCGCATCCACCATGGAGACGGTCATGATGTCGTTGTTGGGCGAGTACTGCATGGCGATCTTTTTATTGGACTGGAGCAGCGCTGCGATTCCGGCCTGCAGTTCTTGCCAACTCGAATACATGGCCTTCGCGCCGGGCAGCGTATCCAGACGGAACTGCTCGATGCGGTGCACCAGCTTGCGCGGCTCGCCCGTGGCGGGGATGAAGTAGTACCAGCGCCGCGTGACATGCGCCTTGGGGTCGAGGCCCAGGATGGTGGCGGCCAGAGGATCGCGATGGTGGTGATCGTAAAACAGCCAGCCATCAAGGCCAGCCTCGCCCAGTGCGGTCTGAATCGCGGAGAGGTTCATAGGCAGAATTCTACGCGCTTCGGGGGAAGCGAAATTATTCCGCCGTGGTGATCGCAGAGGCCACTTTCCGGGCAACCGACTCCCAGTGGGCAATGTGCTCTTTCCGGGCGGCTATCGACATACGCATCCTGCAATACTCCGCAGCCCAGCGCAGTTCAGTCTGATCGCTGTTTTTGATTGCGGATTCGATGCGAGCGAGTTCTTTGAAGCGCGTCATAGGCAAGATTGTACGTCCGCTGAGGTCCGACGCATCACACAAGCGCGGGACCAGCCGCTGGCCTTATCCTCAGTAGAGACCCATGAGCGACTTTGCCCAGATCGTAAAGCAGCAGGCCGACATCGTCAAGATTGTCGAGGGCTACATCCGTCTGCGCAAAGCCGGAGGCACGAACTACTCCGGCCTCTGCCCCTTCCACAAGGAAAAGTCGCCCAGCTTCAACGTCCACGCGGTGCGCCAGTTCTTCCACTGCTTTGGCTGCGGCGTCTCCGGCGACATGTTCACCTTTGTGATGAAGATCGAGAACGTCGGCTTCCCGGAGGCGGTCAAGATTGTCGCCATGAAGTGCGGCATCCCCCTGCCCAAGCGCGAGTTCGGCTCGCCCGAGGAAGCGGCGGAGGCTCGGCTGCGCGGCAAGCTGCTCAACCTGCATGAGGCGGCCACCGCGTTCTTTGAGGAGCAGCTGCAGTCCCCTGAGGGCGCCGTGGCGCGCGAATACCTGGCCGGGCGCGGCATGACGGCCGAGGGCATCAAGCACTTCCGCATCGGCTACGCGCCCGACAGCTTCAACGCCCTGCGCGACCGGCTCAGCAAGATTGCAGACCAGGATGCGATGCGGGCCAGCGGCCTGTTCAGTTCCAAAGAACAGGGCGACGGCTCGCTCGGCCCCATCTACGACCGCTTCCGCAAGCGCATCACCTTCCCCATCGCCAACGAGAGCGGCCGGGTGATCGCCTTTACGGCCCGCGCGCTGGAAACCGGCGAGAAGGCCGGCCCCAAGTACATCAACTCGCCGGAGACGCCGCTCTACTCCAAGGGGATGGTCCTGTTCAATATGGACAAGGCCAAGGCCGCCATCCGGCAGATGGACTTTGCGCTGCTGGTGGAGGGCCAGATGGACGCCATCAGCGTCTACCTGCGCGGCATCAAGAACGTGATTGCCACCAGCGGCACGGCCTTTACCGAGCAGCAGGTGGCCTTGCTGCGCCGCCATACCCAGCAGTTGGTGGTCAACTTCGATCCCGATGCCGCCGGAGCCAATGCAGCAGAGAAGTCCATTGCCCTGCTCACCGAAGAAGGATTTTCGCTCAAGATTGTCACCCTGCCCGATGGGCTGGACCCGGACCGGTTCATCCGCGAGCGCGGTCTGGAGGCCTACACCGCAGCTCTGCGTGGCGCACGTCGCCAGTCGGACTATCTGATTGAGCGCGCGCGCCTGGCCTTTCCTGGCGCCAGCCCGGAGCAGAAGGTGAAGGCCATGAACTTCCTTTTGCCCCACATCCGGCGCATTCCGGAGAAGCTCAGCCGCGACCAGTTTGCCCACGACGCCGCCCAGAAGCTGGGCATCGACTCCGCCGTGCTCCGCGAAGAGCTGCATCAGGCTGCCCTCAAGCGGCGGGACCGGATTGAAGTCAGGCAATCCACTCTCAATGAGGTGGAGCGGGTGCTCATCCGCGCGCTGGCGATTGACGATCCCGAACATGGCGAGTCGCGCCGCCTGGCCGCCCAGGCTCTGGCCGAGCAGCCAGTTTGGTTTGAGCATCTGGGAACTTTTCCCGCGCTTCAGGCCCTGGCCCATCGCGAATCCAAAGACCCCATGGTCGCGGTCGAGGATGAAGGTCAACGAGCGCTGGTGGCTGAAGCTCTATTGGGCGAAAACCGTCCGCCGGAGATTGCCGAGGTGCTCAGCACCGTGCAGGAGATTCAGGAACGCGCCATGGAGCACCGCCAGCGCGAACTCCGCACCCTGATTGCCGAAGCCGAGCGCCGCGGCGACATGGGCGAAGTCATCGCCCTGACCCAGAAAAAGCTGGACCTGGATCGCGGCCTCAAGCAGCTGCACAGCCAGAACCGGGAGTAGCGGCTGGCCGCCGCGGCAACGCGCTTCGCGAACTGCTCCTCTCTATGCAAAGTTGACCGCCTATCCTCCAACCCTCACTTCAATTCCTGCGTCGTTTCGCAACACCAGGGCGTCTAAGTAAACAGGACATTTGAGTGGACTTGAGGCCGGAAATCGGGTCTCCGAAGCCCAAATTCGGTTAACCGAGGCGGGATGCCGCTTGGCGGTTTTCGCTGGAGCTGGCACGGTGAGCTGTGGTAGTCTATTGATCTCTGTGAGGATGCGCGCCCATTCGCCCCACCTATGAGCCTCGGCTCGCGGGCCAACCAGGAAGAAACCTGAAGCGCTTGTCATCCTGCTCCGAGCTACCTGAACAAACCCCTATTCGCGGGTAACCGCAGGTTTGCGTTTGTGCGCCGATAAATCTCTGTAGAAGAGGTCGGCCGGCACTTTCGCAGACACAGCACCGTCGCGCAGTCCGGTGCCATGAATTGAATGCGCAGAAGAGCAGGGTAATTTTGGCGATGGACGACAAGTACGAGCACGAGATTGACGGCATTCTTGAGGTTGGCAAGGAAAAGGGCTACCTGACGTACGGCGACGTAAATGACATGCTGCCGGACGAGATGAACTCCGGCGACGACCTGGACGATCTGATTACGACGATCGGTACCCAGGGCATTGACCTTTTGGACAGCCCTAAGTTTGGCGCCGACAAGGACTTCGACCAGGAAGAGGGCGAAGACGTCGAGCTAGACCTGACCCCAGGCACCCTGGAAAAGACCAACGACCCGGTCCGCATGTACCTGCGCGAGATGGGCACCGTGCCGCTGCTCACCCGCGAAGGCGAAGTGGAAATCGCCAAGCGCATTGAGCGCGGCCAGATCCGCGTGATGAAGGCCATCTCCCGCTCGCCTATCGTCATTCGCGAGATCATCGCCCTAGGCGAAGACCTCCGCCGCGGCGTGCGCAACGTCAAGGAAGTGGTCGTATTTGACGAAGAAGAGCTCACCGAAGATGTGGTGCAGGCCCGCGTCAAGTCCACCGTCACCCGCATTGACGCCCTCATCAAGCACCAGAAGAAGATTGCCGGCTTTGAAGAGAAGATCACGCCGCTGCCGGCCAATGCTCCCAAGATCAAGCTCAAGGAGATGCGCAAGCTGCGCTGGCTGGTAGCCCGCGAAAAGGTGCTCATCTCGCGCGTCGTGCGTGAGCTCAAGTACACCCCCGTGGAGCGCAAGCGCCTGCTCGACAAGGTCAACAAGACCGTCGACAACATGCGTACCCTGGAACGCCAGATCCGCTCGCTCGACCAGAAGTTCGATGCCTCCAAGAGCGAAGATCTCAAAAAGGAATATCGCCGCCAGCAGAAGAACTGCAAGATCGATCTCGAGAAGATCGAAGGCGACGCCGGCGTCTCCATCGTGGAACTCAAGCGCACCCAGCGCGAGATGATCCAGGGCGACATGGACGCCGAGCAGGCCAAGCGCGAGCTGATCGAAGCCAACCTCCGTCTGGTGGTCTCCATCGCCAAGAAGTACACCAATCGCGGCCTGCAGTTCCTCGATCTCATCCAGGAAGGCAACATCGGCCTGATGAAGGCCGTGGACAAGTTCGAGTATCGCCGCGGCTACAAGTTCTCCACCTACGCCACGTGGTGGATCCGTCAGGCCATCACCCGCGCCATCGCCGATCAGGCCCGCACCATCCGCATCCCGGTGCACATGATCGAGACCATCAACAAGCTGATCCGTACCAGCCGCCAGCTGGTGCAGGAGCTCGGCCGCGAGCCCAGCAGCGAAGAGATTGCCCGCCGTATGGACATTCCCGTCGCCAAGGTTCGCAAGGTGCTCAAGATCGCGCAGGAGCCAATCTCGCTGGAAACGCCCATCGGTGAAGAGGAAGACTCGCACCTGGGCGACTTCATTGAGGATCGTCAGGCTGTCTCGCCCTCCGAGGCCGTGATCAGCGTGAACCTCAAGGAGTACACCTCGCAGGTGCTCCGCACCCTCACCCCGCGTGAAGAGCGCGTCATCAAAATGCGTTTTGGTCTGGAAGATGGCTCCGAGCACACGCTGGAAGAGGTGGGTCAGAGCTTCCAGGTTACTCGCGAGCGCATCCGCCAAATTGAAGCCAAGGCCCTCCGCAAGCTCCGCCACCCCAGCCGCAGCCGCAAGCTCAAGGCCTTCGTCGACGGCGCCAAAGATATGTAACCTTTCGGTTGGAAGTTAGACCCTAGAGCATTTTCGGGAATTGTGTAGACCAGAATTTTGCAGGTATCCCACCCATTCCGCAGAAAAACGTGGAATGGATGGGGCACGAAAGTCTACAGTAAATCCGAAAATGCTCTAAAGAAAAGCCACAGCCTTGGAAGGGGCTGCGACTTTCTTGTTTGATTCGGGACAAGAACGGAATGGGATTGCGACATCTCGGGCAGCAGAACCGGACTTCGGGCACTGATTCTCTACGGCAGTTAGGATGTGAGCCTCCCGCCCTCAGATCGGAAATTCAACGCCAATGCCGCGTTCGTCTACCCAATAGCCTCCCTCGTAATCATCGTGTTCCCGTTTGTAGTGGGGTTCTACGATGCGGTCTCGTTGCGCCAGTATGAACTGTTTGTCAGCCTCGGCGAGCGAACCGGATTGGTATAGACGGACAAGTGATTCGGCAGCCGCAACACGCAGGGACCACCACGGAGCCGAAAGTGCGGCGATGAGTGGCTCGACAGCGCGTGCGGTGCCAATTTTCCCCAGAGCAACCGCTGCCGCTACAGCAGCCGGCTCGCCATATTTGAGCGCGGCGATGAGCGGCGCAACGGCGCGTGCATCACCAATTTTTCCTAGCGCTTCCGCCTCCTCGCCCTTGCCATGGTAGCCGGTACGATTGAGCTCGGAGATAAGCCAATCGACTTCGCGTGCATCCCCGAACTGCCCCAGTGCCCAAACCGCACGGTATCTTCTTACCCGGTAAGCGTGCTTGTCCTGGAGCCTGAGCGCCACTACGAGAGAATCAACAGCAGCCCTGCCGAATTTGGCAAACACGCCCTCAGCCGCCTGATTCACGAAATATCCACTATCTTTTTTAAGGAAAGCGTCGATAAGCGATCCAACTGCGCGGACGTCGCCAATCCGCATCAACGCTTTTACCGCAGCTGAGCGACTATCCTCATCCCATTCCTTAAGAGCAGCCATAAGCGGTGCTACAGAAGGCTTTCCGATTTCGATACACCTTTCCCATTGTCCTCTGACTACGCAATAGGCCGCACCGCTTTCGTCCTGACCCGGTTGCCAGCCCAACTTGTCCAAGGCATCTGCCACAACTCGACCAACAAAGGGGATAGTGTCTCCGCGCATCAGGGCGTCGCTATTCCCCAGTACCTCGACAAGTGGGGCGATCGCGTGGGTATTGGCAATATTTCCTAGCGCTTCAGCCGCACATTTCAACCTCTCATCGTCGCCCTCCTTGAGTGCGGCGATGAGAGGTTGAACAGCGCGACCGTCTCCAATCTGCCCTAGCGCAAATGCGGCAGACCGTTGCAGATAGGTGTCGCCTTCCTTAAATGCTGCGATGAGCGACTCAACAGCGCGAATGTCACCAATCTGTCCTAGCGCCCATGCCGAAGTGCCCCTAACAGCGCTACATCTATTCCTGAGGATCTCGGTGAGTGGCTCGACCGCGAGAGGATCGCCTATCGTTCCGAGCGAATGCAATACCGCCCTGCACACATTTTCATCTGCGGAGTATTTCTTAAGCGCAACGAGGAGCCCCTCAACAGCCTCGGGGTTTGCAATCCGTTCTAGCGCACGTTTCGCCTCATAGCGCACGTCTTCGTGGCCATCGTGGGTAGCGGCAATCAGCGGCTCAACGGTACGAGCATCGCCTATCTTTCCGAGGGCAACCACTGCCGTCTTTCGCAATGAGAAGGCGTCATCCCTAGAATAATAATTAGAAGATTCAGTTTTGGCCGCGACGATGAGTGGGGCGACTGCTCGAGGATCGGCAATCTGTCCGAGCGCATGTGCCGCTCCCTCACGGATATTCAGACCGCCTTCCTTGAGAGCAACAATGAGCGGGGCAACTGCAAGGGGGTCGCCAATCCTCCCTAACGCGTATGCCGCGAACGAGCACACATCGGAATGCGGATAGCTTAGTGCCTTTATCAGGCCCTTGACATTGCGTTTCGTCTCCATCTTCGCAACTCTAGCTTCCATTCTCGTAGGGCTTGGCGGACCGAAAAGTCCCATGACTTCGCCTCCTTTTGGGTCGTGACCATTGTTTGCTTGTTGCTTCGGTTCCCACGAGCCATGTGGGGTCTGAGCATGCAAAAATGCTAACCTTCGCGTTATCCAAAGGCAACGGAATTGCCACTTTTTGGCGATCCCATCTGCTGGATTTCGTCGGCGCTTCGCTATAATCCCGTCTTGATGGGCAGGGCGAAGGCGAGGCGGAAACTGAGGTCAAAACGCCGGGCTCGGCCAGCGTCACGAGGAGACAGAAATGGACAAATTCACGCGCCGTCAGTTCGGTGTGGGCGCTGCAGCAGCAGCGGCTCTAGCCGGTATTCAGTTGCCTGGGATTGCACAAGCCGCCACGCCTGAAGCTGGCAAGCGCGCCTTTCCCAAGGGCTTCCTCTGGGGTTGCGCCACCGCCGCTTATCAGGTCGAGGGAGGAGCCCAGGCGGATGGCCGTGGCCCTTCCAACTGGGACGTCTTCTCGCACACCCCCGGCAACACCTTCAACGGCGAAACCGGCGACGTGGCCGACGACAGCTATCACCGCTACAAGGAAGACATTCAGCTCCTGAAGAATCTGGGCGTCAGCACCTATCGCATGTCGCTCAGCTGGTCGCGCATCTTCCCCACCGGCCGTGGCCCGGTGAGCCCTGCCGGCCTGGACTACTACAAGCGTGTGCTCGACGAGCTGCACGCCAACGGCATCACGCCCTACGTCACCCTCTTTCACTGGGATCTGCCCGCGGCATTGCCGGGCGGATGGCAATCGCGCGATACCGCCAAGGCCTTTGCCGACTACGCCGCCTTCATTGCCAAGAACCTGGGCGACCGCATCCAGCACTTCATGACCACCAACGAGTTCGCTTGCTTTACCGACCTTGGCTACCGCGACGGCCGGTTTGCTCCCGGCCTGAAGCTGCCCGCGGCGGAAGCCAACCAGGTGCGCCACCACGGCATCCTGGCCCACGGACTCGGTGTGCAGGCTATCCGTGCCAATGCACGGCCGGGCACCGAAGTCGGCCTAGCGGAGAACGCCACGGTCATGGTGCCGATCATTGAGACTCCCGAGCACATTGCCGCCGCACAGAAGGCCATGCGCGAGCAGAACGCCCCCTTCCTGACCGCACTGATGGAAGGCCGTTACCTGGATGTGTATTTGGAAAAGGAAGGCGCCAGCGCGCCCAAGGTGCAGCCGGGCGACATGGAGGCTATTGGCTCCAAGCTCGACTTTGTGGGCCTCAACGTTTATACCCCCACCTACGTGCGCGCCGACGGCTCGGCGCGTGGCTATGCCATTGACCCCAAGCCCTCCTCTTTTCCCCACATGGCCGCGCCCTGGCTCACCATCGGGCCAGAATGCATCTACTGGGCCATCCGCAATGTGAGCGAGCTGTGGAAGCCGAAGGGCATCTTCATCACCGAGAACGGCTGCTGCTCGGACGACGTGCCCAACGCCGAAGGCCGCATCCTCGACACCGACCGCGTGATGTACCTGCGCAACCACCTCGCCAACCTGCAACGCGCCGCCAGTGAGGGCCTGCCCATCAAGGGCTACTTCCTCTGGAGCCTGCTCGACAACTACGAGTGGATCGATGGCTACTCCAAGCGCTTCGGCATCCACTACGTGGACTTCAAGACCCAGAAACGCACTCCCAAGCTCAGCGCCGAGTACTACAAGGCCGTGATCGCGGCCAACGCAGTGCTGTAAAGGCAGGGACTAGGGACTAAGGGACTAGGTGGCTAGGCCTCTAACCGTTTGCTCTTGAACCATTTTGGGTGCCCCAGAGCCTGCCCTGAGCGAAGTCGAAGGGTCTCGATTTTGAGACCTGGGAAGCTCAGACGCTAGGCTGCAAATGTCTATGGTCAGAGATCTGGGTTGCCAGGTTGCCAGATGACCGAAAGCCGGAAACGGGATCGCCCTGTTCCCGGCATTGTTCGTGAAAGGTGCCCTTGGGGGCACCGTGCAAGCAGCCCAGCACGGAGCAGCACGACGTGCTGGGAACCAAGCCCAAGCCACGAGCCGCGCCCTGAAAGGGCGCTGTGCAAACTGGCTTGTAACTCCATCCTTCGCACGAACGGCGCAGGCTCTAGAGCTGTTCTCCTGATGATGTAGAGGGATAAGCCTTCCCTCAGGGATAAAGCCCCACTCATTTTGCAGCGTTTACGGCACGGCTAAAGCCGTGCCCTTTCAAAGCCACTTTACACCGACGAGAGAAATGCTCTAATGCTCGCTTTACCCTGGTTCCGGACGCACGGCACCTTGCGCAAAGCGCGTCTACTAGATGCAATACCCTGCAAGCTCGGTCTGCGCCCGGTCCAGGTCTTCCGGAACGCCGATGTCGAGGAAGAACCCATCCACGGGAAACGCCAACGGTGCGAGACTGCGCACCTGCGGCATCAAAAAGTCCCGCTCAAAAGAAAATTTTTCTGCCAGCTCCGCGGGCCACCGCAAATCGCGGCGCAGGGCGTACACCCCGGCATTGATCCATCCTGGGCCCGTGCGGCCCTTCTCTTCAAAGCCCACCACGCGTCCGTCTGCTACCACCACGCCGCCATAGCGGGCAATGTCAGGCTGCTCAACCAGGGCCATGGTGAACGCGGCCTGCGCCTGTTTGTGGGCCGCCATCATCGTCCGCAAGTCCGTTGCCAGAAAGGTGTCGCCATTCAGCACCAGAGTCGACTCTTCCCGCACCTGGCTGAGCGCCACTCGAATGGCTCCGCCCGTTCCCAGCGGCACCTCTTCCACCACGTACTCCAACTGGATGCCCTGAAACGAGGCCCCAAAGTGGTTCTGGATGACCTCATGCAAGTGGCCCACGGAGAGCAAGACACGCACGCAACCGTAGCGTCCCAAATGGCCCAGCAGAATCTCCAAAAAAGGCCGCCCGGCAACCGGAGCCATGGGCTTGGGAAGGTTGTTGAGCCGCGACGCCAGACGTGTGCCAAAACCTCCGGCCAGAATGATTGCTTCCATCTCTCGTCTACACCCTCTCGGTTGCGGCGATGGAGGCAGCAGAGAGCTCCTCACCAAAGTACGCGCGCTCCACCAGCAGGCAGAACAGATGCTCCAGGGCCAGGTGCGCCTGTTGGATATACATGGTCACCGGAGACGGAACGCTGATCAGGTAGTCGCAAAGGCCAGCCATTTTGCCGCCGCCTCTGCCAGTCATCCCGATGGTCATAATCCCCATCGCGCGCGCCTGCTCCAGCGCCAACAACACGTTGGCAGAGTTGCCAGAGGTGGAGATGCCCAGAAACACATCGCCCGCCTGGCCTATGGCGTCCAGTTGCCGCCGGAAGCTGTGCTCAAAGCCGTAATCGTTGCCCACCGCGGTCAGCACGGAGGTGTCCACGGTCAGCGCCACGGCGCGCATCGGCGAGCGGTCCACACACAACTGGCTCACAAACTCCGCCACCAAGTGCTGGGCATCGGCAGCGCTGCCTCCGTTACCGGCAGCCATGAACTTCCGGCCGACCTTCATTGCCGCCGCCGTGGCCTCTGCCGCCTGGGCCACGGTGGCCAGAATGCCGTCATCGGCCGCCACCGCCGCCATGACTGCGATGCCACGCTTCAACTGATCGCGCAGGATGGCCTGTACCGGACTCTCCATGCTTTACCCCAACTTTCTTGAAGCTCACAACCACAGACCAACCGTTCCTGATGGCCGGCTCCAACCTTGGAACGACCCATCGCCTGCGGGAACTTCAACGAGCTTCATCATAAAGCCGCAGCCAGGATCTGGCTCTGGCTTTTAGATCGGCAAAAAACACAAATCCCCATACCACCCTGCGACCGGGGAAGCACGACGCTTTCAAGCCCAAGTGCAACAAGGTTGATTTCGGCAGATGTTGACCAGTGTTTGTTGAAGTCGAGGGCGACTTTTGGCAGGAAGAGTTCCGAAGGCGCTTTCCATCGCAGCGGCTTTCTTGCCTGGCGTTAAGGCTTGCTGCCATGTCGTCGAGTTGTTGCTGGGAGTAGCCGCTGAGCTCTTCTCTTTGGGGCAGGTATTGGCACGGCCTACCAGTGCAAACTCGGACCACTGTGGGAGTCCACAGGCCACAAGATACTGGGCTCTACCAGTCCACTTCAGACGATCCATATCCCAATCTGATAGCCTTAACTCCGCAGAGGTTCCGCGCTGGACCCTATTGGACACTGGATACCAAGCGAATCCCCGCATCAGTTCCCGCGAATCCGAGGTTGGAAGCGAACATTGAAGATCCATGAGTACCAAGCAAAGCAGATTCTGGCCCGTTACGGCGTAGCCGTTCCCAGGGGTGAAGTGGCCAACACGCTCGAGGAAGCCTCGGCAGTGGCCCGCAAACTCTTAGCCGAGGGCGCAACAGGCGTCGTCGTCAAGGCACAGATCCACGCCGGTGGCCGTGGCAAGGGCGGCGGCGTCAAAGTGGCCCGCACCCAGGAAGACGCCGAGCTGCACGCCAAAAATATTTTGGGCATGCAACTGGTAACCCACCAGACCGGCCCGCAGGGCCAGAAGGTGCAGCGTCTGCTGGTTGAAGAGACCGCCTCCATCGACCGCGAGCTCTATCTGGGCATCGTGCTCGACCGCGCCACCAGCAAGCTGGTCTTCATGGCCTCCAAGGCTGGCGGCATGGAGATTGAAGAGGTTGCCGCTAAAACTCCGGAAGCCATCTTCAAAGAAGAGATTGACCCCGCAATCGGTCTGGGTGCTTACCAGGCGCGCAAACTGGCTTTTGCCCTGGGCCTCAAGCCCAAGCAGATCAACCAGGCCGTCGCCTTCTTCCAGGCGCTCTACAAAGCCACTCTTGAGACCGACGCCTCGCTGGTTGAGATCAATCCTTTCATCACCACCACCGACGACAAACTCTTTGCGCTGGACGCCAAGATGACCTTTGACGACAACGCCCTCTTTCGCCACGCCGACATCAAAGCGCTGCGCGATATCGCCGAGGAAGATCCGCTCGAAGTCGAGGCCTCCAAGTACGCGCTCAACTACATCAAGCTCGATGGCTCGATTGCCTGCATGGTGAACGGCGCCGGCTTGGCCATGGCCACCATGGACATCATCCAGCACGCCGGCGGCTCGCCCGCCAACTTCCTGGACGTAGGCGGCTCGGCCAGCCCCGAGCAGATTGAGCAGGCCTTTGGGATTCTGCTCGCCGATCCACATGTGAAGGCCATCTTCATCAACATCTTTGGCGGCATTCTGCGCGTGGATCGCCTGGCCACTGGTGTGGTGGCGGCCGCCAGGAATCTGCATGTGAAGGTGCCCATCGTGCTCCGCCTCGAAGGAACCAACGTCGAGGAAGGAAGAAAGATTCTCCAGGAATCGGGCCTCAACTTCCAGGTAGGGGCAACCATGAAAGAAGCAGCGGAGCTGGTGGTGAAAGCAGCTTCCAGCTTCTAGCTCTCAGCTTTTAGCTTTTCTTGCCCAGATAAGGAGACGGCACATGTCGCAAGCCTTTCAAGATCTGACTGTGTGGCAACGCGCAATGGAATTGACGGTATGCGTCTATGAATTGACCCGATCCTTTCCGCGAGAGGAGGCCTATGGGCTCTCTTCCCCGTTGCGGCGAGGGGCAGTTTCGATCGCTAGCAACATCGCGGAAGGCCGCGGCAGGATAACGGATGGCGAATTCCGGCAGTTTCTCGGAATTGCGCAAGGTTCCACTTACGAAGTACAAACTCAACTTCTGCTCGCCCGGCGACTGAAGATTGGCGATGAGCAAGTGTTAAATTCCGCCGAAGGCCTCTGCATGGAGACCTCCAAAATGCTCAGCGCATTCATCCAGTCTTTAGAAGCTAGAGGCTAGAAGCTAGAAGCTAGGAGCTGTCTTAATGGCTGTTCTGGTTACAAAGGAAACTCGCCTGATTGTTCAAGGCCTGACCGGCAAGGAAGGCACCTTCCACGCCAAGGGCTGCGCCGAATACGGCACTAACGTGGTGGGCGGTGTTACGCCTGGCAAGGGCGGCACCACGCACGAAGGCTGGCCGGTGTTCAACACCGTGGCGGAAGCGGTTGAAAAGACCGGCGCCAACGCCACCATGATCTTTGTGCCGCCGCCGTTTGCGGCCGACGCCATTCTTGAAGCCGAGGACGCGGGCCTGCCCTTGATCGTCTGCATCACGGAAGGCATCCCCACGCTTGACATGGTGAAGGTGTGGGCCAAGATCCGGAATTCTTCTTCCCGTCTGGTTGGTCCTAATTGCCCTGGAGTGATCTCGCCGGGCAAGGCCAAGGTAGGCATCATGCCGGCGCGCATCCATCTGGAGGGCTCGGTAGGCATCATCTCGCGCTCCGGAACCCTCACTTACGAAGCGGTCCACCAGCTCACCCAGCGCGGCATCGGCCAGTCCACGGCCATCGGCATTGGCGGCGATCCCATCATCGGTACCACGCACATCGATGCGTTGCGCCTGTTGAATGAAGATCCCGAGACCGAGGCCATTATTCTGATCGGCGAGATTGGCGGCACCGCCGAAGAGACCGCCGCGGCCTACGTCAAGGAGTTTGTGAAGAAGCCGGTGGTCGGCTTCATCGCTGGGCAAACGGCACCTCCGGGACGCCGCATGGGTCACGCCGGAGCCATCATCTCCGGTGGTCAGGGAACGGCAGCCGACAAGATGAAGGCCATGACCGAAGCCGGCATCCATGTTGTTGGATCGCCCGCGGACATTGGCGAGACGCTGGCGCGCGCCATCGGCAGGGCATAGCACTCAAACCCGCATGAAAAAAGGCCCGCAGCGATGCGGGCCTTTTCTTTTTGTGTGTTCTTGGTTCTGAGAATTCCAAAGCCGCTTTTTCTATCTCTCAATCTCCCTGACATCCAGGCCCGACCCTTCCCTGCACCCTCATGCACTGTTTCCAGTTGCCGACTCCGAGTTCGCCCACGTCCTCCCACGGTGAAGGTTCCTCAATCCAGGCACATCGTCCTTGGCCATTCGATTGCTCTAATCCAGGGTGATGAAGGAGCTTTGGACAGCCCAGGTACATCTACTCACGCCGCCCTCGGCCTGCGGGAACACCAAGTGTTGCACCAACGTGGTCCTATGGGCTGAAGGACCTACGGACTTTATGGCTTCGCTCTCCACGCTGTTTGCCCGGCGTCATTGGTCGATTCTAAGCATTCGCCAATGTATCCGGGTCGCCAATTGCATTCCTACCACCGACGAGTTGGCACGGCAGATTGAACGCGCCGGACGCCGTACAGGAAGCTGCATCTTCGGTACGCTTTTCTACTATCCTTCCAAGCCCTGCTGAGGCAGGCCAGAGGCGCTGAAGCCATGGATACACGTTCACCGGAAGTCGCCTTTTACGGCTACGTCTTTGCTCCCACCGGTTATGGCACCGCGGCGCGCGGCTATGTACACGCCATGCATGCGGCTTCCATTCCGCTATCGATTGTGAGTCTGGATCGCGAGCCCCATCGCCCACTGCGCGACCCCATCGTCTTGAGCCATATGGCCACCTCCAACCACGGATTTTCTCCCGCCGTACATCTGTGGCACACCGAGCCGAACTGCGTGATGAAGCTGAACCGCTCCTTTGCGCGACTGGCAGTCATGACCACCTGGGAGGCGGAGTCTCTGCCCCAACCCTATGTGGACGCGCTGCATCACGCCGCCGAGGTCTGGGTGCCTAGCCGCTTCAACGCCGAGGCCTTCCAGCGTCAGCTCTCCATTCCGGTCTTCCGGCTGCCTCATCCAGTCAATGACCTTCCCGAGCCCCGGTACGATGCGGAGGCTTTTGAGCGCGAGATGGATCTACCGAGGGGCTGCTTCCTGGCCACTGCCATCGGCACCTGGCAGGAACGCAAGAATCTGGACGGCACGATTGAGGCCTTTCTGCGCGCCTTTCCGCGAACCGACGATGCATTCCTGATTCTGAAGACTTCGTTTGCTTTTGTGGATGAGCGCATGGCGCGCGCGCAGATTGCCGCCGCCATTGCCCGTGCCAATGTCCCCAATCCAGCGGAGGCCGAGAAGCGCATCCGCATCTTCCCTTACCAGTGGCCGGACGATTGCATCTCTTCGCTGCTGCATCGCGCGGATTGCTACGTCTCCCTGCATCGCGGCGAGGGCTGGTGCTATCCACTCTTTGATGCGGCTTCTATTGGCGTGCCCGTAGTGGCCACTGCGTACTCTGGCCCCATGGATTATCTGGACAGCGAGCATCATCGTCTGGTGGGTTACACCAAAACCGCTGCCAATCAACGCAAGCACACCATTCGCTTTGCCTTTGATTCGTCGATGTCCTGGGCCGATCCGGATCTGGAGCATGCCGCCCAGCAGTTGCGCGCCGTCTACAATGATCGCGCCGGGGCTCGCCGCCTGGCCGTGGCCGCTGCCGGGCAGATCCGTAAAAATTATTCCGTCGATGTAGTGGGCGAGGCGGCCCGCCGGCGCTTTCTTGCCTTAAGTCAACAGGCCCTCCGCCTTGAGCAGGAGAGCCTGTTTCCTCCGGGCGCTATAGAGTGCCCTTACAACACGTTTGGAATGCCAGCGCTCACCATACCCGGCATGGCTTTGGATTCACCATCGGCGCCGGCGCTTTGCAACTGAAGCTGTGCGCAAACTCGGGCAGGTCTTGGAGCACAGTGTTGGTGCGGTACTCGTCTGGAGCGTGCTCGTTGGTCAGCGCCTGGCTACGCAGTTGCTCGGGGCGCGTCTGCGTACACCACTGCTGAGCGTAGGCAATCCAGAAGCGCTGATTCGGCGTGTAGCCGTCCATCGTTGCCGTCATGTCCAGATGCGCGGCTTCCGCGCGATCCAGCCACGCCACCCAGGCCAGCCATAAACCGCCCAGGTCCGCCAGATTCTCGCCCAGCGTGAGCTTGCCGTTCAGGTGCACGCCCGGTACCGCTTCAATGGCGTCATACTGCTTCACCATGCAATCGGCGCGGTCGTTGAAGTTCTTGCCGTCGGTCTCCGTCCACCAGTTCTTCAGGTTGCCGTCCTTGTCGAACTGCCGTCCCTGGTCGTCGAAGCCATGAGTCAGCTCGTGGCCAATGGTTGAGCCCATGTCGCCGTAGTTGGCGGCATCGTCTTCCTTGCCACTGAAGAAGGGCGGCTGCAGGTAGCCGGCCGGGAAGTTGACGTTGTTCATCTGCGGATCGTAGTAGGCGTTCACGGTGGGCGGCGTCATCTGCCATTCGGTCTTGTCCACCGGCTTGCCGATCTTGGCCAAATCGCGCGTGGTCTCAAAGCGGTGAGTGCGCTCGGCGTTGCCCAGAGCGTCGCCGCGCACAATCTCCAGCTTGGAGTAGTCGCGCCACTTGTCCGGATAGCCTACCTTGTTCATCACCGTGTGCAGCTTTTCCTTGGCCAGCGTCTTGGTTGCGGCGCTCATCCAGTCAAGCTGGTCGATGTCCTTTTCCATGGCCGCTTCAATGGCCACGGTCATCTGCAAAGTGCGCTGCTTCTCGGCGGGCGGAAAGTACTTGGCGGCCCACACCTGACCCAGCGCCTCACCCAGCTCGCGATCGATGCGGCTGGTGCAACGCTTCCAGCGTTCCTGCTCCTTCTCCGCGCCGTTCAGCGTGTGCGCGTAGAAGTTCCAGTTCTCCTTGTCAAAACTCTCCGGCAGACTGGTGCCCGCGTAACTGTGCAGCAGATGCCAGCGCAGATAGGTGCGCAGGGTCTCCACAGGCGTATCCACCAGCAGGGCGTCGAACTCAGTAAAGAATTTCGGCTCCATGTTGTTGGCCTTACCCGTGGTGGGCGCGCCCAACGCCTTCAGATATTCGGCCAGGGAGAAGTGCGTAAGCACCTTCTCCATTCCCGCAACGGTGGTGGGATGGTTCAGGTTCTGCGGGTCGCGCTGCTCGGTAATGGTGAGCGTAGCCTTGGCCAGCCGCGTCTCCAGCGCCATCACGGCTTCGGCATCCTTGCGGGCCTCGGCCTCCGGTTCCCCGGCCAGCACAAAGATGTTGTGCACGTGCTCCACGTACTGCTTGCGCTGCTCCACGCTCTTCGGGTCGGTGCGGAAGTAGTAATCGCGCTCCGCCAGGCCCAGTCCGCCGGAACCGTAGAAGCTGATCATGGCGGTGGCATCGCCGTAGTCCTGGTTGGAGCCCATACCAAAGAAGGCATTCACGCCCAACGCGTGCAGATGGGCGAGCAGTGCGGGCAGCTGTTGGACGTCCTTGAAAGCGGCAACCCGTTCCAGTTCCGGAGCCAGCGGCTTGAGCCCCTGCGCATCGAGCGCTGCGGTATCCATGCAGCTGGCGTACTCGTCGCCGATTTTTTGTTCGTTGGCCGTGCGACCAGCGCGCAGCACCGCGGCTTGCTCCAGAATCTCTTTCAGTTGCGTGCGGTTCAGCTCCGCCAGCTCTGTAAAGCGGCCGTAGGAGGTCTGGTCGGCGGGTAGAGGATTGCGTGCGAACCAGCCATTGCAGCTGAAGCGGTAGAAGTTATAGCAGGGGTTGATGGACTTGTCGACCAGGGTGGGGTCGAAGACGCGCAGCGGTTGAGCACTCGGTGGGGCAGCATCCTTTTGCGCCAGCGCGGCCACCGTGACGATGCCAACAGCTAGAAGAGAGAGAAGACGGGAGATCGAGCACAAGCCAAACATGCCGCCACTCTATCAGAATCGTGCGCCTGCCTGCCCCTGGCAGCGCACCACCCGGACGCCGAATAGCAGCCGTATTTCCGGGTTTCAGGGTCTACCCGCCCATTACAATATGGCTGTAGAACATTCCCCCTACAGGAGTCACCCACGTGCTCGAACGCACCTTCAGCATCATCAAGCCAGACGCGGTCCGCAAGGGCCACATCGGCGCCATTCTGGCGGAACTGACCAAAGCTGGCTTCCAGATCATTTCTCTGCGCAAGCAGCACATCTCCAAGGCGCAGGCCGAGGGCTTTTACGCCGTCCACCAGGGCAAGCCCTTCTTTGCAGGGCTTACGGAGTTCATGTCCTCTGGGCCGTTGGTTTTGCTGGCGCTGGAGAAGGAAAACGCCATTGCCGACCTGCGCAAGCTGATGGGAGCCACCAATCCGGCCAACGCGGAGGAGGGCACCATCCGCAAGATGTTCGCGGCCTCCATTGGCGAAAACGCCATCCACGGCTCCGACGCGCCAGAGACCGCTGCCTTCGAGCTGGGCTACTGGTTCGCCGGCTACGAACTGATCTAGTTTTTTCTTGGTCAGCGTCCAGACTCAACCGGGTTTGGGCGCGCCATCTCCACCCGTCTCTGCGCAATAATCGTCAAAACTTGCGCCATGACCAACCAATCCTGCATCCTGATTCAAACTTCCTTGAGGGTACGCCCGATGCTGAAAACGCTTTCTTGCCTCTTGCTGGTTCTCTCCTGCTGTGCCGCTGCCCTGGCGGCACCACCTGCCAGCATCGTCCCCGGCGACCCCTGGGTGGACGATCACGGCCAGCGCATCCAGGCCCACGGCGGCGGCATCACCGTATACAACCACATCTATTACTGGTTCGGCGAAGACCGTACCCAAACGAACGATCCCAACAAGCGCTACGTGGCCTGCTATGCCTCGGAAGATTTGGCGCACTGGAACTCCTGCGGCCAGGTGCTGCAACTGGCTGACCCGGAGCACCTGGGCCCAAACTGGGTGCTGGAGCGGCCCAAGGTCTATGTGAACGCCCGTACCCACAAGTTTGTGATGTATGCCCATCTGGACGACGCGCACTACAAGCTGGCCCGCGTCATGGTAGCCACTGCCGACCGCATCACCGGCCCCTACAGCTACGTGAAGAGCTTCCGGCCGCTCAACCAGGAGAGCCGCGACATTGGCCAGTTTGTGGACGACGATGGCTCCGCCTACCTGATCTTCGAAGCCCGCCCCACCAAGGGCTTTTATCTGGCCAAGCTCACGGACGACATGATGGACGTAACCGAGACCGCCTTCCTCAAGGCTCCGCTTGAGGGTGGTGCCGTGGTGCATGTGGGCAATCTCTACTACGCGGTTGGCTCGCACATGACCGGCTGGCGGCCCAATCCCAACGTCTACGCCACGGCCAGCTCGCTCGCAGGCCCCTGGACCGAGTTCCAGAACCTGGCTCCGGCAGAGACTAACAACTACGATTCGCAATCGTCCATGCTGGTGAAGGTGGTTGGCGCCAAGAAGACCACGGTGATCTTTATGGGCGATTTGTGGCGGCCCAAGGCCTTGTGGGATTCGCGCTACTTCTGGATGCCGCTGGAGCTGAACGGCGCAAACCTGCAGCTGCCTGCACCGCAGCCCTGGACGCTGAACATCAAGACCGGGGAAGCAGCTCTGCTGCCCTAGGCCGCATGGATTTGTACCTTGGCATCTCGGCTTCCCAGGTCTCAAAATCGAGACCTGGGGCACCCAAGGGTGGTACAAAACCAGACGGTCAGAGACGAGCATAAAGACGAACCGGTGAAAGAAACCCGCAGAAAAAATCGCACTTCGTGTGCACTCGAAGTGCGATTTTCTCAAGATCGCTCCTGTATTCTTCACATCGAAAGGATCTATTCAATGCCTGCCTCCAAAGGATATGGAACACTCAGCGCCACCGCTCCCCTGGCGCCTTATGCCTTCAGCCGTCGTACCCCCGGGCCCACTGAGGTCGCTATTGACACGCTCTTCTGCGGCGTCTGCCACTCTGACCTGCACATGGCCCGCAACGAGTGGGGCAACGCCGTCTACCCCATGGTTCCCGGCCACGAGATTGTCGGTCGTGTAACCGCCGTGGGCGCGGACGTGAAAAAATTCAAGCCCGGCCAGATCGCCGCTGTGGGCGTGATTGTGGATAGCTGCCGTAGCTGCCCGCCCTGCGACCACGGCGAGGAGCAGTACTGCGAAAAGGGCCCCACGCTCACCTATGCCGACAAGGATCGCGTGGATGGCACCATCACCATGGGTGGTTACTCCGACAATTACGTTGTGGACGAGCGCTTTGCCCACACCGTGCCCGCAAATCTGGATCTGGCTGGCGTAGCTCCGCTGCTCTGCGCCGGTATCACCACGTACTCGCCCCTGCGCCACTGGAAGGTGGGCCCCGGCAAGAAGGTGGGCATCGTCGGCTTGGGTGGCCTGGGCCACATGGCGCTGCAGTTTGCGCATGCCTTTGGCGCACACACCGTGCAGCTCACCACCTCGCTCAAGAAGAAGAACGACGCCATTGCGCTCGGCGCCGACGAAGTGATTCTCTCCACCGATGAGGCGCAGATGAAGGCCCATGCGCACAGCTTCGACTTCATCATCGACGCCGTCTCCGCGCCCCACGCGCTGGAACCTTATCTGGAACTGCTCAAGCAGGACGCCACCATGACGCTGGTCGGCCTGCCCATGCCTCCGCCCCAGGTGAACATCTTCTCGCTCATCGCCAAGCGCGTTTCCATTGCGGGTTCGATGATTGGCGGCATGCCGGAAACCCAGGAGATGCTCGACTTCTGCGGCCAGCACAACATCGTCGCCAAGGTGGAAGTGATCCCGATGCAACAGATCAACGAGGCATTTGAACGCATGTTGAGACAGGACGTGAAGTACCGCTTCGTCATCGACATGACCACGCTGAAGTAGCTCGCGTTCCTGACCACCTTCAAGTCCGAAAAACGCCCCAGTCTCGCAAAAGAGGCTGGGGCGTTTGCGGCACGACTCAAGTGGCGCTCTGACGCTTCTTGCCACAACAAGGTGATTTTGTATGAGGGCCCCTATTCCCTGAAAAGAAACTGGAATGCCCTTTTGACGATTCGCCGCGCCCCTACAGGGCGCGATGCCGATTTTGAGCCTCACCCACCCAGGGCTGCGCGCGGCTTGCCCTGGGCTATTAGCACTGCGCCCCGATGGGGCGCAAACCGAGGGCGGAACATATCAAGTTTCATCCCGGGTGGGTCGCCTTCGCCGGTGGATACCTGTTCACTATCCTCTATTCCCTGTTCCCTGTTTCTTACGTGCCACTGCCACACGCTCAATCCCCTGCAAATCTGGCGCAAACTCAATCGTCGTAAAGCCAGCATCGTTCAGCAACGCGCGGATTGCCTTCGCCTGCCCGTAGCCAATCTCCATCAGCAACCAGCCGCCAGCCACCAGCACAGCGTGCGCCTGGGGAACCAGCCGCCGGTAGATGGAAAGCCCATCGTCGCCAGCAAACAAGGCTTGCTGCGGCTCATGGTCACGCACTTCCACGGCGAGCGAGGCGCGGTCTGTCTCCGGCACATAGGGCGGATTCGAGAGTACAAACTCGCAACTGGTTTCCGCGATGCCAGCCAGCAGATCGCCCTGCACAAAGCGGATGCGCGCGCCCACACCGTTGCGCTCTGCATTGGCGCGCGCTACGGTGAGCGCGGCTTCTGCAATATCAATCGCGGTCAGGCTTGCGTCCTTCAAGTGGGCTGCCATCGCCACCGCAATCGCGCCCGACCCCGTGCCCACATCCACCAGGCGTGGGCGCTCGAAGCTGGCGGCCAGTTGCAGTGCGCGCTCCACAAGCCCTTCGGTCTCCGGGCGCGGAATCAATACATTGCGATCCACGTGGAACGCAAGCCCAAAAAAATCCTGCTCCCCGGTGATGTATTGGATCGGCTCGCCAACTGCACGCCGCTCCACCAGCGCGTAATAGCGCACCGTGCCCTCCGCGCTCAACCTCTCATCGGAGTGCGCCATCAGGAACGCTTTGTCGCGCTGGATCAGGTGCAGCAGCAGCGTTTCCGCATCGCGCTTGGCGCGCTCCGCATGCGGCCCTTTCTCAAGCCGCACCTCAGCCTTGCGCATCCAGCTTGCCAGGCTCATCAGGCGCCCGCGTCGGCTTTCAGCTGCTCGGATTGGAAGTGCGCAATGGTCGCGTCCACCACCGGCTGCAGACGGCCTTCCATGACCAGATCCAGCTGGTGCAGCGTAAGTCCAATGCGATGGTCGGTAAGTCGGTTCTGCGGGAAGTTATAGGTGCGGATCTTCTCCGAGCGGTCGCCCGAGCCCACCTGCGACTTGCGCGCCTCGGCCAGCACCGCATTTTGCTTGTCCATCTCCTTCTCGTAGAGACGAGCGCGCAAAACGCGCATGCCCTTTTCGCGATTCTTGATCTGCGACTTCTCGTCCTGGCAGCTCACCACGGTATTGGTGGGAATATGCGTGATGCGCACCGCAGAGTAAGTCGTGTTCACGCTCTGTCCGCCGGGGCCCGAGGAGCAGAAGGTGTCAATGCGGATGTCCTTGGCTTCGATCTTGACGTCCACTTCCTCAGCCTCAGGCAGCACCGCCACGGTGATGGCCGAGGTGTGCACGCGGCCCTGGGTCTCGGTGGCCGGCACACGCTGCACGCGGTGCACGCCGCTTTCCCACTTCAGCTGCGAGTAGACGCGCTCGCCTTCGATAATGGCGATCACTTCCTTGTAGCCGCCAATGCCGGACTCCGAGAGATCAGTGACCTGCACCTTCCAGCGGTGCTGCTCGGCAAAGCGGGTGTACATGCGGAAGACCTCCGCGCAGAAGAGCGAGGCCTCGTCGCCGCCGGTACCGGCGCGAATCTCCAGAATCACGTTCTTGTCGTCGTTCGGGTCCTGCGGCAGAAGCAGGATCCGCAACTGCTCTTCGAGTTCGGCTTCGCGCGGCTCCAGCTCGGCAATCTCTTCGGCGGCCATGGCGCGAAGTTCGGGGTCCGTCTCGGCAAGCATCGCGCGCGCCTCCGCCAGACCCTGCTTGACCTGCTTCAGAGCGCGGTACTTCAGCACCGGTTCTTCGGTCTCGCGCATGGTCTTGGCGGTTTTCTGATACTTCTCGTGATCGTTGATCACCTCTGGCAACGCGAACTGCGCTTCCAGGTCGTTGTAGCGCTGCTCCATCTGTTCCAAACGGTCAAGCATTTTGAACCCCTCCGGGGCTTTCGAATCTGAATTGGGAGTATTGAGAATGGGACGCAGGTCATCGGTAGCGGCGGGCGCCGCTAAAGCAAAGCCGGAATGGGCTCATGAAGGACCATGCTGTTTTTATTTTAGCGCGAAATGCCCGGTAGGCCGCTGCCTACCGGCCTACCACCGGTGCCAGAATCCGCGACTCGTGCCCTGGCCCCGACACCACCGTGATCGTGGCCGCCCGATAAGCGTCCTGCTTGGCTGTCATCACGTTCTTTACAAACGTCTGCGGATTGCGGTCGTAGAGCGGGAACCAGCTGGACTGGATCTGCACCACGATCCGGTGCCCGGCCTTGAAGACGTGGTCCACGTTATGCAGGCTATAGCGATATTCGCGCACCGAACCGGCCTTGATGGCCGTGGCCTTTGAGAAGCTCTCCAAATAGCGCCCGCGGAAGATCTCGGCGTTGGTCATCAGCTCATAACCGCGCATCTTGGCGTCGGCATCGTCGGCCGGATACTCGTCGATCAGCTTGACCACCATGTCGTTGTCCGTCCCGGTGGTGGAGGCGAAGATGTCGGCCACCACTTCGCCGGTCAGGGTCACGTCGTGGGTGAGCACAGGCAGCTTCCACTCCGTAACGTCTTTGCGTTCAGCGGCATCGCGCTGATCTTCCAGCATCCAGTTGTACCAGCCGGAGTCCTCGCCGTAGGTGGGCTGGATGGGCCGCTTGCGGTACGGGATGGGGTTTGCCGGGTCGCTTACGTAGCTCGCCTTCGCTTCCGTCTTCGGCTCGATCCAGGTCAACTGGCCTACGGCATCGAGGAAAAGACTCTCTGTGTGCGACGCCTGGGGCGGAAAATGCGCGTAGTGCTTCCAGGTATTCGATCCGGTCTGGAAGCTGGCCGTATCTTCCAGGTTGAAGCCGGATTCATCCTTCAGATAGTGGCCAAAGAACCTGGCTTCGATGTCGGTACGGAACTCCCGGCCGATGGCCTGGCCGTAGTCCAGGTTCCCCAGCGAGCGCGCCGACTGGTTCCACGACCCATGCCGCCACGGACCCAGCACCAAGAAATTCTCGTGGCGCTTGTCGTTCGGCTCCAGCGTCTCGTAGAGCTTCTGCGGCCCGTACATGTCTTCCTGGTCGTAATAACCACCTACGGTCAGCGTCGGCACACGTACCGCTTTCATCGCTTCCTGCACGGCGCGCGCACGCCACTCTGCACTGTACTCCGGATGCTTCAGGAACAGCTCCCAAGTGGGCAGCAGCTTGGTACCTGATTGATCCACCGCGCTCGAAAAGTTGCCGCGCTTCAAGAAGAAGTCAAAGCCATCCACGGGCTTGCCGGCCATGTCGGCCCCATAGCTGACCGCCGTCTCTTCCTTGCTGTTCTCCATGGAGGAGACGTAATCGTAGCCGTACGTCTGGCGGAAGGCGCCGTTATGGAAAAAATCGTCGCCCATCCACACGTCGATCATGGGGGCTTGGGGCGAGATGGCCTTCACGGCGGGATGGGGATCGATGCCGGCCATGGCGGCCAGAAAGCCGGGATAGCTGGTGCCCACAAATCCGGCGCGGCCATTGTTGCCTTCGACGTTCTTCACCAGCCAGTCCACCGTATCCCAGGCGTCGGTGCTCTCATCGGTGGCCTTGTGCTTGCTGTGGTCGGCGAGCGGGCGCATCATGGTGAACACGCCTTCGCTCTTGTAGCGGCCGCGGATGTCTTCGCCCACGTAAATGTAGCCGGCGCGTGCCAGCTCTGGCCGGGCGGACGCGAACCACTCCGCATTGGTGTCGTCCACGCCGTAGGGAGTGCGCTGGATCAGGAAAGGCAGCGCCGTCTTCATGTCCCTGGGCTTCAGGATCACGACATGCAGCTTGACGCCGTCGCGCATGGGAATCATCAGCTCCGTGCGCTCGTAGTCGTGGAAGAGGTGGTGCACCGCGTTGCCGGTACGGACAAACTCTTCGCTGGTTCCGTTGGCGTAGATCAGGGAGGTGGCTTTCCCCCCGGTGTCCAGCTTGAAGGTGATGCGCTTGCGGCTGCCGATCACGTCATACTCTGTGGCGGAGAGCGGCTTGAGCACCATCGGCATGCGGCGTTCGGTCTCGCACAGCAGCTGGCCGTTCTGGATATAGATACTCAGCGGCGTTTCGGGCTCATCGGCGTAGGTATATTCGCCTTCCAGCCCCCGCATCTCTTCTACGCTGACCTGAACCGCGGCCGGTTGCACCGCCGTGGGCCGGGCAGGTTTGCGTCCCGCCACCGCGGGAACTGCCCAGCCAGCCAGAACCAGCAGCACCGGAAGCGCTCTATAGATCGAACCGAATTGCTTCTTGCCTTGCTCTAAATAAGACAAATGCCGCTCCCCGACTCCCGAAAACCGTTAGTGCGAGTGTCCGTGGTGGTGCCCGTCGCCGCTGGTCCGCGACATCTCTTCCATGGGAACCACGCAGCCATCCACATCCCCGCAGCCCTCGTGCTCAAACTGCACGGTGGTATGAGCAATGTGGAAGTGCTCCTTCAGAACGTGGTTGAGCTTGGCTAGAATCCCGGCGCTGGCTGATGGCGGAATGTCCTGGATGGTGACGTGGCAGCTGAGCGCGCGCGAGTTCGAACCCAAGCTCCACACGTGCAGGTCGTGTACGTCCATCACCCCGTCCACGGCTCCCATCTGCTTGCGAATCTCCGGCAGTGAGATGCCCTGCGGCTTGCCTTCCAGCAAGATATTCAACGTCTCGCGCACAATGCCCAGGCTCGACCAAAGGATCAGTGCGGCAATCACCAGCGACAGCACCGGATCAATCCAGTTCTGCCCGGTCCAAAGAATACCCAGGCCGCCCGCAATCACCGCCGCGGTTGAAAGCGTATCGCCCGCCATGTGCAGGAAGGCCGAGCGCAGATTCACGTCCCGCGCCACGCCCCACAGCAGGGCCGCAATCACGCCGTTCATCAACACGCCTACAGCCGCCACCGCCATCATCAGCCGGGGTTCCACCACGACCGGATGCGAAAGCCTATGAATGGCCTCAATGCCAATGCCGAGCGAAATCACCAGCAGGGTAGCTGCGTTCACAAAGGCGGCCACGACCCCGGCGCGCTGGTAGCCGAAGGTGCGCTCACTGTCGGCCGGGCGGGTCTGGAAGTAGACCGCCACAAAGCTGAGCAGCAGGGCCAGAAAGTCGGAGACGTTGTGTCCAGCCTCAGAGAGCAGGGCCAGGGAGTGGGCCTGGAGACCGGCAAAAAAGGTCAGGAGGACATATCCAAGAGTTGCCGCCAGCGAGATGCGCAACACAGCTGTGGTCTTTTTTGCGCCAGAACCGGTGGGGGCTACGTGGACATGCATGACTGAAGTGTACCGGGGGGTACAAAAAACTTCTACAGAACGGCGGGAAGCTGCCGATAGTTACTTTAGTGGGTTTTAAAGTGGAACTTGTATCGTCTTGGGACACTCGCCTCGGCGCATTGCGGATTCTGGTTACCGCCGACGCCGGAGACTTATGTCCAATGGGTCAGGATCGTCAAAGACAGGTAGTTGCGGCAAACCTACCCTCAGACCGGTCCACGCCTCTGCCACCACAATGCTGTTTTGTGGATTGCCGGGCTGGTAGCGCACGGTGCAGGGGAAGCCGACGCGCACCTGGGCGGCATCCACCGTTTCCGTCATGTCCGTGATGTTCTGGGAGCATTCGTAATCCACGCCGCTGATCCGGTAGCTGAACAGCAGCATGGTCAGGTTCTGGCCGTCTTCGACCTCCACCTCGCAAATGTCCAGCAGCATGCCATCCACTAACCGGCCCGACTGCACCAGAAAGCGCCGTCGCCCGCATTCGATCTCCGCCTCGGTCGGCTTTTTGCGGAAGACGAGCCAAAGCACCAGCGCACACACCAGCCCGCACGCGGTTGCTATCGCTGCTATCTCCCACACATTGATCGACAGATTGTCCATTCCGAAGCCGGTGGATTCCTTGAGTGAATACCTAGAGCATACCGCAGCTAGGCTCGGGTTATAGCCTATCGGCCAGTATCGCCAGGGCAATCGCATTTCAAAACATCTCCAGAAGCCGGTAGAGGAAGTCGTCGTCCCAACCTGCACGCTTGAACTTTCCGCGCAGGGAGCCCTTTGATCCTTCCTTCTGCATGGCGTTGAT
>Ga0181529_10000687_pt1 | contig 48141 bp, 41 predicted proteins | sample PEATcosm2014_Bin_36_FD_119763 | JGI IMG/M metagenome (GOLD analysis project Ga0181529, IMG submission 119763) | Peatland microbial communities from MTU Mesocosm Facility, Houghton, MI, USA - PEATcosm2014_Bin10_30_metaG | ecosystem: Environmental > Terrestrial > Soil > Wetlands > Peat | place...
CGCAGATAGCCAAAGCTTGCCGCGGTCTTCTTGCCTAGTTGTTGCTGCATGCTGGCGAGCCATGCCTTGGTGCGCTCCCACGAGTTGTACGGCCCATAGAACTGGTTTGCGCCGTAGGGCCGATCGCTGGCAGCAAGCAAAACGTCGGTTGTGCCCGGCTTGGTCTTCAGCCAACTCTCACTGGCAAGCGCGTTGCTGCTGTAGTTGCGGTCGGCGATAAAGCCATCGGAGGTATCGCGGCTGCCGGTCAACTGCTCGGCAAAAGGGCCGGATGAGTATGCCGCACGCAGATGCTCCTCCAGCGAGCCGTAGTTTCCAGCGCCGGAGCGAGCGACCACACTTATCCCCGCTCCCGGTGCTTCCGTCAGCATATTGACCGCGCCGCCGATGGCGTCCGATCCATAGAACGTGGAGCCTGAACCGTGCAGCACGTCCACGCGCGTGACGGCGTCCAGCGGCACGGGAATGTCCAGGTTAAGGTGCCCGGTTTCGGGGTCGTCCACGCGCAGGCCATTGACTAGAATCAGCGACTGCTCGAAGGTGGTACCGCGGATTGCGAGGTCGGCCTGCACACCTTCGCCGGCGCGCGCCTGTAGATTGAGCGATGGATCGGTGCGCAGCAGGTCCACCACGCTATCGGTGCCAGGGAGCGCTTCACGAGGTTGAATCACCTCGACCGAGCGATTGCTCTCGGCCAGCGGTAGCGGTTCCGAACTTGTCGTCACCTGAACGCTTTGAGTAATGCTAATCGCGCTCTGAGGCTGGGAGGCGGACGGAGCGGTATCCGTTCCAGCGTTCGAAGAACTCTGCTGGCTGAGAACACATGAAACGCAGAGCAGGCAGAGAGAGAGCGCAACAAAACATTTTTTCATATGCCGATGATCGAGCAATCGACAGAGCAGGGCAACGATACTTTTGTCTTGTCATAAATAATTGATCGCGTAAACTACATCTACTGCCTATGCGCATTGAAGCCTTTCTTCGCGAGAGTCCCATGTTTACGGTAAAGAGTGCGGCGCGCCACTTCGATGCGTTGGCGGCGGATGCCTTCGCCACGGACGGCTTGGGATTTATGGAAGGCCTGTTGCTGGCGGCGATCTTCTTTGAAGCTCCGCGTCCCATCCAGCCGTCGCATCTGGCGGAGACGTTTTGCACGACGCGCGGCAACGTGAGCCATGCCATCTCGTCGCTGGAAGCCAAGGGCCTGGTGCAACGGAAGATCGATCCGGCGGACGCGCGGGGAACTTTGCTAGCGCTGAAACCGGCGGGCAAGCGGTGCGCGCTGCGCGTGATTGCGGCGTTCGATAGGATGCAGCAAAGGTTCGAGCAAAAAGTCGGCAAGGCCGCGTTGCGGAATACGCTGGATGTGATTCGCACCTTGGAATCCTGCAACCATAGCTAAAAGCTCAGCACCGCAAATCCCGGTAGAATGGGCGTGTGAGCACATTGTGCCAATCCGTCGCCGAGATTCGCCGCAAGATTGAGCTGCGCGAACGCATCACGCCCACGGATGCCCTGCTGCTATGGCGCGAAGCCAGCGACGAGGAGATGCGCAGCCTGGCCTCGCTGGTGCGCGCTCGCTTCCATTCGCCGAACACATGCACCTACCTGCTGATGCGCATCATCAACACGACGAATGTGTGCGTGGCGCAGTGCGATTATTGCGCTTTCTACACTCTGCCCGGACAGCCAGGCGGCTATGTGCTGACGCGGGAGCAGGTGTTCGCCAAACTGGATGAGTTGCTGGCTCTGGGCGGCGAACTGGCAGGCTTTAATGGGGGCTTCAATCCACATCTTTCGCTGGACTACTACTGCGATCTTGTGAGCGCCATCCGTGCCCGCTACGGTGACCGCATCGAGCTCTATGCCTTCACCATCGCCGAGTTTATGTACCTGGCCGACCATGCATCGCTCAGCTACGCCGCCACGGCGCAGCGACTGAAGCAGGCCGGTGTGCGCTGGATCACGGGAGGCGGTTCGGAGATACTGACCGAAGACTTCCGTCGCCGCCATAGCAAGTTTAAGTACACAGTTGCGAAGTTTTTCGAGGCGCAGTCGGCCATCCTCACAGCAGGACTGCGGACTACAGCCACCATGGTGATCGGCTTCGACGAGACTATCGAGGAACGCATCGAGCACCTGGAACGCACGCGCCGCTTTCAGGACGAGACCGGAGGACAGGAGAGTTTTTTGTGCTGGAACTTCAAGCCATGGTCTACTCCGCTAGGCGCGCAACTGCACAACATCGAGATCAGCCCAGCGGAGTATCTGCGCCATCTGGCATTGAGCCGGATCTATCTGGACAATATTCCCCGCATTCGCACTTCGGTGCTGACGCAGAACGAGCGCGCGCTGGAGGGCCTACTGTACGGAGCGGATGACTTCGACCTGCCGATCGAGGACGAGGTGACGCAGAAGGCAGGTGCAACCATCAGCCTCAATTTCGACAAGATTCTGAATGTAGCGCGCAGTCTCGGCTTTGAACCTATATACCGCCATGTGGCTCTGCAGCACGCGGCAACCATGTGTTAGAACGGTCTACTCTCACTTGCCGGGCAGCGTGTAGATCACCTCACCCGGACGGGTGTAGTGTAGTTCTTCGCGTGCCTGATGCTCGATGGCATTGGGATCGCTCTGCAGCCTGCCCACGTGCTCAGTCAACAGGCCGTTTTCGCGTTGCAGGTCCTGCATCTGCTGGTTCAGCAGTTGACTGTCATGCCGCTTCTGCTCGTATACCGTCAAGCCATTCGCACCGAAGACGACGTGATATGCCACAGCCAAAGCCAGCGCTGCTGCAGCCAGCGTAGCGGCCTTACGACGCTCCATCGAAAGCCGCCCGCAAAGTTCGCGCAAAGACGCAAACCGGCCTCGCTTCACCGGGATCGGTGGGTCCACTTCCATGCTTACAGTTGAAGAGGCCGAACTGTTCGCGTCAAGGCCTAACTCCACACCCGAGCCGGCAGGAATCAAGTTTGTACATGGACTTTGCTACTTGAATGAATTCCAGAAACCGAGTCTCATCCATGCGAATCGATTACATAGCGATTCCCATGCACACAGAATTCACATCCGCTCATGCGCCAGCGACGCACAATCTCGCGCCGCTTGGTATTCTTGTCTTACCGGAATTCTTCGTCGTAACGAATCCATTTAGCCAACCTTATTCCTGGCCCATGCATCGTCGCTCGAGTTATGTCCATCAAACCAATTGAAAAATGTTGCCGCACCGCTACTCTGTAGCTTGACTGTTCGACCGTCTTCAGCGTGACACCGAAAGGACCGCCCATGCAATCCGCCCTTCCGATCCAACTCAATGCCGTTGAAGACCTGCAAGGGCTTCACCGCAGTCTGACGGGCAAAATCTTCTTGGCCGTCTCCGCAACCGCGTTCGTCGCGCTCTGCGCGCATGTTTCGCTGCCGTTATACTTCACGCCTGTGCCTCTGACGCTGCAGACCCTTGCGGTGATTCTGGTTGGACTCACACTTGGTCCGTCGCTGGGCTGCTCCGCCATGCTGCTTTATCTGGCGGAGGGCGCCATGGGCATGCCCGTCTTCAGTCCACATGGCCCCGGCGGGATTGCTCAACTGCTGGGTCCTAGCGCCGGCTTCCTGCTCTCGTTTCCGCTGGCAGCCGCGGCGGCAGGGGGTCTGGTGCGGACTGTCCGGCTCGGCGGTTCACGCTTCTTCGCGGCACTCCTGGCAGGATCTGTAGCCACCGTCCTATTGTTTGCGATGGGCGCCGGCTGGATGGCCCATCTGCTTCAGCTCAATCCGAGCGCCGCATGGCGCCTTGCTGTAGCACCCTTCCTGCCGGGCGAGTTCCTCAAAGTCTCCGCTGCCGCGGGAGCTTATACCCTGCTGCGACGTTGGCATAGCACCTGATCCCCAGGACCATCATCGACGTCGATGCAAGTGCTTCAAACCCGCAATTGCAGCAAGGTCACAATTCCAACTTTTGAGATCCACTGAACCAACTTGCCGAGGAAAGCCAACACATGACAGACGCAGTAATCGCAGCCATCCAGGAAATCAAGATTGCCCACAGCCCGGACTCCGACGACGCCTTCATGTTCTATGGACTCGCCACCAACAAGGTGCGCGTACCCGGCTTCAAGTTCACCCATACGCTGACCGACATCGAGACGCTAAATCAACGCGCCATCCATGATCCCTTCTATGACGTCTCCGCCATTAGCTTCCACGCCTATCCCTACATGCAGGAGACCTACACCCTGATGGCTTGCGGCGGTTCGGTGGGCGAGGGATACGGACCGATGATAGTGGCGCCGCGCAAACTCTCCAGCGGCGAGATCAGGAAGACGCGAATCGCCGTTCCCGGAACACTGACTACCGCCTTTCTGACCCTGAAGCTCTTCTGCCCCGAGGTGGAGACCGTCACCATTCCCTTCGACAAGATCATTCCCGCGGTCGTGGCGGGCGAGTACGATGCCGGACTCATCATCCACGAAGGTCAACTCACCTACGGCAACAACGGCCTGGTGAAGGCGCTCGACCTTGGCCACTGGTGGCGTGAGCAGACCAAACTTCCACTGCCCCTGGGGGGCAATGCCATCCGCCGTTCCCTGGGAGAAGAGACGATGCGGATCGCCACGGGCGCTCTGCGCGACAGCATCCAGCACGCACTGGATCACCGCGAGGAAGCGCTCTCCTACGCCATGCAGTTTGCCCGCGACCTTGACCCCTCTCTGGCCGATAAGTTCGTCGGCATGTACGTCAACGAGCGGACATTGAACTACGGCGAAGACGGCCGCGAAGCGATCCGCAAGTTGCTGGAGATGGGCTTCGAGCGAGGCATTATTCCCATGAAGGCCAAAGTCGATTTCGTGGACTGAGCTTCGCTTCCAGCGGAGCAACGAGGGGAAAGTCCTCCTCTCATTTGTGCTATTCTCTTCAAGGTGGTTGCGCGCGATAAACCTTGCACACAGGTCGCCCAAGCCCGATCGCCCCTCCCCCAAGAGGCCGCAACCCATGCGGACGCGTAGCTCAACTGGCAGAGCATTCGACTCTTAATCGACAGGTTGAAGGTTCAATTCCTTCCGCGTCCACCATCCTCTTATTCATATCAAACAACTTAGCAGCACAACCACTCGCACGCAGGGAACGGCTTACCGCTCGGATCGTTGTGTTGCTACCTCTGCCGAATACAAGAGAGACGCACCGGTTGCGGGTTGCACTTGAACGTATCCATCGGCATCAGCACCGACGGACAGAGCTGGCAACGCAAATGGCACGACTCCGGTGCAGGACCGTGGATCGCCTCAAAGACGCCAAACGCGCCTCTAAATCCGACAACTCATTGCGCGAGATCGTCGATCTGTACGTGATACGGCTTCAACAGGCTGCCTGTCGCGTGATCCACAGCCGCACGAGCCACTTGGTAATCAATCTGTGTCTGCAACAGATCTAGGTTGGCTTGTGCCAGCCTGCTCTGCGCGTCCAGCACAAAAAAATTGGTCTCCGCACCCAGTTCATACTTTCGCTGATCGGCGGCAAGCGACTTCTGCGCCAAGTCGTAGGAGAGCTTGCCCGCCTCCAGCGTCAGCTTCGCTTCTTCCAACCGCCGCACCGCATCGCCGACCTGCGAGGTAATGGCTTCGCGGGTTTGCCGTGCTGTGTACAGGTCGTTGCTACGCGAAACCAGCGCGCTGCCCAGATTCGCCTGCGCGCCACGGTTCCTGATGGGAAGGTTCAACGTCAGCGACGCCCCGTATCCTGGAAATCCAAATCCCGACAACTGACTGAAGGAAGATCCAAAGCCGCCCCTGGAGATCAGCGCTCCGGTGTTCAGGTCGTACTGATTGCCTCCTAGACCGCTGCTCTGGTAGAAGCCGCTGAGAGAGAGGTCGGGCAACAGATGGTTGTGCGCCAACCGGATGCTGGTCTCATCGTTCCGTAGCGCGTCGTTTGTCACTTCGACCTCCGGCCTGCCGGCCAACGCGCTCTTCAGGGCATCGTCCAGGCTAATGGAATCCAGTTCTCCTGTCGGCTCCGGCTTTTCCGTCAATTCCAGATTGAGCGCATGAATAGCCGGGTCCTGGTTGGCCCCAATGGTAAGCCGTAGATCGTCTTCCGCCTGCTTCAGTGCGTATTGTCCCTGGATGGCTTGCAGGTTGCGCGCGGCGACCTCCGATTGCGAACGGTAGATATCGAGCGGCGGCAACGCACCCAGTTCCAGCGCCCGCTTGTCATGCTCATAGCTGGCTTGGGCCAGGTTAAGCGAGTCCTGGTCCACCTTGAGATTTCCACTGGCCTGTACCACTGCCCAGTACTGGCTCACCACTTGAAAGATCAAGTCGTTCACCTGTGCTTCAAAGCTGGCGCGCGACTGCTGCAAGCTTCGGCGGGCAATGATTAAAGATGCAGTATTGGCAAATAGTCCTGCATTGCGCAGCAATGACTGAGTAAATTGGAAATTTAGGGTTGAGCTATAAGACGGATTGAAATAATAATACGAATTATTGGTCGACGACTTAGTGCTGGTTACAGTCCCACTGAAATATGTCCCGGTCTTGAACATCTGCGAGTAACTGATCTGTCCCAACTGCGTGAGTGAGTTCTGCGCGACGCTGCCTGTCTGCGCAACTCCCTGCAGTTCGCTGCTTCCGGGGGTGGAATAGCGATTGGCGTTGGCGATCGTCTGTAGCGTTGGATCGAATGGCTGATGTGCTCCCAGCAGGGTAAACTTCTGCCTTTCTATTTGGGTTTCCTCGATACGAACGCCACTGTTATTTTCCAGCGCCAGCTTCACAGCATCGCCCAGGCCGATGCTGAGTTTCCCGTCCTTCACATACTCATCGAAATGCTGCGGCGGCGTCAGTTTGCCGGAGCGTACCTGCGGCGTCAGCAGCTTGCGATAACTCTCCGCGGACTGAGCGCGGCCCCGTAGACTGATCGATAGCAGAACAAGAAGCACAATTTTGACACGAAGAATATTCATCTTGACACTCCGGCAATTTGTAGGATGGCGTGAATACAGCAGCTATCGATAAAGCGATTGCTGGATCGCAGGCGGTTGAGAAAATAGTTTTTACTCATAGCGAATTGCATCCACTGGATCCAGTCGCGACGCCTTGATGGCCGGATAGATGCCAAACACCAGCCCAACGCTGATGGACACTAGAAACGCCAGCGCGATGGAACCTATGGTCACAATGGTCGACCAGCCGGCAAGCCATGCAATCAGGCGTGACATCAGAAAGCCGAATACGATGCCCACGCTGCCGCCAAGGAACGATATCGTGGTCGCCTCCACCACAAACTGGCGAACAATATCGGATTGCCTGGCGCCCACGGCACGCCTCAGGCCAATCTCCCGCGTTCGTTCCGAGACGCTGGCCAGCATAATGTTCATAATCCCTATGCCTCCAACGATCAGAGAAATCGATGCGATTGCCACCATCACTGCGTTGAACAAATTTTCCGTCTTCTTTTGCTCGGCCAGTAATTCGGCCGGCACAATCACGCTGTAGTCGCTCGCCCCGTGGTGCGAACTGTCGAGGATCGCCCGCACCACGCCGGCCGCCGAGGTCATATCGGTACTCTGGCTAAGATTGAGATATATTCCATCAATCTCGTCGCGCACATCGCTGTAATTATCTTCCATGCGAAAAATGGAGGAATTCAGAGGAATATATATAAGGTTATTGGTGTCCACCGAGAGCGCGTCAGAGCTCTGCGACGGTCCACTGAGTAGTGGACTGACTACTCCAATCACGCGGAACCACTGGTCGTTCAGCTTGACATACTGGCCGATCGGGTTCGTATCGCCGAACATGCTCCAGCGCGCAGTAATCCCCAGCACGCAGACGGGCGCAGCGCGGTTTTCTTCGTCCTGGTTGTAAAACCGTCCGTCCACTAGATGTAGCCCGGCGATCTGCTGATACTCCGGCTGCACGCCATAGATGGTAGGGTTGTCCTGCTGCGACTTTGGAATGGTTTTGCTCAGCGTCATGCGCTTGCGCGGCGACGATGCTACAACCCCATCCAGGTCGGCCAGCACCACCCGGTAATCTTCAAAGGTAAGTCCCGGGGAGATCTTGCGTATTTTCAGATGCGCCTGCCACTCCGTCGTCTCCTTGGCCTCGACAATGAGGTTGCGCACGCCCATCTGCTCAATCAACGCCATCACCTTCTGCCGGGCCCCTGCGCCGATGGAGAGCATGGCGACCACCGCCGCCACGCCAAAGATCATTCCCAGCATGGTCAGCAGAGACCGCAGTCCGTGGGCCAGCAGGTTCTGCATTCCCAGTTGGGCATCGCGCATCCACTGCTGATATCCCAGCAACACGCCTCCCGGATTCCGATACGGGGTCTTCGCCATTATGGTGCCCCCGTTCCGGCCGCGGTGGATGCGCCACTGGCACTGCCCGTATTGCGCGGCACGGTCGGGTCCACCAGGGTGACCAGAGTGCCCTGGCCCAGACCTTCAATCGCGGCCCTGCTTTCGTTCTCGCCGTCAATCTTCAACTCTCGCTGTTCATATCCGCTGCCGGTCTTCACGTAAACAAATCGCTTGCCGTCTTTCATGAAGACGGCCTGTCGAGGAATATAGAGAACATTTTTCTTCTTCTCGCCCAGAAACAGGATCTGCGCGGTGAACCCCGCGTGCATCTGGGGATCGGCTTCGGTAAGCTGTACGGTCACTTCCACTCCGTCGCCTTCTCCGCTGTCGAAGAATTGCGACCTTGACATCCCGCCAATGGTTTTGACCTGGCCATGGAAAGTCCGTCCGTGCATCGCATCGAACACCAGTTCCACAGGTTCACCGAGCACCACGCTGCTGCTGCTGCGCTCGCCTAGCTTGCAATTTACTTCCAGCCCCTTGGGATCGACAATTTGAGCGATCGTGCTGCCCGGATTCACCACATCTCCCGCGTGGTAGTCCGGCAATGCCATACCCGAAAAATAAAAATCCGTCGGCGGGTTCTTCTGGATCGCAACCATTCCGTCCATGGTTGCCGCGACCCGCATCTTGTCGATGTTCTGTTGTGCCTGGTCCATGGCCATCTTGGCTTTGTTGTATTTTTCCGTTGCCAGATAGACGGCAGCTTGACCGGATTCCTTGTGCGATTGACTGTCCTGCTGTAGCTCAGTCTGCACCCTCTGTGCCTGTTGCAGCGCAAGCTCATTTTTTTTGCCGTCGATGGCGCTGACGATTTCGTTCTTCTGAACGTCCAGTTCCGCCTGCCGCACGTCGTAGCGGGCTTTCAGTTCGGCCACTTTGTCCTGAGCTGCCAGCACAGCTGCATCGGCATTTGCCTTGGCGATCTCCTGCTCGGCCTGCATCAGCTCCGAACGGCTCTGTTCAAGTTTGTAGCGCTGTTCTCCGGGATCGAATTCGATTACAACATCGCCCTTCTTTACCGGAGTGCTGGTCGCCAGCAGATGGGTGATCTCCAGCGACCCGCCTCCTACCGAGGGAGCGGTCAGCATCGCGATGTGGCTGGCCCTCAGCTCCCCGGTGGCATGAACATCCAAATTGATATCGCCTCGCTGCACCGCGGCCAGGGGAATGTTATCGCCGGCCGTCTTCACCTCTGTCCTGCTGGAGTGCCCTGAGGACCGCTTCGAGAGAAACAGCACAACGCCCCCGGCAACCATCAAGGTCAAGGCCGACCAACCCGCTACTAAGCGCCATCTCATCGCGTCCTCATCACTCCTTCACCGTGGGATCGCTCAGCGCTATGCGGTCTCCCTGGTTCAACCCCTTGGCCACCAGTACCCGGTCGCGGCTTGTCCGTTCAATCACAATCGGTTGCTCGCGAAATTTCGTGCCATCCCAAACGTAGACCACGGTCTGTCCCGATTTCTGGACCATCGCCTGCACCGGAATTGTGATTGCATTGGGGACCCGATCCACCACGACGGTTACTTGCGCTGTCAGATCGGGCTTAAGGCGTGGGTCTTGTTGATCCAGTGCGATACGCAAGTTGAAGTTGAGCGGAAATGGCCACCCTCCGTTGAAGTCCAGCGACGCGATGGTGCCGATCTGTTCCAGTTTGCCCGTAAACTGGCGGTCCGGTATGGCGTCAAATTGCACCGAGACCGCCTGACCCATGTCCATTCGTCCGCGTTCCGTCTCGTCCACGCGTCCGGTTACACGCAACGATGTAGCGTCCGGCAGCTCTGCGATGGGCGCACCGGGCCAGGCCGGCTCTCCCGGCTTGAAGGTTGTTTGATCGCCGCCGCCGCTATGCCATCCGCTAATCAGGCTCACCGTTCCGGAGGCCGGTGCGCGCAGGGTCATCTTCTCCAGGGACTTTTCCGCAGTCTCAACGTCGTAGGCTGCCTTCTTGCGGGTCTGCTCTTTGCTTGCCACGGCAGCACTGTCCAGTGTTTGGTCGGCCTTCAGCTTCACTTGCATCTCATTCAGTAGCTGCTGCGCATCGGCTAATTTCAGGTTTGCTTCCGACCCCTCGATCCGCGAAACGATCTCCTGCTTGCTTGCCTCCAACCTTGCGCTCTCTACGTCGTATTGCGCCTTCAGCATCGCGGTTGTGTCTTCCTCTTCCTTCAACACATCCTGCGCCCGTTCCTGGTCGATCTCCGCCTGTGCCGATTTGAGTGTCGACCGGTACTGCGCCAAGTCCTGTTCCGTCTTGGACGCGTCGAACTGGACCACGACGTCGCCTTGATTCACATGCGATCCGTCGGTCGCAATCTTGACGATTTGCAGGGTACCCGCATTCGCCGGTGCGGTGATCGTCACCGAACGCATTGCCTTCACCTGCCCGCGAAACTGAATGACCTCAAGAAATTCCTCGCGTTTCACTTGATAGGTAGAAGCTCCGGGTGCATGCTTCGCCAACCGGGTGTAGCCCAGGACGGCTCCTCCTCCCATCACCAGAGCCGCCACCGCAACGGGCGCGACGCCCAGGCCGCGCAGTTTACGGAATATGCTCATCGTCGGCTTGTGAAATGCGCTCATCGCTGGGCCCCGTCAACCGCTCCGCTGCCGTTCTCCGGGTCCACATCCACGGACGCGGAGAGGTCGGGCATCAATCTTGGGTCGTTGCCCACAATGGAGAACACCGCCGAAAATGTTCGTGCCTTGGTGGAGAAATCACCGGTGCGGCCCATGGGACCGATATTTTCCAGTCGCCCCTGAAACACCAGTCCGGGATAAGCATCCAGATGGACCGACGCGCTCTGCCCGATCCGCAGGCTCAACAGGTCCTCCTGATTGACGGAAACCTGAACATCCATAAGCGAAGGGTCCACGACCTGCATAAATGCCACGCCGGAACGGACCTGATCGCCCTCCTGGACCTCGCCCATGGTTCCTTGTTTGTGGATCGTATTCAATACCACAACCCCGTCCAGTGGCGCATGCACCTCGAGTAGCGCGGCATTAGCCTCGGCGTGCGCCATAGTCTCGCGATTGCGGTCCAGTTGAATCTGCAGAATGCGAATCGAAGCCTGCGCGGCTTTGCGCTTCAAGTCGTAGGTCTGCTGTAGTTGGGCGAGAGTCGCCTTGGCCTCGTCCAGGTTCTCCTGGGCTTTTTCGGTGTCGATGCGTGACAGAATCTCCACCTTCTGGATCTCCAACTCAGCCTTCCCCAGATTGTCTTCCGCCACCTTCATCTCGGTCTGGTCTTTGGCCCGCGCGGCATCCTCATTCTGCTCCGCCGCGGACACTTTGCTGATCAGATCGTTGTTGGTCGCCTGCCGGTCGAGAAAGTCACGCAACTGCGCCTGGCGGTCGAACTCCACCAGTAAATCGCCGCGCTTCACCACCGTGCCGGCCGGTGTCAGCTTGACGATCGTCAGCATCCCCGATTGTTCCCCTGCCAGCAGCGGAGTTTGGATGGCGCGCTTCTCCACCGCTTCCGTCATACCCTTCAGGCGCAGCGGCCGATTGCTGTCGCTGGCTGCGTTGGCGGACGGTAGACTGCCGCGGCGAGCTGCACGGTTTTTGCTCAGCAGTAGAAGTACCGAGCAGACCGCGGTCGCGATGCACAAAAGGATGACCCCAAGCAGCCAGCCCCTGGTCCGAAAAATCGTCCGGTCATCTAAGAATCGCCCTGTCCTATGAGCTAAAGAATCGGTCTCTTTAGCTCCGAATCCGGCTTGTGGTGCGGGCAACGTAGCATCCTTCCACAAAACACTTGTCTTGGCAGTTATGACCCTTAGACGCAAGGGAAGGCCGAATGATAGGGCCGCCGCGAACAATCTCCATTATTTGGCTGCCGGGCCCCATAGTTTCCCGAGATAGCAGCGCTAATCGGAATTTCTTTATCAGTCCCGATCGCTCGAATTATACCGCTCATGCGGTATGGTCAGGGCAAAGCTGGTATTGCAGCCGAGAAACAGATCGACTCCCTACCGTCCATGGACGGAAACGCGTAATGGAATCCCACTCGCAAGACGATTGCAGAGTTTTTCGGGAATCCGTATCGACACCGCAACCAAACCGCGCAGACGCAACCGCGCTCGGAGTGAGAGGATATACGCGCAGGCACTTTGAGCAATGAGGAGACTTACCCAATGAAGCAGATTGTAGCCGTTGCCTTTGGATTGGGATTGCTGTGTAACGCTCTGCTCTTTGTGCCACAGGCGCTGGCGCTCTGGCGCAAGAAGAGCGGCAAGGACATTTCGTTGCTCACCTTCGGCGGATTCAATGTGCTACAGGGGATCGGGATCGTGCACGGCTTCTACCAGGGCGATCTCTCTCTGGTCCTGGGAATGGCGGCAAGCTTCCTCTCATGCGGTGCGGTCACATCGCTGACGCTGTTCTATCGCATGAAACGGGTTGAATCTGTTTAGGCGAAGCAGACGTCGTCGCAAGATTCTGTGGCCTGCGACTCGTCGCATCCGCTCAGCAGTTGCGAGATGACATCCGCTGCGCTGTAATCGTCCCGCCCCGGCTGTAGAAAGCGTGCGATGGTGACAAGATCGTCGCCTGCCGTAATCAAGCCATACTCCTCGCGCTTGCCGTTGCGTACCTGCTGATAGCCAATGTTGGCTAGCAGCCCGTTGCAGATGCACTTTCTTCCCATCGTATCTTCCAGCTTGCCGCTCTTGGCAACGAAGAGAGTGACCGGCTCAGAGGCGCAACGATAGCCGATGCCGCCCTCCTCTGTTCGATAGGGCTCACGTAAAAAGCCCAGATCGCAGATGCGCGGCCTCTCGGCGACCACCTCTGCGTCCGAACAGGTGCCCTCCAACTGCGCGACCTTGAACGGAAATCCCGTGGGCGAAGCCAGCGGATCGGTGAAGACGTGCGCCTCGCCTGCGATGGCCTTGGCCATCAATCTTTGCTTGTACTCCGCGCGCAGGCCACTCTCGTTGGCGAACTCGAACGCGGTGCCAACCTGCACGCCCGCTGCGCCCTGGGCCAGTGCCTCGCGCAGCATCTCCGGGCTTCCATAGCCTCCAGCCAGCCAGAAGGGAACTCCCAGCTCGCGCAGCTTTGCAATGTCGATGGTGTCGCGTTCTCCATACACCGGCTCTCCGATCTCGGAGAACAGCGGCTTACCGCGCGGCGGAGCATTGTGCCCGCCGGCTGTGCGCGTTTCGATCACCAGCCCATCTACTCGCCCGTTTGCCTTCTTCAGCATGGTGGTGGCCAGCGTATTGGAGGAGACGATGGGCAGAAACTTCGGCCGCTTCAGCGGGCCAGGATCACACTCCATGTACTCGCGCGGGTCGAAGTGCATGGTAACGTCGTCACCGTCCTGCGAGCCATGCACATGGATGGTGTAATCCGCGGGCCCGTGGTGGACGTAGCTGTCCAATACCCCGGGAATCTTCAGCGGGATCCCAGCGCCCATCACGACGTACTCCACTCCGGCCAGCATCGCCCCGTAGATGCAAGGCAGATGGGCCATCTGAATCTTCTCCAGATAGTTGATGCCCACTGGATTCGAGTGTCCCTGCCGCGCCAGATATACCTCAACAAAGTTAGCCACGATGCATAGTTCATTCAACTCGCGAGGGTTGTCTTTCTCCAATGGAGGAACAGAGAGGTAGGGGGTCCGCTCGGCCTTGCCTCCGGCAATGTAGTACTTCTGCCAGACGCGCTCGGCCATTGCAGGAAAAGGAAACGCATCCAGTCCACGCCGCATGTGCCCGCCGGGATCGCCATCCTGCAAACGGCGCGCCAGAATCGGGTCCAGTGCCGTGCCGGAGACCAGTCCCAACTGTCCAGTGCGCGACACCGCCTGTGCCAGCCGCCAGTTGGAAACGCCAGCTCCCATCCCACCCTGAATGATGACTGGGTTGCTGGTCGATGGCTCGCTCGTTGCTGATTCACTCATACCTACTTAAGTATTTCACCCGGCGGAAGGCTGCGATCGTATTAGTTTTGTAAGAAACTGATTGCCGTGACGCGCTGGAACACTATGGAGTGCAAGCCAATAAATGTGTATCCAATTGCTCACTGGCTGTTTGAAATGCAGTCGCTGCTGAGCGACGGACATCCGGTTTGCCTGATAATACTTATAGGTTCCATATACCAGCAGCCGATGACCCTGGCGGGCAAAGCGGAACGATTGCGGAGAGTAATGTTGATTCGATGTGAGATGGCCCGATGACGAGGACTGTCATCCTCGGTGGCGGCATCGCGGGGCTGGCGACTGCGTTCGCCCTGCAGGAGTGCGGCTCGACGGACTGGATGCTGATTGAGCGCTCGCTCCACTGGGGCGGCAAGATTACCTCTGCGCGCGAGCAGGGTTTCACGATCGAGGGTGGGCCGGATTCGTTCATCACAACAAAAGCTTCGGCTACGGAGATGTGCAAGAGGCTCGGGCTAGGAGACCAGTTGACCGGCTCAAGCACTGGCAAGAGTGCCACGACCTATATCTTTAGCGGTGGGCGGCTTCACTCCATGCCGGAGGGTATGATGCTGATGGCCCCAACCATGATCGTTCCATTTTTGCGCACGCCGCTGATCTCGTGGCCGGGAAAGCTGCGCATGGGGATGGAGATTTTTGTCCCGCGAGCGCGCGGCGACCAGGATGAGAGCCTGGCCGGATTTGTGCGCCGGAGGCTTGGCAACGAGTTGCTGAACAAGATTGCCGGCCCGCTGATGGGAGGCATTTATGCCGCGGACCCAGAGCGGATGAGCCTGAAGAGTACCTTCCCCATCTTTCTGGAGATGGAGCAGAAGCACGGTAGCCTGGTGCGCGGAATGATGAAGCGCGCGAAGCGGCCGGCAAACCACAAAACAGGCCCGCACGCATCGCATGGCGCGAAGCGTCCGTCGATGTTTATGTCTTTGCGCGGCGGATTGCAGCAGCTCTCCGATGCGCTGGTTGCAAGTTTGCCGGAGACGAATCTGCGGGCCAGTTGTTCCGCACAATCGGTCAGCCGCTACACAGACCGTTACAAGATCGAACTGAACGATGGCTCGTCCCTGCTGGCGGACGATGTGGTCTTCGCCACTCCATCGTTTGTGACGGCCGATCTGCTACAGCAGCTTGATCCCACGCTGGCCGACCGGCTGCGCGCGATCCGCTATGTTTCCACTGCGACCGTCTCGCTCGGCTTCCGGCGTAGCGAGATTACGCATCCGCTACAGGGAGCGGGCTTCATCGTTCCGCAGAGCGAAGGCCGAAAGATCACGGCGTGCTCCTGGTCGTCGGTGAAGTTCCATCATCGCGCGCCGGACGACTGCGTTCTGTTGCGCGTCTTTATCGGTGGAGCGATGGCGGAAGACCTGGCCGAGCAGGATGAGGACGCGCTGATAAAGCTGGCGCGCGAGGAGTTGCAGGTGATTATGGGAATCGACGCGACTCCTGTAGTGGCCAAGGCCTATCGCTGGCACAAGGCCAATCCGCAATACGACCTTGGCCATGGCGAGAGGATCGCGGAGATTGAACGATCCATATCTCGCCTTTCCGGCCTGCATCTTGCCGGCGCAGCGTACCATGGGCCAGGCATTCCAGACTGCATCCAGAGCGGAACAAAGGCTGCACAAGCGATTGCCGCGAGACATGCGCGTGCCGAGAGTGCCATGAGAAGCGAACCATCCCCGGTTGGCATCCAATCCTAGGAGAACCAAGCCAATGCCTTCCCGCAAAATCGAAGCAAATACCACCGGTACCGCTCCAGCCGCGCACGCACACGCACACCATGGCGCCGCGCACGACTACTCGCGGAACCCCATGAACATCTACTGGGAGATGACGCAGGCCTGCGGACTGGCCTGTAAACACTGCCGCGCCGAGGCCATCTCCACACCGCATCCCGAGGAGCTGAACACGATCGAGAGCATGGGAATGCTGCGCCAGATTGCGTCCTTCGGCGATCCCATGCCGCATCTGATCCTCACCGGCGGCGACCCGCTGCGCCGCGCCGACCTGTACGACCTCATCGACGAAGCGCACCGCCTGGGACTGACCATCTCCGTGACGCCCAGCGCTACCGCCGACCTCACCTATGGAGTGCTGGCCAAGCTGAAGGCGCACGGGGTGGAGAGCCTCGGGCTAAGCCTGGACGGATCGACGGCTGCTCGGCACGAGGCTGTGCGCGGCGTGGAGGGATGCTTCGACTGGACGATAAGCGCGGCGCAGAACGCGGCCAAGCTGGGAATCCCGATCCAGGTCAACACCCTGGTCGCGCAGGAGACAGAGGACGATCTGCCCGCCATCTATGAACTGCTGAAGACGGTCCACGTGATGCGCTGGAGCCTCTTCTTCCTGATCGCGGTGGGCCGGGGCAAGCTGTTGAAGCCGGTCTCGCCCAAGCGCGGCGAAGAGATCATGCGCTGGGCCTTCGACCTGACCCAGGTTGCGCCGTTCATCGTGGCCACCACCGAGGCGCCCTCCTATCGCCGCGTCGCGCTGGAGCGGATGCGCGAGAAGGGCATGACGGGCGCGCAGATGGCCCAGGCACCGGTCTCGCGCGGCTTCGAGATTCGCGATGGCAATGGAATCATGTTTGTCTCCAACACCGGCGACCTGTGTCCCGCGGGCTTTCTGCCGCTGACTGCGGGCAACGTGCGCAGGGATTCGATGGTGGAGATCTATCGCAACTCGCCGGTCTTTCGCGATCTGCACACGCCCAGCCACTTCAAGGGCAAATGCGGCGTCTGCGAGTATCGCACGCTGTGCGGCGGATCGCGCGCGCGCGCCTTCGCCTACACCGGCGACCCGCTGGAGAGCGACCCCTTCTGCGCCTATGAGCCGAAGGCAGTGGCGGCGGCTGTGACACGTTAAACATAAGATGTATGGGGCACCCAAATATAACCCATGTCTCAGAATCGAGACATGGAGCACCCAGATCGTGCATAGATGAGGCACCCGCGAATTCAGGCGAGGGTGAGGCCGATGCGGCGGGCGCGGGCGAGGATGCGGGGCGAGAGCGGCTGGTTTGGCTCTTTGCCTCGCAGGCCGATCCAGAGGCTGGCGACTGGCTTGATGCCGAGCATCTTGGCGGTGACGCGCAGGGCGCGCGCGGCCCCGGTGAGCAGGGGAATGCAGAAGCCCGGCATGGACGACGAACTGACCAGCACAGCCTTGCGGGCGAGGTGCTTGTTACGCATCCTGGGTGCGCCCTGTCCCCAGGGCCAGTAGCAGTAGCCCAGCAGCCGCTCCATGAAGCGGCGGAAGAGGGCGGAGACGTTCCAGTAGTTCACCGGCGCGCCGAGGATGAGTGCGTCCGCCGCGTCGATCTCGGTCAGGATGGATTGCAGGTCGTCCTGCTGTACGCAGATGCCGCGTTGCAGGCCGGGAACCTGGGTGCATCGCCGGCAGTTGGTGCAGAACTCCAGATGCTGGTCCGACAGATAGAGCGTGTGTGTCTCTGCGCCATTTTCCCGCGCGCCAGCCATAATGGCCTGCACAGCGCTGTCGATGGTTCCACCCTTGCGGTAACTGCCGACGATTGCCAGAACCTTTTGAGACACTGGGAGCCTCCCAATGATTGCGAGAACAGTGTAGTCCACATTGGGGCAAGCGGTTCGCGCGGGGCGCGAATGCCCACTCATGCGATGAGACCGCATGAATGGGGCACCCGCACCCGAAAAGCAGATTCCTTCGCTGCGCTGCGGAATGACAAACAAAAGGGCAAAGACGTGCGCCGCAGGCTGAAGCCCGCGCCGCTTTCTATTGATGAGGGGGCGTTGTGCGGCACGGCTGAAGCCGGCCCTTCCGTTCGTGCCTCGGACGATCTGCTTGATTTACTACGCCACTTCGCGGCGGTCTCGGATGGCGGCCTCCCGGCGGGTGAGGTTGACGCTGACGATCTTGGAGACGCCGGGCTCCTGCATGGTGACGCCGTAGATGAGGTCGGCCATTTGCATGGTGCGTTTGGAATGGGTGATGACGACGAACTGGGTAGTCGCAGCCATATCCGTAATCATCTGGACGAAGCGGCCAACGTTGGTCTCGTCCAGCGGCGCATCCACTTCGTCCAGTACGCAGAAGGGCGCGGGCTGGAATTGGAAGATGCCGACCAGCAGGCTGAGCGCGGTGAGGGCTTTTTCTCCGCCCGAGAGAAGCATGATGTTCTGCAATTTCTTGCCCGGTGGCGAGGCGACGATGTCGATGCCGGACTCGGCAACATCTTCCGCATCGGTTAGGCGCATAAAGGCCTGGCCGCCTCCGAAGAGCTTGGCGAAAGCAGCGCCAAAGTTGCGGTTAATGACCTCGAAGGCGGCGTCGAACTTGACCCGCGAGACCTGGTCGATCTCCTTGATGGAGGACCGGGTGTTCTCGATGGACTCGAGCAGGTCGCGGCGCTGCGTCTCCAGGAAGCTGTGGCGCGCGGCGGTCTCGTTGTACTCTTCGAGCGCCATCATGTTGACCGGGCCCAGGGCTTCCAGGCGCTGCTTCATGGCGCGGGCCTCTTCCTCGGCGGCGGCCAATGCATCGCCTTCCATGCGCGCAATAGAGTCGTCGACGCGCAGCGCGACGGCCTCCACTCCCAGATCGTTGAGGCATGTGGCGTCGATGTGCTCGATATCTGACGCAAGCTTGGCGGATCGCGCGGAGAGGTTGGCGCGCTGCTCACGCAGCTCTTCGGTGTGGTGGCGCAGGGTGCGCAGTTTGCTGTCCAGTTCGGCCATGCGCGTACGCAGTTCGGTGGCCTCGCCGGTGAGGCGGGCGCCATCGGCCACGGCACTGGCACGGATCTCTACCAGGGATTCGTGCTGCGAGGCCAGCTCGGCGGTCTCCTGTTCGCGGCGGACTTTTTCCGCGCCGGCAGCTTCCAGTTGCTGCTCAATCTGATGGATGCGCGCGGTCTGCGCGTCGGCCATGCGCTGCGTCTGCTCGAAGGTTGCGGCGGCGTTGCGGCGGCGTTCCTCCAGTCCGGCAAGTGCAGCGGCGGCCTCGGATGCGGCCTGTTGCAGGCTCTCGCGCTGTTGGCGCAGGCCATCGAGCTGTTGCTGCAACTCGGCCGATTGCGATTCTAGCGTCGCGCGCTCAGCCTCAAACGCTGCTGCCTCCTGCTGATGACGTGCAATGGCTTCCTGCTTCTGTGCGCGCGCTTCGCGGTTGTGATCGGCGGCCAGCGCCCACTCCTGCAAGCGACGCTCGATGCGCGCCGTTTCCTGCTCCATCTGGCGCAGCGCCGCGCCGGAGTTTGCCGACTCGCGCTCCGCATCGCGGCATTGCTGCGTCTTGCCGTCGAGTGCGGCGATGAGTTCGCGCAGCTCACGTTCGAGGGCGGCTGCATCAAGCTCCGCCTTCTGCAGCTCAGTATCGGCGGCGTCGAGCTTGTGCTGCACCTCGTTCAGTTCGCGCTTCAGGGCGAGCGGCCCCTGCGCGCGCACATGGCCGCCGGTCACTGTGGCGTTATGGAATGCCTCGCCGGAGGGGCTGAGGAAGAAGCCACGCGGATGTTGCTCCGCCAGCCTGCGCGCGGTCGCCGAGTCGGGGGCAATAAAACCGTCGCCCAGTTTGGGCAGTAGGGATTCAAGCGAATTGCCGAATCCGTTGAGCACGCGGATGCAGTCCTTCAGCGCGACGACACCCTCGGGAATCGGCAAGGTGTTGGCCAAGCCAAGCTGCCGCTTCACGTCTTCCTCGCCGTGGACGAGGAAGGTTGCGCGTCCCGCGACATCGGAGGCGAGAAGACGCACGCCCGCATCAGCCGCGTCCCAACTCTTTACCACGACGTAGTTCAACTCGTCGCGTAGGAACTCATCGACTATGCCTTCGTACTGACCGTCCACTTCGAGGAAGTCGGCCAGTGTGCCCATTGGCGAGAGCGGGTTGGCCACGCTGCCGGCAGAGTTTGCCTTGAAGATGTTCTTCACCGTCTCGGTAGAGTAGCTGTGCTCCTGAATCAGCTCGACCAGTGAGCTGCGGCGTCCTTCGAGCGTCGCCTGCTCTCCGCGCAACTGGTCGCCGCGCCGCTTGGTCGCCGATTCTGCTGCGCGGGCCGCATCGATCTTATGTTGTAGTTCGGCGATCTCCGCTTCCAGTGCCTTCAGGCGCTCGGTTACATTGCCGTAGGTCAAGGTCAACTGGCCGCGCTCGAATACCAGGTCGGCGAGTTCACGGCGCGCTCCATCAGACTCGGCAATCAGTCGCTCGGACTCGCGATCGAGGCTGGCGAGTGCCACTTCGGCCTGCGCCTGCAGGTTGCTGCTCTGGCTTGCGCGTTCCAGCAACTGAAAGCCAGTGCGGCGATTCTGCTCGATCTGCTGCTCGCAGGCAGCGACCGCGTGTAATGCATCCTGCGCGCGCTGCTGCTGGGCCTGCGCAGTCTCGCGCGAGAGGGTTGCCTCGGCCGTAGCGTTCTCCAGGAAACTGCGCTGCGCCTCCAGTTCGCCGGCCAGAACGCGAAGCTGCTCGCGCGCCTGATCGAGGTCATTGCCCCCGGCGCCGATGCGCGCCGTCAACTCGGCCACGCGGTCTGTGTTGGCGGCCATGCGCGCGGTGATCCGCTCCAGCTCGACGGCGGAGTGGTTGGCCCGTGCGCCGGCCTCGCGAATCTGCTGATCGAACTGATAGCCTTGCTCGACTCCTGCGGTGTGCTCGGCGTCCATCGCATCTACTGCTGCCGATTGTTCGCCGATCTGGGCGGTCAGAGTAGCAATCTGCGAGGCGACGGCGGACAGCTCGGCGTCAAGCTGGCTCATGCGACTGGCCAGCACCACCCTTAGCCGGGCGCGCAGGTCGTCGCGCAGAAGGCTGTAACGTTCCGCCTTGGAGGCCTGCCGCTTCAGCGAATTCATCTGACGCGTGACTTCCTCGAAGATGTCGTTGACGCGCGATAGATTCACCTTGGCGGATTCCAGGCGCAACTCGGCCAGTCGTTTCTTGGTCTTGAAGCGGGTGATGCCGGCGGCCTCTTCAATCACTGCGCGGCGATCCATGGGCTTGGAGCTGAGGATCTGGCCGATGCGCTCCTGGCTGATGATGGCGTAGGTCTCGCCGCCCAGGCCGGTGCCCATGAAGATGTCCTGAATGTCGCGCAGGCGGCATATTTTTCCATTGAGCAGGTATTCGGAGTCGCCGGAGCGGAAGAGGCGTCGCGTGATGGTCACTTCTCCGGCGCGCACCGGTGAGCGTCCAAAACGGCGACGGCGAATTTTAAGGACGACGCCGGAGCCAGCCGCTTTTTCGGTATCAGAGGAACTGTCTTCTGCGGACTCGGCGGAATCTATCGTCTCTGGGTCGACGGTCGAGCCGTCAATGCCGATCACAACTCCCGGCTGCGCCTCGCGGACCGCCTCTTCGGTCTCCTCGGCCTTCTGCCGTCGGAGGGTAGTTTCATCCCAATCGCCGGCCAGATCCAGAGTGCGAGCCTGGTCCCGACTGCGTTCGCTGGAGCCATCGCTGGACCAGTCGCCGCCCTCGTCAACTACCATGGCTGCGCCGTCGTAGACCTCGGGATCGACCAGCGTCAACGAGACTTCGGCCATTCCGGTGGGTTTGCGCTCGCGCGTGCCGGCGAAGATGACATCTTCCATCTTGACTCCGCGCAAGCTCTTGGCGGACTGCTCTCCGAGCACCCAAATGATGGCGTCGGAGATGTTCGATTTGCCGCAGCCGTTGGGTCCGACCACCGCGGCAATTCCGTCTCCCGAGAAGGAGATGTCCGTGCGGTCGCAGAACGACTTGAACCCCAGCATCTGGACCTTTTTAAGCTTGAGCAAACCACACCTCCGGAAACGCATCCAGCCCCAGGGAAGGGCGCGGAGTACACCGCGAGTTTCGCACCGCGCACAGTACGGATTGGATGAACCGTACAGCTTCCAATTTAGCGGGTAATGATAGCGGCATCAACAAGACAAACTCTACATCTTGTGGATAAGCCGGATGCAACCCCACAAATGGGCCGGGATGACCGGAAGAGGTCAGGTTACCCCACCCTTATAGGAGGTTTGTTTTCTATTCTTTGAGCGCGGCAAGGTGCAGTTCGAGGGCGTCGAGGGTGAGGTCGAGGTGAGCGAAGCTGCGCCGGCGGCGTAGGGTGAAGGCGCGTGCCTGCGCGAGAATTTGGCCGCAGAGTTGGAAGTTGCCGGTCTGGCGGCCGGTAGGCTTCATCAGGTAGTCGTAGTGGGTGAACTCCATCAGACGGGTAACGGCCTGGACGCCCTCGACCGGAGTGAAGATTGGCAGCTCACCAGGCTGATCTTCGTCGGCCCACTCCAGGAAGAGCACCTCACGCAGGGGAAGGCGCACGGGGAGTTCGGTGGACTGGACCGGGACGCGGAACTTGTCGTCGCGGCTGAAGACGCGGGGCAGAGATTCATGGCTGGCTCCCAGGTGATCGAGCGCGCTGCGCCAGAGCTTCAAAGCAGGGGCCACGGGGATAACCAGCACGGGGCCGGAGTCGGCGGATGATGCGCTGGAGCGGCTGTCGAGCAGGCAGATGTCGTCGGCGACGACGGTGTATCCGCGCTGCGCGAGGCTTGCGGCAAGGGTGGACTTGCCCGCGCCGGAGTTACCCAGAAAGGCCACAACACCGGTGCCCACGCGCACTGCGCTGCCGTGCAGCGAGTACATTCCAGCCTGGTGGCAGAGAGTGGAGAAGATGGGCGAGAGCAGGTAGGCGCGGATGTCGTCGGGCTGCGCTCCGGGATCGGGCTGCACCAGCACTTCGCGACCGTTGCGAACCAGAAAGTTGGCGATCTCGGGCACGCGCAGCAGATACTCCTGCCGCGAGGCCCACCAGCGGCTCTCGTTGGCCACCACGTCTGCGATCCGTTCGGGCACCTCGCCCAGGCGGATGGATATGTTGTCTGTGCCGGCTGCGTCCGCGCCGACGGCCAGCGGCTCAAGCTCCGGCAGGGGGATCTCCGAAGCCAGAAGAAATGGGCCGAGGCGATACTTCACAACTGCGGAGAGCATGGCTGCATCATATCAATGGTAGAGGCCGGAACTGGGAAACCAGTTGTAGCGGGGTCTGTTGGCCAGCTTCGCACACGACAACATAGATGGCTGGGTGGGGTTTGAATGGTTGTGACTTTAGTACTGATTTTGCGGGTGCCGTACGCGTAGGATGCCGTTGACCTGCCGAGGCGACTTCAATAGCATGGGAATAGAGAGTCTCGCTGCATCCAGATTGATTTATTAACCGGTGTCCCGAAGATGGAGAGAGTTGCATGACAGATTCGATCAAAAGCGTGACCTCATCCTCGGGTAAGGTGCAAAGGAAGCCGTGGACAACGCCGGTACTCGAGACGATCCCAGTCCGCAGCGCGTTGGGGGCTCAGGCTGGGAACAAATGCGACAAGTTTGGATCGCTCTCCCATGGGGGGGGGCACTGCCCTAAGTAGTGCGACCGCGGCGTGCAGCAGAATCAAACGTCTTCGCTGCAACGAGGTATTCTGAGCAGGGTGCTGCTTGAGTGCAATCTGCGGATTCTGGCTGCTGCACGGTGATGCGCAACCGCGACAGGTGTGTGCGCGGATGTTGCAGTCCCTTGCCGCTCACGGCCCGGATGGGTCATCGTTGATTGCCAGCAACGCTTTGCCCGGCGCATCGCATAGCGTTGCGTTGGGACATCGACTGCTGAGGACTACGGCGGAAGATGAACTGGAAGCGCAGCCTTTGACCGCGCATTCTATCGCAACACAAGACAAAGAGCCGACCCAGGATGCCACCGTCTGGCTGGTGGCGGACGCGCGCATCGACAACCGCTCGGAGCTTGCGGCAGAGCTTGCGCTGACAGCCAGCGAGGTGTCGGCAATGGCGGATTCGGCCTTCGTTCTAGTAGCGTGGCAGCGCTGGGGCCAGGATTGCGTCGAGCATCTGGTGGGATCGTTCGCCTTTGCGGTGTGGGACGCGCGTGCGGGGCGGTTTTTTCTGGCGCGCGACCACGCAGGCTGCCGCCCGCTCTACTACCGCAAGACCGCGGATAGCTTCGCCTTTGCAACTACGGCACGGGCGATCCGCGCCTGTCCCGGGGTTTCCAGCGAACTGGACGAGCGGCAGCTCGCGCGCGACCTGATCGGTCTACCGCCGGAGTTTTCGCGGACGCGCTTCAGCGAAGTACAGGCGCTGGCTCCGGGACACTGTATGGTGGTGGAGCGAGACGGGGCAGTGCAGCGGAGATACTGGCAGATCGATTCGCCGCGCCCCGTACGATTCGCGCGCGACGAGGAATACATCGAAGCGTTTCTGGAGATATTTGAAGAGGCGGTGCGCTGCCGTCTACGCACCACCGGCGGCGTTGCCACGGAACTGAGTGCCGGGCTGGACAGCGGCGCGGTGGCGGCCACGGCGGCGCGCCTGCGGGCGGTAGACGGTGCGGAGCTTGTTGCCTACACGGCGGTCCCGTGCGCGGAGTATTCCGGCATTGTGCCGACGGGGCTGATCGCAGATGAGGGACCATTCGCCGCCCAGGTGGCCGCGCTCTATCCCAACATGCGGCACATTCTGGTGGATGCGAGCTGCTCCAACATGCTGCGCGAGCTGGAGCGCATCTTTCCCCTGCTCGATCTGCCGCACGCGGCCGCACTGAACAACGTGTGGGGTAGCCTGATTCTGGATCGTGCCGCAGCAAGCGGGGCGAAGGTGATGCTGAATGGAGCGCTGGGCAACTACGCCTTCAGCTACTCAGGCGAAGAGTTGCTGCGCGACACATTCCGCCAAGGGCGCTGGCTGACCACACTCGGCCAGACTTGGCGGCTGCGCCGCATGGGAATTACGTCGGGGCGCAATGCCGCGTCGTTGACGGTCTTTGGTGTGCTCCCCTGGGCGTTGCGCAGGCGCATCGATCCGCTGATCCGCGCAGTCAACCTCGGCTGGAGTGTCATCCGGCCGGATCGCGCACGCGAGTTTAATGCAGACGATCAGTTCCGCCGCTACCTCTTCACCCACGCAAGCACTCTGCCACGCCTGATGGCGATGGACTTCCAGCAGAACCAGTATGGCGACTACAACGCCGCAACCTGCGCAGGCTGGGGCATCGAAGCGCGCGACCCCACGGCTGACAAGAGGGTCTTCGAGTTTTGCGCGGCAATTCCTCCGGAGCAGTTTGTGGTGGGAGACCAGGGACGGTCACTGGCGAGGCGCGCGATGCACGGACGTCTGCCCGATGCCACGATCCATCGCAAGCAGAAGGGAACGCAGGCCGCCGACTGGTACGAGAGCCTGAGCAGGATTCGCGGCGAGCTGGCCGAGGAGCTGGATCGCCAGCAACGGAGTCCCGGCGCGCGCCGCCTGATCGACCTGGACCGGCTGCGCAAGACGATTGACGATTGGCCGCGTACGGCGCAGGAGGCGGCGCAGAAGGACGGAATCTACGATTCGGCAATCGCGCGCGGTATGGCGGTGGGAAGCTTCATCCGCCGTATAGAGGAAGAGGCCAGAGGGTGACGAGGGAGCGTATCAGGCGCGGCCTGCGAACTCGCGCGTTTCGGTCGAGACCTTCACCTTTTCGCGCTCTTTGATGAAGAGGGGAACGCGTATCTCCAGGCCGGTCTGTAGCCGGGCGGACTTGGTCACGCTGCCGCTGGATGTGTCTCCGCGCACCGCCGGTTCAGTGTGGACGACCTCCAGTTCGACGTGGATGGGCAGTTGCAGGCCAATGGGATTGCCGTTGTACTTGTGCAACTGCACCAGAACGCCGTCGGTAAGGTAGTCCAGCGCATTGCCCAGCATCTCGCCCGCGAGCGTGTGGGTCTCGAAGCTCTCCTGATCCAGGAAGTAGGAGCCGTCGTTGTCGCTGTAGAGATAGGTGGCGGGTACCAGGACAAGGTCGGGCTCCCTGAACTTGTCGCCGGCCTTGAAGGTCTTGTCGAAGACCGCGCCGGTGAGCAGGTTGCGCATCTTGAGGCGAACCAAGGTCTGGCCCCCGCGCGCGGTGGGGGTATTCACTTCGGCATCCAGGCAAGAGTAAGGGGTGTTGTCCAACTCGAACAGGGTCTTGCGCTTGACGTCGATTGCATCGATCAGTGCGGCCATAAATTCCTCGTTCTTTTGGTCCCCATCGAGGGCAGGTCGGCAGCCAGAGCGAATGCAGACGTGGTCCCGGGTTCTTCTCAAGTATAAAGGGTATGTCTGACCGGAGGAGAGATGGGAGAGACCGTTGGGCGCAGGTTTTTCCGGCGTGGTCCGGCAGAGATTCTGCTGGCGGCGGAAGCACTTCTGCTGCTCACGTTCTTCCGCGTCTGCCTGGTGCTGGTTCCGGTATACACAATCATTCGCACCATCACGCGCGGGCCTGCTGTAGAACAAGCCAGCGGCGACCCGGTTGATGAGGAGAACGAAACGGCGGGGAAGAGCGATGCGCAGCTCGCGGCTGAGGCTCCATCGGTAGAGATTGCGCGCCGTGTGCGCTGGGCGGTGGAGGCGGTTTCGCGTCACTCACCCATTGCATTTGTCTGTTTTCCGCAGACGTTGGCCGGCTACACCATGCTGCGCCGCCGCCGCGTGCAGAGCACCATGGTCTACGGCGTAGCGCGATCGCCCGTGAACAAGCTGACGGCGCACACCTGGCTGATGGTGGGCGACAAGGTTGTGCTCGGCGGCGAGGGCTCCGCGCAGTTCACACCGGTCGAGAGGTGGGGATGAGGGACAGGGGACAGGCATAGATGCAGCGGGTTCAGGCGGACTTGGCCTGCTGCAGGAGGTCGCCGGCCTGAGCGGCGGCCTCGGCCAGGACGCGGTGGTGGATTGTGAAAAGCGCGAGCTCCAGGCGATCGCTGACGCCGGTCTTGTCGTAGATGCTGCGCAGGTAGTTCTTGATGACCTGCTCCTTGGTATTGAGCTGGCTGGCGATGAGCTTGTTCTTGCATCCCTGCACGATGAGCGCGACGATCTGAATCTCCTTGGGAGTGAGGCGGTCGCGGACGCGCGCGCCGATCATGTCCTGGGCGAGGATGGAGGTGACGTTAGAGTGCTGGTAGGAGTGTTGTCCGGAGGCGACGCGGCGGATGCACTCCAGCAGGCCGGAGCCGGGAACATTGCGATAGAGCACGCCATCCAGGGTGCGGACGAGTCCTTCGGGGACCACCGAGCCGTTTTCAGCGATATAGATGGTGCGGATGCCGGCCGACCGGGCGTGGGCGATCACAGCGTTGGCGTCCAGTTGCATGCTGGAGGAGAAGAGAAGAATGGCGCCGCGCCATGCATCGATAGCGTTGCAGAGGCGGGTGAGGTCGTCGCATTGGGCAACAATGCGCATGTCGTCTTCCAATGCCAGGACGCGGGCCGCGCCGGCACGGAAGATCGCCTGGTTGTCGGCAAGGATGATTCGGTTCATCAGAATGGTTCTCCTTGGACGACAATGTGCCGCCAGTCCTCTCATCGGCGTGGGGAGCACAATGGGTGGCGATGTCTCCAATTCGTACATCTACCGGAATTGGGAGCAGGCCACAATGCAGCCAGACTCAAGGCTATAGCATTCCTTCCCTGAATGAGTTGCGATCGGGCGCCTCTGTGTAGCCGGCCTCGCGGAGCATACGATGTCGCCACCAGCTACACCTTATGCAGTCGAAACTATTTTTCTATTGCATCGTCTCCTATGTATCACTCTGGCGCACGGACCTGGCCGGCACTTCGCTCTGCCTCAATGCGGAGCTGCGCAGTGAATCTTTCTTCCTCGCAGTGAGGATTTCCACTTAGGAGCAGCGAATGGTTTTCCGCCCCGGTATCCGATTGCGACTCACAACCCTGTTCAGATTGATCGCTCAATATAGACTCGCAAACCTTATTCTCCTGCTCGCGCTTGTCCCGCTGGCCAGGCTGGCTTTGCACGCGCCGAGTCTTACCGCGCAGGTGCAAAGCGACAACAAGCCATCGGTGAGTGGGGCAGTGCCGCCCAAGAGCTGGGTCGATAAGGACACCGGTCATCGCGTGTGGCGCGTATCCGACGAGCCCAACTCCGGCGCGTTCTACTTCAATGTGAACGCCTTCACCCCAGACAACAAGCAGATGGTTTACAACTCTCCGGATGGAATTCGTGTGCTCGATCTGGATACCATGACGACCAAGATGCTGGTGCCGAACCCACCCGCGCCGGCTCCCGTAACAACGGATGCTGCGACGAGCGGGCAAGCGGGGCGTGGCGGTCGCGGCGGCGGTGGAGCGCGCGCCATTGTGGTTGGCCACAAGACCAACAGCATCTTCTTTACGCGCATGGACCCGGTGACGCGCAGCAATGCGGTATACAAGGCCGACACCAACACTGGTACCGTGACCAAGCTGATCGACCTGCCGCCGGGAGTCAGCATCTCCAGTGTGAATGCCGACGAGACGCTGGGCGTAGGGACCTACAATGCGGCGGACTGCCCAGGTGGCAATCCCAATGCCCCCCATGCGTTTGTGGCAGCGCGGGCCGGAGGACGTGGTGGTGGCCGGGGTGGTCGTGGGGCACAGCCGTTGCCAGGCTCTCCGTCTGTTGCTGGAGCTGCCGCTGCTGCCGCCAACCCAACGCTGGGCGGGGCCAATGTGCAGTCGGATGACAAGGGAGCGATGATGGAACGGCGCCTTGCAGCGCACATTCCGGTGGTCATGTTCACCATCCGGCTGACGCCGGGACCGAATGGCCAGAAGGCAGGGACCATCAAAGTGCTCTTCCACTCGACTGACTGGATCGGCCATATGCTCTTCTCTCCCACCGACCCCAATCTCATCCTGTACTGCCATGAGGGCATGTGGCAGAAGGTGGACCGCATCTGGTTGATCCACACGGATGGGACCCATAAGCAGCTCATCCACAAACGCACCATGGTGATGGAGATTGCCGGGCATGAGTTCTGGGGATTGGACGGCAAGACCATCTGGTACGACTGGCAGTATCCCAAGGGCGAGGACTTCTTCGTAGCCAGCTACAACCTGGAGACACATAAGCGCCTTGCCTATCACCTACAGCGCAACGAGTGGTCGATCCACTTCAACCTGACCAAGGACCTCGACCTGTTCTGCGGCGATGGCGGCGACTCCGGGCAGGTGGCGCAGGCACCGGACGGCGAGTGGATTGAACTGTTCCGCCCGCAGATGATTGGCGGCACCGAGGGGGCGCTGAATGGGCCTAACTTCTTTCAGCCGGGGGTCTTCCACTCGGAGCATCTGGTCAACATGGCCCACCAGAACTACCGCGCCGAGCCGAACCCACGCTTCTCGCCCGACAAGAAGTACGTGTTATTTACCAGCAATATGTTCGGCCGCAGTTATGTGTTCGCGGTCGAAGTCGCCAAAGCCGCCGACCTCGCCGGCGCTGTATCCACGCCGGAGTTGGCCACCCAGTTCAATCCCGTCATGCCCACGCCGACAACGACTGAAAAATGATCCCGGCGAGGGCATAGTGCGCATAGTATGGATACGGGTTTTCCGGCCCTCGATTCTGGAGGTCTGGGAAACCGTACGGACAGGAACTGCACATCCCTGCATCAACCCATGAGGACCACCATGCGCCGCCACTCTCTTCTTCTCGTTGCTCTCGTCGCCCTTCCGCTCGCCCTTCATGCCGCGCAGGCTACCGCACCCGCCGCAACCCACGCCGTCGCGCCGCAACAGCCTCGCGTGATTCAGCAGTTCACCGCGGGATGGCGATTTATCCAGGCCGACGCCAAGGGCGCGGAGCAAGCCAGTTTTAACGACTCCTCATGGAAGCCGGTTACGCTGCCCCACGATTGGGCGATTGCCGGGCCGTTCCTGGAAGACGCTCCTTCGCGCGGAGCCGGGGCCTTTGCGCCCACCGGCATCGGCTGGTACCGCAAGACATTCACGGTCCCCGCGGCGGATGCCAGCGCAACCGCTGTGCGCCGCACGTTCGTCGTCTTCGACGGCGTGATGGCCAACAGCGATGTCTATCTGAATGGGCAACTGCTGGGCCACAGGCCCTACGGCTATGTGAGCTTCACATATGAGCTGACGCCTCACCTGCTTGCCGGCAAGAATGTGATCGCAGTGCGCGTGGACAACTCGCAGCAGCCCGCGTCACGCTGGTATCCGGGAGCGGGGATCAACCGCCAGGTTCGTCTTGTGACCACCAGCGACACCCACATCATTCCCTGGGGCACCTTCGTCACTACTCCCGCAGTCTCCGCTGAATCGGCGACCATCCACATTCGCGCCACAGCGACTAACGAATCTGCGGCGGCTGCAAAACTCTCGCTGCGCGTACAGCTAACCGGGCCGAACGGCGCGACCATCACGACCACCAAGCCAATTACCTCTGAATCCACGGAGATCGCTGCCGGTGCCACTGCCGACCTGAACGCCGAGACCACCATCTCCCATCCAGACCGCTGGGACATCGCCCACGGCGTGATGTACACCGTCCATGCCACGCTGCTGCGCGACGGTAAGGCAGTCGACGACGAGACAGTTCCCTTCGGAATACGCGAGTATCACTTCGATCCCAACAATGGGTTCTTCCTCAATGGAGTCCACCATAAAGTGCTGGGTGTTGCCATCCACACTGACGGCGGCGCAATGGGCACAGCCGTGCCGCTGGCGGTATGGGAGCGACGGCTGATCGCGCTGCGCAAGATTGGCGTAAACGCCATCCGCACCGCGCACAACCCACCCGCACCGGAGTTCCTGGACCTGGCCGACCGCATGGGTTTCCTGGTGATGGACGAGATGTTCGACTGCTGGACCGTGGCCAAGAACGAGTATGACTATCACCTCTACTTCATGAACTGGTATGTGCGCGATACCACCGACAATGTGATGCGCGATCGCAACCATCCCAGCGTCATCCTGTGGTCGGCAGGCAACGAGATTCACGACACACCGCGTCCGGAGGTTGCCATTCCGATCCTGAAGACGCTGGTGGCTACCTTCCACAAGAACGATCCGACGCGTCCGGTGACCCAGGCGCTGTTCCGTCCCAACGCGAGCCATGACTACGAGGACGGCCTGGCGGACCTGCTGGATGTCGTCGGGCAGAACTACCGCCCCGGGGAGATCATCGCGGCGCACGCGCAGAAGCCCACGCGAGCTGTGATTGGCACGGAGAACGGGCACAACCGCGACGAGTGGGTATCGATGCGCGACCACCCGGAGTACTCCGGCCAGTTCCTGTGGAGTGGCATCGACTACCTGGGAGAATCGCGCACCTGGCCGGTGATCGGCTCCGGTTCCGGCCTGATCTCATCTGCTGGGATTCCACATAAGGACGCATGGGAGCGGCAGAGCTGGTGGTCCACCACTCCCATGGTCGCCATCATGAGGCGCACCGCAGCGGAGCGTCCTGCCTCCATCGATCCCGGCTACGCTAACGCGACGAGCATCGATCAATCGGCGGCGCCTGTAGCACCTGGCCCAGCCGGTGGTCGCGCAGGTGGCGGTCGCGGAGCCGGTGCTGCCGGTGGCCGAGGAGCCGGTGCAGCAGGTGGCCGTGGCGCTGGCGCTGCGCCAGGCAATGCCGCCGCGAGCGTACCGGAGCCGCTGATGGCCGATTGGACACCGGCGAACCTGACGCCGCACAACGAGAACGTGGAGGTATACACCAACGCCGAACAGGTTGAGCTATTCCTGAATGGCAAGTCACTGGGTACGCAGAAGCTGCACACCGATGCCAGCGCCATCAGCTTCCAGATTCCGTTCGAGCCGGGGACGCTGAAGGCGGTTGCAAGCAGTGGCGGCAAGGTAGTTGCCAGCGAGGAGTTGAAGACGGCAGGCAAGCCGGCGCGCATCGAATTTACCGCCGACTCGCCGGAGAAGCCGCTGACGCCCGACTGGAACGATGTCCGCTATGTTACCGCGACGCTAGTGGATGAGAATGGAACGCGGATTCCCGACTCCAGGACGGAGGTCCACTTCGAGACCAACGGCCCAGGTTCGGTCATCGCCGTGGACAGCGGCAACATGGCGAACCATGAGTCGTTCCAGGCCACCGAACGCCAACTGTACGACGGCACCGCGGTCGCCATCCTGCGCGCCACCGGCACGTCAGGCCCCATCAAAGTGACGGTCAGCGCGGAAGGCGTTCCAAATGCAACCCTGACCCTGACCACGGCACCGGTCGATAAGGAAGATCCGGCGATCGCCAAGACATCTGCGACCGGACGAGGCTTCTAGGACGGAAGCAATAGCGCGACAAAACGACCTGACTACTGCGCTGCGGCTGGTGTTGCCGTTGCGGCGGGGCTGGACTGTGCGGCGGGGGTGACGCGCGGGTAGTATCCGCTGCGCGTGCGCACACTGAGCTTGCCCGTATTCTTGTCCTTTGCCTCGACGCGTACTACCCGGTAGCCGCCGAGTTCGGGCGGCTTGGTGGAGTGGTAGGCGATGGTGTACTGGGTGCGGATGTCGTTGGCCACCTCTTTGGTGATGGCATCCACTTCTTTCAAGGATTTGGGGAAGTAGGCGACGCCTCCGGTCTGTTCGGAGAGGGTCTCCAGCACGCGGCGGGCGAGGCGCGACTCGCTCTTGGAGGTGTCGTCACCGAAGAGCAAGCCGATGCAGTAGACGACCGGACCGTCGAAGTCCTGGATGCGGCGGATGGCCTGCTCCAGCGTGGCACTGGATGCGTTGTCTTCTCCGTCGGTGATGACCAGCAGAACCTGCTTGGGATGCTTGGCATTCTTGGAGAGGTAGTCGGCGGAGGCCACCAGCGCATCGTAGATGGCCGTGCCGCCGGAGGATTTGATGTAGCTGAGGCCCTGCTGTAGCTTGTCGATGCTGTTGGTGAAGTCCTGGTCGATGAAGGCCTCCCAGGAGAAGTCGACCAGGAAGGCCTCGTCCTCGGGGTTGGAGAGCTTGACTAGGTCGAGCGAGGCCGCATCGACGGCGGGGCGCTTGTAGTACATGGAGCCCGAGCTGTCGATCAGGATGCCCAGCGAGACGGGCAGGTCCTCGTGGCGGAAGCTGGTAATAGTCTGCGGGACGTTGTCCTCGAAGACGCGGAAGGCGTCCTTGTCGAGTGACTGCACGCTGCGCCCGGAGCCGTCCACAACGGCGACGTTGAGGCGGACCTCGTAGGCGTTTGTGCGTAGGGTGTACTGTCCGGTTGCGCCGCGATCGATGGGGCTAATGGGAGTTCCCGGCTGGCTGTCGGCGGGCTGCGGTGCTTGCACGGACGCGGGCGCGGGAGCAACGCCGGGCGAAGACTGGGCCGTAGCTGCGGCGGCCTGCGCGGCAGCCTGCTGGCCGAGTGCAGTGGTCCCGCATAAGACTAGCGCCAGAAGCGCTGCGGCGAAGAATCCTTTGAGGCCGTCTGGAAGCATCTTTTCCCTATTGCGCAGGCGCATAGTATCCATCGCGAAAGTGCACGGTCAGTATCGGAAGTCCCGGCGGAGGCGTGAGCTTCACCTTGAGTTTACGCCAGCTTCCGTCGCGCTTCACCTCGCTGGGGTTGTAGCCGAGCACGTATTGGTTGCGCAGCTCGGCGGAGATGCGGGTTGCGATGTCCTCCAGGCCGGCAGTATCGCCGCCGACGTTGAAGAGCCGACCCCCGGTCATCTCGCATATCTCCTTCAGCAGTTCCGGTCCCATCTGTTCCTCCGTGCTGGGGGCGTAGTTGTCGAAGATTCCGATGGCGTAGACCTGCACCCCGCTCTCGCGCACCACGCGCTCCAGTTCGCTCTCGGTATAGCGGCTTCGGTTGTCGCCGCCGTCGGAGATGATCAGCAGGGCCTTGCGATCGTATTTGGCCAGGCGCAGGTGGTCGATACCCAGGTAGACGGCGTCGATCAGCGCGGTGCGATTCTCCGGCTTCAACATGACCATGCGAGCCTCCACGTCGTCGGGGTCGGAGGTGTAGTCCACAATGATCGACGGCTTGTCATTGAAGCCCACCACGAAGAATTCGTCCTGCGGGTTGGAGGTGCGCAGGAAGGCGGTGAGCGCCTTGCGCGCGCGAACGAACTTGGATGCCATGCTGCCGCTCAGATCGAAGACCACGCCGATGGTAATGGGTGCGTCCTCGCTGGAGAAGTACCGGATGGTCTGGGGAATGTTGTTGTCGGAGAGGGCGAAGTTCTCTTTTTCCAGTCCCGTGACCAGCCGGTTGAGGGGGTCGGTAACGGTGGCCGGGACACGGACCAGGTTGACGTCGACGTGCATGCGGGCGTCGCCGTGGAGAGCGCCCTCAACTGTTCCAGTCGCCGCATGATCTACGATTGGCTGCTGGGCATTGGAATCGGAACCGGGTGATTTTGACGGAGGCGGAGGCGCGGGCGTCTGGACATTGTCCAGCGGATTTTCCTGGGCGCGACAGTGGATGGACGGGCCCAGCGCGAGCGCAGCCAAGCCCAGGGCTAGAGCTGCGCCGACAAACTGCTCGCTACCCACTCTGCCCTTCCTTCCCGTGCTGTCTGAGGGAAACCGCATCCTTCACCTCAACCCACTTACGCGTCTACTATCATCTCTCAGTTCAACTTGTCTTGTAAGACGCTGCTTTATCCGGTGGGGATGGTGTGGCACCAACGGCGCGGGAGAGCCAGGGACGGCTGCGGAGGCAACCTGCTCCCCGTACAATCGAGATCAGACCACTTTACGAGGAGCACCGAGACCCTGCATGGCCCGCATCTATCCCTTTCGCGCACTTCGCTACGACACCTCCCGCGTCCAGATGGAGGACGTGGTTACTCAGCCCTACGACAAGATCACACCGGAGATGCAGCAGCGCTACTACGAGGCGAGCCCCTACAATCTGGTACGCGTGATCCTGGGCAAACATGAGCCGGACGACACCGAGGCGCAGGATTTTCTGCCTGCTGGCGAACAGGCCCACAACGTCTACACCCGGGCGGCAGAGTGGCTGCGCCAGTGGCATAAGGAGGGGATTCTTGCCGAGGAGGCAGAGCCCGCGCTCTACGGCTACTCGCAGACCTATACCGTGCCGCATTCTTCCGAAGTGCGCGAACGGCGCGGTTTTATCGCGCTGGGGCATCTCTACGAGTACGCCGAAAAGGTGGTCTACCGGCACGAGCAGACCTTCCCCAAGCACAAGTCGGACCGTCTGGCGCTCTTCAAGGCGACCAGGGCGTATTGCGAACAGGTTTATATGCTGTACTCCGACCCGGGGTTTACCGCGGAGAAGCTGATCTTCGGCGCAAGTAAAGACGGCAAGGACACCAGACCCGCGGACCTGGCGGTAACGGATGAGTACGGCGTGGTGCATCGCGTGTGGAAGCTCTCCGACCCGGCGTTGATTAATCTGATTGTGACCGCGATGGCGGACAAGAAGCTGATTATCGCGGATGGCCACCACAGGTACGAGACCTCGGTAACGTACGCCAAGGAGCGGTCTGCCCAGTTGCGGTTGCCGCTGGGTGAGCCGCGCAACCCGGAGGAGAAGCTGGGGCAGGGCCGCCTTCCCGTGCCGTCGTTTCCAGAGGCGGCGATGATGATGACCTTCGTCAATATGGATGCCCCGGGGATCACGATTCTGCCCACCCATCGCGTGGTCTTCGGGTTGAAGGAGTTCAAGACCGCGGAGTTCTTGGCCAAGGCGGAGGAGTTCTTCACGGTGACTTCGCTGACCTCTGCAAATCTGGAGCCGCTGGCCGATGCGGCGGGCACGGCGTTTCTGGTGGTGACGCGCGAGGGCAACTACCTTCTGCGCGCGAGGCAGGATGCGGTGAAGGCAGCGCTGACAGGCGTTCCTGCGCGCCAGGCACAGTTGGACGTGGTGCAACTGCACAGCCTTCTGCTGGACCGGATTCTGGGACTGTCCCAGGAGAGGATCACGCAGCTTGGCAATGTGCGCTTTATTCGCGAGGCGGCGGAGGCGGTGGAGCAGGTGCGCGCGGGCGAGGCCGACGTTGCCTTCCTCATCAAGCCTATTACGCTCGACCAGTTGCGCGATGTCTCGCTCTCCGGCGACGTGATGCCGCAGAAGTCGACGGACTTTTACCCCAAGCTGTTGAGTGGGCTGGCGATCTATGCGCTGGATTGAGCCATCTTTATTCGGCTGGATTGAAGGGTCCTCTCGCCATCGGTCTAAGATTGGTTGGAAGACAATTCGTTGATCTCTTCTCGCAAGTTCGCAGCTGTCCTTCTCGCCGCATTGGCGGTTGCGGCGGCGGCTGCGTTTTATGTCCGAGCACAGCCGCAGGGGCAGGCCTCGAACCCCGCACAGGCGCAGACATATGCCGCATCGGAGATGAACCGCAATCTAGTCGTTCTGGACCCCGCGCACGGCGGGCAGGATGCAGGCGCCACGCTGGGTGATCGCATCCAAGAGAAGGACGTGACACTGGCCATTGCAGATCGGCTGCGCGCGACGCTGACGGCTGCGGGGTTTACTGTGCTCTTGACGCGCGATGCGGACCCAACTACTCCGCTGACCTACGACCAGCGAGCGGAGATGGCCAACCACGAGCATGCACTGGCTTGCATCGTACTTCATGCCACGGCCAGCGGATCGGGGGTGCATCTCTACACCTCGGCATTGCAGCCGCCGGAGGAAGACTCGAGCGCGAATATTCCGCTTACCGCGCGGTCTGCATTCGTCCCCGTGCCATGGCAGATGGCACAGGCTGCTTATGTCAGTCAGAGCATTCGTCTGGCCGGCGACTTGAGCGCGGCACTGGGAAAGGCGAGTATTGCGGTGTTCTCCGGGCGGGAGCCGGTGCGGCCTCTGGACAGTCTGGAATGTCCGGCTGTGGCCGTCGAGCTGGCTCCGCTGCCGGTCGCAGGCAGTGACGCTACTCCGGTGACCGACGCGGCCTATCAACAGCGCGTGGCTGCCACGCTGTCCACTGCGCTACAGGTGTGGCGCGACCATGTGGGGTCTTCGGCCTCCAATGCATCGGCACCGGGCGGGGCCGGAGTAACGAAACCGGCAGCGCAGGCACAGGCTGCGGCACAGGCCGCGCGAGCGGCGGTCGAGGCCTCCGGGAAGGCGGCGGCCAGGCGAGCAGCCAGGGTCTTGGCAGACAAACCACACGCTGCTCCCGATAGCCAGGCGGACGGGCAGGATCAGTCCAATGATGACAAGGCGAACGGCGAGAGCAATCCCACGCCTGCGAGTTCCACCACCGATTCTGGCGACCAACCGGTGCCGGCAGGGGTGACTCCATGATTCCCCGCTACCAGCGCATTCTCTTCTGGTGCCTTAGCGGCGCGATCCTGCTGATGGCGCTGGTGCTGCTGCACGGATGCGAACAGGCGCGCGAAAAGCTGACCCGGCATCGCGATGAGACGCCTCTGGCAGCGCCTCTAGCCGCGCCCAGCGAGACGGTCCACCTGGCGCTGGCCAATGACGTTACCGGCTCCATCGCATTGGTGGAGCGTGAGGTTGCGCTGCCCACCGAGACAACGGCCCGCGCGCGCGCCCTTCTGACGAGGTTGATCGCTGAATATTCCTACAAGGGCAGCGCCCACCCGCTGGAGAGTGGCCCGGCGGTGGACGATGTCTTTCTGCTCGATCTGCCGCTGACTCCTCATGCTGAGGCCGGTGCCAAGTCCACAGAGAATGGGAAGACAGCGACAGCGCGGGTAGACCAATCCGTGGTTCCGGGGTGGAGTGCACCGGACGGTCCTCCCTCCAATGCTGACCAGAACCCAGGACCGCGCAATCCCGGAGGAAAAATGGCGGTGATCAACCTGCACGGGAGTTTTGCGGATCAACATCCATCGGGTATAGAGCCGGAGACGCTGACCATCGACTCGATCCTCGAAACCATCGGCGCAAATTTCCCCCAGATCGAGCAGGTGCGCTTCCTGGTGGACGGCCAGCCGCGTGAGACGCTGAACGGGCACGCCGACCTTTTGCGCACCTACCAGGTGACGAGTACATCGAGCGACTCTGCGCAGCCAGGCACGCAGGAGGAAAAATAATGAGCACGACGCGCACTGATCCAATGAGCAAACTGGGAGTAACCATCGGAGTCTTCGATTCGGGCTTTGGCGGGTTGACCGTGCTGCGCGAGCTGTTGCCGCGTATTCCCGGTGCGCGCTATATCTACCTGGGCGATACCGCGCGGCTGCCCTATGGGTCGAAGTCGCAGACGACGATTGCCCGGTACGCTGTGGAGAGCGCACGTTTTCTCGAATCCCATGGTGCGGAGCATCTGGTAATTGCATGCAACACGGCATCCGCGCTGGCATTGCGCGAGATTCGCGCGTCGGTAACGATTCCCGTGACCGGGGTGATCGATCCGGTGGTCGAGGCTGCGTATAACCGTTTTCCGAAGGGCAATGTGCTGGTGCTGGCTACCTCGGCGACGGTGCAATCCCATGCGTACAAGATTGAGTGTGCCGCGCGTGGGCTATGTGCACGCGAAAAGGCGTGCCCGCTGCTGGTGCCGCTGGTGGAGGAAGGCTGGTGCGAACATTCGGTCACGCGAGAGGTCTTGCGCATCTACCTGCGCGAAGCGCTAGCGAGCTGCACGCCTGCGGCAGTGCTTCTGGGCTGCACGCATTACCCCCTGATTGCCCCGGCCATTACGGCCACGCTGCAAGAGCTTGGTTCGCAGGCCGAGGTGATCGATTCGGCGAGAGCGACCGCGAGGTCGATTGAGCAGAGCATACGGCTTTCGCACCCGGCCACCGCCGGAGCCGCTACATTTCAGTGCTACGCCACCGATTCCGTGGAGAAGTTCGCCCGACTTGGCAGCCAATTTCTTGGCCAATCCATCCCCCATGTGGAACTGCTCGACCTTGGTGGATAAACTGAATTCGCCAGTTCCGAGGAAACCGCTATGCCCTATCTTCTGAAGACCGAGCCTGACAAATACAGCTTCGACGACCTGCTGCGCGACGGTGAGACCGTGTGGGACGGCATCTCGAACAACCAGGCGCTACTGACCCTGCGCAACATGAAGAAGGGCGAGCGGCTGGTGATCTACCACTCGAACGTGGGCAAAGCCGCGGTTGGAACGGCGAAGGTGGTGTCGGTGGATGCCAGCGACCCGCGCAATCCGATCGTGCGCATCAAACCGGTGAAGCGATTGAAGCGCGAGAAGCCGCTGGACGAGATTCGCGCGGCGAAGGTCTTTCAGGGATCGATTCTGTTTCGCCAGTTCCGCCTCTCGGTGGTGCCACTGACCGAGGAGCAATACGACTGGCTGACGCTGGGCTGAGTTGTAGCATCGGCGCGTGAACCGGCCGCCACTGCTATCCTAGAGATGGGCATAAGCTACATTTCTTTGAGGAGTTGCATGATCGATCTGAAGGGCAAGGTGGCCGTCGTCTTCGGCCTGGCCAATAAACGGAGTATTGCCTACAGCGTGGCCCAGAAGCTGGCCGAGGCGGGCGCAACCCTGGTGCTCTCCTACCAGTCGGAACGGCTAAAAGTTGAAGCCGAGCAGTTACTCGTGGACCTCGGCCAGACCGGCGCCGGTCGCGCCTTCCAGTGCGACGTCTCGCGCGACGAGGAGATTGACGCGGTCTTCGCGCAGATCGCCGCGGCGTTTCCGATTCCGAAGATCGACATCCTCATTCATTCGGTTGCGTTTGCCCCGGCCGACGCGCTGAAGAACGATTTTCTGTTGACCGCGCGCGAAGACTTTCGCATCGCCCACGATGTCAGCGTCTACTCCTTGATTGCGCTGTCGCGCGCCGCTGCTCCTCTGATGACAGATGGCGGAGCGATTCTGACCCTTACCTACTATGGCTCTGAAAAAGTCTTCCCCAACTACAACGTGATGGGTGTATGCAAGGCTGCCCTCGAGGCCACGGTACGCTATCTGGCAGCCTCGCTGGGTGGGAAGAACATCCGCGTCAACGCCATCTCCGCCGGACCGATTCGCACGCTGGCGGCGCGCGGCATCGGCGACTTCAACCAGATACTGGACGCCGTCACTCTGCGCGCTCCGCTGCACCGCAACGTAGAGCAGGTGGAGGTCGGCAATACCGCGCTCTTCCTCTGCTCGCCGCTGGCCAGCGGCATTACCGGCGAGGTTACATTCGTCGACTGCGGATTCAACATTACCGGAATCTAAATCAGAACGCATGGAATGTAACGCACAAAGGAGACCCATATGACTACTGCGGAATTATTGCTGCAGGACTATGACATGGAGATGGGCATGACGCGGCGCTCACTGGAGCGCGTGCCGGAAGACAAGCCCGACTACAAGCCGCACGAGAAGTCCATGGCCATGGGCAAGCTGGCCATGCATGTGGCCACGCTGCCCGCCTTCGGCAAGGTCATCCTGACCACGCCGAGCCTCGACATGGCCAACACCGACATACCGCATCCCGACATGACCTTCCGCACCCGCGATATCACGCTGGCCACCTTCGATGCCGCTGCAGCCGAGGCGCGCGCCGCGCTGGCTGCCGCCTCCGACGCCGACCTGGCTACGTCGTGGAAGTTCTCCTTCGGCGAGCACGTCATCTCCAACAGCCCGCGCTCGCTGGCCTTCCGCCACATGTTCTTCAACCACCTCATCCACCACCGCGCGCAGCTTGGCGTCTATCTGCGGCTGAACGACCTTCCCGTACCAGGTGTCTACGGCCCTTCGGCGGACGAGTCATTCAATCCAAAGTAATCCAGTATTCCCGGGGCATCAATTTTATTATTGTTCGCTTTTGCTGTTACACGAAGCGCCGAGAAAGGCATGAAGTGCCTACCCAGCCTTCTCCGTCAGCTCTGCCCAGCGCGTGTAGAGTTCGTCGGTGGCGGCCTGAGCGACTTCCATCTCGTGCAGCGCGGCGGTCAACGCAACGGCGTCGGTGGCGACGCTGGGATCGTCCAGAAGATCGCGCGCTGCGTTCAGGCGTTCTTCGGCGGTTTCTACCTTCTCCTCGATCGATGCATACTCGCGGGCTTCAAGGTACGAGAGCTTCTTCTTGCCGGTGGTTGGTGCGGATTGCGTCGCGCTTGGCGTTGCCGTCGCTCCAGCAGAGCTGCCGTCGCTGTTGGCCGAACCTTGTTCGCGCTGCCACTGCTCCCATTGCGAGTAGTCCGCGAAGGTCTCGGTGTTGCCCAAGCCATCCAGGCCGAGCACAATCGTGGAGAGACGGTCGAGCATGTAGCGGTCGTGCGTGACCAGCACAAGCGCGCCGGAGTATTCCAGCAGCGACTCTTCGAGAATCTCCAGTGTAGGAATGTCAAGGTCGTTGGTCGGCTCGTCCAGAAGCAACAAGTCAGCGGCTTCCAGCATCAGCCTTGCGATCAGTACGCGAGCGCGCTCGCCTCCGCTCAGGCGTTCGACGAGCTGATTGAGCTGCTCGCTGGTGAAGAGAAACTTCGCCGCATAACTGGCCACATGCACTACGCGGCCCTGATAGACGACCGAGTCAGAGTCGGGCGCGAGCGCATGGCGCAGCGTCACGCCCTCTTCCAGCTCTCGCATCTGCGAGAAGTAGACAATCTTCAGCGCCGCGGCCGTTTTTATCGTTCCCCCCGTGGGAGCAAGCTCGCCCGTGAGCAGGCGCAGAAGGGTCGTCTTGCCGCTGCCGTTAGGGCCGACCAGGCCGACGCGCATTCCGTTGGTGATGAGGAAGTTGAGACCATCAACTATTTGTTTCGCGTCCGTGCCTTCGCCAAAGCTCAGACCCACGTCTACAAATTCGACCAGCCGCTTGGTTTGACGCTCAGTCGCGCTAAAATCGATCCCCGCTGTGGCCGTCTGCACGCGCTGGTTCATATCACGTAGCTGGCCAATCAGGCCCTGCGCATTGTCGATGCGCGCCTTGGCCTTGGTGGCCCGCGCCTTCGGCCCGCGACGCAGCCACTCTACCTCGATCTTCACGCGGTTCTTCAGCGCGGCTTGAAGTTTGGATTGAGCTTCGAGATTGGCCTGGCGCGCTTCGATAAATTTGGAGTACGGTCCCTTCACGCGCAGCAGTCCGTCAGCGTAGACGCGGTTCAGCTCGACGATCTCTGTGGCGACATTCTCCATAAAATAACGGTCGTGGCTCACCATCACGCAGGCAAATGCAGCTTCGTTGAGCAACTCTTCGAGCCACGCTATGCCGGCGAGGTCAAGATGGTTCGTCGGCTCGTCGAGCAGCAGCACGTCGGGATGCGTAACGATGGCCTCTACGATCGCCAGCCGCTTGCGCCATCCACCGGAGAGCGTCACCGCCTCGGCGGCAAGATCGGGAAATCCCGTACGTCCGCCTATCTCGCGCAGCCGCCCCTCGTGCTCTGCCTCGGCTACGCCGGTGCGGACGAGCGCAGCATTCAGCACATCGCGTATGGTAAGCTCGGGCGCAAAGTTCGACTCCTGTAATACATATGCAATGCGCGCGCGCTTGCGCGTGGCTACTTCGCCGGAGTCGGCCTCCTGCTGGCCCGCAAGAACGGCAAGCAACGTGGATTTTCCCGCACCATTCGGCCCAATCAGGCCAATGCGGTCGCCCTCGGATACAGGAAAGCTGATCTCTTCGAATAACGGCACAGTGCCGAATCGCTTGGACAGGCCCTGCGCATTGAGGATGGGCGGCATACCACCAGTCTATCGTGCGAGAACGGCTAGGCTAGTCCAGGTCGAAGTCGCGAAGGGGACGGTCGGTCATTGGTTTTTCCTTGGCCTTCTTGACGGCTTCGGCGAACTTCTTGGCCATCAGGTCGTCCTTGTGCTTCTGCGCGTCGACGGACTGGGCAAAGATGGAGTCGCGACGTGCGTCGGCCTCGCGGGCGGCGCGGGCGGCGTCGCTGAAGTCCTCGAACATGCGCTTGCGCGGTGCGGGCGTATGGCTGATGATGGCACGCGTCACCGGATCTACCTTCAGCATCGTTCCACAGTCGGGACAACTCACCTCAAACGCTTCATCGCTCATGCCCATGTTGCTTCACCTCGTCGGGAACCATTGTAAGACAGTTGTAAGTTGTGAGTTGTAAGGACGGAAATACTACAGCCAGATGACGAGATGGTCGGGTCGCTGGCTGGCAGCCTCTTCTACCAGGCGCGCGATAAGCCCGGCGCCCAAAGCAGAATCAGGTGAGTCGCTGTGGGTGGACTGCCACGCGGCCAGGAACCATACCCCGGCCAGAACACGCTCCTGCAAGTGGCCATTGGGAAAGAGGTGCAGTGTTATGGCGTCGGCGTGCTTGCGCAGGCTGGCTTCGCGTTGCATCTCGGTGGTGGCGGCTAGACGGCGCAGGCGGTCCATTTGGTAACGCATCTTGGAAGCGGAAACATCGGCTGCACGGCCCAGGCTGGCGTCCAATCCGCCCAGATACTCCTGCGCGGCAGTCAGCGCCTTATCGAGTGCGTTGCCTGCGTCGGCTAGGCGGCGCTTGGCCTCGATGGGCATGGAGCGCGCGGCCAGTCTCAGGGCCAACTCGTCAGAAGAACACATTGCATCCGTCAGGCTGACTTCGTGCTGCGCCATCACCGCGGCGATGGCCGGCTCGATCAGCGTGGCCGAAAGGCGCGGCAGGATGGGCGTGATGCTGCCAAGAATGCGCTGATAGACCACGGCGCTCTGCGCAAAGTAGGCAACCTCGGCGGGCCCGCCGATATACGCCGTGGTGGGCAGGATTGTGTCCTGGAAGACAGCGCGCAGCAGCGCATTGGGGCTGAGCCGTTCGGGCGATGCATCCAGAATCGCCAGCAGATCGGCGGTCGAGTAGGACGTTGCGGAGCTTCCCGTACCAGCCGTCCAGCTTCCGCCCGGCAAGCGGTGCAGGGCCTGGCGGTTCGGCGCGCCATCCACATCGCTGATGAGAAAGAGCAGCGAAGCTCCCGGCTTGACCAGCACCTGCGCGTGGTAGCCCGCGGATTCCAACTCTGCCGTGCGCGCAAGGAGTGCGGCTTCGAGTTCCTCTGCGTGCTCGATGGCGTATCGCAGTGTGGAGGCACCTAGCTTATGGAATTCGCGCCCCGCGGCATCCATCACAATGAGGCCTTGCTCGGCGAAGAGGCGCAACATCAGGCGTGCGAAGGCGCTGCCGAAGGTAGGGCCGGGGCTGTTTGCGGGCTGATAACCGTAGCACTCGCGCAACAGATCGCAGATGGGGGCATGATGCAGCAGCTCGCTGGCCTGATCGAGCTGTGTATCGATGGATCCAGGCAGCGCCATATTGCCCATGGGCGCTGTATTGTGCGCGAGTTCCGCTGCAAGGTGCAGCGTTTCGACTGACGACTTGCTCAGAAGCGAAACCTGGTCCACCTCTTCGAGGTCGTGGTCTTCCGTCGCCAGCCAGAAGATTGGAACGTGTTCGATGCTGGTAGCTGCAGTCGCCTGCGCTGCGCGAGCAACCGCGGTGGCAACCTTCAGAAGCGTTAGCAGCGGGCCACCCAGCAGTACAACCTGCTGGCCCGTTACGACGGCCCGAGCGCCTGCGCGCAACTTTGCGATGTTAGCTAGCGTGGCTGTTCCCGCGCCAAACGCGATGCTCTGCCGCTCAAGCGCGTCGGCCAGGGCTGTGGCCTGAGGGCTTACGGCAGGCGGCTTCATCCACGCACTGCCCAGCGGGTCTGCTCCATACCACTGGCTCAGAGAAGAATTCGCATCGCTGGCACCCATGTCGAGGAAGTCGCGGAAAAGTTCTGTAATGTTCGGCAGCGAAGCAATGGGGATACAGTCAGTACTCATCAATTCCTCAAACCGCGGGTCAGCTCCCCGGGCCAGCTTTTATGTTAGCTTGATTGCACTCGGCAGGGTGCGCGGCAGTTATGGATGCCTCAGATTGGATGCAGCAGTTGCGGCCCCGATGCTGGATGATACCGTAGACCTATGTGCGCCTCTGCAATCAAATCCAAGTCCGTAAAAGTCTCCACTGCCAAGCTCGCCGCAAAGAAGCCAGCCGCGAAGAAGCCAGCTGCAACCAAGCCTGTTACGAAGAAGCCGCATGTGGCCAAAGTGAAGCTGCTCTCTTCGAAGCTGTCGTTCCAGGGCAGGGTATTCAACGTCTTCACAGACACGCTGCAAGAGCCGGATGGACACCGGCACATAAAGGACGTGATCCACCACAACGGCTCGGTGGTGATGCTGGCGGTGGATGAGCGGAAGAATCCCGCCGATCCCGACGTGATTCTGGAGCGGCAGTATCGCCACGCGGCGGGACAATATTTGATCGAGCTGCCGGCGGGCAGCCGCAATGCGGGCGAGGCTCCGCTGGCCGCGGCCAAACGCGAGCTGATCGAGGAGACCGGCTTCCGCGCTCGCCGCTGGACCATGCTGATCCGCTACTTCGCCAGCCCCGGCTTCCTGGGCGAGTGGATGCAGATCTATCTTGCGCGCGATATCCGCGAAGGCACCGCAACGCCCGAACTGGACGAGCAGATCGAGGTGCTGCGCATGCCTCTGTCACAGGCGATGAAGATGATCGCCGAGGGTAAGATCCACGACGGCAAGACGCTCATTGGGCTATCGCTCTACGATGCTGCTAGGCGCGATGGACGGCTATAGATACAGGGCCTTCGACTTAGCAAGGCAAGTTTCGCTCTGTACAACAAGTATTTATGAAATTATCCCCCTTGACGCAAGATGCGAGCACGGCCCACCATCAACAGATGGAGCTTTTTACTCATCTGCGACATTGGTTGGTTGCCGTGTTCAGCGCTTGGTATGGGTGGGTTGGTGCATCTGCAACCGTAGGCATTGTCGGGTTCGGACAAGGAATGGACTGGTGGACTGCTCCTCCAAAGGCAGTCTACATTTCTCTTCTAGTGTTCGGACTTTCTATTTCTATGTTTCAAGCTTGGAGGAAAGAGCATTGTGAAGTAACAGCAACTCATAACCAAATGGTAGCCATAGAAAAGAAGAATTTTTGATGAGCGCCCGAGATTGATGCTCGGGGTGATCAGCTTCGTTGGCGACAGGAATTGGCAGGAGCAATCCGATGCTCGTAACACACCCGTTCATTTCTTTCTCCAGCATCTCAGCGGGCGTCCGGCTACCGAGGTACGATTTGAACCCATTTTCTCTGAAAAGGGAACATATCAGCTTCGTTTTGATCCGTCAGGTACTGCTCTCGGCCCTGTTCGAGTATCGATGAATTATGAAGTATGGGAGAACGGTATACAACCGGAACAAAGAGTGATCGATTCGATAGGATGGGGATGTCTTCTCAGGTTATTTTTTTATGACTGCAATTGGGATACCAGGATGCATCCTTTCGATTTAACGGTTAGGTACAAGGATCGTCAGGATGAACGAATACAGCAATTTCGGTTCATCTTCGATGCCAAGGACTATAAAGTGCTTCCCCCAAGTGAGATCGCGACAATATGAGTATTTTTATTCAAACGCCAAGGTTTAATTAGCTTATTCATCATGTGTCGGAGATGGTGAGGATTGACGAACTGCAGCCTCAGCGCTCCGCAAGCTGCTTAGGGGTGAGTTTGGTGACGATCTCTTCGGCGACCTCGGTGGCGGGCTGCAGCGTGTCCAGGTCCTCGTCGGTAAAGCTCTCGCCCAGGCCGCCGAAGCGGCGCTCGCGATGCTGGTAGTCCAGGATGGCCTCCAGCAGATGGATACCGCGAAAGTCCGGCCACAGCCGGTCGGTGATAAAAATCTCTGAGTAGGCCATCTGCCACAGAAGAAAGTTCGAGATGCGCTTCTCGCCGGAGGTGCGGATCACCAGGTCAGGATCGGGCATGTGCGCCGTGTAGAGCGCGTTGGTGATATGGTGCTCGTCCAGACGAGCATCGAGGCCATCCACCTGCAGCAGGTCTTCCAGCGAGCACCCACGCGTATGTGCTTCAGCAATTAATCCCGTGATAACGGTCCGCGTCGCGTCCACAATCTCACTCCGCGATCCATAGTTCAGGGCCAGGGTCAGCGTGGTGCCGGTGTTCTTAGCCGTGGCCTCGGTGGCCCACTGCATTGTCTCCTGAACTTCGCTGGGAAGCTCGTGGATGCGACCGATGTACTCCATGCGGACGTTGTTGTCGTTCATGCGCTGCACATTGCCCACCAGATAGCTCCGTAGCAGCTTCATCAGGAAGTTGACCTCGGACTTGGGCCGGCGCAGGTTGTTCTCCAGCGAGAAGGCGTAGAGCGTGATGAATGGTAGGTTGATGCGCGAGGCCGTCTCGACCACAAACTGCACGCTCTCCGCGCCCTGCTGATGGCCCAGGAATCGCTTCAGGGCGCGCTTGCCTGCCCAGCGTCCGTTGCCGTCCATGATGATGGCAACATGCTGTGGAATCCTGGCTGGGTCGAGCTGGCGGTAGACCGCTGCCTCCTCCGCCGAGAGCTCGTGGAGGCGGGAGCAGGGTTGGAAGACCGACCTGAATGTGGTTTCGCGCAAGCGGAGGCGACCTCACAGGGTATGAAACTAGCATACCCTTTTCGGCCTGGCAATGAACTACAACGATGCAATGACCCCTCTATTGAAACGGGGTTGAGCTATGCAATTTATGCAGTGCGCCGTCTCCCGGCGGCCAGTTCGCGAACGTGGTTGAGGAAGATGGAGCGTTGCAACTCGGTGAGCTGCGAGGTGTAGGCGGCAATCTCGGCGAGAAATGGGTCGGCGGTGAGTACGGCGGTCTCGTCGGAGTGGCGCATGTTGGCATCGCGCAGCAGGGCGCTGATGTCCACCTTCAAGGCGCGCGCCAGTCGATCGAGTGAGCCTAGCGTCGGCATCGCCTTGCCATTCTCGATCTTGGAGATGTATGTGCGTGGCACTCCCATGCGCGCGGCAAGCTGGCGCTGCGAGAGGTTGCGCACGTGGCGAAGATCGCGCACCGCGGTGGCAACCTGCAGGCCGCTTTCTTTCTCCGGCAATGGGGGAACCAGCGTGAGTGGGGCCGGTTCGGCTACCGGCAGCTCCACCTCAAGACACTTATGGCAACGCCGGCAGAGCGAGTTGGCTGTGCGGAATTGCACCAGACTGCAATGGTCGCAACGGAGAACCTCCCGTTGTTCGACGGACGCCATCATGGTTGCCATCAGTTGTAGTTGCGGGCGGACCCAGAGCAAGGACCGCGGCGCTCACGTCCGATAACGGAGGTTTGCGATGCAC
>Ga0181529_10000688_pt1 | contig 48091 bp, 35 predicted proteins | sample PEATcosm2014_Bin_36_FD_119763 | JGI IMG/M metagenome (GOLD analysis project Ga0181529, IMG submission 119763) | Peatland microbial communities from MTU Mesocosm Facility, Houghton, MI, USA - PEATcosm2014_Bin10_30_metaG | ecosystem: Environmental > Terrestrial > Soil > Wetlands > Peat | place...
ACAAACACGGAAAACTGTTTGTGTGCATCGCATCCGATAAACTGTTCCATATTGCTGCAGGCTCCTTTCTGGGTTTTGCTTGCAGTGTATGCAAAACCCCGCCGCAGCGCTTTCATAGCATCAATATCGGTAGGCATGCGGCCTGTGAGAAGGCTGCGGCTCGGCACCCGTTACCGATCCACCGCCAACTCAGGCGCATCCATGGCTTCGGCGTTCCCGGTCCAGTTGACGTGACCTCACAGATTGATCTCCCAACTACGGCCTATGGAAGAATAGGGAGTACGGTGCCCAGCCGAAAAAGGAGATTCCGAATGAAAGCTGCCGGTGTTCTGCTTCTCGCCGCCACGTTACCCGCAGTGGGTCAGACATCGCCGGACCTGTCCGCATTGGTCGATGGCCAACTTCCAAGCCTTGTCGCCACCTACGAGAATCTGCACAAGCACCCCGAGCTTTCCCACTACGAGGTCCAAACCTCAGCCTTCCTGGCAGCCGAATTACGCAAGGTTGGCTACGAAGTCACCGAGCATGTCGGCAGATATCCTGATGGCTCGCGGGCGTATGGGGTGGTGTCGGTGATGAAAAACGGTCCCGGCCCTACGGTGCTGGTGCGCACCGATCTGGATGCGCTGCCCATTCAGGAAGAGACTGGCCTGCCCTACGCAAGCTCCGAGCACGGCAAGACGCTCGAAGGCAAGGATGCACCTGTTATGCACGCCTGCGGCCACGACATCCACATTGCGTCATTCCTAGGCGCGGGCCGCGTGCTCGCGCAGCTCAAAGACCAATGGCATGGCACGCTCATTCTCATCGGGCAGCCCTCTGAGGAGACCATCGACGGGGCCCGCGCTATGCTTGCCGATCGTCTTTACGAGCGTTTTGGCCGGCCGGACTACGTTCTGGGACAACATGACGATTCCAGTTTGCCGGCTGGTACCGAGGGCATCGTCTCCGGCCCAACCCTCGCCAGTTCCACCTCCGTGGATGTGACCATCCGGGGCATTGGTGGACACGGCGCTCGCCCTGAAGCCAGCAAAGACCCCATCGTGATGGCAGCCGAATACATCCTGGATATCCAGACCATCGTGAGCCGGCAACTTCCACCCCAGCAGCCCGCCGTCGTCACAGTCGGGACCATCCATGGCGGCACCAAGCGCAACATTATCCCGGACGAGGTGACGCTCCAGCTCACCGTCCGCTCCTACAGTGACGAGGTGCGAGAGAAGATTCTGGACTCTCTGCAAAAGATAGCGCAGGGTGTCGCTGTTGCGAACGGCCTGCCGCCCGACCGCATGCCCATTGTCTCAGTGAGCAAGACCGAAACCACGCCCGTAACCTACAACGATCCTGCCCTGGCAGCGCGTCTAAGGCCGGTCTTCATCGCCGCGCTCGGTGCCGGAAGTGTCGTCGAATGGCACGCGGAAATGGGCAGTGAGGACTTCGGACTTTTCGGCTTACCCGGCCACCAAATTCCCGCTTTCTTCCTGCGCATCGGAGCGACCGATCCTGCCAAACTCGCCGAGAGCCAGCGCACCGGCGTGCCAGTTCCTGGGCTTCACTCGGCGCTCTTCGCGCCGGTCCCCTCGCCCACCATCCGCTCCGGCGTCATCGGCATGTCGGCTGCGGTGCTTGATCTGATGAAGAAGTAACGGAGCCTGCGCCTACGCCTTCTGTGTATGCGCTGTGTGCCGCTGTAGTATAATGGTACATTTTGTAAGAACCCTGATGCTCAGGAGTCGGCAATCTCCATGTCTAATTTCCGCGCTCGTCTAACGAACAGTTTCCTTGGACTTTTAGTCGGCCTCGCGCTCGCATTCCCAGTGCGTGCCCAGCAGGAGGTAACTGCTCAGGCTGGGTATATGAATCCGGCGTTGCCGCTGGAGCAGCGTATTGGCGACCTCATCGGCCGTATGACGCTGGATGAGAAGGTCTCGCAGATGCGGGACCATGCGGCACCTATCCCGCGGCTTGGCGTTCCGAAGTACGACTGGTGGAACGAGGGCCTGCATGGTGTCGCCTTTGCCGGCTACGCGACCAATTTTCCCCAGGTGATTGGGATGGCTGCCACTTGGGATACCGGCCTTGTCCACATGATGGGCGAGACGGTCTCGACAGAAGCGCGCGCCAAGTACAACGATGCCATGCGCAACGACCATCGCGAAATGTTCTTCGGGCTTACGTTTTGGGCGCCTAACATCAACATCTTTCGCGACCCCCGTTGGGGGCGGGGCCAGGAGACCTATGGGGAAGACCCATTCTTGACGAGCCGCATGGGCGTGGCCTTCGTCACCGGCATGCAGGGAAACGATCCGCGATACTTCCGAGTGGTCTCGACTCCAAAGCACTACGCGGTGCACAGCGGCCCCGAGCCGCTGCGGCACGGCTTCAACGTGGATGTCTCGCCGCACGATCTTGCGGACACTTACCTGCCCGCCTTTCGCGCTGCGGTGACCGAGGCGCACGCACAATCCGCGATGTGCGCCTATAACGCGATTGACGGCGCGCCTGCCTGCGCCAGTGCGATGCTGCTGCGCGATCATTTGCGCGAGGCGTGGAAGTTCGACGGCTACGTCGTAAGCGACTGCGCCGCCGTGGCTGACATATTCGACGGACACCATTTCACTACCGACATGCCCCACGCGGCAGCCGCTGCCGTTAGAGCCGGCACCGATCTCGAATGCGGCTTCGGGACGGGGCAGGCGTTTCCGGCTCTCGTTGACGCAGTTCATCAGGGCTTGATCAAGGAGTCCGAGATTGATACCGCGGTGCGCCGGCTCTTCCGGGCGCGATTCCGGCTCGGCATGTTCGACCCGCCGTCCAGTTTTCCCTACGGGCGTATTGCCGCGAGCGAGATCAACTCGCCGGAGCATCGGCAACTCTCGCTGCGCGCGGCCCGGGAATCGATTGTGCTGCTGAAAAACCAGGATCACACACTTCCTCTCGAAGCCGGGATCACTCGCATCGCAGTGGTTGGTCCCACCGCGGAGCTGATACAGTCCCTGCAAGGCAACTACAACGGACCACCGCCTTCGCCGGTCTATCCGCTCGACGGAATTGAAAAGCGGTTTTCCTCTACTACAGTGGCTTATGCGCAGGGCTCGACGCTGGTTGAGGGTTTCGCGATGCCCATCGAGCACACCGCGCTTCATCCTGCCAGCGGCTCTGGTCATGGACTTACCGGCGAGTACTTCAACTCGCCTGATCTGAGTGGCACGCCGGTCCTCACGCGTACCGACCGCAACATCAATTTCAATTGGGACAAGGTTGTTCCCGTAGACGGCCTGCAGCGCAACAATTACTCGGTGCGCTGGAGCGGCAGCTTCACTCCGCCAGCGCCCGGCGAGTACAAACTGGGTGTGCGCGTGAACTACTGCTATGCCTGCGAGAATACAGAAGGCTTCAAGCTCTACTTGGACGAGAAGCTGCTAGTTGAAAATCGCAGCGAAACTACTGGCGAGCGAGGTGCGGTCATCGAAGCGCCTGTGACGTTCAGCGGTACGCAACCACACCCGATCCGTCTGGAGTACTTGCACGGAACGGGCACCGCCGGCATCGACCTTACCTGGCAGGCTCCGGCGGCTGTGCTGCGCAATCAAGCAGCCGAGGCAGCCAATCAGTCGGAAGTGACGATCGCGTTCGTCGGTCTTTCACCTTCCCTAGAGGGCGAGGAGATGCCCGTGAAGCTGGCGGGGTTCAGCGGCGGCGATCGCACTTCGATCGATTTGCCCGGGGCCCAGGAAGATCTGTTGAAAGCGCTCGCCGCCACCGGAAAGCCGCTGATTGTCGTGCTGCAGAACGGCAGCGCGCTGGCCGTCAACTGGGCTCAGCAGAATGCCAATGCGATTCTCGAAGCCTGGTATCCCGGAGAGGAGGGTGGAACCGCAATTGCCGAGACGTTGGCCGGCGACATCAATCCCGCAGGGCGGCTTCCGCTGACCTTTTATTCGTCGCTGAGCCAAGTCCCACCATTTGAGAAATACTCGATGCGTGGCCGGACCTATCGCTACTTTGCGGACAAGCCGCTCTATGGATTCGGCTTCGGACTCAGCTACACGAGCTTTGCGTACGCCAACCTAAGAATTTCGCCATCCAGGGTCAAAGCCGGTGATCCGGTCACGGTAGAAGGTGACGTGAAGAACACGGGTGCAATGGCGGGAGATGAAGTCGTTGAACTCTACCTCATGCAGCCCAAGGCCTTTGAGACTCCGGTGCGTGTGCTTGCGGGGTTTCAGCGCGTGCACTTGAGTCCCGGCGAGTCAGCTCACGTCAGCCTTACAGTTGATCCGCGCTCCTTGGGTCAAGTCGACCGGAAGGGCAATCGCGTGATAGTGCCCGGTGAGTACATCGTCTCACTGGGTGGTGCACAGCCTCAGGATGCAGCCTCGATTCAGACTGGTAAACTCAACGTGACTAGCAGAGCCACGCTGCCAAAATAGATGAGCCAGGCAGGGATCTCCTGCGAGTTGTGGAGCACTGTTGCGGTGCGGCCTCGAACATCATCCGACGCCGGGAGGTGACTGCATGGGAGCCGAGATTTCCGGCCTGAAGCGACGACCTGAGAGCGTCAAAACTGCGGCCGCGCTACATCAGCGACTGGAGATCCGGTTCGTCTCGATGCAGAGGTCCGCGCAGCAGATCAGACGGTTTCAACGCGTCCCATAATCCGCCACTTCGGGAACCGTAAACGGTCCGCCGTCTGCCGTTTGGTTCTGCAGGTGCCGAAGCTCTTTCCCTATGGGAGGAGACATGGCCGGGACCTGCGATGAAGCTAGTCGGCCCGCTTGCTGCTCGCTCGCCGGGGCTTCGGCTTGCTCTTGCCCTTGAGATTGAGCGCCACTGCAGCGCGGATGAGATCCTGCAAGGCCGCCTCATCTACCTTGTCGCCTTCGTGGATGTCGATGGCGCGCCTGGCATTCCCGTCGAGGCTGGAGTTGAATAGGCCTGAAGGGTCCTTCAACGCGGCTCCCTTGGCAAATGTCATCTTGACGACGATCTTGTACGTCTCTCCCGTGCAGACGATGCCGCCGTGGGACCACACGGGAGTCCCCATCCACTTCCACTCTTCGACGATATCAGGGTCTGCCTGGTGAATGATTTCGCGCACTTTCGCGAGCGTCTTCCCGCGCCAGTCCCCAAGTTCCTTGATCTTCTCGTCGATGAATGCAGAGGCAGATTCCACCGGGACGGGCCTTTTCATGTACAGCTCCAACTCTCGCACTGATTTTAGCTGGCGCTCAGCGCAACCTGCAATCTCCGCAAGTAGAAGCCTCTTCTGTTTCGATAGCAGTTCGGAAAGATGGTGGCAACCTGCGTGCGGGCTGAATCGGGATGATTTGTGGTAGCTTGAACTCGATCTTGCGGACAGCTCTGACGAGCTTGCACCCATCGGACACCGGGACGTTGAGTGTAATCGGGATTTTTCCAGTGCGGACCTGCAACCGGAACCAACAGGCGGATGTTGGTGTCTAAGAGTACCTGGAGGTACTTGATGCGGACTTTTGGCGTCGCTGTTTCCTGCCTGGTGGTCTCCCTGCTCGTCGCGCAGTCACCTCGCCCTGCCGCAAGTGTCTATGCGCTAGAACACGGGCACTGTCGCATCGCGCTTGGCGGTACGATTGACTACACTACTGGGACTTCAACAACTCTTACCCTCAAGCCCTATGATGGCAGCGGCCTGGTTATCAACGGAACGCAGGCGCATGTGCCGGGTCGAGGTGTCTCGATCACCAATACGGGGCTGTCTGCGACCAAGCTTTATTATGTCTACGCCTACAGTAATTCTGGATCTGTTGCGTTGGAGCTATCGACCACGGGACATGCGACGAGCACCACGGCGGGCAACGTCGGAATAGAGGTCAAGAGCGGTGACGATTCGCGCACACTTGTTGGCATGGTTTACACAAATGCAAAGGCAGGGTTTCAGGACTTTACTGGCGACAACAGCGCCCCAGCGGTGCGCACGGTTCTAAACTGGTTTAACCGACGGGATCTATTCTTTGCTAGTCCCGGTTCAGGTAGCGTAGGTTGCCCAACATCATCGACGTCCTTTGTGGAGTTATGCTCCTCGATCTGGCGCATGACCATGTTGTCTTGGAGTGACGAGGCTGTGATCGTTGGCTTCAGTGGAATTGCGAACAACGATACAGCCGGCGGGCGTGTGAACGCAGTGTTAGCCAGTTTAGGTCACCCCAACACCCCGATTACGTCCTGGTTCGGGACCACATCAGCGGCCGCACACCAGTTCCAAAACCTCAGCTGCAATAGCACGATGCTCATGAATCTGGGTACGGATGGGGTTTCAATCGTAACGCTCTATGCGCACGTAGGAGGTGGAACTGGCGGAACCGCAACCATATACGGCAATCCCTACGGAATGACGAGGGGATAAGAGCGCCCCTCACAGAACCGAGAGAGGGGTACATATTTTCCTCGCGAAGAATGCGCGGCAGGATTCTCTTGCTGAACGCGGAGGCTATGCTTAAGGGCATGGGACGCTCCTTTCGACCAAGGTTCGCCCGACAGTTGCGACACCACCCGTCAGCGCAGTGTGCAAGGTCCGACAGCCGCCGATCCGAGCTTCTCCGAAGGTACGTTCAGCCTCACCGGCAACGCGGCGGCGACAGAAGAAGTAGGAGAGTCCTCGGAGCACGCCGGTGGCCACCGCCCAGCCCCACACCTCCGGGCCAACGTCGAGCGGCCGGCCGCCCGTTCAGCCGGTGCGTCGCCCGCTGCCCCACTTGGTGGCATACGGCAGCACGAACAAGTACAGACCGGTGAACAGGAGCAAGGCGAGCGGAAGCAGCGCCAGGAAGCCCATCCATGCGGTATATTTCCCCCGCACCACGGCGACGAGGTTGACAATGACGCCCACCGTAAAGGCAATGGACAGCCAGCGGTGGGTCTGCCGAACCCATTTGTTCCAGTTCATTGTGACCTCCTCTCGATTGCACGGTGCATTGTTTTGCGATTCCCTCGATTTACGACTTTTGAGCCGCCTGAGGCGGCCAGTTGGGGGTCTCAACGCCGAACTGCTTGGCGTACTCCGCGTTCAGCCGCTGCCAACCAGCGAACTTCATCGCCTCGCCGCCAACGATGCGGCCGATGGGAGTTCCGCTGAGAAGGCGATCCAGAACATCGAAAGCAATGTGCCAGCCCGCGGCGCCCCACGAGATGAAGCGGCGATCGATGCTGTGCCACAACGTCAGGCGCGTGCCACCGCCAACGGCTTCGAGTTCCCACCGGATATCGCCGTACTCAAGCGCCTTGGGAGCGTCGGCTCGCGTCACTGTTGTTTCGATCGGCTTGGGCGCTCCCACCCAGGTGAGATTCACCTTGCTTCCAACCGCACCCAAGCTTCCATCGGCTACGAAGGGAGCCCACTCGCGCAGATGCGCTGGGTCGGTTAGCGCCTGCCAGACTTTTTCCGGCGAGTGGCGCAGTTCTCTGACGAGAATGAGCGTCCACTTCTCTCCGTCCTTTCGTACCTGCGCCCCGCTGGCCGGACCCGGTGTGTACTCGCGATCGGTCATCTTCTTTTCCTTATCTTCCTTTTCGCTGACGTGGATTGATCCATGCGGTCGAGGTGCGCCCTCAGCTCGCGACCTTGCGCACGATGGCGGAGAGCTTGGCTTCGGTGGCGTCGTCCAGCGCGGTGAAGTACCACGCGGATTCAATGAGCTGGTGCGGCGCGCCCTCCTCGCGGGTGAGGTTCGCCTCCTGGGTGAATCCGAACGTCATGTATTTCTTGTCCGCGCGGAAGAAGCAGACGGTCTTGCCGTCCCTCGCGTACCCCGGCATGCCATACCACACGGTCGGCTGGAGCGCCGGCGCGCTGCGCAATAGAAGCGCGTGGAGGCGCTCGCCCAAGGCGCGGTAGGGCGCCGGCATCGCGGCGATCTTCGCGAGCAGCGCGGCCTCGCCGTCGGCCTTGTCGGCGCGCGGGCCGGGGCGCGCGGCTGCCTTCTGCGCAGATGGGTTCGCGGTCTTCGTCGCCTTCTTGGCCGCCTCCTTCTCAGACATAGAGACTCCGCACGTCGGCGGACCGCTTAAACCAGTCCGCCGGCGCGCGCCCATCGATGAGCGTCCACTTCTCTCCGTCCTTTCGTACCTGCGCTCCGCTGGCAGGACCCGGCGTGTACTTGCGATCGGTCATCTTCTTCTCCTTATCTTCCTTTTCGCCGGTGTGGATTGATCCATGCGGTCGAGGTGGCGTTCGAGAGCATTCACATGAGCAGACCAGAACCGGCGGAACTGCGCCATTGTGCGGAACCGCCGCGTTTAATAGCGTGCCAGTTGGGTGAGTTGAATGAGGTTGCCGCAGGTGTCGTTTAGCATCGCAATGGTCGAGCCGGTCACGCCGGTGGGCGGCATCGTGAACTCGGCGCCGCGGGCCTTGATCCGCTGGTAGTCGCCCTTGACGTCGTCGGTGAAGAAGTTGGCCGCGGGCTGGCCCTGTTGAAAAATCGCCTGCTGATACGCTTTGGCCGCGGGGTTGTCGTTCAGCGCCAGATGCAGCTGAGTGCCGTCCGGCTCCTCGGACGAGGCCACGGTCAGCCACCGAAATGGGCCCTGACTGAAATCCGTCTTCTTGGCAAAGCCCAGTACCTCCGTATAGAAGCGCAGGGCCTTGTCCTGGTCGTCCACGAATACGCTGGTCAATTTGATTTTCATTTCGTTTCTCCTTTGTCACGTTCGCGGTTTGGTCCGCGTCGTCTGCTCCTTGTCTTCCATTTCGTTGGTGTGGATTGATCCATGCGGTCGAGGTGGCGTTCGAGTGCATCAATGTGAGCGGACCAGAACCGACGGAACGGAGCCAGCCAGGCATCCACCTTCTGAAGTGGTTCAGGTTTCAGCCGGTAGAGACGGCGCTGTGCGTCCACGGTGGATTCCACGAAACCGGCCTCTCGCAGCACTCGCAGGTGCTTTGACACAGTCGGCTGCGTCATACGAAGTTGACGCTCGATCTCTCCAACCGACTGTTGTGACGAGACCAGAAGGCTCAATATCGCGCGCCGGTTCGGCTCCGCAATGATTTCGAACACATTTTCCACTCTCTTGGTATACTCCACAGAGCATATGCTTGTCAAGGTATATAAAGGCAACGGCTTCAGTCGGCGTGCGGGGATGCACCGTCTGATGCGTTTTTGGCGAGCGCGAATCAGGGCGCTGCGCGCTCCGGCCGCTTCAGCGTTGAGGAGGGGACAAGCCAGCGTCGCTTACGCCCCGATGGTGTTCGGGATCATTCTGGAATGCCGTTCGGCTTCCCTCCGGAACGAGCGTTCAGCTTCGCCGGAATCCCCAGAACACCTTTCTGAAGGTAAGATTGATGCGAGTGTTGCCCGTCAGCGGATACTGCCCGTCCTTGAGCGGAGCGACCCCGTGATGGACGAAACGCGCGGGACCGCCCCACACCGCGACGTCGCCGTTTTCGAGGAGTAGGCGGCGCACCGGATCGGAGCGGCGTTTGCCGCCCCAGAGGAACACGGCAGGCAGGCCCAGCGAGACGGAGACGATGGGAGCCCAGGCGTCCTTTTCGTCACGGTCCTGATGGAGGCCAAGTTTAGCGCCTACGACGTAGCGGTTGATCAGGCATGCGTCCGGATCATAATGGGCGAAGCCGGCCTCGGCAGCGGCACGCGCGGTGAGGTCCAGGAACTCCTTGGGCATCGAGGGCCAAGGCGCTCCCGTGTCGGGGTCCTTGGGGTCGTAGCGATAGCCGGTGCGGTCGGATACCCAACCGACGCGGCCGCAGTTGGTCATCGCCACAGACATGGTGTAACCTCCGGGCGTGACCAGGTGGCGGAAGGGCGCTACTTGCACGATCCGCGCCACTGCTTCGAGCAGCGTGGGCGCCTTCGAGCTGGCGAAGCCGCGCAAGAGCACAGCGCCCTCTTCCAGACGCTCACGGGCGGGCGGCAACGACTCGCTATCGAAAAGAGTGGTCATAGTGCGCTGCGATCCGCCATCGTCCCATTCTCGTACCACGACGGGATCGCGAGCGAGCCATCAGTGCCACCATTATTTGCCGAGCCGCGGCATTTCGGTGAGGGCCGAATCGCCCCCCTCGCGGCTGACAACGCATGGAACAAATACCAACGCGAGTGTGGCAATCCCAGTTTGTCTCAAAGCTGGGGGCAAGTCCAGAGGGTTGTTGTTCTTTTATCTGTGTTTACCCGTGGCCAGCGTTCTTTGGCACCGATGAGGGAGCGGTTGTTGAGTGCTTCGCGAAAAGCCGGGCCGGGCGTGCCCGGCTCCTACGGGTGAGGTTACGTCTGCCCGTAAGTGGCTTTTGGGCCGTGCTTGCGGTAGTAGTGCTTGTTGAGCTGGGCGTCGGAAATCGGTTGGGCCGCCGGATTGATGGCGATTGTCTCGACGGCCATGGCCGCGAGGTATTCGAGAATCACGGCGGTGTGGGCGGCATCCGCCGCCGTCTTGCCCCAGCAGAATGGGGCGTGGCCGGCCACCAGCACTCCGGGGACGGTGAGCGGCTCGCGGCCTTGCATCAACTCGACAATCGCCACGCCGGTGTTTCCTTCATAGTCGCTTTCGATCTCCGCCGCCGTGAGGTGCCGGGTCACCGGCACTGGGCCGTGGAAGTAATCCGCGTGCGTCGTTCCGAAGCACGGAATCTCCCGCCCGGCCTGCGCCCACGCGGTGGCGTGGGGCGAATGCGTGTGAACGATGCCGCCGATCATCGGAAATGCGCGATAGAGCGCCACGTGCGTGGCCAGGTCCGAGGAGGGGCGCAGCTTGCCTTCCACCACGTGGCCATCAAGATCGGTAATCACCATGTCGGCCGGCGTCATCTTATCGTACGGCACGCCGCTTGGCTTGATCACCACCAGGCCTTCCTGGCGCGCCAGGCCGCTCGCATTGCCGAACGTGTAAATCACGAGGCCCCGGCGTACCAGCTCCAGGTTGGCTTCCAACACTTGAGTGCGCAGCGCTTCGAGCATTAGGCTCCTCGTCTCGATCGCGCAGCGATGCCGCGCAGCTCGGGCAGAATGTTGCCGATCTCCACCGGCTTCGACTGCTTCTCGCCGAACGAAAAATACAGCCGTCGGTACAGCGGATAGATCTCCGCGTAAATCGCCACCGCATCGGGAGCGGGCTCCACAGTGCGGTAAGCGGGGCACAGCGCTTCCTGCGCTTCTTCGATGCTGCGGAACGTGCCCGCCGCCAGAAACGCAAAAATGGCCGACCCCAGACTGGTCACATCGCCGGCAGGCACCAGCACCGGCTTGCCCAGCACGTTGGCATACACCTGGTTCAGCACCGGATTGCGTTGAGGAATGCCGCCGCCGTTGATGACGCGCCGCACCGGCACGCCATGCTGCTCCAGACGTTCCAGAATCACGCGGGTGTGAAAGGCGGTGCCTTCGATGGCGGCAAACAGCTCGTCCTGCGCGGTGTGGGTGAGCCGCCAGCCCAGGGTAATGCCGCTCAGCTCCGGATTCACCAGCACGGTGCGGTCGCCGTTATCCCAGGCGAAGCGCAGCAAACCGGTTTCGCCGGCGCGGTAGTTCTGCAACCCTTCGCACAGCGAGGCCACGGTGGTGCCGGCGCGGCGCGCGATGGCTTCGAAGATATCGCCGGTGGCGGAGAGGCCGGCTTCAATACCGGTGCGCTTGGGGTCGATCGATCCCGGAACCACGCCGCACACGCCGGGGATCAGTTGCGGCTGTTCACCGAGCGCCATAATGCAGGTCGAGGTTCCGACCACATTGACCACGTCGCCGAGCTTGGCGCCGGCGCCGATGGCGTCCCAATGCGCGTCAAACGCCCCCACGGGAATCGGGATTCCCGCGCGCAGCCCCAGTTTTTCGGCCAATTCAGCCGTCAGGTGGCCGGCGATCTGGTCGGAGGTTTCGTAGCGCCCGGTCAGTTTCTTGCGAACCCCGGCGAGCAACGGATCCACCGCGACCAGGAACTCTTCTGGCGGTAGACCGCCCAGCGCGGCGTTCCACATCCACTTGTGCCCCATGGCACAGACGCTGCGTGGCGCCGCGGCAGGGTCCGTGATGCCGCACAGCACGGCGGCCACCATGTCGCAGTGCTCCAGCGCGGTCGCCATACGCGCGCGCTTTTCCGGGTTGTGGCGCAGCCAGTGCAGGAGTTTGGCGAAACCCCATTCGGAGGAATATGTCCCACCGCACCAATCGATCGCCTTCAGGCCGCGTTCGTGCGCGGCGGCGGTGATTTCGGCGGCCTCTTTCCAGGCGCGGTGGTCGCACCACAGGTAATAGTCGTCGATCGGCTCCAGGCGCTCGCCCACAGGAATCACGCTCGAACCGGTGGTATCGAGAGCGATGGCTTCCACCGCTTGCCCGTCCACGTCCGCGTTTGCTATCGCCTTGCGCGACGCCAGGGCCAACGCATTCATGTGATCGGCGTGGTTTTGCGTGGCGTGATCCGGATCTTCCTTCTTCCGCAGCAGCGGATACTCCGCCACGCCCGAGCCCAATCTGCCCTTGGCGCTATCGAATATCGATACCCGAACGCTCAGCGTTCCGAAATCCACGCCCGCGACTAATGCCATAGATGCTCTCCCGATATCGGATACCGCGCCGCTTGGAAGTGCCCGGTACGCCCCCTAACGATCGCGTCTCCGATACGCTTTCGGAGCCGCGATCGTTAGGGAGCGGTCGCAGGCGAAAGGGCCTGCCCCTGGAGTCTCTGCACTCGATCGTTCGGTGGCACATGGCCATCGCGACCCAACCCCGGTTTGTATCAGGGCAGGGCTTGAGCCGTGCCACAATAAACGGCCATAAACGGGCTTCAGCCCCTGGGCCATCAACAGGGGCTAAAGCCCAGTTCCTTGCATGATTGTGCGGCACGGCTCAAGCCGTGCCCTGATACCAAACTAATCATATCCCCACGCGATCCAAAATGCAGAAACTCGGCTGGCAGGCGACAGCGCCTGCCCCACTTGAATGCGAATCGAGCTACTGGTGTTCGATCACGCTCCATCCCAGATAGTTGGCAGTGGCTTCGCGCACGGCCGGCGCGACCGAGGACAGGTTGGCCGCCACATGATGCTCGAAGCCGTTTTCGCAAATGTACCGCAGCAGTTTCTGCAAATGCGGAATATGCACCACGCCGGCGCCGCCGAAGGTCTCGAGCGAATCGTCGGTGAATGCGCCTTGGCCTACGTAGCCGGTAATCCGCCCCGCGGCATCGTCGGTGGAGAAGCGCGCGTAGCTCATCGGTCCCGGCTTCACCAAGCCGACGCAAGTGCCATAAGTATTCTCGCGGCCGACCGTGCCAGCGATGATGGCCTGGAAATCCATCTTCACTTCGCGGAAGAAATGCTTGGGCAGGTTGCTGCAATGGAAGCAAACCGCCTTGTCCGGGTCGTCGCCGTAGTTGTTATTCCAATCCAGCAGCGCGCTGGGCGTGCCGGAGGCGAGCTGCATGGCATGCATGCCGATCACGCCGCAGATATCGACCTCGCACGCGCTCGAAATCAGGTTGTTGCTCATCATGCTCATCACCGTGCAAGGGACCACACCGAAGAACTCTTCGAGCGACGTCCAGCACTGAATGGCGCTGACGGAGACTTCGGTTTGCGCCATCCACTGGTCGATGACGGCGCCCAGCTTCGCCATTTTGACGAGGGCGGGGTCGGGCACGCCGCTGGTAGCGACGTAACTGCGGATGTCCTTGAGCTTCGCCACGGCCAGCGGATCGTCGTCCTTCATTCGGTTGATGCGGCCGAGGATTTCGGAAAGGTCGATCGGCTCGACCGAGATGCCAGCGCGTTCCAGTAACTTCTCGCTATAGCGGACCGTGTTGAACGCCGCCGGACGCGCGCCGATGGCGCCGATGCGCAGGCGGCGCAGTCCCTTCACAATGCGGCATACCGCCGCGAACCATTCCAGATCCTTCGCGAAGGCGGCGGAATCCGGCGCTTCCGTGTGGCCGGTGGTCAGCGAGTAAAGGATGCCGTACTGTTTCAGGTTGTTGCAGGCCGACATCTTGCCGCAGAAACTGTCGCGGCGGTCGGTGATCGTCATTGCCTTCGTCGTGTCCGGTGTGGCCTGCACCAGCACCGGCACGTTTAGTCCGGCCATCCGCAGCGTGTCGGCGATGGCGCGCTCGTCGCCGAAATTGGGCAGCGTCACGATCACGCCGTCGATCGTCTCGCGATGCCGCTTGAACAGGTCGGCGCACTGGGCCGCTTCGGCCCGCGTCTCCACGGCGCCGTGCTTGGTGTCTTCGGGTCCGGTCACGACCACCTTGTGGCCCGCCTTCTCCAATACCGCGATCATGTCCGCCCGGCCGCTCTTGGCCAGGTGGTCGGGGAAGAAACCGCGATTGCCGACGATCACACCGAACGTCATCGCGCGCGTTTTACCGTTACTCATAGTCAGTTTGCCTCTTGGGTTGCGCTTCGAAAACCGATTCTAACTTGTTTCGAGACGAAACGGCGCGATGAGCCAAACAAGTGTGCCGCAGTCGTACCACAGGCGGCAAGACCGCCGGCGATACGGCCTCGGACGGTTGCTTCCGCCGTGAAATTCGACCTGCTACGATGGCGTCTATGAAAACCAGCTCGTTTCGCCCGGCGCTGCCCTGGCTGGCCGCTGCCGTGGTTGCTCTGTTCGGCGCGTTGGCAATCCACTCGCAAGCGCCCGCACCGGCGCGCTTCGCGGCCGACCACATGGACACGTTCCTCTACGGCGCCGCCTTCTATGAAGAGTACATGCCGGAGGACCGGCTGGAGAAGGACGTCCAGATGATGCAGCAGGCTGGCATCAGCGTGGTTCGCGTCGGCGAATCCACTTGGAGCGTATGGGAACCCGAGGACGGCCGCTTCGAGTTCGCCTGGATGGACCGCATCGTCGATCGGCTGGCGAAGGCGCACATTCGCGTCATCATGGGCACGCCCACTTATTCGATTCCACCATGGATGTTCCAGGAGCACCCGGAAATTCTGGTGACGCGCCTGGATGGCCAGAAGGCCACCTACGGGTTGCGCCAGAACATGGACATCGCCAACCCCGATTTCCTGCGCTACTCGGAACGCGTGATACGCAAGATCGCCGAACACTACAGAGACAACCCGGCCGTGATCGGTTATCAGATCGACAACGAAACAAGTTCCAATGGCACCGCAGGACCCAACGTGCAAGCCGGCTTTGTGCGCTACCTGCGCGACAAGTTTTCGACCGTCGAACGGCTGAATCAGATCTGGGGACTGGTGTATTGGGGCCAGCAATTACACACCTGGAGCGAGGTTCCGCCGCGCAACGGGATTCTCAATCCCGGCTGGAAGCTGGAGTGGGACCGCTACCAGGATTCGTTGACGACGAGTTTTCTGGCCTGGCAGGCCGGGCTGGTTCGCCAGTACCTTCGGCCGGATCAATTCGTGATGCAGGATTTCGGCGGCGCTACGCGTGGCGACGTCAATGAACGCGAGATTTCGAAGAGCCTGGATATCGCGGGCATGAATCCCTACCACACCACACAAGACGGCTACGACGGCGAAGGTTCGAGCTACGGCGGCGACTTTGCGCGCTCGCTAAAGCAAACCAACTACTTGGTGACGGAAATCAACGCACAGACCATCGGCTGGGATTCGCGCTCGCAGTTTCCGCCGTACGACGGGCAATTGCGCCAGGACGTTTACCTGATGGCCGCGACCGGCGCCAACATGGTGGAGTACTGGCATTGGCACTCGCTGCACTACGGTCAGGAGACGTACTGGAAAGGCGTGCTTTCGCACGACCTAGAGCCCGGCCGCATTTACGCCGAGATGTCGAAGACCGCGCACGAATTGGACCGCGTCGGCAGGCACATCGTCGATCTGAAGGCGGCTCACCCGGTGGCGCTGCTCTATAGCAACGATTCGCGCCGCGGCACCGACTACATGCCGTTCCTGACATCGCAGCCCGCCGGCGACATGCCGTGGCACCATCCGCAAGGTTACGATCTCGAAATGCGTCGGCTCTACGGCGCGCTGTATCGCCTCAATGCCGGTGTCGATTTCATCTTCCCGGATACCGAAGATCTGAGCCAGTACAAAGTGATCGTGGTGCCGCCGCTGTATGTCGCCAGCGACGCCTTGCTGGCCCGGCTGGTGGAGTACGTGCGCGGCGGCGGGCATCTGGTGCTGACACTCAAGAGCGGATTCTGCGATGAGTATTCGACCGTCCGGGCCACCATGGCGCCGGGGCCGTTGCGCGAAGCCGCCGGCATCCACTACCAGGAGTTCTCCAACCTGGCCAAGCCGCTAGCGCTGCGCGACGATCCGTTGCACGCCGGCGCGCAAAATCAGGTGAGCGATTGGGCGGAAATGCTGCTGCCCGACACGGCCAAGCCGGTCGCCTGGTACGATCACCCGTTCTTCGGCAAGTATCCGGCCATCACGGAAAACCATTTCGGTAAGGGGATGGTGACCTACGAAGGCACGGTTCTGAGCGAGACGCTGCAACAAAAGCTGCTGGAGCGCGTCTTCGAACAGGCGAACCTCATCGGGCCGGATCAGAAGCTTCCCGCCGCCGTGCGCGTCAAGCATGGCGTCAACCGCGCGGGCAAGGCCATCCACTACTTCTTCAATTTCTCCGCGGTGTCGCGGCACCTGGCGTACTCGTATGCCCGCGGAACGGAGTTGCTCGGCAATCGGCCGGTGGCCGCGGCCTCCACGCTGCCGCTGGAACCCTGGGGCGTGGCCATCGTGGAAGAAGAATAGTTCCGCCAGCATGCTATTCTAGAAACTCGAAGGCCGCTGGGAACGGTACAACCGCGTCCCCACGAATGCGGAGAGATGGCCGAGTGGTTGAAGGCGCACGCTTGGAAAGCGTGTATAGGGGAAACTCTATCCAGGGTTCGAATCCCTGTCTCTCCGCCAGCAATTCCGCTCTTCCGCGCTTGCGAATTTTTTCTCCAATGCCGTACTCTGGTTGCTGATGCCAATCTATCAGGTGATCCTGCTCGCCATCGTGCAGGGACTCACCGAATTTCTACCCGTCTCCAGTACCGCGCACTTGTATCTCACCTCATGGCTTCTCGGCTGGAATACCGAAGGTCTGGATTTCGACATTATGCTGCACCTGGGCACGCTACTCTCCGTGCTCCTCTACTTTTTCAAGGATTGGGTGCAAATTGTCGGCCAGGCATTTGGAATCCGCGTCGGCCACGACGACCAACTCAGACACAATCACATGCTGCTGTGGCTGCTCGCGATCGCCAGCGTTCCGGTGGGCATAGCCGGCCTGCTATTCAATAAGCAAGCTGAGGGCGCCTGGCGCAATCCGTTCGTGATCGGCGCGATGCTGATCGCCATCGGCATCGTGATGTGGGCGGCGGAACACAAGGCGCACCAGCAGCGCGACATGTCCTCGGTGGGCGGCCCGGACGCTCTCGCCATCGGACTGGCGCAGGCCCTGGCCGTGATCCCGGGCGTTTCGCGCAGCGGCATCACCATCAGCACCGGCCTCTTCCGCAACCTGGACCGCACCGCCGCGGCGCGTTTTTCCTTTCTGCTTTCCACGCCCGTCATCGGCGCCGCCGCGGCGAAAACGCTGTGGGACATGCACAAGAGCCACCACCTGCATCAGCTCATCACCACCAACTTCGTGGTGGGAGTGGCCGTCAGCGCGATCTCCGGCTGCGCCGTCATCGCCTGGTTTCTGCATTATTTGAGGCGCAGTGGTTTGAAGCCGTTCGCCTATTACCGCATTGTTTTTGGCATAATAATAATTGCTCTGGCTTTCATCCGCCGGCCAGCGTGATGAAGCTGTTATCGCCGACCCAGCATAGAAGGCTGAACGAAGCCACCGGTTTCCTGCTTCTGTTTTCGGGAATGGTGACGCTGTTGAGCCTGATTTCGTACCATGTCCAGGATCCTTCCTGGAACACGGCCGCCGCCTCGCGCCCCGTCAACTTGATCGGCTACCCAGGCGCATATCTGTCCGATCTCTGTTTGCAAATGTTCGGTGCATCGGCTTTTCTTTTCCCCCTGTTAATCTTCGGGCTGGCCTGGAAATGGATACGCTCCGACGAGCTGCGCGCCGGCGCCGTCAGGATCGGCGGCGCCGTGTTGCTATCGCTCGCCGCCAGCGCCGCGCTCTCCTTCATACCGCTGCGGCTGTTCGGCGGGACGGTTCGGATGGGCGGCACGCTCGGCCTGGCGTTGGCCACTTCTCTGGTGGATGCGCTGAACCTGGCCGGCGCGCTGCTGGTGACGGCTACCGCGCTGGTGATCTCCCTTTACCTGGTTTCCAGCTTCGCGCTCGCCATGACCAGCCGCTGGTTGGCCGGTCCGGCGGCAGGGCTGCATCGGTTCGCGCAGACCTGGCGCGGGTGGCGTGAGCGCAGAAAGGCGCGCGCCGCCGAAAAAGCGCGCCTCCGCGCCGAGCGCCGCGCCGCCGCCGCGATCAACCGTGCAGCGCTCACGCAGACTAAGAAGCTGAAGAAAGAGAAGCCGGCTACCGTCGCCGGTCCGCTCGCAACGGCGCAGGCCGATGAAGCGCCACCATGGCAAACGCGAGCCACCGCCGGCCTTGACGAACCCATCGAGCCCTCCGCCACCGACGATATTCCCATCTGCCCGATCGCAGATCTCGCGCCGGGGCCCGCGCCCGCACTGGTGCCGCCGCCCACCGAGCCCTTGCCCGCGCCATCCGAACCGCGCCGCCTGATGTACGATTTGCCCTCCACCGACCTGCTCAACGAAGTGCCCGGCCGCAGCCCATACGACGAACAGGAACTCAAGGAGACCGCCGCCCGCATCAAGGCCAAGTACGAAGAGTTCAACGTGCTCGGCAACGTGGTGCAGATCAATCCAGGACCGGTTGTCACCACTTTCGAGTTCAAGCCGGAGGCCGGCATCAAGTACAGCCGCATCACCACGCTCAGCGAGGATTTGTGCCTCGGCTTGCAGGCCGAATCGATTCTCATCGAGCGCATCCCGGGCAAGCCCACGGTCGGTATCGAAGTCCCCAACACCCGGCGCGAGCTGATCGGCCTGCGCCAGATGTTCGAATCCGATGAGTTCGCGCAATCGCATTCGCGATTGACGATTCCGCTCGGCAAGGATATCAACGGCCGCATCCGCATGGCCGCTCTGGAGAGCATGCCGCACCTGCTGATCGCCGGATCCACTGGTTCCGGCAAGAGCGTCATGATCAACTCGATGATCATGTCGATCCTCTACAAGGCCACGCCCGACGAAGTGCGGCTGATCATGGTGGATCCCAAGCGCGTCGAGCTGGGCATGTACGAGGGCATTCCGCACCTGCTCACGCCCGTCATCATCGATCCCAAGAAGGCCACCAACGCACTGCGCAACGCCGTGCTTGAAATGGAGCGCCGCCTGCGCCTGCTGGCCGAATACGGCGTGCGCAACATCGACCAGTTCAATAAGAAGATCCGCAAGCTGCAGGAAGAGCCGCGCGAGCTATTCGCCGAGCCGGATGCGACGCAGGAAGATCTCCGGCCGCTGCCTTATATTCTGATCCTCATCGACGAGTTGGCCGACCTGATGATGCTGGAAGGCCGCAACGTGGAAGAGAGCGTCACGCGCCTGGCGCAGATGGCGCGCGCCGTCGGCATGCACCTGGTGCTGGCCACGCAGCGTCCCAGTGTGGACGTCATCACCGGCCTCATCAAGGCCAACTTCCCCGCGCGCATCAGTTTCCGCGTCGCCACGCGCGTCGATTCCCGTACCATCCTCGACGTGATGGGCGCCGAACACCTGCTGGGCAAGGGCGACATGCTGTTCCTCCCGCCCGGTTCGTCGCGACTCACCCGCGTGCATGGCGCGTTCGTCACTGAAACCGAAATCAACCGCGTGGTCGATTTCTGGAAGGTGCAGGCCGCGCCGGAATACGACCAATCGTTCCTGATCGCGCCGCCGAACGAGGAAGAACCCGAGTCCGCCGGCGATGGCATGAGCGAAGAGCACGACCCCATGTACGAAGAGGCCGTGCGCCTGGTGCTGCAAATGGGCAAGGCTTCCACGTCCACCTTGCAGCGTCACCTGCGCCTCGGCTACGGCCGCGCCGCGCGCATTCTCGATATGATGCAGCGCGATGGCATCATCGGCGCCCCGGATGGCAGCAAGCCGCGCGAAGTGCTGAAGCCGCCAGATTGGCTGCGCGAAGTCGAAGGCCAGTTGCGCTGAGTGAGGCAGGTCCCCGACCTGCCAACGCATCAGGTGGGGCAGGTTTCAACCTGCCAACGTCGGCTTGCGGGTGCTTGTCTTTTTGCCGCGCTTGAAGGGGTCGCTTACCGAAAGATCACCTCATGCTCGCCCGCCACCGTGGCGCACGCAGTCCTGCGTGCTGTGCCTCGACATTTCTTCATCCTCGCGACGCACGTTTCACGGCGCGACGTTGATGTACACTCGGGCACTCATCGCGCCGCCGATCACCAGATTCAGGGGCAAGTATCCGTTGGTGACGTCCCAGGGGGGGCAACGACGGTGGAATCCGGAAGTTCACTTGCAACAGTCCGAACACCTCGCCTGGCGAGGCTCCCGCATAGTCCACTTCCAGCGATTCAGCGCCGTCATTCAAGTAGCCGGCAATCACGGAAAATGGCAGCGCGGGTTGGCCGACGATGCCTCCGGAAAGCGGAACGACAATGCCATCGACCGGGAACAAGCCGTAGACCGGCACTCCGGAGCCGGTGCCCCAGACCGAGACGACCTCGCCCGCGTGCGCCGGATTTGTACCCGAGTTCAGAGTACCGTCCTGATTGATTGCCACAACGTAACCCGACACCGGATCGTGGAAGATCTCCGGCTCGGAGGGCCGGACGTAAACATCCGCCAGAGGGAAGGTCCCAGTTGGCGTAACCAGAGTGACGGACACCGCGTCCTGGCCGGACACTTCGTGGGGCACGACTGCGTTGATCTGATTCGCGCCTATATAAAGCAACGGCGCAGCCACGCCGTTGAACAGCAACTGGTAGCCGCCAAGCGTGTTCTGCACGACGCCACCCACGACCTGAGCGTTGAGCGGCGTCGCCGGCCCCAGGCCCGTGCCATAGAGCGAAACTAACTCGGCCGGCGCCACCACGCCGGCCGCGGTGTTTCCCGCCGCATTCGCTACGCCCAGCAGCGAGGGCCCCCCGGAGGAGTTCGGCACCATCAGAATCCCATTACCAAGCACCACGGGGCTCCCGGCCGGCGTCAGCGCCAACGCTTGTCCGAACATGCCGGCGCCCCCTGTGTATAGCGTCTCGACCGATGACCCGTCAGGCGCTATGGCGGCCAAGTAGGTGGGACCGCCGGGAGTGGATGGCGTCACGGGCAGCGAGGATGGGTCCGCCGTGCCTGTAATCCAAATCGCGCCCGATGCGTCGAGCGCCACCGAGTTTACGATTCCTCCGCAGCCGAAGTTAGTAGCGAATAGGGCCGTGCCGTTTGCGCTAGCGAGTTTCGTGACAAACCCGCCGCCAGCGGGGGACGAACAGGATTGCAGCGCGCCCGCGGACGTCTGACTGCCGTAGGCATTGCTCACCAGGACTACGTTGCCGCTCCCATCCACCGCCAAAGCGGATGTCGTCGCGTCCCCATTCATAACCCCTCCTAACCGATCGGTCCACAAGACGCTTCCACCACCCGGCACGAACGCAACAACCTGCGTGTAAGAAGTCAAACGATTGGTGCTGCAGGCGGCGACAATCGCGCCGGTCGGATCGACGGCCAGAGAAGTGAGGCCAAGTGTGTAGTAAGTGGCGAACACCAGCCGGTCCAAACCGGATGAGAACTCGGCGAGGAACCCCATCCCATTGGAGGTCTGGTAGGCGCCGGAAGTAACCGGAAGATCCATCACCGATGCCGATCCTCCAACATAGATATTGCCCGCAGCATCGACGGTCAAAGCGCCAGCAGAAGTGGTGTACGGGGCGCTGCCCTCTATCGGCCTATTGCCGCCGATCACCGCGGCCGCGGTGATTCCAGCCAGTTGCGGGTCCAGCTTGGCCACGAAAACGACCTGCAAGGCGGTAGGGGTCCCGTAAACATGGGCGCCCGGAAAATCGGCCTCATACCCCATACCGGCGACGATCACCGAGCCCTGTGAATCGACCGTGATCGCCATTGCCTTCTCCCCGCTGCCAAACTGGTAGGATCCCACCATTTGCAATTGACCGTTCGGATCGGTCCTGGTGACCTGCACACGGGGGTTCCCCGAAGAATCCAACACGTTTCCGGCTTCGTACACATCGCCCTCTGCATCCACGGCTACCAACCCTACCAAGTCCCCTGGATTGAGGTTCAAGGAGTGGGCGGTGAACGAGAGGGCGGAACTTGCCGCGAGAGCGGCTACCGGAAACATCACACAGAAAATCACCGCAAGGTGACGCCTGCCGGCTAGGATCGCTGAAGTCATCTCTGAGGCTCCTATTACAAAGACCCTCGCTGGGTCATTTCAACTACATCGGCGAAAAAGAAATGGCTAGACGGAGGGCGGGTTGACAGGCGAAAGCGCCTGTCCCACTTTGCTATCGAAAAAATTGCAGCCACGTGGGGCAGGCGCTTTCGCCTGCCAACCCAAAGACTGTTCGCCGCCTTGCCTACTTCTGCACGACCGGCGCTGCCAGAATGCCGTCATGGGCATTCTGCAACACGCGGCGCGCCATCTTCCGCAGGTCCGCTATCCTGAAGTTTCCATGCCCGAGGGGAACTTCCAATACATTGACGTCAGCGTTCCGGCGCCGCTCGATCAGCCGTTCACTTATTCGCTGCCGGAAACCCTGCGCCACCGCGTGCGGCCCGGCAGCCGGATTGTGGTTCCCTTCGGCCCGCGCAAACTTACCGGCGTCATCCTCCGCTGCCACGACGAACGGCCCGCCATCGCCACCCGCGAGGCGCTGCGGTTGATCGATTCCGAGCCGGTTCTCGATGCCGAACTGCTCGTCCTGGGCCGCTGGATTGCCGGCTACTACTGCGCTCCGCTCGGCGACGTGCTGCGCGGTATGTTGCCGCTCGCCTCGGAAATCCGCCGCGGCAAAGTCTGGTCGCTCACCGATTCCGGCCGCGACGCCGCGCGCCAATTGCTTCTCGACGCCGCACCAGACGATCCCGTCGCGCGCATCTTGTCGATGCTCGAAAAGCGCCCGCTCTCGGCCGCGTACCTGTCGCGCATTCTGCCGCTTGCTGACAAGGCGATTCGCTCGTTCGATCGCAAGGGTCTAATCGCCGCCGAAGATGTGCAGACCGAACGCGACCCCCTGCGCGCGCCCGCCACGCGCCTGCGCGTCGATCTCGTCCGCACGCCGCCTGAGCGGAAGCTGAACAAGCCCGAACGCGAGTTGAAAGCGTTTCTCGAACTGCATCCCGGTTCGCACAATCTGAAGGATCTGGAAACGACGTTGGCCCACGCGAGCGCAGCCGCCCGTTCGCTCGCTCGCCATGGTGTGGTGACGCTCACGCCCGAAACCGCCGGTATCGCCGCCGCCGCCGTTCGCGCGCCGCATACGCTCAACCCCGCGCAACAGACGGCCTACGACGCCATCGAGAAGGCGATCGCCGCGCGCGAATTCCGCGCCTTCCTTCTCTATGGCGTCACCGGCTCCGGTAAAACCGAAATCTACCTGAATGCCATTCAATCCGTAGTCGAACAGGGACGCGGCGCGCTGCTGCTGGTGCCGGAGATCGCCCTCACCCCCGCCATGGCCGGGCAGTTCTTTTCGCGCTTCGGCGACCGCGTTGCGATTCTGCACAGCGCCTTCACCGATGTCGAACGCACCGAACAGTGGCGCCGCATACGCTCCGGCTCGGCTTCGGTGGTGGTGGGCACCCGCTCCGGCGTGTTCGCGCCTGTCCGCAATTTGGGCCTGATCGTGGTCGATGAAGAGCACGACGGCAGCTACAAGCAGGAGGAAACGCCGCGCTACAACGGCCGTGACGTGGCCCTGGTGCGCGCGCAGGCCGCGCACGCTTGCGTCGTGCTCGGCTCGGCCACGCCCAGTCTCGAAAGCCGCTTCAACGCCGAACGCGGCAAGTATACGCTGCTGACGCTGCCCGGCCGCATCGAAGATCGCCCCATGCCTTCGGTCGAGCTGATCGATATGCGCGAGGAGTTTCTCGAGACGCGCCAGCAGGCCACCTTCTCGCGCAAGTTAATCGATGCCATCGGCCACCGCCTGGAAAACGGCGAGCAGACTATCGTCCTCCTCAACCGCCGCGGCTTTTCGAGCTTCGTCGCCTGCCGCGCCTGCGGCGAGCGCGTCCAGTGCATCAACTGTGCCCTCACTCTCACTTTTCACAAGCGCGACCGGCGTTTGCTCTGCCACTATTGCGGCTACGCGGAAAAGGTTCCCAGCGTTTGTCCCAAGTGCTCGAGCGACCACGTCTATTTCCTCGGCGTCGGCAGCGAGCGCGTGGAGGAAGAGTTACACCGCGCCTTTCCCGCCGCGCGCATCGCTCGCCTCGACCGAGACACCGTCACCGGCAAGCGCCAATACGAAACCATCCTCGCCGGATTCCGCGAAGGCAGTTACGACATCTTAGTCGGCACCCAGATGATCGCCAAGGGTCATGACATCCCCAATGTCACTCTGGTCGGCGTGGTCTCCGCCGATGTCGGCCTCGGCATGCCCGATTTTCGCGCCGCCGAGCGCACCTTTCAGCTTCTCACCCAGGTCGCCGGCCGCGCCGGACGCGGTAACCTGCCCGGCATAGTGCTGATCCAAACCATCAATCCCGATCACTACGCCGTCCGCATGGCCGCCGCGCAGGACTATGTCGCGTTCTATGAAAAGGAACTCGCCTTCCGCCGCGCCATGTCCTATCCGCCCTTCACAGCCATGGCCAACGTCCTGGTGCGCAGCGAGAAGAAAGAACTGGCCCTGCGCATGAGCGGTGAGTTAGGCATGTTGCTGACGCCGCCGCCCGAAAAACTCCGCGTGCTGGGTCCCGCCGAAGCCCCTGTCCCGCGCCTCAAGGCCGAGTACCGCTACCAGTTACTCATCAAATCCGCCAGCCGCGTCGCGCTGAACGCGCTACTTCAAAAAGTGCGCGCTTTTGCGCTAGACCATAAGTGGCCCGCGACGGCGCTGGTTATCGACGTAGATCCGCTGACGCTGCTGTAGGGGGGCCGGCGCGACATCCGAACCGAACGCCGGTTAGAAGCTCGGGTCTACGGGGCCTTGAGGGGGAGCGGAGTCAGATTCGGAAAGTCGCGCGGCCCAGCCCGGACTGTTGCTCTGGGTCTTCTCGACCGATGTTTTCTGACCCGGTTTATTTTCTATAATGTTTCCGCGAGGAGGAGCCATGCCGCACGTGAAGCAAGACCAGGGGCCCGGTGGCCGACAGACCATCGGAGGATTCATCTGCAACGTCTGTGGAACCCACGATAATGCGACCGCAGACCTAGCCGATCGCGAACGGGTCAGTTGCCGGCGCTGCGGTTCGTCGATACGGTTCCGCTCCGTTGTGCTGGCGCTGTCCCGCGCCCTTTTCGGCCTCGACCTAAAGGTCACGGAGTTTCCCGTGTTGAAGAGTGTTCGCGGGATGGGGCTCAGCGACTCCGAGGTCTACTCCGGTGGCCTCGAGAGCCGCTTCAGCTACACCAACACGTTCTATCATCGCGACCCGAGCTTTGACCTGTCGCGGCCCGACGAGAAGGAATTCGGTAGGTACGACTTCGTCATCTGCAGCGAGGTCCTGGAGCACGTGCCAGAACCAGTCAATCGCGCCTTCGCCACCCTCGCCCGTCTGCTGAAGCCCGCTGGCGTTCTAATCCTCACGGTTCCATACTCGCTTGAACCTGGAATCATCGAGCACTTCCCTGACATGACAGATTCGGGGTTTGCGGAGGTTGACGGCCGAACCGTCCTGGTGAGCCGCTCGGCCAGTGGCGAGTACCGCGTATTCGACCAGCTCACCTTCCACGGCGGAACCGGCTCGACGCTGGAGCGCCGCATCTTCTCGCAGGAGAGCATCCGCACGGGGCTGGCCGCCGCCGGCTTCCCAATCGTGCGGTTCGACACTACCGGAAACCGCAGTTTCGGTGTCGTCTTCGCGAGCCCGTGTTCGCTGCCCGTGATCGCTGCGCGGGCGCCGTTCACACTGAACGCCAGCGGCGTAACCGAGTTGGTGAAGCACCTGTCCGGCGCGCGTGCTATTTTGGACGCCCTGAAGTCCTCCCGGTGGCTTCGATTGGGAAGGGCCTTCGGCGTTGGCCCAGACCTGAAGTAGTACCGAAACCTGGCGATCACTCGACCGGACGAACCGGCGCGAGAACATATTCCTGCGAACGTGCGCACCGAACGACCAGCGCACGGCACGTCCGCCGAAGGATCCTTCCAGATCGAATTGCGAGACTCTGTGCGACATTCGATAGTCGCCACTAACGGCAATTGGGGATCTTCGGTGCCGGCGGAAGTGAGAACGACGACGAAGTGGAGTCCCAAAAGACGATGAAGAGACCGCTCACCGACAAACAGATCATGCCATGCTGGAGCAGCGCGAAGCAGGGCGCGAACGCTTCATATAGCCAATAATGTAATAGATAGTTACTCTATATTGTTTGTTTTCATCTATCTTCCTCCATCCTCATAAGAAAAGGTGCTCTATCGGTAAATTTGTATGATATAAGTATACTGGAGACTTGTTATACATGAAACCACAAGTAGTGCCAATTCGCGGTGAAAACATTGCGCGAACGATGCACCTGCCTATGGAGCCTTTAGTGAGGTGTGTGGCTCGCGGTTTTGGCGGCGCCGCCATTCTCGCGGCCGCATTTGCAGGAATCGCCTTCGGCCAAACCGTCGCCCCAACGCCCTCTCAACAGGCTAACTTTTGCAGACACGTCCTCTTGCAAATGGCCGGTATTGGCCGGCCGACCGACGAGACCTCTCGACGTCAAGCAGCCTTTGTCGATCGGTCGGGCTTGGCGCCCTCCGACGCAAGTGTCCTCCTTAGTGCCTCCGCGTCGCTTGCGGTCGCCATGGCGCCAATCAATCAGCAGGCCGCGGCGATTATAGCCCTCGGACCGAGCGCGACGGCCACCGACGGGGAGAACCTAACCCTTTTCAACCAGAGGGCACAGCAGCTGTTGACTAATGCGACCGCCGGCCTGCTTTCAAGTTTAAGTGCCGACGGAGTCCAGCGGCTTTCAGCCATCGCTGCCAAACAGCCATGACGCGGATGCGGAACAGTCCAGCCAAGAACCAAAAGAGCCCATGAAAGGATATATTAGCAAAATGACCCCAACTGATCGCCTCGTTCGAAAGATTTACGCCGTTATCCCCGTTCTTCTCGTGTCTCTTGCAGCGCACTGCTGCTTCGCGTCAGGCGTGGCGGCCTTCCGTGCCTGCATCGCCACTAGCAATACGACGTGCCAACTAAATGCTGGGACATACCGTATTACTACATCGACGACCTTAGCACCTATCAACGACTCAGGCCCGGACTATCAGCCATTCGTAGTGTCCGGCACGGGTGACACGATCACAGGTACATTGTCAGGAAGTGCGCTTGCGACCACCTTGCTTCGGAATGACACCTCGTGCACGCCAGCGTGTACGTACAGCCTCATGTCACTGCAGGGCTCTGTTCAGTCCGTAACGATCGAGAACTTCATATTTGACGGGAATCGCTACATTTGGGTCAGTCCTAGCCTGAATTGCTCGACCCCACAGCCGGCGGGCACGGTGCGCTACCTATTACATCGACCTCAACCTCTCTAACAGTTCACCCTCGTCCCCTTACGCGATTCTAGTTACTGATTGTCAGCTTCAGAATGCGCCGAACTACGCGCTCCAAACGGCTAACGATACAGCCGTCACATATACCGATTTCTTCTCCGACTATACGGGCGCGTTACTATCCTGGTACGTATCGGGCACGGGCGTTTACGAAGACCTTTTCCAGGCTACCGGCGGGGGTGCGGTCGGCCTGGAAAGTACGACCACAGCTAGCATCCAGTGGAACCAGTTCTATGAGAACCACCGCGAGTGCGGCGATGGAAATCCTGGGGGACAGGTCATGGTGGACCGATATTCCTCGTTCGTAACCGTTAACAACAACTGGATGGATGGCGGATGGAGTCAAGGCGAAATGTTGCCTGGCTGCAAAAGCAATGGCGTCGAGATTTATGGCGCTAACGCCAGCGATGCGATCCTGAGCAACCAAATCCAGAACCATAACTGGTATGGGATCACCGCGAACGGTGTGTCTTCGCTAACAGTCGGGAATGAGTCCGGCTTCGCAGCCAATCAGATCGTAAACAATGCATCGAGCGGACTGTCGATTGGCGACGACTTAGGTGTGTGCTCAACCTCGATAACGTTTTCGACTGATAACATCTCTGGGAACGGGGCTTATGGGGTCGAGAATGATCAAGGGACTGGGACGTGTTCCCTGAGCTTGAGCAAACTGACCAGTGTCTCTTTGTCCGGTAACAAACTTGGGTCCTACAATTTTACGTGCGGCAGCGGCGGGATTACTTGTAGCTGACAAAGAGGTACGACAAAATGGGGAAGCGCGGGACGGATGTGGAAGTCGGTGACGATAACTAATTACATGATTCATTCACCACTTTTGCAAGTTTTCCCCAAATCATTGTCCCCATAGGCATTACGCCATATCCCAGATCCCCGGACACTCTGCCGATCATCCTCCTGTGCCAGAGTAGGATCGGGAAGCAGGCTGTTCGCGTGGCTCGCTCCGCTGAAACGAGCCACGTTGGGCCTGATCGAGGGGACACAGAGTGGACAGGAACGTGTGAAAAAATCGGCAGGACCATTTTCGGCCTCAAATGCTTCCAGCTGCTTGCGCTGGGCAAAACCGACCGAAAGCCGATTATTTCACAGCATCCAGACGCATTTCCCTGGGGACAAGGCGACAGCCCGATCCGCGGGACCTCCCACCTGCTCATCACCCTGCGGCCAAACCCGCCGCCTTCGCGGCCAGCCCAACCACCGTTCCGAGAGCCGTGAAAATCGCGACCGTCCTGTCCACGGCATCGAGTGAATCGTGAAGATCCTTGATGCCAGCCTTGAGGGCGCCCGACAATTTGCCCAGCCGGCTGGCTATGTCGGCGAGTTGTGCGTTCTCGATCGCGCCGATGGAGGCCGAAAGCGTTGCCAGATCGGCGGCGAATTGCCCCCGCAAACCGACCGCCTGTTGTTTGACAAACTGAATCATGTCGGCCCCGCGCACCTGCTTCTCAAGGTCGCGGAGTTCTTTCAGCACTTCGTCGCGCGTCATGGGCATTTCTTCACCGTATCGGCAACCGCGGTCATCGTCTGGAAGTCGCCTTCGAGCGCCCGAATCTGATCGTCGTCCAGCTTGCCGCCCATCAGTTCTTCAAAAGTCTCGCGCAGCTTGCCCAGCGCCGTCGATGCGGCAGCCAGTTCGACCGCCGGCGAATTCATGTTGAGTACCGCCTTGCGGCTGGCGATCCACTCGTCGTAGTTCTTGATTGGTTCGGCAGCGATAAATGGACCGATCACCGAACGCGCCTCGCGGATCTCCCTGGTGGTGGCCATGGCATGTTCGATATCGCCCGACAATGCCGCCAGCAACACCTCTTCCGTGTTCAACTCCGTCCGAATCGTGTCGCCTCGCAGGGTTAGCTCCGTTTTCAGCGCGCCGTGGACGGCACCCGATACCGCAATCTTGCTCAGCGTCGTGAACACATCCGTGCCGAGAGCCAGGTCGTTCTTGCGGAGCCGCTTGCCGAGCATCGTAACACTGCTGGCGGTCCCTTCCAGAGTCTTACCGGATTGGGCCGGCGCGTCGGACGCAGCCAGTTGTTTGAGCAATCCAAAGTAGGCCCCCAGGAACTGCACGTGCTTCCTGAGATCGTCGATGAGTGCCAGCCGCTTCACATCGATGTCGGAAAGCTTCTGGTAACTCGCGGCGGTCTGCGGAGCGATATCGCGATCCTGCAACAGGCGCTCCGACGTCGCGTCCACACTCGCGGTCCCGGCCAGGACCAGCACGCGATCAAGGGCACTGGCATACGCGCTACCCAAATCCGCCAGGCTGGCGTACTGCTTCTGCGTTTCGCACCCTGCCACGATCAGGCAAAGCGCCACCATGCCAAACGCGCTGCTCACCCGCATTCGCCAGAGACCCCTCTCCGCTCGCGACCCAACGCGCTGGCTGCCGGATGTCCCGGAATATGCTTGGCGCCATCTCATTGGATTGGATTGTATCGCTTTCGAACCTGCGGTGGTAAAGATTTTGGCGGCACGCAGATTATCGGACGCAGGAACACATTCACCGGCATCGCGACAGGCGGCACGCGCAATGTCCTATGCCGCACAGTTTCACCAATCCCATCCGCCCACGTATCCCACGATACGCGCAGTTCACCAACCCTCGCGCAGCCTCCGGGTCTATCTTCAATCACCACTTTCAAAAATATCTCTAATTCTCTGTATACATTCAGCTTGCTAACCGTTTTAGGTTTTCGGATGCCGCGTCTGCTGCCCTCCCGTGCCACAGTGGAATCGGGAAGTAGGTAGTTTGGCCAGCCCGTTTTCGTTTTGGCCGAGTGAAGCCCCGTGGGTCTGATCGGGCCCACGATTTGCACTGGTTTTGATTGTTTTCAACTCAATGCCGATCCCGTGGGAAGGATTGTTCCCACGGACGCCCTGGCCCGGTGGCGCGCTCCCTGGACAGACGGCCGCTCCCCGTCGCACCATGTAGATTGGCTATGCCGACTATCGTTGCGCCCCGGTTCCAGCCGCCGCTCGATCCGGAGTTCGTCCCCGCGGCGTTGTGGAACCGCGCTTACCGCGCGTGCGTAAGCGAGGCCGGTGGCGCGCCGCTCGCGATGGCGCTGGAGCGCGGCGATGGTTCGGTTTCGGTTTACCGCACGGCCATTCTGCCGCATCGGGGCGCAAACGTCGAATGGAATTGCCGTTACGCTGAACGGCTGCTGAAGTTTCTGTTGTGGCAAAAAGGCGGCTGCCGGGTGATGGTTGCGGCCGCGCCCGGCTTGGCCGACCACCTCGGCGCCGTCTACTCGCATGCGGGTGCGCGCGCCTTCGATTCTCGATTCATGGGCGAACGCGTGTACGGCCAGCCGTTCAGCATCGAAAGCGTCGCCGCCGATGCCATCCCAGAAGAGCGCGAAACCACCGCCGCGTTGGGCCGTCACTTGGATGGCTGCCGTATTGGCTTCGACCTCGGCGCGAGCGATCGCAAATGCGCCGCCGTGGTCGACGGCCGCGCCGTCTGGAGCGACGAGACACCGTGGAATCCTTCCGCCCAATCCGACCCGCAGTATCACATCGATGGCATCCAGGATTCGCTTCGCCGCGCCGCCGCCCAGCTTCCGCACGTCGATGCCATCGGCGGCAGCGCGGCCGGCGTGTACGTCAACAATCGGGTGCGGGTCGGCTCGCTCTACCGCGGCGTCCCGCAGCATCTTTTCGAAGTCCGGATTCGCAATCTCTTTCTCGATTTGGGCGCCGCCTGGGGCGTTCCTTTCGAGGTGGCGAACGATGGCGAAGTCACCGCGCTTGCCGGCTCGATGGCGCTCGGCGACAACTCAGTGCTCGGCGTGTCAATGGGCAGCAGTCTGGCCGCAGGATATGTGACGCCGCGCGGCGCCATTACGAGCTGGCTCAACGAGCTGGCTTTCGCACCCATCGACTACCGTCCCGGCGCGCCGGTCGACGAATGGTCCGGAGATGCAGGCGCCGGCGTGCAGTATTTCTCGCAGCAAGCCGTCGGCCGATTGCTCGCGCCCGCGGGCATTCCGTTGCCGGAGGAAATGCCGCTGCCGGTGAAGCTCGAACAGGTACAGCGCCTGGCCGATTCGGGCGACGCCCGCGCGCTGCGCATCTTCGAAACCATCGGCGTCTGGTTCGGATACACCATCGCTCACCTCGCGGATTTCTACCAGGTCCGCAACCTCTTGGTCCTCGGCCGCGTGATGACTGGCACCGGCGGCGAACTGCTGCTGGCGACCGCGCGCCGCGTGCTGTCAGCCGAGTTTCCCGACGTGGCCGAGCACATCCGCTTTCACATTCCGGGCGAGCAGGAGAAGCGCCACGGCCAGGCCATCGCCGCCGCCAGCCTTCCCGCCATCCCATCCACGGAGATTCCGAATGTTCCCTGACAATCCGCACGTTGACGTATTCGTTCCCGACAATTTGCCCCCCGCCGAGGCGCTGGCCCGCACCACGCACCTGACGATTTCCGCGCACCAGGACGACATCGAAATCATGTCCTACCACGGCATCGCCGAATGTTTCGGCCGCACCGACCGCTGGTTCACCGGCGTGGTAGCAACCAACGGCGCCGGCAGCCCGCGCTCCGGCATCTACGCCGATCTAACTGACGGTGAGATGCAACGCGTGCGGATACAGGAGCAGCGCAAAGCGGCGTTCGTTGGCGACTACGCGTGCCAGATCCAGCTCGGCTATACGAGTGCCCAAGTCAAAGACCCGGCTGGCGCGGTGATTGGCGACCTGTGCACCATCCTGCGCGCCGCCAAGCCGGAGATAGTCTATCTGCACAATCTGGCCGATAAGCACGATACGCACGTTGCGACCGCTCTGCGAGCCATTGCGGCGCTGCGCGCGGTGCGCGAGGATACACGCCCGCGCGCGGTCTATGGCTGCGAAGTGTGGCGCGATCTCGATTGGCTGCCCGACCAGGACAAGCGCGCGCTGCCGGTTTCCGCCCGCTCCAACATCGCCGCCGCGCTGGTGGGCGTTTTCGATTCGCAAGTCTCCGGCGGCAAGCGCTATGACCTCGCCACTGCCGGCCGCCGCCTGGCTCATGCCACTTACTTCGCATCGCATGCGACGGACCAGGAATCCGCACTGAACTTCGCCATGGATCTAACTCCGCTGATCGAAGATCCCACGCTGTCCATCTCCGCCTACGTGCTCTCTTTCATCGACCGCTTCCGCGAGGATGTGGCGAAGCGGCTGCACGGAGAATCGCGCGGATAGAAGGCTTGGTTCCGAAAGGCTACGAAGACCGCTTCCTCCGGTCGCGGCTCGGATGCGCGCCGGGTTCCGGGCATGAAGATCGCCTGAGCCGGTGGGCCGATCGTCCCGCCTGCCTTGGAAATGGCGCAACGGGAAGTCTTGCCGTCCGCGATGTTCCGGGCCGTCCCGGAGTGGTCAGTTTTGAACAGCCAGGCACGAGACGGAGTGATACACTTTTGGGCACGGTCGGTACCGGATTCAACAAGTGGCTCGGGCCTTACAGGGGAGACGGGAACTCCTCTGCGGCGAGGCAACACAAGCAGCGGCACAATCCGTGACCAAAATCGGAAGGGATAAACGGGTGATGCGTCCGTAGTGGGGCGGTTTGGTGTGTGCGGATCGGAAGGTTGTCCGTATGAAATCAACCCAAAGTTTTTTCATGGCTGCGAGTTGGACGCACAAGCTGAATTCCGAGGACAAGCGAGACCACGATTTCAATAACTTGCTTCTGGAGTTCCGATATGCCGTGCAGCGGCAGGATTCCACGTTCGCCGAATACTGTGAGCGTGAGTTGCGGCGCATGTACCGGGCCAGGAGGCCGCGGAAGGATCGGCGGTAGAAGTTCTTGGACCGTTCTGGTTTTGGATCGGCGTGGGGTCCGGTTCAAGCAGGGGCGTGCCTTCCCTCAGCACCTACTTCCTCCGAGTAGGGCATTAAGGTCACGCCCCTGTTATTGGAATTGACAGTACAACCGACAGGCGTAACAGCACCATGGCAAAGCACACTGGAGTTGTCATTCCCATCCGGCAAGATGTTCTTGTGTCCCCGACGCACCGGGAGATTGTCGATTTGGCGTACAACCTCTGGCTGGTGCGAGGTTTTCGAGGCGGCTCGCCGGAAGAGAACCTCTTAGCCGCGGTGCTAGAAATAAGAGGGAAAGCGTCCGGCGGGGATGCGGCGTAACTAATAAACGCTGGCGGCAGTGAATAGGATCCTGGTTCTGGACGAAACTGCCGGCACTTCGAACGAGTTCCGGGCAGGAAGCTCGCCTGCTGATTTCAAGCGGACGCGCCGGACGCCTGGAGCGAAAATCATCCGGCGCGCCCTGGATCTGACGCAGGAGGAATTCGCCGCCCGCTATCACATTCCGCTGGGCACGCTCCGCGATTGGGATCAGGGCCGCGCCGAACCCGACCAGCCCACGCGAGCCTATCTGACCGTGATTGCCCGCGATCCCGAGCATGTGAACCGGACGTTGAATCCGGAGGCGAGCTGAGCGAGGCCGCTTGGCGTGCGAGGGCGGTAGAATTGTGAGGGCGGCGAAGAAGCCGCACCGACCACGCGATGGACAAACAGCGTATTCTGAGCGAGATCAAGCGGACAGCCGAAGCAAACGGTGGAACACCACTTGGAACGGCGAAATTCCTTCGGGAGACCGGGATAAAGGATTCCGACTGGCGGGGCAAGATTTGGCCTCGATGGGGCGATGCGCTCCGTGAAGCCGGATTTCAACCCAACATGTTGCAGACAGCCTACAGTGAGGGAGTGCTAATCGAGAAGTTCATCGGGCTTGCGCGCGAGCTCGGGCGCTTGCCAGTCGCCACAGAGATCAAGATGAAAGCCCGAGGCGATGATAGCTTCCCGTGGCACAACACATTCGCGCGCTTCGGCTCCAAACGAGAGTTTGTCGCAAGGATTCTAGAGTACTGCGGGGACCGTCCCGGTTATGAGGATGTCGCGGCGTTGTGCGCACCCGTTGTCGCGCGGATAGCTGGAAAACGCAAATCCGACGATCCTGCGGATGAGCTCGCACCAGATTCCGCCGCCAGCACGAAGGAAGGTTACGTGTATATGGGCCTGCTGAAGCTCGGGCGAGAGCAGCGTTACAAGATCGGCAAGGCCGTGCTCGTAGAGCGCCGGACAGATCAGATATCACTGCAACTCCCGGAGGACTTAGAATTGGTTCACGCCATCACGACGGACGATGCCTACGGGATAGAGGATTACTGGCACAGGCGTTTTGCGGCGAAGAACACCAAGGGCGAGTGGTTTTTGCTTTCTCGACAGGATGTTGAGGTCTTCAAGCGCCGAAAGTTCATGTGAGCCTATGCCAACTTGAACAGCGGCGTTACTCGGAAGCGTCCGTCATCGCTCGCGGAGTTGGCAGGCGAAAACGCCTGCCCCACTGGCTCTTACAGCCGCAGCTTGAACGATTCGCCTAGGTAGATGCGCTTCACCTCAGGGTCGCGCTCGAGGGCTTCGGGGCTGCCGCCGCGGAAGATGCGGCCTTCGTCGATGATGTAGGCGCGGTCGGTGACCATCAGGGTTTCGCGCACCTGGTGATCGGTGATCAGGATGCCGATGCCGGCGCGCTTCAGATCGAAGATGATGCGCTGGAGTTCCAGCACCTGGATCGGATCGATGCCGGAAAACGGTTCGTCGAGCAGCAGGAATTTCGGACTGATGACCAGCGAGCGGGCGATCTCGACTCTCCGCCGCTCGCCGCCGGAGAGCATGTAGCCGTGGCTGCGGCGCACTTTCTCCAAGCCCAGTTGCTCGATCAACAGCTCCATCCGCTCGCGGCGCTCGCGAGTGGAAAGCGAGAGCGTTTCGAGGATCGCCATCAGGTTCTCTTCCACCGTGAGCTTGCGGAACACCGAAGCCTCCTGCGGCAGATAGCTGATGCCCTTGCGCGCCCGCTGGTACATGGGCAAGCCGGTGATGTCCTGCCCATCGAGCAGAATGCGGCCCGAATCCGGCGTGATGAGGCCGACCACCATGTAGAACGTGGTGGTCTTGCCCGCGCCGTTCTGGCCCAGCAGACCGACCACTTCGCCCTGCTCGAGGTGCACCGTGACGTCGTCGACGACGCGGCGTCCCCGATAGGCCTTGGAAATCTCCGAAGTTTCGAGTTTGCTCAGCCCGCTATTTTCGGTGTCGGGTGATGAAGGTTTGAACAGGCCGGTTGGAAGCCCCATCTATTTGCAGGCTATCATCGTTGGAGTAGTAGGTCAATTTGGTGCCTTCGGTGGAGTGGCCGGTATCGTCCACCAGGCGCGGCCGGCCGCCGGTGAGAATTACCTTCTGCTCGTCCGTGAAGTACTCGCTGTGATCGGCGGTGGCGATTCGTTTGCCGTTGACGGTGTCGGCGACAATCTTCACGCCGCCATCGGCGACGGCTTTCTCGAGCCGCGAATCGGCGTTCGAATCGGCCAGCACCGCGTGCAATTCGCGGCAAGTGATGTGCATGCCCGGCCGCGTCATGTCCACGCCTCCGGTGTAGATGGCGAGGCGGTCGGCATCGGTGTAGACCAGGCGCGGCGCGCGCATCACGGTGAGCGTGGGCACGGCGGTCTTCTTCTTTTCCGCGTCCTTGGGCTCCTCCCACAGGCTGCTGACCACGTTGTGGTCAGCGATCAGCGAGCGCTTGTCGCGGTCCACATCCACGGTGTCGGCGGTGATGCGGTTGGCGCCTTGCCACATCACGACGCCGCCTTCGTAATGCATGTTGTGGCTCTTATTGGTGGATACCATGCGGCGCGCCTGCGCCTGCAGCGGTTCGTCGGCGGCCAGCATTTGGGAATTCTTCTTGGCGTCCTGCTCCGGCATGCGGCTGGAAGTGACGTTGCCTTCGGCGGTGAAGTCGCCGGTGGTCTGGTCCATCCGGATGCGGTCGGCGCTGGTGGCCCCGGTCGCATCCGACATGCGCGCGGCGCCATCGAGCAGCATCACGTTGCGATCCGAATCGAGTGTGGCTTTGGCGGCGCGGGCCCGGCGGTCGCCGGCGGCGTAGGTGAAGCCGCCGGATTGCTCCATGGCCGCAATGTGGCTGGTCTTGGGATCGAAGCGCGCGTTGATTTCGTGGCTGCCGGTGACGGCTTGGGCAACGTTGCGCTTGCGATCGGCGGCGTTCGGGTCGGTCGTGGTGTGGACATCGCTCGCGTGAAACGTATCGATGCGGTTCCCGGCGCCATACGCAATCTGAAAATCCTTGCCGCGCAAAACGCGATGGTGGGCGGCGGGGGCGTTGGGCAGCATCTCGAGACTGGAGGGTCCGCGCGTTACCACGCGGTCGAGTTCCTTGCCGCCGGGCCGCATGGTCATTTCCAGATTGTCGGCCGAGAGCACGTGCGTGTCGCCGGGTTCGCTGCCGGGCGCGGGCAGCGGTTTCGAAACCACCACGCCATGGCCGGCGGCGGCCACGCGCAGCAGCAGGCTCCGGTTGTCGCGCACCTCGAAATTCAGATCCACGCGGTCACCGGTGACGGTGGTTTGCGACGTGGGCGCATTCGACACCAGGCGGGCGTTGTTCGCGGCGGAGATGTGCTGCACCTGGCCGTGCTCGTCGCAATCCATGAAGAGATCGCCGGCCGAGTACTCGATCTGGCGGCTGTCGTTATCCTCCGTGCCGCGTGCGTGCAAGGCGTGGACGGTGTGGATTTCGTGGTTCTGCAATTGAATCTGCGGCGAATCGCCTTCCACCACCGTACCTTCCCGCGTCAGCTTGCCCCAGGGGATGAGATCCATGCTCTGGGTGTTTTCGTGAAAGACCAGGCCGCCGGCTTCAATCGTCATCGGCCTAGCGCCAGGGCCTTGCGGCTGATAGTGAATCTCAACGTCCTGCTTCATGCGCAATTCGTGCGCACCGGGATCGTAGTACGCTCCGATGGCCTTGCCACTGCCGTTTTGAAAGGTGAAAGTGGAGGGGCTGTCGGTTTCGGCGCGGTAGGTTTCGGTGTTGAACGTGACGCCAGCGGAGTGAACGATCACCGGGGCGCGCTGCGCCTGGCCGGACATCGGAAGATTCAGCGTGATCTGGACTACGCCTTCCGAATAGAGACGATGGTCGGACTTGTAGAACTGGGCGCTCGCTGCGTCCACCAGGTCGTAGGTGTCGCCCTTCTTACCGGGCAGTTTCAGCGTCATGCCCTTCAGGTCGACACGCGAGGAATCCTTGACCTCGCGGAAGTCCACGGCGGTGATGTCGGCGCGGATGTGGCCGGTCTTGGCGTCGGTTTCCACCCAGTGCCAGAGTTGAGCCGCGGAATGCAAATCAGCGGGAAGTTCCGTCGGCATGGCGAGCGCATGCGCGGCGGCCGATTTTTTCATCGTGCGATAGGTGAAGCCGATGCCACCGAGGATCGCGGCGATCGCCAGCAGCAGGAGCCAGCGTGGGCCTCGCATAGGGACATTCTTACTATAGCGTGTCGCACCTGCCCGGTAGCGCCGGTGGTGCCTCTTGGGCGGATGCGGCACAGTGTTTCCTAAACGGCGGCGGACAGGCGCGCTCCCGATGGAATACAGCGGCGGCAAGACCGCCGGCGCTACCGGGCGGTGATACTGTGGAGGCATGATCGAAACGGGACTGGCGGGCAAAGTCGCGATCGTCACCGGCGCGGCGGCGGGCATCGGCAAGGCCACCGCAAGGCGCTTCGCTCAGGAAGGCTGCAAGGTGGCTTCCTGGGATATAAAAGACGCGGAGCCGGAAGCGGGCGGTATCTTTCAGAAGGTGGACGTTGCCAACGCGGCCTCGGTGGAGAGTGCCGTGGGGGAAGCGGTGCGTGCGCTGGGGCCGGTGCACGCGTTGATCAACAACGCGGGCATTCTGCGCGACGGGCAGCTCATCAAGTTCAAGGAGGGCACCATCGCCAGCCTGATGAGCGGCGAACAGTTCGATTCAGTGATTGCGGTGAACCTGCGCGGCGTATTCGTGGCGACGCGCGCCGTCGCGTCGCGCATGATCCAGGCGGGCGCGGGCGGGGTAATCCTGAACGCCTCCAGCGTGGTCGGTTTGTACGGCAACTTCGGGCAGACCAATTATGTCGCCAGCAAGGCGGGCGTGATCGGGATGACGCGTGTGTGGGCGCGGGAGTTGGGCAGGTACGGCATTCGGGTCAACGCGGTGGCGCCGGGCATTATCGACACGGACATGATGAGGGCCGTTCCGGAGAAGGCGCGGGAGAGCTTGCGCGCGCACACGCCGCTGGGCCGCATGGGACAGCCCGCGGACATCGCCAACGCGTATCTGTGGCTGGCGTCGGAGGCGGCATCCTTCGTCAGCGGCGCGGTGCTTAGCGTGGATGGCGGGATTGTGATGGGAACGTAGAATCCTGGGCCGGCCGGACGATCGGTTTTCGTCGTCTGTCAGATCCCGCGCCGCCGCGACAGCGAACAGACCACGAAAGGCGATGGTCTGTCCTACCTCACGACCGCAGCGTCTGGTTCGGGTCGATGCCGGCGGCGAGGCGTGCTGGCAGATAGCTGGCCAGCGCGGCGACGGCGGCCAGGAACAGAAGCGCGCCCGCGAAGACCAGCGGGTCGGTGGCGCTGACCTGAACCAGCGCGGCGGCGGCGAGCCGTGTGACGGCGACGGCCGCGACCGTGCCGGCGGCAAGACCGATCAGCGTGAGTGCCATGCCCTGTTTGACCACCATGGCTACCACATCGCCGGGGCGCGCGCCGAGCGCGATGCGGATGCCGATTTCATGCCGGCGTTCGGCGACCGCGTAGGCCATCACGCCGTACAGCCCCAGCGCCGCCAGCAGCAACGCCACAGCCCCCAGCACGGACAGCATCAGGGCCGCCACTCTTTGGATGAACAGCGCGGTGTTGACGTTCTCGGTCATCGGCACGGAGTCGGGTGCGCCGGCTTCGGGATCGAGCGAACGCACGGCGCGGCGTACCGGTTCGACCGCCTGCAGCGGGTCGCCCGCCGTGCGCACATACAGGCGAATGCCCATGTCTTCGCGCAAGGTCTGGCGGAAGGGTACGTAGAAATACGGCTTCACCGGCTCATCCAGCGCCTCGTACTTGCTGTCTTTGGCCACGCCGACCACGGTAAACCAGCGGTCCCAGCCACGCACGTGCTGGCCCAGAGGGAAGCGTCCGCCGAAGAAATGCCGCGCGAAAGTTTCGCTGACGATCATCACCGGCGGGGATTTCTCGTCGTCGTGACCGGTGAAATCGCGACCTTCGACGATAGGAATCCGCAACAAGCTGAAATAACCCGGCGCCACGACGTTGCGGAGGATCTTCATATTCTCGCTCGGGCCGGGTACGTAACCTTGAACCTCCAAGGGTTCCCACCATTGGCCGGAAAGGTCAAACGGGACGGTGTGCGCATAAGTGACGGCGGTGATTCCCGGCTGCGCTGCGACGCGATCGCGTAAGCGCTCTATGAATTCCTTGCGCTCGGCGAGCGAGTACCCGTTTAGGTACAGATGGGAAACCATTACGTGGCTGGCATCGAGGCCGGGGTCGAGGCGGCTGGCGGCCTGGAAGCTGCGGGCGAAAAGGCCCGCGCTGATGACCACGACCAGTGCCAGGGCGACTTCGGAAACCACCAGCATCCGCTGCATGCGATGCGAACTGGCGCCACCCGAGCCGGCGCGTCCGCCCTCTTTCAAGGATTCGTTGAGATTGGCGCGCGCCATGTGCCAGGCTGGCGCAACGCCGGACAGGGCGCATGTCAACAGGCACAGAAGAAACGTGAAGACCAGCACCGTGGCGCTCAAGGGAACGTCGAGCCCCACCGGCAGTCCCGAGGGTGGAATCATGCCGTTCAACGATTGACCGAACCACGAGGTGGCGGGAATGGCGATCAACCCGCCCAACACGGCCAGCACGAGGTTTTCGCTGAGCAATTGGCGCACCAGGCGGCCGCGCCCGGCGCCCACCGCCATGCGCACACTAAACTCTCGCTGCCGGGACATCGCGCGGGCCAGCAGCAAGTTGGCCAGGTTGGCGCAGACAATCAGCAGCACCACGCCGCAGACCGCCATGAGGATCATCAGCGGCGCCATCAGCCCTCTTTGCGCGGTGAGATGGGCTTGCCAAATGGGCAGCGCGGTGGCGCTCATGCCCAGATTGTTGTGGGGGTTGGCTATGGCGATGCGGTGCGCGAGAGCCTGGATCTCGGCGCGGGCCTGCTCGACGGTGACGTTGGGCCGCAGACGCGCGAAGCCGAACATCTGGCGCGTTCCGCGGTCGTCCAAGGACCAATCCTGCATCACTTTCAGCCGCGCGCCCATGGTTATGGGAGCCCAAAGATCGAACGTCAGCCCGGTGATCGAGCCGCGGAACACGGCCGGCGCTACGCCGACGATGGTCAACTGCTGGCGGTTCACGCGCAGTAATTGGCCGATCACCGCCGGATCCGCGTTGAAGCGCCGCCGCCAGAGGCGTTCGCTGATGACCACCACAGGGTGGGCGCCGAGCGCATCGCCGGACTCCTCGGGCGTGAACGTGCGGCCCAGAACCGGCTGGATGCCGAGCACGGCAAAAAAATTGCCCGTGACGAGTTCGCCCCAGGCCCGCTCCGCGTGTACGTCCTGGCCGATGCTGAGGGGCTCGCCGGGCCGTGTGCCCGCCAAGCCTGCGATGAGCTGGAGGTGGTCGCGGTAATCCTTGTAATCGGCGTAGGAGTTGAGGAGCGGAGCGCCGTTCGGCGCCACCGACTCGAGCGCTACCAGATTGCCGGTGTCGGCCACGCCCGGAATCGGATGCAGCAGGACGCTGTCAATCCAACTGAAAACCGTGGAATTGGCGGCGATGCCGGCGGCCAGCGTCAGCACCGCGATGAACGTGAAGCCGGGGCTCCGCAGGGCCATGCGGAAACCGTGACGAATATCCTGGATGAAAGTTCGCACAACGGAAGTGAAAGCAATTGCAATACCAACGCGGAGACCCGAGCACAGAGAGGGAATCCTGCATCGGCGCCACTGGGAACGTTCGGATTTGGGAAATGCTGTTCGATGGCGACCGCACGCCGCCGTTTTTGACGTTTCGCCCACCCGGCGGCGCATCGGATAGACTGGAGTTGCTTATGGACCTCGCCAGGATTCAACAGGAACTGCGCAACCAGGGGTTGGATGGCTGGTTGTTTTTCGATCATCACATGCGCGACCCGCTGGCGTACAGGGTGCTGGGACTCGCGCCGCGCACGCCGACGCGCCGCTGGTATTACTTGATACCTGCCGAGGGCGAGCCGCGCGGCCTCGAGCACCGCATCGAGCGCGGCATGACGGCGGGAACGCCGGGCGAGAAGCTGCTGTACTCCGGCTGGAGCGAGCAGGTGGAATGCTTGCGGCGAATGACGGCCGGGCTGAAGCGCGTGGCGATGCAGTATTCTCCACTGTGTGCCATTCCGTACGTGTCGATGGTAGATGCGGGCACGGTAGAGTTGGTGCGCAGCCTCGGTCTGGAGGTGGTCACCGCGGCGGAGTTGATCCAGGTGTTCGAGGCGAGCTGGACGGCGGCGCAATTGGAATCGCACATGGAGGCCGGGCGCAGGGTGGACAAGGTGCGCGCCGAAGCCTTCGCCCTGATCGCCGAGCGCACCCGCAACGGCGCGCCGCTGAGCGAGGTGGAAGTGAAGAACTTCATTCGCGAGCGTTTCGCCCGGGCGGGGCTGGTAACCGATCACGGTCCGATTGTCGGTGTGAACGCCAATTCGTCGGATCAGCATTACGAGCCGACCGCGGAAGTCACCGCGCCGATTCGTTCGGGCGACTGGGTGCTGCTCGATATGTGGGCCAAGCTCGACCAGCCCGACGCGGTTTACTACGACATCACCTGGACCGGTTATTGCGGCGATCGGCCGCCGGAGGAAATGCGCAGAGTTTTCGGGGTGGTGACAGGCGCGCGCGATGCGGCGATACGGCGCGTGCAGGAAGCGGTTGCGGGACGCCAAGAGCTACGCGGCTTCGAAGTGGACGACGCCAGCCGCGCGGTGATCGCCAACGCCGGATACGGCGAGTTTTTCGTGCACCGCACCGGCCATTCGATCGGCGTGGAAGTGCACGGAAGCGGCGCCAACATGGACAACCTGGAGAACCACGACGAGCGGCGTGTGATCCCGTGGACTTGCTTTTCGATTGAACCGGGCGTGTACCTGCCGCATTTCGGCGTGCGCTCGGAGATCGACATGTTCGTGGGCGACAGCGACGCGCGTGTAACCGGCGAGATGCAGCGGGAAATCCAATTTCTTTAGTGCCAAGCTTGCGGGTCGCGGGTCGTAAGTGCCGGAGTGCGGATTGTTGCTGACCGGAATGTTCAGGTTGTAGATCGGTTGGCAGGCGGAAGCGCCTGCCCCACTTCATTTCTGGCGCGTCAATTCCTGGTTCGGCTGAAACTCGCCGCCATGCAGGATGAGGTCGAGCACTTCCTTGGAACGGGTCTCGAAGGGGAATATCTTATCGGGCGTCAAGTTGTTGTGATTCGAATCGATCATGGGGATGGCTTCCTTGGGGCCCGGGACTTGATTGAGTGCGATCCAGACGCCCACCGGAGGGACGATCGTATCGATGAAGCCCATCGCGGCCAGGACGGGGGCCTTGATGCGAGAAGCGAAATTGACGGTGTCGAAATAGAGCGCCGTTTGCATGACCTTCGGATTGTCCGAGGGCCAGTTCGGGTAGCCCGCCCGGCGGCCATGCAGGTCGCCGTTCGAGTCGGCGCCGGCGGGCTCATCGACGATCACGGCGGTTACCTTAGGATTGAGGCCGGCTGCGACGAGGCTTTGATGGCCGCCCATGCTGGTTCCCATAACGACAATGGTCTTGCCGTCCCAATCGGGGCGGGTCGCAATGTAATCGATGGCGCGCGAGTCGCGGAGATACATGTTGAGGAAGTAGGACGTCTCCCGGTCTGTGTTCCCGATCGCCTGATAGGCGGTGCTGACTCCGGTTGCCTGGCTGGGCGGGAGGTCGTGCGAATCGACGTTAAAAGCGAGCCAGCCTTCGGCCGCACGGTCGGTGACCGTCTTGGGCTGGAGGGCGTGCACGCCGGCCCACTCGAATATCACTAGGGCAGGGAACTTGCCTTGCTTGGCGGGCTTGGCGAGATAGCCCTGCACGTGGGACCCGAGGCTGTCGAGCTTGACCGTATACAAATCCACGCCGGGCCTGTCGGTTGGTGTGGATGTGAGGGCTGGGTTGATCGGGATGGCGGCGAGGGATCCTAACTTGGCATCCCAGAACTCGTCAAAATCTGCCGGTCGCGGAACGGAGGGCTGCAACCGCGAGGGCGCAACGGCCGCGCCGAGATGGATTGGAGCAGCCTTCGCGGCAGACTGAGCGGCGCCCGGAGCCTGCGCTGACGGCGCTGGCGATGCATCGGCGTTGACTTCGACATACAGCATGGCAGGCTCGTTCAGCGCGGTTTCGATGGTGGCGCTGCCGGAGGAGAGATCCAGTGAGCCGGTTGCGATTGTGTCCGAGTTGTTCTTCGTGATGACGTAGCTGTACCGGACGCTGGCGGCGGTTGCACCCTTCGGCAGCGTCACGGCCCAGCCGGCTTTTTCGCCGAGGGCGTAAATGCCATTCTGGTGAAAAGGTGTGAAGACGAGGTCCTGAGCCTGCGCCGGCAGCGCGGCGACAAGAAGTCCGATAGCGAACGCCAGGCCCGCGGCGGACGAGCGGAGGCGGAGGGCGAGAGAAGTGCGACGGTGCATAGGGAGTGGCCGGCAGTTGCCGAGTCACTAGAATATCATTTGTTCGGATGCCGAACATGAAGTGCGCGGGGCTTTTGCGACGCAACTCTGCCGCGCATCTTCGGATTGGGCTTCTGGCGGCTTTCGAAACTGCCGTTCTCGGGCGACCAGTATCGGCGGGGAATGCCTGGCCTTTGTCGCCGGTTACGTCCGCGCCCGAGGAGATCCCGGCCGACACACAGGTTCCCCGAGCCGACGAGAATTCTCACGCCCATACTGAGTTGCTCGGCCGACCAAAGAACGAAGATCGCGCACGGGCGCCGACGGGCGACCCGCGTGCGAACCGCAGGTAACTTGCCGCACCCCACGCTCTGCAAACGAGATCGGGCGGTCCCGCGCCGATGCGCGGGACCGCCCGATGGCAATGCGAAGTGAATCTTCGACTAGAACCGCGAGGCGAGAGGCCTGAGCGGCGTGGGGAAGCGCACCGGCGCGGCGTCCCGGTCCATCGGCTTCTCGAGTACCAGCGAACGCAGGCCGGGCATGCCGGCCGACGCGCCGCGATGGCTCTTGTCGGAAATTGGAAGCTGGCCGGTGGTCAGGTTCTTCAAACCGAATAGCGCCAGCTCGAAGCGGTCCTTCACGCCGACCTTTTGGAAAAGCCGCGACAGGTAAACCTTGACGGTGCCTTCGGAGATCATCAACGTGGTCGCGATCTCCTTATTCTTGAGGCCTTGCGAAAGCAGGCTTACCAGTTGCCCTTCGCGCTGCGTCAACGCCACCCGGCGCGCGCAGAGGAAGCTGTCGGTGAGCGCCTTCTCGAACCACAGCTCGCCGCCCTGGACCTTTTGCAGGCACTTAACCTGCAGGTCGGTAGCCAAGGTTTTCCGCAGGATTCCACGGACTCCCAAACCCATCGCCTGGAACGCCAACTCGGTCGAAATCGAGTTCACCCAGAGCACGATCTTGATGCTCTGCATGGCGTGCTGCATTTCACTGAGCACGGCGAAGGTAATTTCCGGCGTAAGGTCCATCAGGACCAGGTCCGGCACGCCCTGTGACATCTGCTCCATCAGGCTCGCAACGGTGTTGCAGCTAGGCAGCAGCTCGAAGGTTTCCACCTGACACAAGACCGACTCAAGGCCCTTGGCTAGGATGGGTTCGTCGCTGTACAATAGAATCCGCGTCATAATTCCTCACCTCATGGGACAGTCCGTGCCGTGCCAATTAGCCGGCTTCAGATTTTTCTGTATCCGGTACTGTTCATCCTGAATTGTCGGGCTATTTACTTCGGTTGTCAATGGCATTCAGCAATAAATCCACATAAATGTGTAACATTAACTATGTTTTACCAAAAGTATGCGGAGGAATATTTCTGATAAAGCCAGTATTTTCAATAATAATTAACCTAATGGAAGGTCAAATAGGAAGGACATCATGTAACGGCAATGCACCGCATAGTGCCGTATACTAACCCTGCCATTCGGGATAGGCCAGGGTGATTGTCATTTGGAGCTGCCAAAAGAGCACCCAAAGTGCTAACGGCAGTCCCAATCGAGCCACCGGCCTCACCCCTAATAACCTTCGAATACAGATGGATATAGCCCATTTACGATATTGATGGCAGGACAATTAGCGCGCTACCCTCGCGAGTGTCGAAGCAAAGCGCATGAGGAATATTAACCGGCGCGAGAGCCCGAGGATTGAGATCCAACTCCGGTGCCACGTCACATCGCCGGCGCTTTGGTTGCGCAGCACTTTGTACTCGGAGAACATCAGTCGCAGCGGCATTCTGGTGGCGTGGCAGGGAGCGGGCGAGACGCTTCCGCTGCCGTCGCTCGGGCAGATTCTGACGCTGGAATTGGAACTCCCGGCGAACCACGGATTTGGGCAGAAGTGCATTCACTGTCAAGGGACGGTATTGCGGGTGACGGATTCGGGGCGCGGGTATCCGCTGGTGGCGCTGCGGGTCAATTACATGGATTTCCGGGCGTTTCACGACCGGTTGCATGCGACGGAGGATGTGCAGTCTCCGGCCTGGATGGCGTAATTCCAATGGACACGGCTGATTCCAAATTCGTGGTCAAGCTGCTGCCGAACCTGGCCGACTTCGCGTTCCTGATGCCGATCGTGTATCTGTTCGCACGCATGGGCGGGCTCACTTCGTTGCTGGGCGACGGCGACACGGGATGGCACATTCGCGCCGGCGATTGGATATTGGCACATCACGCCGTGCCGTACCGGGACCTGTTCTCCTATTCCAAGCCGGGTGGCGTCTGGTATGCGTGGGAGTGGATGTCGGACACGGTCTTTGCGGGGCTAAACGCCATTGGCGGGCTGGCTGCGGTTTCGTTGTTCGCGGTGCTGCTGCTGGCGGCGGTCTTTACGTTGGTTTTTCATATGGCGCGCCGCAGGTCGAACCCGGTGGTGGCGATTGTGGTGACTATGTTGGCCGTCGCGGGGTCGTCGGTTCACTGGCTGGCCCGGCCGCACCTGTTCACGTTGCTGTTTGCGGTGATCTTCCTGAACGCGCTCGATCGCGTGCGGGAGGGGCACACGCGGATTATGGGGATTCCATGGCTGGCGGTGCTGCCAGCGCTGACGGTTTTGTGGGCCAACCTTCACGGCGGTTTCCCGGTGGGCGTGGCGATGATCCTGGCCTACGCTCTGGGCGAGTTACTGCCGGTGCTGTTCTCGGCGCAACGCGAAGGCCGCGCGGCTGGGTTCGGGCGGGCGGGGAATTACGCGTTGAGCGCCTTAGCGTGCTTGGCCGCGAGCCTGCTGAATCCGTACACGTACCACCTGCACGAGCATATTTGGAAATATCTGGTGGATCCGTACCTGTCTCAGCATATCGAGGAGTTCTTTACGTTGAGTTTCCACCACCCGGCCGCGCCGTTCTTCGAAACCCTGCTGGTGGGTGGAGTGCTGGCGAGCGCGTGGAACTTGCGGCGCGGCAACTTCGCCGAGCCGCTTTTGTTTGCGGTGTGGGCGGAACTGGCGCTGCTGGCTGGGCGACATATTCCGATCTTTACGATCGTGGCGGCGCCAATGGTGGCCGCCGGCGTGGATGCCGGCCTGCGGCACCTACCGGCTGCGCCGGTGGCGGCGTGGCTGCGGGAAGCGTCGGCGCGGTTCAACCGCGTCGTGCGGGATACCAGCGCGACCGACGCCATTGGGCGCTGGCACCTGGTGAGCGTGGCGGGTGTAGCTTTGGTCGTGGCGCTGCTGTACGCGCCCAATCCGCCGAAAGCATTCCGAGCCGAATTCGATCCGAAGCACTTTCCGGCCGGCGCACTGAGCGCGCTGGGCCAATATCCGGCGGCGCGGGTCTTCACCTTCGATCAGTGGGGCGACTACCTGATTTACCGCCTCTATCCGCACTCCAGAGTATTCGTGGACGGGCGAAGCGATTTCTACGGGGACGAATTCGAGACCAAGGTTCTCGATGTCGTCAGCGTGAACGACGGCTGGGAGCAGACATTGGCCCGGTTCGGAGTAGACACAGTTTTAATGCCCCCCAACTCGCCGCTGACCGGCGTCTTGAAAGAGTCGAGCCGATGGCGGGTGGTATATGACGATGGCGTCGCGCTGGTGTTCCGGCCAAGCGGCCAAGCGTTGGGGGTTCGGGCTTCCGCCGCCAGAGGGGGCGGATTAGGCCGTGACCGAGAGGTCACGAAGACACCAACCGGTGATCGACCGATCACGGAACTTGGATCCAAGACTTAGGAGCGAATCGAAATGACATATCTGCGTAACTTCTGGAATGACGAACAAGGCCAGGACCTGATTGAATACACACTG